>OIYU01001650.1_pt1 | contig 13795 bp, 10 predicted proteins | sample 1588321 | NCBI WGS metagenome assembly OIYU01 (sample SAMN03283258) | human gut metagenome | biome: human-associated habitat; material: feces | host: Homo sapiens | place: USA | collected 2013 | reverse complement strand
TGTTTGCACAAGTTGTTACCGCGCTCACTGAACAGGGCCTTATCCTGAAAAAGGGAACGATCGTAGATTCCACCATTATTTCCGCGCCGTCTTCCACCAAGAACAAGGAGAAAAAGCGGGATCCGGATGCACATCAGGTCAAGAAGGGCAACACATGGCACTTTGGCTATAAAGCCCATGTTGGGGTGGATAAGGACAGCGGACTGGTACACACAGTGGAGGCGACACCAGCCAATGTCCATGATGTGACGCAGACTTCATCCCTGCTGACCGGTGAGGAAGATGTCGTTTACGGCGACAGTGGCTATCTTGGAGCCGGGAACCGTGAGGACGCGATCGTTCGGAACAAATCCGGACGCAAGATCAAATACAAAATTAACCGACGTCCATCTCAATTAAAAAAGCTGAGCAAGAGCGGCCAGTATGCCGCAAAGAAAGTAGAACACGCAAAGTCTTCTGTTCGGGCAAAAGTAGAGCACGTATTCGGTGTCGTCAAGAAACAGCTGCAATTTCGAAAAACGCGATACCGAGGGCTCGAAAAGCAGCGAGCCAAATTCAATATCATGTTCGCATTGGCGAATCTGCTTCTGGCTGACAGGCCCTGCCTGGCGGCTTGAAGTTGTGCGCTCTCGCGAAGAAATGCGCCGGGAAGCCTATGGTTTCCTGCCTGATGGGTGATTCGACAGCGCTTGCCTCAGCAATTGTGCGGTGCTGCCATAGGACGATAGTCTTTCGAGAAAGGAAAACGATATGTCGTTGAGAAAAAAGCTGACATTGTCTATGCTCATGATTGCGGTGATCCCCGTGATGGTACTGGGAAGCTTTTATTATCAGTATTTCAGCGGGGTCCTTTTGAGCAACGTGCAGCAGCGGGAGCTGCAGAATAACAGCCAGATTATTTACAGCGTTGATAACTTTTTCAATTCAATCTTCAAGATTTCCGATTCCCTGCTAATGAATGAAGAGCTCATGGACATTCTGCAGAAAAGCTATGAGGAACAGAGTTCACCTCTCGAAGGATACCGCGGCAAGGCACAGGTGGACAAGCTGCTTTACAAGGACGGCTATTACCTGGATGGCAGAATAGAGACTATCGCCATATTTCCGAGGAACAACAGCATGTTTTACTACTGCACAAAGGAAAACGTCAATCCGTCCTATGATATCCATGCGAAAGAGTGGTACGAAAAGATTGCCAGTAAAGAGGGGGCGAAAGTATTGGTGGGAGTGCACCAAAACCGTCTGGTGTACGCATTCTCCGACGCAGCCAGACCCTATTGCGTAACTGTCGGAAGATCAATTTACTCCCCATATGATTCCCAACTGCTTGGCACTATGCTAATCAACATTAACGTACACGATCTCCAGACCTGCTGGTCGGCTTTCAAGGAAGATTCGCAGGAGCGGTTTTACCTGCTGGATGACGAAAACAACGTTGTGTTCAGCAATCTGACGGAGGAGATTGGCGGTAAATTCTTTCAGGACGGCCTGGAAGACGGCATTTCTTCCTGCCGAATCGACGGGGAATTGTACGATACGATCGTCTCGGGCTCCAAAAGCCTGGGATGGAAAAGCGTCAAAATGATTCCACGCAGCCAGTTGGATCAAGAGATCGCCGTTGTTCCTTATATGACGCTCCTCCTCATGCTGATCCTTACGGTTCTGGCAGTTCTGGTTTCAATCTTTATTTCCAAAATCTTTACACGTCCGCTTCAGGAGCTTTACGTGAAGCTCCAGCGCTTTGAAGCGGAAAAAAGCGGGACTCCGCTCCCTGAAAATCAGGTGGAGATCAAAGGCCTTTCCCGCAGCTACCAGCACATGATCAACGAGATCAACGCCCTCACCATCAAAAACTACGAGACGGAGATCCAATTGCGCAGGGCAGAACTCATGGCGCTCCAATCCCAGATCAATTCCCATTTTATCTACAACACGCTCAATTCCATCAAGTGGATGGCGGATATGCAAGGATCCAAGCGTATGGTAACGGCGTTGGATTCCCTGATCAAGCTCATGCAGTTTTCCTCCAAAAACAGCCGGGAGGTCATCCGGATTCAGGACGAGATCGATCTGATCCGGGACTACATCAACCTGATCAACCTCAAATATTTCGACAGGATCTTTGTTGATGTCCATGTGGAGCCGGGATTGGAAAACTACGAAACGCTGAAATTCCTTCTGCAACCGATCGTAGAGAATTCCATCTACCACGGTTTCAGCAGTATGGTCCGGCAATGCACGGTGCAGATCAACATTACCCGAAAAGAAGACCGTATTCTGTATGAGGTGATCGACAATGGCAAAGGGATGAGCAAGGAGAAGATCCGACAGGCTCTGGAGGAAGATCATCCCCTCAACTCCCATTCGTTTAACAAGATCGGTCTTTATAATGTGAATAAGAGAATCCAGTATATTTTTGGAGAGGAGTACGGTATTCAAATCGACAGCGAACCCGGCAAGTACACGAGGGTGATTGTGGAAATTCCAGCCCGTATCTATAAGGAGGAGATGGCAAATGCGTAACATCGGGATCGCGATCATTGATGACGAGAGCCTGGTCCGGCTCGGAATCAAATCTTCTGTGGCGTGGGAAAAGTATGGCTATGAGATTGTAGGAGAAGCGGACAACGGGCAGACCGGCCTGGAGATGATCAGGGAAAAACACCCGGATATCGTCCTGCTCGACGTCTGTATGCCGGTGATGAACGGGATCGAAGTTCTGAAATCCCTGCAAAAGCTGAAGATTCAGTGCAAGGTTATTATCTTGAGCTGCCACGATGATTTCTGTTTTGTAAAAGAGGCAATGAAGAACGGTGCGTTCGATTACCTGAGAAAAAATGAGATCAACAGCGCGAACATCCTGACGGTTCTGGAGGAGGTACGGCACTCACTGTGCAAAAAGCAGGACGAGGGGCAGGGAGGCTGGGACAGTTACGCGCGTCATGTCTGCCTGCACCGTCTGATCACCGGCAGCAGCGAACCTGCTGAACGGCAGTTGCCTGTCAGTCAATTGCACATCCGGGAAGGAAACCTCTGCTGCATTGTGTTTGCAGTGCAGAATTACCAGAAAGTACAGGCCCGTTACGGAGAGGGACGCCCCTTCCCACTGGAACAAAGCGTTATCAACCTCACAGTGGAAGTGCTGCACCAGTGGACGCAGGAACTGGAAGTTTTTCTTCTGCAGGAAAACCGGTATGTTATCCTGCTGAGCAGTCAGAACAGTGTCAGCAGCACCCAGTGGGAGGAGAAAGTCTGCAGCCTGGTCCACGAACTCCACACCGTGTTCCAGAATTATCTGAATGCTGACACCTGCTACGGTGTCAGCAGCGCCGTCTCGAAATTCTCTGCATTGCCGGAGGCGTTCGAGCACGCGCGCTACTCTCTGCATCTTCACTATTTTCAGCCGGACAGGTTCCTTATCAAGGAGATGCGCAAGCCGGATCGGACGATGAGCCGCCCGGAAGTCAAGGAATGCCTTGGCGATATCAATATCTGTGTGTCGCAGAAGCAATACACGCAAATCTTTTCCCGATTTTATGCTTTCATCCAGTGGCTGCAGCAGCACCACAGAGAGAACCTGGACGTTATGGGGGTGCAGAACTTTTTCTCCAATATGGTGCGCTTCCTTCTCCTGCAGGAGGGAAAGGCGCCGGAAGAAACGGTGGAAAAGCTTCAGGCCTGCGAAACCGTGGAGGAAGCGCAGCGTTTCCTTGAGGACTTCCAAAAGGGGTTGAAGACAGGAGAGCCGGCTCTTGACCAGAAAAACTACCTGATTCGCGAGGCGGCGGATTATATCCGGCAGAATTTGAGCCGCGGCGACATCTCGCTCGATGAGATCGCCGACCACCTGATGATCAGTAAGTCTTATCTCTGCCGCCTGTTCCAAAAAAAGCTCGGAGTTTCCGTGCAGCACTATATCTACAGAATCCGGATTGAACAGGCGAAGGAGTACCTGAACGACTTCCGGCTGAAAATCTACGAGGTGGCAGAGCTTACCGGCTTCAACAGCTCCACCCATTTTAATATCGTCTTTAAAAAGATTATGCGGTGCACTCCGGCAGAGTACAGGAACGGCCTGAAGCAGTGAGGGAAAGGTCAATATGAATAAATAAAGTTCAAGATCCTCCGCGGGTTTAAGCTTTGTGTACTAAAATTGTTCAATATCCTGATGTTTTCTTCAACAGCGTTTATGGAAAATAGTGAACAGATTCTCTATGATATAAGTAACCTAATTCGGGAAAACAGACAAAATGGAGGAATGCAGAAATGAAAAAATGGAAGGTTGCCTTAATTGGCTGCGGATCGATCGCGGACAATACGTATCTTCCCCGGATCGGCGAGATTCCGGAGGCGGATCTGGTTGCAGTCTGCGATATCATCCCGGAGAGAGCAAAGAACTATGCAGAAAAATTTCATGTGCCGGCCTGGTACACCAGCATCGATGAACTGCTGGAGAAGTGTGACTTCGAGATCCTGATGAACACGACATCGATCCCAGCGCACCACGAGATCAACATGAAGGCGCTGCGGGCCGGAAAGCATCTTTACTCACAGAAGCCCGTCGGCCTGACGGTGGAGGAGGTGACCGAGCAGATCGAGGCTGCCAAGGCAGCCGGTGTGAAATACACTGCTTCACCGATCCACATGCTGCGTGACGACATCCGCTTTGCCAAAAAGCTGATTGCCGACGGCTGCATCGGGGAGATTATGAAGGTGCACACCAACGTTTGCCACGGCGGCCCGGAATATTTCCAGTACCGCACGGCGGACCCCACCTGGTTCCACCGGCCCGGCAGCGGCGCCCTGTACGACATGGGCGTCCACGGCCTTACCATGACCACGGGCATCCTTGGTCCCGCGAAGGCTGTGGGCTGCATGGCCAAAATCTCCGAGCCTGTCCGCACGGTAAGAACCGGTACCTTTGACGGCATGCAGATCCAGGCTGACCAGCTGTACGATAACTACATCATTACGCTCGATTACGGCGAGAGAACCATGGCGGTGGTGGAGTCCGGCTTCTGCCAGAAGGACAGCCGCGCACCTCAGATGGAGATTTTCGGTACAAAGGGAACGATCACTTTCGTCAACAACGGTAACATGAACCCGCTCGATTCGCTGGAAGTTTACCTTGATGCGCCGGAGCGCGGTATTCGCGGCTGGCTGAAGCCTATGGAGTGGGATGTTCCGGCTTCTGAGATGAACTTTTTCCAATGCAAGGTGGTTCAGGATCTGATCCATGCCATTGAGGAGGACCGTCCCGTCGGTTTGCCCCCGGAGCACGCCAGACACGTGGTGGACATCATGTGCACCATTCCGGAAGCGATCAAGACAAAGAGCATTGTCCCGCTGCACACCACTTTCTGAGCAGAGGGGAACTGATCACAGATGAGGTGAATGTTATGAAGAAATATCGCATTGGTCTGGTGGGCTTCGCTCACATGCACGTTTTGGATCAGATCAAGCCGTTTCTGTCCATGCCGGAGCGCGTGGAATGGATCGGTGCCTCGGATATCAAGCCGATGGTAGAGTCTGAATATTTTGAAAGCTCCAGCCGCTCCATGAACCTGAAGCTCTGTCAGGAGCAGTGTGGGTTCACCCGCGTGTTTGAGGATTACCGTGATCTTCTCGATCTCAAACCCGACCTTGTCCTTGTGAACTGCGAGAACGCGTTTCACGGAATCATTATCCCCGAGATCCTCATGCGCGGGATCCACGTGGTGGTGGAAAAGCCGTTGGCCTATTCCACTGAACACGCCATGGCTATTGCCCGCGCTTCCCGGATCGGTAAGGCGGACTGCATGATCAATTGGCCGACCACATGGCAGGCCAGCGTCCGCCTGGGCCAGAAGCTTGTCAGCGAAGGTGTTGTGGGAAAGGTGTACCGTTTCCAGTTCCGCAACCCGGATTCCATGGGTCCGTTCTCTTACGGCCAGGTCATGACGGATCGGCAGCTGGGCAAGGAATGGTGGCATCAGGAAGCGGCGGGAGGCGGCAGCTTGCTGGACTACTGCTGCTACGGCACCATCCTTTCCAACTGGTACCTGGGCGAAAAGCCTCAGGGCGTGTATGGCTTGAAGGCGAACTTTAACCACCGGTTTGGCGACGCGGAGGACTACGCCTCCCTGATGGTTCGGTACCCCGAGGCGGTTTCCATTCTGGAGGGAACCTGGAACACCATAAGCAGCGGCTATCCCTCCGGGCCCATTGTCTGGGGCGAAAAGGGCGCCCTGATTGTGGAAAACGGCGGCGATCACGGCATTCATGCCAACGTTTGTGTTTACCTCGATCGTTATTCCACAACGCCCAGCAAGGTGTATTGCTCCGACGACTACCCGCTGCCTGAGGGAAGATCCAACCTGGCTCAGGAGGTCTTCCATCACCTGGAGACCGGAGAACCGGTACACTACACCATGGATCTCAATAACAATCTTTGGTCTGCCGCTATGTTGGATGCGGGAATTCGCTCCAGCCGGTCGTTGAAAATGGAAGAAGTAAAAACCGCTTGTTGGACGATTGGGTAATATAAGAGGAGGATGCTACATGAAACTTGCAAACGTTTCCTGGGGTTGGACGCCGATCCCGGAGGATATGCCGCATGGGGACTCTCTGATCCGAATCGCGGATCAGATCCGTGAACTCGGCTTCGAGGGCGTGGACTATCTGGGAACCCCGGAAGCACTGGATGAATTCTTCACGGAGGAAGCCTGCCGGGCGCTGGGGGATCACTCCCGCTCCATCGGCCTTGAACCCAACGTGTTCGTCTTCCAGGACGCTTCGTGGAACGACGCCTGCAGCGAAAAAAGGGAGGACAGCGTCAGGCACTTCGAGAAGGCCGCACAGGCCGCAAAGTGGATCGGATGCCGGATTGTCTCCACGCTGGTGCCGATGCCCTGCGGCGCAACCCCCTGGAAGTTCAACCCCGCCGCACCGGCGATCAAGCAGGGATACCATATGCCCGCCGACTACTGCTACCAGAAGGACTGGGATACCCTGATGGACAGTTACCGCAAGTGTCTGGCCATTGCAAAGCGGTACGGGCTGCGCATGTCCGTGGAGTGCTTCCCCTATTCCATGATCTCCACACCGCACGCCATGCTGCAGCTGCTCAAGGACGTCGATGACCCGGATTTCGGCATTCAGCTGGACACGAACCACCTGATCATGCAGCACATCGATCCGGAATGGACGATCTACATGCTGGGAGGCAAACGTATTTTCAATGTTCACTGCAAAGACAGCGATGCCGTCTCCAGAAACAACATCCCCGCCGGCTGCGGCATCACCGACTATCCCGCTGTGATTCAGGCGCTGAAGAATGTCGGGTATGACGGAAACCTTTCCGTCGAGCTGGAGTTCACAGACAACCCCCGCCGCTACAACAAGCAGGCGATGGATCATCTCAAGCTTTGCCTTGCGGGTGAATACTGAGCTGCCGTCTGGAGGCACACAGGGGGTATCCCCCTCGATCCGGGCGCGGCGCCGGATAAAAATCATGTTTTTATGGAAGAGGAGTAGGAGTAATGAAGCAGTATAAGGTTGCCATCATCGGCAACGGTATGATTTGCAACGCGGCACATATTCCCGCCTACAAAGCCATGGGTGACAAGGTGAAGATTGTCGCAGTGGCAGATATCCGCGAGGAAGCCGCCAAAGAAACCGCCGAGCGTCACGGGATCCCCAAGTACTATGTGGATCCGTATAAAATGCTGGAGGAGGAGAAACCCGACATCATCTCCGTGTGCACACCGAACGCATACCACAAGGAGTATACCCTTGCCGGTTTCCGTGCGGGCTGCCATGTAGTCTGCGAAAAGCCTGTGGCTGTAACCTGCGCGGATGCGGAGGAGATGTTCAACGCGGCGGAGAAGGCGGGGAAACATCTGTTTGTCATCCAGTCTCTGCGTTTCACAGGTAACTTCAAAGCGGCTGCCGGACTGGCAAAAAGCGGTTGCCTGGGAGACATTTACTACGCGGATCTGAACCTGGTCCGGCGCCGCGGCGTTCCGAGATGGGGCATGTTCCACATGGCGAAAGAAAATGTGGGCGGCGCCTTCTGCGACCTGGGCGTTCATATGTGCGACTACCTGATGTCAATTTCCGGTAACCCGAAGATGGTTTCCGTCAGTGGAAGTGCTGTGACCAGGATCGTCAACAAGGAGAAGAATATTGAGTTCTCCAATGCGGAGAGCGGAGCTCCCACCGGTCTGTTCACTCCCAGAAAGTTCGACATGAAAGAGTTTGATGTTGAGGAATTTGCCAACGGCTACATTCGTCTGGAAAATGGCATGACAGTCACTTTCAAGATCTCCTGGGCGCTGAATCTGCCCAACAGCAACACTGTCAGCATCTGCGGAGACAAGGGCGGTCTGACCATTGGGGACGATGGACTCAAGCTGCTCACGACGCAGGGCAATTACCAGGCCGACGTTTTGCCGAGAGTTTTCCCCGACCCATATACGGAACTCTCAGATTTCACCGGCCACATCCACGAGATGAACTACATCCTGAAGGTCCTCAACGGGGAAATGACCATGGAGGAATACCCCATCCAGAAGGACGAGGTTATGAATGTGGTTGCGATCATCGAAGCGTTTTACAAATCTGCACAGCTGGGCAGGGAAGTCACTGCTCAGGAACTGGACCGGTAAGCGGAAGCTGCAAGGGATATTTGCACAGAGCACGGCGTGACGGAAGAACTTGCCGTTTCGCCCTGGGACGAAACGCAACAGGGGGACTCTGCCCGGGCGGGAGAGCCCCCTGTTCTGGTGTGCGAGACGACAACGGAAGGGGAGGAATCCATGAAAGGAATCATAACGGAGATCGAGAGGTTTGCGCTGAAAGACGGACCGGGGATCCGCACCACAGTGTTTTTCAAGGGGTGCAACATGGCGTGCAAATGGTGCCATAACCCGGAAACGCTGTCGGTTCGGCCACAGCTGATGATTTATCCGGACAAATGCATTGGCTGCGGCGCCTGTGTGGAGGCCTGCAGGGCGGGAGCCAGAACCCTCGGTAAAAACGGTGCCCTGCAATACGATCGCACCGCCTGCAAGCACTGCGGAGCCTGCGCCGCGAACTGCTTCTCCGGTGCTCTCGTCATGTCCGGAAAGGAGATGACCGTTGAGGAAGTGATGGAGGAGATCCTGCAGGACAGGGCTTACTACCGGAATTCCGGCGGCGGCGTAACACTCTCCGGCGGCGAGGTTTCCACGCAGCCAGAATTTGCCCTGGAATTGCTGCAGGCCCTGAAAAAGGAGGGAATTTCCACGGCGATCGAGACGAACCTGCATGCGCCATGGAGCGTCTACGAAAGAATGCTGCCCTTCCTCGATCTGGTGATGTTCGACATCAAGATTTTCGATGAGGAAGCGCACAGACGCTGGACCGGCGTGAGCAATCGTCAAATCCTGGAGAACGCAAAGAAGGTGGCGGCTTCCGGCAAGCCTTATCTGGTGCGTACCCCGGTGATCCCCGGAGTGAACGACACGGAGGAGGAGATCGGCAGCATTGCCAACTACGTGGGAACCCTGGGAGGCGCTCAATATTATGAGCTTCTGCTGTTCAATCCCCTGGGAGAGAGCAAGTATGACGCCCTGCAGATGGACAATACATTTGCCGGGACCCGCCCCACTGGAGAGGAAGGCGCAGCACGCCTGAAGTGGGTGGCCGCTCAAACGCCCGGACTTTCCGTGAGGGTAGGCTGACGAAGAAAGGGAGAGGTTGTATGGTCAACAGAATCAATATATTCCAGCCGGATGCTCCCATGAGCTACGATGACAGGATCAAAATTTTAAAGGAAAGAAAGCTTGAGGAAACCAGGGTGAAGTCCACCATGAAGGTGTATCAGGACGGGGATGACTATGGAAGCATCCCGGCTCCGGAGACGTACCAGTTCCATTGCATTCCGAACCATGAGAACGGTTCCTGGTACGGGTATGACGGGTGGAGCAAGAATTTTTACAAGCTGATGACTGAGCACCCGGTCTACATTGATCCGGTGGACGCGTTCACCTGCCGCTGGATGTTCAGTATGATCTGGTTTGACGAGAAATCCCCGGACAAGGGGCTGAACTGGAACCCGAATTTTCCCTACGATGATCTCAAGCCGGAACAGGAACTGTATGGCATTATCTCCGGGATCGGCTCGGACGCGCACTTCGGCGGCGACTACCGGATCGGGTTGAGCCTTGGCTGGGGCGGGATCTTGGAAAAGCTGGCTTTCTACCGCAAAAAGCACCCCGAACACGCAGAGTTTTACGACGCGGAGGAACTTGTGGTGCATGGTGTGCAGAACTGGATCTCGCACGCGATTGAGGAGAGCGAGCGTCTGGCCCGTGTGGAGCGCCATCCGGTCCTGCGGGAAAACCTGCTTCAAATGGCGCAGGTAAATCGCAACATCCTCAACGGTGCGCCCAAAACCATGCGGGAAGCCTGTCAGTGGGTTTGCTGGTTCAACATGGCCAGCCGCACCTACAACCGCGACGGAGCGGGTTTCCAGCTCGATGAAGTGCTCAAACAGTACTACGATGCCGACATGAAAGAGGGGAGGATCACCAGGGACGAGGCGATCTTCTACATCGCTTGTCTGTTGCTCAACGATCCGCACTATTACCAGATCGGAGGGACAAACGAAAACGGCGATCCCCTGCTCAGCGAGTTCAGCTATATGGTGCTCGAGGGAGCGGATAAGCTGGATTCGGCTTGCAACATCACGGTAAGAGTGGACGAAAACATCGACAGAAAGTTCCTGAACAAAGCGGTGGACTACCTGTTCAAGAACAAGAACGGCTGGCCGCGCTTTTCCGGTGACGAGGCCCTGAACAGAGGCTTCATGCGTTTGGGCTATCCCGAATCGCTTGCCCGGCAGAGGATCGCGGTGGGCTGCCACTGGATGAGCTTGCCCGGCATGGAGTACAGCTTGAATGACTGCGTCAAAATCAACAGCGCTAAGGTGTTCGAGGTTGCCATGGATGAGATGATGAGCCATAAGGGCCCATACTCCACACAACTGCTGTGGGATCTGTACCAGAGACATATGGCCCGGGCTGTGGAGGTAACTGCCGAGGGTATCGCGTTCCACCTGCGGTACCAACAGTACAACGAGCCGGAGCTGATGTTGAACCTGATCAGTCATGGTCCTATCGAAAAAGGTCTGGATATGACGTGCGGTGGCGCCATGTACTACAACCTCTGCATGGACGGCTCGGCTATTGCCACGGTGGCGGACTCTTTTGGCGCACTGCAGCAGCGGGTGGAGGAGGAGAAGCGGATCGACTGGGAGACGCTTTACCATCATCTGAAAACAGATTTCCAGGATAAGGGCGGTGAGCTTGTACGCCAGATGCTCTCCCGCAGTGCCCGCTACGGCGGCGGAAACACCATCAGCGACCAGTGGGCGGTGAAAATTTCGGAGTCATACTCCAACCAGGTGCGCTCCGTCAGCCAGAAGTATCCGGGCTACCAGTTTATCCCCGGCTGGTTCAGCTGGTCGAATACGATTGTGCTCGGCAAGCAGGTAGGTGCCACCCCCAACGGCCGCCACGCCTTCGAGCCGATCAACCATGGGGCCAACCCGCACCCCGGCTTCCGCAAGGACGGCGCCCTCACCGCAATGAGCAATTCCATCTGCGCGGTGCAGCCGGGCTATGGGAATACCGCGCCGGTACAGCTGGAGCTTGACCCTGGTATGGGGCGCGGTGAGGAGGCTGTGCAAAAGATCGCCGACTATATCATGACGCTGTTCGAGCAGGGGGCCACCCTGCTGAACATCAATATTGTGAACGGTCAGCAGATTCTCGAAGCCGACAAGGACCCCAGCAAGTACCCCAACCTGGTGGTACGCGTCACGGGCTTTACGGCGTACTTCTGCTCTCTGACTCCGGAGTTCAGAAAACTGGTGGTGGATCGTATTCTCATACAGGGATGAACAAATGATTTGGCTTGGCTTCTGTTTTTTCTACGTCACGGTTTTATTGCGAAAATAAATCCTAAATGGCAGGCTGAGCAGGAAGCATAAAGAAATATCAGAAATCATTTGGTCAGATACGTAAACTTTCTGCAGGGAGGCATCGTGCAAGCGGTGCCTCCCTGTTTTGATATGCTTTAGCGAAACGAGAGCCCCCGACTAGGACGGGGAGAGTAAAAGAAATTATATAATGAAAAGACCTTCTGGTAGAATAAAGTTGCGGTCGGTCAACTGCAACAATAAAAAACCAGGAGGTCTTTTCTAAGCCTTCGGTTCTGCCAGGGGACATGACCAATTCAGGAAGCATGTTTCCCAAATGGAACGGTGCCAGCCTTTTTACCAGATAAGGTGTAAAAATGAATTAACACTTCAACATCCCGTGAAATATGACACACATACACATATAGAAAGTAAATTCAATAGTTTGAGTAAAGCCTGCGGTCCCAAGGAAGGAGACTGAAATGAGAAAAGAAAGTGCAATCATTCGCAAGTGCTCTGCTCAGAGAACGGGAGAGCCGTTTCATTACGCCTCAATCCAGCATATTCTTTCCAACGTCATGAATGCAGGAATTCTTCGCAGCGGAGAAACGAAGTCAGAGGTGTTTCCTGAGCTGCAGATTGTTTCTTTGGAACAATTTAATCGTGTGGCAAAGACTCGTGAGCAGCGTTCCGTAAATTATGCGATAAAGTGCGGCGGAACCACCGAGACAGTGCAGCTGGAGGATGGCACGGAAGCTACCGTCGTTCGTCCGCCCCGCGCCTATCCTCGAAAGATCGTAGGAAAAGCCCTCTTGTCAGGCAATGTGTATTGCGGTCACTGCGGTGGCCGCATTTTTGCAGCTACCGCTAGAAAAACGCATCGTCCAACAGAGAGCAATGAACGTATCGCAATCTATAAATGCTACAACCGCTCACAGCATAAGGGGCAGTGTGACGGGCCATCCACCTATCGTGCCGAGAAGGTGGATAAGGTGATCGAACAGCTTCTGCGGGGAATTTTTGAACGAGCCAAAAAGGTTGATGAGAAAACCATTTTAAAAATGCTGGTCGACGCTTCGGCGGAACAGTGTCAGCAGGAGCTGAAAGCCGCAAAGCTGGAATATACCAAGACGATGAAGGAATTGTCCAGATGGGGAGATTTGATGCTGGATTCTCTGGATGGTACCTGTGTTTTTACGCCGGAGCAGGTGAAGGCCAGATTGGACGCTGTGCAAGCAAAAGCGGACGAGATAGCCCACCAGGTTCAGCAGCTTGAAGAGAAGAGCCGTCAGATGAAACCTGCGGCAGCCGATCTTCTGAGGGAGCATCAACAGATTCTGACATGGGCTGAATTGTTTGATTCTGCTGCGATAGAGGAAAAGAAGGTTATTGCGTCCTATCTGATCAAGGCAGTCACCTTAACTCGCGGCTATGGGATTCAGGTTGATTTTAATATCTCCGAGGCGCAGTTTTTGAATGGGCTGGAGATGGGATGAAGAGGTATGGGAGACTGGATGAAAATTTACAGGGAACTCTCCAAAAGAATAGAGTTTTCTGCGCAGTTATGCCAATTCACGACCAAAGAATTTCTCGAAGAACAGAGACCCGGCGTCTTTTCGAGTTAACAAAACTCAAGAAGGCGCCAAGTTTTGTTATTGTCGGCTTGTTTTCTGCAGACCATTACCTAGTGCCTTGTCTTTCACTTCTTTCATCAGAATGCGTTGTATTTACAGACGTTCCAAGAGATTTCCAACGATTGGCGGAATATTTTTCCGATGGTTGGCGAAGAGAAGGGGTGATCGATAGCTCCTGTTTGTTCAAAATCGGAGCAGAAGTGCGCACCGTCCGATG
>OIYU01001644.1_pt1 | contig 13829 bp, 10 predicted proteins | sample 1588321 | NCBI WGS metagenome assembly OIYU01 (sample SAMN03283258) | human gut metagenome | biome: human-associated habitat; material: feces | host: Homo sapiens | place: USA | collected 2013 | reverse complement strand
TGTAATCTTTGGTGATGGTATCCTTTGTACCCATAGGTTTCACCACCTTCGATCTTGTTATGTGATCAGAGCTATTTTATCATCTGATCCATTTTCAGGGTAACATAGTTTATTGCTTTTGGAAAGAGGATTTTGTGAAAAAGCTTCAGAGCTTCGCAGGTAAGGCGGATATGTTTGTCGAACGGAGTCGAAATAAATCAATAGACAAAAAGAGCGTATTGTGCTACTCTGAAAGCACGAATCACGTGGCGATTGGCATATTTGTATGTGATTTTTCGCATTGAAAGGGAGTGGAACGCGGAATATGAAGAGACCGAAGCTACCGGTGGGAATTGAGAATTTTCAGGAAATTCGTCAGGCGGATTTTTATTATGTAGATAAGACCAGGCTTATCGAACAACTGATCGATCAGTGGGGGAAAGTAAATCTTTTTACGAGACCTCGGCGTTTTGGGAAAACATTGAATATGAGTATGCTTCGTTGTTTCTTCGAGATCGGGGCAGATGAAGCGCTGTTTGAAGGTCTTTATATTTCCCGGAAACAAGAACTGTGTGAACAGTATATGGGGAAATTTCCGGTAGTGTTTTTGTCGCTGAAGAATGTTGATGGACTTACCTTTGAGAATGCACGCTATCAGCTGACAGAACTGGTAGGCAGAGAGGCCAGTCGTTTTCTGTTTTTATTGGAGAGTGACAGACTGACAGAAACGGATAAAGATATATATCGTACATTGATCTCTGTGGAGAATGGCCGATATTCTATGGATGAAAATATTCTTTCTTCTGCGTTGCAGATGTTGTCTCAGCTGTTGCATAAGCATTATGGGCAGAAGACGATCATTCTTATAGATGAATATGATGTTCCTCTGGATAAGGCTTTTCAGCATGGATATTATAAAGAAATGGTGCTCATGATACGCGGTGTGTTCGGACAGGCACTTAAGACTAACGATTCTCTGTATTTTGCAGTATTAACAGGGTGTCTTCGCGTGTCTAAAGAGAGTATTTTTACAGGACTTAATAACTTCAAAGTGCTTTCGATCACGGATCATCGATTTGATGAGCATTTTGGTTTCACAGATGATGAGGTCTGCAGATTGCTTACAGCATATGGCATGGAGGATCATCTTTCCGAAACAAAGGAATGGTATGATGGATATCATTTTGGAAATACGGATGTGTACTGTCCATGGGATGTGATCAATCATGTAGATTGTCTGCGTGGGAATCCGGATGCGGAGCCGCTGTCTTATTGGATCAATACCAGTGGGAATGAACTGGTAAGGAGATTTATTGACAGGGCAGATAAGACTACGAGAGATGAGATAGAGCGTCTGATCGCAGGTGAGTCTATTGAGAAAACGATCCGTATGGAGTTGACCTATGATGAAATCGATAACAGTCTGGATAATCTCTGGAGTGTATTATTTACTACAGGATATCTTACACAGGCAGGGAAGACCGAACGGGGAGTGTATCGTCTGACCATTCCGAACAGGGAGATAAGAGAAGTTTATGTGCTTCAGATAAAGGAATGGTTTGACCGCGCAGTGCTGAAAGAGGCGGAGCCGACGAAAAATCTGCTGAAAGCAATAAATGAAGGGAATGCAGGTGAGATTGAGGAACGCCTTACAAAGATTCTGGGAAATACGATTAGTATTTTTGATACAAAAGGACGAAATGAAGAAAAAGAAATTTTTTATCATGGACTTTTGTTGGGGCTTTTGCGTAGTGATCCAAACTGGCTTGTTCAGTCTAATGCGGAATCTGGAGATGGTTTTGCAGATATTCTGGCAGAACCGGAAGATCCGGATGCCGGGATCGTTATCGAGTTGAAATATTCTCAGACTTTTTCAGGACTGCAAAATGCATGTGAAAGAGCGCTGGCACAGATCAGAGAAAAGCGGTACGATGAACGGTTACGTAATGAAGGAAGAAATAATATTCTGGCGTATGGAGTTGCTTTTTGTAAGAAGCGATGTAAAGTGGCTGTTCAGAGGCTGTAAATCTGCTGGAAATATAGATAATATTATTGATGTTCATACAGAAAGATAAGAACAATTCTGATCGATCTGTATGACACATCAATATATAAGATAAGTTATAAATATTAACACACAAAGGAGAGCTAGAAATGGGAAAATATTTTGGTACAGATGGTTTCCGTGGGGAGGCGGGTGTTTCTTTGACGGCGGATCATGCATTTAAGATCGGGCGTTTTCTGGGATGGTATTATAATGAGCTGCGCAGAAGAGCGGGGGAGACGGCTGCGGCCAGGATCGTGATCGGCAAGGATACCCGACGTTCCAGCTATATGTTTGAGTATTCGCTGGTTGGCGGGCTGGTGGCATCCGGAGCGGATGCTTATCTTCTTCATGTGACAACAACGCCGTCTGTGGCTTATGTTGCCCGTACCGATGGCTTTGACTGCGGTATTATGATCTCTGCCAGCCATAATCCTTATTATGATAACGGGATCAAGCTGATCAATGGCCAGGGTGAGAAGATGGAGGAGGAGATCATCGCTCTGGTGGAGGATTATCTGGATGAACGTCTTCAGCTGTTCGGAGAGAAATGGCATGAGATTCCTTTTACAAAGGGCGGTGAGGTCGGCAGGACGGTGGATTATTCGGCAGGCCGGAACCGTTACATAGGATATCTGATCTCCCTGGGAGTATATTCCTTTAAGGGAATGAGGATTGGTCTGGACTGTGCCAACGGAAGTGCATGGAATATCGCAAAGGCGGTTTTTGATGCACTGGGAGCGAAGACTTATGTGATCAATGCTGAGCCGGATGGTACCAATATCAATAACAATGCCGGTTCCACCCATATCGAGGGTCTCCAGAAGCTTGTAGTGGAGAAGGGGCTGGATGTTGGCTTTGCCTACGACGGAGATGCGGACCGCTGTCTCTGTGTGGATGAGAAGGGAAATGTGGTCAGCGGAGATGCGATCCTTTATGTGTACGGTCGTTACATGAAGGAGCGCGGAAAGCTTCTCACCAATACGGTTGTAACCACGGTAATGTCCAATTTTGGCCTTTACAAGGCTTTTGATGCTCTTGATATCGATTATGCGAAGACGGCAGTAGGGGATAAATACGTTTATGAATATATGATGCAGAATGGTTGCCGTATTGGTGGTGAGCAGTCCGGGCACATTATTTTTTCCAAGTATGCATCTACCGGGGATGGCATCCTTACAAGTCTGAAGATGATGGAAGTTATAATGGCAAGGAAGAAAAAGCTCAGTGAGCTTACCGCTGATCTGGTGATCTATCCCCAGGTTCTTGAGAATGTGCGTGTCCATGACAAGGCAGCGGCGCAGGCAGATGTGGATGTGCAGGCAGCAGTAGAGAGTGTGGCTGAGGCGCTTGGAGACACCGGAAGGATCCTGGTGAGAGAATCCGGCACAGAACCCCTGCTCCGTGTTATGGTAGAGGCAGAGAGCGAGGAGCTTTGCAGAAAATATGTGGATCAGGTGGTTGAGATCGTCCGTAAGAAGGGGCATGTGGCAGAGTAATGTCCTGGATGCAGACCGCAGGTGTCTGAAGAACGGAGCAGTCAGAAGAATATAAAAATGCAATAAGAGGAGAAAAAAATCATGTGTGGAATTGTAGGTTTTACAGGCAGGCATCAGGCAGCACCCATCCTTCTGGACGGGCTTTCCAAACTGGAATACAGGGGATATGATTCCGCCGGCATCGCAGTGCGTGACGGGGAAAAGGATATCGAGATCATTAAGGCGAAGGGGCGTCTGAAGGTCCTTCTGGAGAAAACAAACGCAGGTGAATCTGTTCCGGGTATGTGCGGAATCGGTCATACCCGCTGGGCAACTCATGGAGAACCATCAGAGGTCAATGCCCATCCTCATGTCAGTGATAACGGAAATGTGGCAGCTGTGCATAACGGCATTATCGAGAATTACCAGGAGCTGAAGGAGAAGCTCCTCCGCAGGGGATATTCTTTTTATTCTTCCACAGATACGGAGGTTGCTGTGAAGCTGGTGGATTATTACTGCCAGAAATACGGCGGATCTCCGGTTGAGGCAGTGCGTCATGCCATGGTGCGTATCCGTGGTTCCTATGCGCTGGCAATGATGTTCCGTGATTATCCGGAAGAGATCTTTGTAGCGAGAAAAGACAGCCCTATGATCCTGGGTGTGGAGAATGGAGAATCCTATATCGCATCGGATGTTCCTGCGATCCTGAAGTATACAAGAAATGTTTATTATATCGGAAATCTGGAACTGGCATGTGTGAAACCGGGTGAGATCACTTTTTACAATCTGGATGGTGAGGAGATCGAGAAGGAGCCTAAGGTCATTGAGTGGGATGCAGAGGCAGCGGAGAAAGCCGGTTTTGAGCATTTCATGATGAAGGAGATCCATGAGCAGCCGAAAGCAGTTGCAGATACACTGAACTCCGTTATCCGGGAGGGCAGGCTGGATCTGACGGAGATCGGTCTGGATGATGAGAGGATCCGCAGCATCAGCCAGGTTTATATCGTGGCCTGCGGTTCTGCTTACCATGTGGGAATGGCTGCACAGTATGTGATCGAGGATCTTGCAGGTCTTCCGGTGCGTGTGGAGCTTGCTTCGGAGTTCCGTTACCGGAAGCCGCTTCTGGATTCTGACGGCCTGGCAGTGATCATCAGTCAGTCCGGTGAGACTGCGGACAGTCTGGCTGCGCTTCGGGAATGTAAGGAGAAGGGGATCCGCACGCTGGCTATTGTCAATGTGGTGGGCTCTTCCATTGCAAGAGAGGCGGATCATGTATTCTACACACTTGCAGGACCGGAGATCTCGGTTGCTACCACCAAGGCGTACAGTACACAGCTGATCGCTTCCTATGTGCTGGCATTGCAGATGGCACTGGTCCGCGGAAAGATCTCAGAGGAGCAGTGTGAGTCCTACATTAAGGAACTGAAGACACTTCCGGACAAGATCGGCAGGATCATCGAGGATAAGGAAAGGCTTCAGTGGTTTGCCTCCAAGCAGGCCAATGCAAAGGATATCTTTTTTATCGGAAGAGGGATTGATTATGCCATCAGCCTTGAGGGCAGCCTTAAGATGAAGGAGATCAGCTACATCCATTCTGAGGCGTATGCGGCTGGCGAGCTGAAGCATGGCACCATTTCCCTGATCGAGGACGGCACTCTTGTGATCGGTGTCCTGACACAGCCGGAGCTTTATGAGAAAACAGTCAGCAACATGGTGGAGTGCAGAAGCCGTGGAGCGTATCTGATGGGGCTTACTACGTTTGGAAACTATAATATCGAGGATACTGCAGATTTTACGGTTTATATCCCGAAAACAGATCCGCATTTTGCAACTTCTCTGGCAGTGATCCCGCTGCAGCTTCTGGGTTACTATGTCAGTGTAAATAAAGGTCTGGATGTGGATAAGCCGAGAAATCTTGCTAAGAGTGTTACCGTGGAATAAGGATATCTGTTTCATGGAAGGAACATTTTAGAGGCAGTTCCGTGACATCGTGAGAGCATAAAAGAATCATGATATCACGGAACTGTTTTTGCATTTGGCGATTTACGATATTTCTTGCTTTTATCAGTAAAAAAGCGTAAAATGATTAGGATATTTGAATCTGTACAGAGGGTGTCCATATGTAATATTCTCTGTACCATCAAAAATGGAGGATTGCATATGAGAAAAATGGGAAAACATATCCCAGGGCTGATCGTGACGCTTGTGGTTCTGATCACAGCGATCGTATTTGCGGTCATGCTTCTGAATATGAAGGTGATCCCGACGAAGTTCATTGCAGTGATCGGACTGGTAATGCTGGTCCTGATCGTGATCGTCGGAGCGCTTGTATGGAGTACGGATGGTAAGATAAGATTTGTAGTGGGAGTGATCCTGGCAGCAGTTTTTGCAGCAGTATTTATTCTCGGAAGTATGTATGTTTATAAGACACATTCCACACTGGCAGGGATTTCCGGTGTGAACACAGAGGTTACGGAGGTCGGCATTTATGTCCGTGCAGATGATTCTGCAGATTCCATAGAGGCTACAGCAGATTATGTGTATGGTGTGCTGACAGATCTTGACAGAGCCAATTCGGACAAGGCTATCCAGGAGGTGGATTCCGAGACAGGCAAGACTGTGCAGGTCCAGGAGTATGCAGGACTTACAGAGCTGGTTGACGGTCTTCTGAACGGACAGACAGGTGCGATCGTGCTGAACAGCGCATATTTAAGCGTTATTGAAGAGATGGATGGATATTCCGATATTTCTTCCAGGATCAAAGAGCTGACCGTGAAGAAGGTGGAGACGACCATTGAACCGCAGGAGACAGAGGCGAAGGCTGAAGAGAGTACCAATGACGGTTCTGTATATACCATCTTTATCAGTGGTATCGACAGCCGCAGCGGCCTTGTTGCAAAGAGCCGAAGCGATTCCAATATCATTGCTACGGTAAATACAGCTACCAGACAGGTGCTTCTGGTTTCCACACCTCGTGATTATTTTGTACCGCTTTCTATTTCAGGCGGACAGAGAGATAAGCTGACACATGCAGGTATCTATGGTATCAATGTATGTATGGATACTCTGGGAATGCTTTATAATGAGGATATCAACTATTATTTCCGTATCAACTTTGCGGGATTTGAGCAGCTGATCAATTCGCTTGGCGGAGTTACTGTTTATTCTGACTATGACTTTGATTCCAAGAATGAGACAGGATATCACTTCAATCAGGGAGAGAACTACCTGAACGGTGAGCAGGCTCTGGTTTTCAGCCGTGAGCGTTATGCCTTTAAAGAGGGCGACCGTCAGCGTGGCAAGAACCAGATGGCAGTGATCAAGGGTGTGATCAACAAGGCTCTTTCACCGGAGCTTCTGAAGAATTATTCTTCTGTTCTTTCCAGCATCCAGGGATGCTTTGAGACCAATATCTCCTACGAGGAGATCGCCAGACTGCTCCAGCAGCAGCTGAACAACGGTGGTGACTGGAACATCGTAAGCTACAGTGTAAATGGTACCGGTGACACACAGAAGCCGTATTCTATGAGCCAGAAGGCTTACGTTATGATTCCGGATGAGTCTACCGTTCAGAAGGCGGAGGCCATGATGAAGAAGGTTCGTGACGGAGAGACTGTTTCCCAGGAGGAGGCAGACAGTGCAACATCAGCGGCAGTAGCTACGGATAATGATGCACAGGCAGCTGCAGAGGGAAGTACAGCAGAAGCGCAGGGTGAGACTGCAGATGCCACACAGAATGGCACAGCAGATGCCCAGAGTGCAGACGGAACTGTTGCACAGCAGTAAGATAAAATTATTAAATTTTAGCATAAGAACAGCCGGGGAAGCGTAAAGCTTTCCGCCGGCTGTTTTTTCATGAGAAACAGAACGAAAAAAATCCACCGGCGATCACCGATGGATTTTTTTTTACAGGATCTCTTTCAGATATCTTTCCAGGGCATCCTGCCATGTTGGAAGTGGCTGGAAGCCGTTTTTTACAAGCTTGGATTTATCCAGGCGGCTGTTGAATGGACGTACAGCCTTGGAAACGCCGTACTCTGCAGTTGTGACAGGAGATACCTCTACTTTTTCGTATTCCTTGTGGCCGAGGGCAGCAGCCTGGCGGAAGATCTCTTTAGTGAAATCATACCAGCTGATGAAGCCGCCTTCGTTGGTTGCGTGATAGTAGCCGTATTTCTCTGTCTCGACCATGTCTACCAGAAGACGTGCAAGGTCGTAGGTGTAGGTCGGAGTTCCGATCTGGTCACTGACTACGGTAAGCTTGTCATGGGTTTTTCCCAGATTTACCATGGTACGGATAAAGTTTTTGCCGTTTTTGCCGAATACCCATGCAATACGTACGATAAAGAATTTATCTACAGTGCCGGATACTGCCAGTTCACCGTCAAGCTTGGTCTGACCGTATACGTTCTGTGGAGCGTAGTCCTTGCAGTCCGGATCCCATGGTGTGGTTCCCTGGCCGTCAAAAACGTAGTCTGTGGAAATATACATCATCTTGATGCCAAGCTCCTTGCAGATGTCCGCAATGTTCTGTGTTCCTACAACATTGACAAGACGTACCTTCTCACGGTTTTCCTCGTCCTCTGCAGCATCTACGGCTGTCCATGCGGCACAGTGTACTACTGCATCAGGCTTTACCTCACGGATGGTTTTTGCTACCGCTTCTTTATCTGTGATATCAAGCTGCACATAAGGCATGGTGGTAACAGGAGTACCATCAGCGATGCCGCTGTAGGAAGGAGCAATGTCACTTCCTACGCCTTCATATCCACGGCCGGACAGTTCATTCATTACGTCATGGCCAAGCTGGCCGCCAACACCTGTTACGAAAAATTTCATGCTTTAACCTCCTCGCGGTTTCCATACATTTCTTCGTAGTAGTTCTGATACTCGCCGGAGATGATGGTTTCCCACCATTCCTTGTTGTCAAGGTACCATTTGATGGTCTTTTTGATTCCGTCTGCGAATTTTGTTTCAGGAAGCCATCCAAGCTCGTTGTGGATCTTGGTCGGGTCGATAGCGTAGCGCATGTCATGGCCTTTACGGTCTGCTACATGTGTGATCAGGCTTTCCGGTTTGCCAAGCTCCTTGCAGATCAGTTTTACGATATCGATGTTTTTCATCTCGTTATGTCCGCCTACATTGTAAACCTCGCCTACACGTCCTTTGTGGATGATCAGGTCGATGGCACGGCAGTGATCCTCAACATAGAGCCAGTCGCGGACATTTTCACCCTTTCCGTAAACCGGGAGTGGTTTGTCGTTCAAAGCGTTGGCGATCATCAGCGGGATCAGCTTTTCCGGGAAGTGATACGGGCCGTAGTTGTTGGAGCAGCGGCTGATGGTCACAGGCAGGCCGTAGGTTCTGTGGTATGCGAGAACAAGAAGGTCAGCACCTGCTTTGGAGGAGCTGTACGGGCTGCTTGTATGGATCGGAGTTTCCTCTGTGAAGAAGAGGTCCGGTCTGTCAAGAGGAAGATCTCCGTAAACCTCGTCTGTGGAAACCTGATGATAACGCTGGATTCCGTATTTACGGCAGGCATCCATGAGAACAGCAGTACCCTTGATGTTGGTGTCAAGGAATACCTCCGGGTTTTCGATGGAACGGTCTACGTGGCTCTCAGCTGCGAAGTTTACCACGATGTCAGGATGCTCCTCCTCGAAAAGCTTGTAAACAGCGTCACGGTCTGTGATGCTTTCCTTTACAAAGCGGAAGTTCGGTTTGTCCATGACTGGTGCAAGAGTGGAAAGGTTTCCGGCATAGGTCAGGCAGTCCAGGCATACGATACGGTAATCCGGATGAGCCTCCATCATATGAAAAATAAAGTTGCTTCCGATAAATCCGGCGCCGCCGGTAACGATGATTGTCATAAAAAATCTCCTTTATAATAAATGATTGATCTTATACGGATTCCGTCGAAACGGAGTCCGCAGGTAAATGCAGTGTCGGAAAATCAGATCGGCTTAGTGAAGCGCGTCCAGATATTTTCCGTCCAGAACATCCTTGAGATACTGGCCATACTGGTTTTTCTTAAGGATTTCGTAAACCTTGAGCACGTCCTCCTTTGTGATCCAGCCATTTAAGTAAGCAATCTCCTCAAGGCAGGCGATCTTGCGGTGCTGATGCTGCTCCATGGTTTTTACGAAGTTGGTTGCCTCTACAAGGCTTTCGTGTGTACCGGTATCCAGCCATGTGAAGCCCTGGCCCAGAAGCTCAACGTTCAGCTGTCCCTTCTCAAGGTAGATACGGTTCAGGTCAGTGATCTCAAGCTCGCCTCTTGCGCTTGGCTTCAGATTTTTTGCGTACTCTACAACCTTGTTGTCGTAGAAGTAGAGACCGGTTACACAGTAGTTGCTTTTTGGCTTTTCCGGTTTCTCTTCAATGGAAACAGCTTTTCCGTTCTGGTCGAATTCCACGATGCCGAAACGCTCCGGATCATCTACATAGTATCCGAAAACAGTGGCACCTTTGCCTGTTTCTGCATTGTCTACAGCAGCTTTCAGGCGCTTTTTGAGGCCATGTCCTGCGAAGATGTTGTCACCAAGGACCATACATACGGTGTCGTTGCCGATGAATTCCTCGCCGATGATAAATGCCTGGGCAAGTCCGTCCGGGCTTGGCTGTACAGCGTAGGTAAGGTTGACACCGAACTGATGGCCGTCACCGAGAAGCTCCTCAAATCTCGGGGTATCCTGCGGGGTGGAGATGATCAGAATATCACGGATGCCTGCGTTCATAAGAACAGACATAGGATAGTAGATCATCGGTTTGTCAAAGATCGGCAGAAGCTGTTTGGAGGTCACCATGGTAAGTGGGTAAAGACGTGTTCCGGAGCCTCCGGCTAAAATAATTCCTTTCATATGTTTTCTCCTTTGCGTGATGATGTGCAGCATAAGTCGTGCCTGCACATAACTTTGTTACTGTAACTGTATTATAAAAGGTGACGCAAGGTCACCTTCAAGAGCTTTTTTCATATTTTTTATTTTTGGCTATTTTTCACAAAGAAATACGCCGGCATCCTTGGTAATGCGAAATCCTTTGGCAGTTTTTCTGGCGGTGTAGGCCCGGAATTCCTTGTAACGGTCTAGGATATACTGATTCTGGTTGCCGTGGCAGGAGAGGACGTAGGAGATCAGCGGCTCCGCATCCTGGACCAGAAGGCAGTCTTCATAAGAAAGCCACTGAGCCTTTGGGAAAAAAGGCGCCAGGATACTCTGGCCGTTTTCACGTCCGAACCGTTCATAAAGCCGGTCTGCGGAAAGCACGATCCGTTCATCAAAATCCTGCACCAGCTGGCTGACCTCCTGCATATGTGCCTTTCCGTAAGCACTGCAGAGAAATCTTCCGCCGGGAGCGAGGACACGGCGGACTTCCTTCAGGACGGAGGGAATATCATCACAGTAAAAAAGCACGTGATTGGCGATCACCAGATCAAAGCTTTCGTCCTTGCAGGGGATTTTTCGGCAGTCAAAGGCCCGAAATGCAAACCGGGTATCCGAGGAACCGATGGCTCGTCTGGCATCGCGGAGCATACCGCTGGAAATATCGGAAAGTGTGATGGAGATATCCTCCGGCAGAAGGGAAAGGTTGTCGGTCCATAACGTTCCGTCTCCGCAGCCCAGCTCCAGAATACGAAGACCGGGTGAGATCCGGCACTGCTCAAAGATCCAGGGAAACCATCCCTGTTTGTTCTGGGAGTACAGGCTGTGGAGGTTGATCCTGGAGGAAATGTTGGTGGCATTCTGATACTGATTCTTGAGGCTTTTTTCCATGCCGGTCAGGTGGATCAGGTTCAGCATCTGGCTCCAGTCAATGGTGTGCTGTTCCTTTATCATCTGTGCGGTATCCTGGATCGCTTTTTCCACCAGCTGCATCTGTTCGATCCGGTCACGGACCAGACGAAGCTGGATATTCAGAGAATTCAGCATGAAATGATAATCGGAATCACCGATGGTCATTTCACGGATGTCATCCAGGGAAAAGCCCAGGTATTTCAGAAGGAGGATCTGCTGAAGCCTTGCAAAATCCTCGTCTGTATAAAAACGTGCGCCGGATTCGGTGACGAGAGAGGGTTTCAGGATATCCTGTTTATCATAATAGCGGACAGTACGCAGAGTTACGTGTGCCATGCGTGCAAATTCGCCGGAAGAATAGTAGCCGTCTTTTTTCATAAAACATAGAATCCTTTCTGAGGAAATAATAAACATCCTGTCATAGAAGTCATAAAAGAATTATAATTCAGATCCGGAAGCCGTACAAGAGTAAAACGTATAAGAGTAAACCGTACAGGAGAAAAACAGCATTGACAAAATTCTGCTGGTTTGCTAGTATATCGTTTCGAAAAAAAGGAAACCCCGGAATCATATTTCCGGGATAAGCGTTCGATATAAAAAGGAGTAATTTTTATGCGAAACCGTACTCTGGATATGGTAAAGGCAATCTGTGCTTATGCAGTTGTGCTTCTTCATGTCCATTTTCCGGGAAATGCCGGAATTATAGCCAATGTACTTGCCAGATTTGCAGTACCTGTGTTTTTTATGGTATCCGGATATTTTTGTTTCCGTGGCGATGATACGGAATTTATAAGAACCGGAAAAAAAATCCGGCATGTTCTGAAGCTGATGCTTGTGGCATTTCCGGTCTGCTGTCTGTGGGAGCTGATCCAGAACCACATCGACGGAGCAAGCCAGAAGGAATGGCTGGAAGCCCTGGTTTCGGGGGAACATATCCGCCAGTTTCTTCTATATAATAACAGCTCTCAGGTGAAATGGCATCTGTGGTTTCTCCCGGCACTGCTCTATTGTTATCTTCTTTTTGCCTTGGCAGCAAGATTCCGGATTTGTAAGCAGGCATATGTTCTGATACCGGTGCTTCTTCTGATCCATTTCGGAATGGAGGAATTTTCGACCTTCCTGTTCCCGGAAAAGCATTTCCGTGTTATGCAATTTCGAAACTATCTATTTACCGGATTTCCGTTTTTTATGTTGGGACATCTGATACACAGACATCAGGAAAAGCTGGAAGCCTGGTTTGCCGGAAAAAAAGTGCTTCTTTTGTATGGCATGGTAGCTGGCGGCGGGATTGCAAGTCTGCTGGAATACCGGTATTTTGGCAAACTGGAATTGTTTCTGGGGTCAGTATTTATGGCTGTTGGCCTTTTTCTCATTGCGATCATGGGAAAGAATCGGAAAGTGCCCGAGCTTCCGGCAGCCATCGGTCAGAAATATGCGTTTTTTATTTATCTGTTCCATCTCTGCGTGGCTGATATCCTGAAGGATGTGGCTGTGGTAGCTGGAATTGAGAAAAATCTTTTATATCTGTGGATGAGACCGGTGATGGTCTGTGTTCTTGTGACTGCTGTGGCGGTAATGTATGGATATGGAATGAAGATCTGCCGGAAATAGAAGAGTTTATGGTATTTTCATATTTATGCGCTGTGATTTTGTACCAAAATATGCTAAAATATCCTTTATTGATAAGTCACAGCACCCACCCGGAGGATGAGGGGAAAGCGACTGGAATATCCCGCTTCAGGGTAAGAAATACTGAGACATGAAAGAAAAAGGAGATTTTTATGGATTTACAAAACAGAGCGGAGGCCGGCAGTGACGGACACGATGAGAGTGTACTGAATCCGGAGATGCCCAACGAAACTGATCTGACGAAGAAGGAACGCCGCCGGATCGAAAGAGAGAAACTGAAGGGAATGGGAACAGGTAAGAAGATTCAGTATATCTGGATGTATTATAAGATACATATGCTGTGCGTGCTTCTTGCCATTGGCGGAGTCTGTCTGGGAGTGAATATTTATCGTCACGCACAGATGAAGACGGTGCTTTCCATTGCGGTGGTGAATGCAGGGAATTATGACTCTGAGAAGGTGGAAGAGGATGTTTTGAAGACACTGGGAACAGAGGATAAATATGCAGAAGTCAGTGTGGCGCAGAATCTGATGACGGACGAGACAGGAGAGGATTTTGATTACTATGCCAGGATCGCATATGTGACGGAAATCCAGAGTGCTACCGTTGATGTCCTGATCATGCCGAAGGAACTCTATGAACATGAGAAAGATAGCGGAATGTATGCAAATCTCAGGGAAACGTTTGGAGATGAGGTGTTTGAGTCTCTGGGCGCTGTGGATGATCAGCATCTGGAGCTTGACGGCAGTAGTAGTGTTGCTCAGGAATTTGGCCTGAGATATGATCCGGTGTGCATCTGCCTTCCGGGTAATGTGAAGAATAAAGAGAATGCGTTGAAATGGATCCAGTCTGTTCTGAAATGATGGATCCATATGCTTAGCTGAGTACAGAGATAAATAAGGCCTC
>OIYU01001623.1_pt1 | contig 13983 bp, 19 predicted proteins | sample 1588321 | NCBI WGS metagenome assembly OIYU01 (sample SAMN03283258) | human gut metagenome | biome: human-associated habitat; material: feces | host: Homo sapiens | place: USA | collected 2013 | reverse complement strand
GGCAGAGCCCCACAGGTCTTGTGTCCTCGGGCCAGCATGGCCCGAAGTCCCGCTTATTTCTCCTTCTCGGTTTTCTTCTCCGGCTTCTCGTGCTCCTTCTGCTGGCCCTTCCAGTCGTCCAGCAGTTTGATGATCTGGTCTTTCATTTCCCTCGGGGTGGTTTCCTTCCCGAAGTATTTGCTCAGTTCAGCGCCCGTCAAAATCACTTTGTCTACCTCCTTCTTGTCCTCCATCATAATGCCGTCGATCACGTCCCCGTTTAGGAGCTTCTTCTCGTCCAGTTCCCTCATGCGCTTTGCCTGCGCCTGGGACGGGGAGGACTGCTGGCTGTCGATGGCAACGGCGATATAGTTCTGGTTCTTCTTGCTGATATAGGAGAGTTCCACGGCAGTCGTGAAGCCCAGCTTCTTTGCGTCCATGAGGGCCATCAGGTCAGGGACAAGCTCATTGAGCCGGATATACCGCTGTACCTGTTTGACCGCCATCTTGTTCCGCTCGGCCACGATCTCGTTGGAGCGTTTGCCTGCGTCCTTCGGGTCAATCTGGCCCGAAGTGCGGGAGCCCTGGTGCTTGATGGCTTCAAGCTGCATTTTCAGAGCCTTTGCCCGCTCACTGGGGAGGATTTCTTCACGCTGGCTTAAGTTGTCCTCCACCATCTGCGTGATTGCTTCATCATCCGTCAGGTTGCGAACGATACAGGGCATATCCGCGTACCCGGCAAGCTCGCTGGCCTTCTGGCGGCGGTGGCCGGATACGATCTCATAGCCGCCGTCCTCCCGGGGCCGGACGATAGCGGGCTGGGTAACGCCCTTGTCCTTGACGCTGAACACCATCGCCCGCATTTCTTCATCATCCCGAACCTGGAACGGGTGGTTTTTGAAAGCGTGGAGCTCGTCCAGTTTGATATAGACGATCTGTTCCTCTCCACGGCGGGGCGCTTCTTTGGGCGGCTCCTGCGGCTTCGGCTGTTCCGGGGCCGGAGGCTTCACAGCGGCAGAACCCTTGTCAGCCTCCTTTTTCGGAGCGGCAGCCTTCGGGGCCTTTTCCTTGCCCCCGGCGGTCTTGGCCGCCGGTTCCTTCCAGATGGAAGTTTTCTTCTTGTCCGCAGGCTCTTTTGCCGGAGCGGCCTTTTTCTTGTCCGCCGGAGCTTTCGCCTGTGCCTCCTTCGGAGGGCGGCCCCTGCGCTTCGGCGGCTCCGTTGTTTTGTCAGGCTCCTTTTTCACAGCCTTGTCCGGCTTTTCGGGCTCCTTTGCCTTATCCGGTGGTGTGGCTGCCTTCTCCGGCGCTTTTTCTTTTTCCGCCGCTTTCTTCTCGGCCATGATCTCTGAAAAGTTGTAGACGGAGACATTCGGGCTTTTCTCTGCGCCTGCCTTCTCGGAAGTGGGAGCCTCCTTATCCTTCGGCGGGGCGGCTTTGTCTGCGGCCTGCTCCGGGGGCTTCTGTTCCGGTGTGGACGGTTCGGTTTTCACAGGTTCCTTGACGGGAGCCTGTTCCGGGGGCTTGCCCGGCCCGGTGTCCGGCGTTGCCGTCTCCGGGACTTTTGTGGTTTTATCATCTGGCATACACGTTTACCTCCTGATTTTTGACATGAAAAAAGGGGCCCGACTTTTCATCAGGCCCCGGTGGGGTGGTTCCTCCTTTCTTGCCAAGCTACAAAAATACCGCCCGTAGTCTCGTTTGGGCGGTATCTCTGCGTAAGATTGGCAGTCCATTGTTAATTTTTATAATGTTCCCTTTGTACACCGTTGCAAACATTGGATAAGACAATAGATTATGTTTCTGGAAACAAGGAAGAAGTTTTTAGATATAGCGAAGCATATTGGGTTCCTGTTTACGAAGGAGAGGGTACAAAAGAAATTTCGTATTACGCAGTTGTAGCAGGCGGTGCATTTGAAAATGCAGGAGAGGCAAAGATTTATCCAGCAGAAGTGTATGGTGTAATAGAGAAAAATAAAAAGATATCAGATTATAAGGAAAAGGAAAATTTTAATGTAAAATCATTTATACAAATTTAAAAAGGAGGCCTTGTAATTGTTCCAATAAGGACGAAAGGCAAATATTAAAAGAAAGTTTATTCTATTGGAAAGAAGGTGAAATATATGAAACGTGTTGCAATGTTATTGACTGCCAGCGTATTAGTGCTTGCCGGTTGCGGAAATCAAAAGGTAAATGAAGAGGATTTATCCGCAAAATCAATAGGCGAAATAAATGCTGATTGTATTTTGGTCGAAGAAAAAGAAGGGGAAGTGGAAGAGGATACCAAAGAAGTAGAACTGTCTGTTGAAATGCCTGATTACGAGAAGCTTATGATGGAAGCCTTCCAAACAGATGATCCGGAAAAATATATGAAGGAAGCACTTGCTTCCGGAAACTATGAAACTAAAAAAATGGATACGACAGCTCAGGTGACTAATGAAGATGAAGAAAGGATTGTCCATGAAGAAGAGGCAGTAGATCAATTGTTAGAAGCGGAACTGATCAAAGCAATGAATACACTGACGGAGGAACAAGAAAAATGAGAAAAATTTTAGCTTTCTTTTTAAGTATAGCCTTATGCGTAACGGCTCTTGCGCCGGAAGTTTATGGGGCAGATAACTCATCTTCAGACCTTCCTGATCCATATCTCAAATATACAGCAAATGAGGATATGTTTGAATCCATCTTCTGCAGCAGTGAAGGGATTGGATATTTAAGCATGGTGGAAGATTTCGAGAATAATTCATTTATCAGCTCTTTAATAGGTTTTTCATCCAATGTAATCGAAGAAAATTTAGATAAAAAGGATTATGCGGAGATACTGGCAAACCTGATTGCCATGCAGGAAGGAGATTTTGCTGAGCAGGTAGAGAAACAAGCCAATTATGACGACTTGAAAAACTTAGGGGACTATGCAGAAGATATCACTAATTTAGCACTTGGCGCTTTTGGCGGAAATAGTGTGATGGATGAGATCTCCCCGATCATAGATGCGGGGTTTGGCGGGAAAGATGTCGTCGTTGAGACCATAGAACAGGCAAAGTATTACCAGACATCCATACAAAGCTATATTGGGACAGAGTTCTTCTTGGAAGCCATAAGCCAATATGCAAGTGATAAAGAATTAAAGAGTGCTGCAAATAGCCTTTTAAAGGCGAATGAGGCCTTATTAGAAAAAAGGGTGGAGTATATTGCAGACTACGGAGAGACAATAGGACAATATGAAGCGGACTTTTTCGTTGATAATCTTTCCATGGCTCTTCTGAAATCGTCTGACCTTTACAATACAGACGATACGGCAAAATGGTTCATCGATTGCGGCAGCAACTTGCTAAGCACTGTATCAGCAAATCTTAATCTTGGTGACTTTGTATTTCATGGATTGATGTTGGCTGGCGATATCGGGTTTGGGACATCTAACATGTTTAACCGGTATCAGGAAATGAAAGTGGTAGCCGATGTGGCGAACTCGCTCATTCAAGCCATCCATGAAAAAAAGAATGCAGATATAGATGAAAAGACAAAAGTAGAGGAAATATGCAAGTATTACCGGGCGCTGCTTGTCACCCATGCAAGAGGGGAGTACCTGGTTTATCAAATCTTAATGAACGATGCAGGTGTATGGTCAGCAGTACGAAGGTTTTTCGAATCATTCCTGCCAAAGGACGAAACAACAGATGACTGGTATGCAGATCAGATAGATGTGCTTGGGGAATATTCGGATATTATAAATCAGATTCTTTTTATTAGTGAGACGGAAATGACTGCTGATGAAGCACCAACTATTGATGAGGGTTCTACTCCGGAAAATACAGGGAACGAAACAAACACGTCATCTGGAACAACGGAAAACGAGGTGCAGCAAACACCCTCTATCCAGGAAGGAACCTACGAATATGCAGATGGAGAGTTTCTTTCACACTTTACTGTTGACTACAGCAGTGGATCTCCATATTTTAACTTATTCTTCTGGTATCAATATGGAGCAAGCGCATCCATAGAAGATTTCCTGAACATACCTCTAGTAGAAGGGCAGTCAACGTACCGTTTGAAAGGGAACCGGTCACAAATGGAACATGAGATTACCATCACGCCACAGTCAGATGGGACGATCTGGATCAAAGTGCAAATTCTAGAAGCAGGTCAGACATGGTATGATAATGGGCTTTGGGTGGATGGAGCTTACAACAAAGTTGGATAAATTTTATACAGGTAAAAAAGAGCGGGCTGCCGCTCTTTTTTATGCAGGACGGAAGATATACGTATTACGACCGGTAGTTATGACAACTTTTCCGCTTTGGGCTGTCACTGATACTGGTGAGATTGCAAAAGAAGTACCTTTCCTACTGTCTAAGAGCCGGTAGCGATTACCTTCTTTATATCCTTGCAAAGGGCGGTCAATACGGATCGCCATGTCATCTACGATGGATACGCCATATACTGGGCCAAATTCTTCCATAATCCTGTCATTCGTTGTGTATACCAAATATACCATCCTTTTTTCCTCCTCTGATCTTATGTGATATCTAAATATGGAAAAAATAGCGTTTTCCCATGTTTATGACTTGCTGCTTTTTTCTTTCCTTTTCTTCTTTCATATTAGGATGACTATATAATAATAAGAGGAGGAAACAAATATGTTAGTCAATGTAACTGAAACCTTGAAAGAACTGGAAACCTTTGAAGAGGCCCATCCTTTGATTGCAGGAAGTAGCCTGTTCCAGAAAATGCGCTGGCACTTGGAAAACCCGCTTCTGAGCTACTGTATGCAGGAAGCAATCTACCAACTTGGAGAAAGAGGATACAATAATCCTTCCGACGAACTGATCAAACAGGCGACCGACGCGCTTTTTTTTGTTGACGGGGAGAAAGCCTATGAGATCGTAGATGATGTGCTTACTAACTGGGAGCTCAACCTTTCTGATTTGCTTGCTGAAGACGAATGCCTGGCTGAATATGCCACCACTGGTTCTTGTACTATCCACCATTGCATCATAGAGAAAGGCAGTACGGACATTGCCCTGGCGCTGGAAAACACACTGCACCGGATCTTGGATGCAGACGGTGGCAGCGATGATATTTACCGGATCATGGGAGCTTATATCCCAGCAGAAGAAGAAAGGGGTGAATCAGCAGAGGACGATGGCTTTATCGAAATTGATCTTGGTTATGTACTTCCTGGCTATCTGATCGCTTTCGAGATAATAGATGGCGAACAGGAAACGAGCCTGCTGCATCCGACAGAAGAACTCTCTGTAACAGAAGTGTGTCCGCACTGCGGGCGGGAGATTACGGTTCAATGGGATGTAGGTGCAGAAGGATACCAGATTTACTGCCCTTGTTGTGGGCTTCCTGTCATGCTGTGCAGCATGTGCGACGCAAGAGACGGAGCCGTATGCGATTGGGCTGAAGAGAAAGGCTGTAAGCACAGCGATGAGCGGTATTCCAGGTACTTCAAAGAACAGAAAAGAAGAAAAGAAGGCGAACTACAATGATGTCCGGCAAACTTTCGGACCAGATCTTGTCTAATTAGGGAAATCAGGTTGTTTTGAAGAATCTTTCTCTGTTCCATTGGCTATGAGAAAAAGCGTGTGACTTATTATTTCGTGTATATAATTTAGTCATGCGTTTTTTTTCATATTTTTAATGAACAATGGAAAAAGATAGGAGGAAAATAATATGTACACATTAGACAGTGAGCTTAAAGTGAAGGAAGGGATGGAAGAAGAACTGGAGTGGTTTTTGGACCACGAAGCAGGATGCCCATCGGACTTACCGCTGGAGAAAAAGCTAATGCGATATCTGGATGTTTACCTGGAAGAAGTGGAAGACGGAAGGATTTATGACCTGGATAGTGACTACTATGAAGAAAATTGCTGGGATGCAGTCAGCCGCTTCCTTACCGGGTATGTTGTCTGGAAAGACGATGACGGGGATCTTTTTAAAGATGTCTTTGGAGAAGACAAGAAGGAGAAGCTTTATCCTTTTATGATTTGGAAAGACTACATTTCCAAGGATCTTGCATTGCCCCTTGCAGAAGCATTAGAGAAAAGAGGATTTCTCCATCAAGACTGTGATAAAGAAGACCTTACGATTTTCCTGGAGGAAACGGTTTATCGGCTGCTCTGTTGATGAGTAAGAGGTAGAAAAGGCGCATATACATGCGCCTTTTCTTAGGGGAGTATGGAAATAGAACTAAGTTTGTTTCAAATTTGAACCGGTTATTTTATAAAGATCTTTTTCTTATGTATCAAAAGAACGATTGTAATTAACGAAAACATTGAAATTACCACTAAAAACCAGAAGGTGAAAACTCTCCAACCGATTTGCAAGCAAATCAGAAGGAGCCTCTTTTTTATGATCAAGAGGAGGACGGCTATTGCAAATTTCACCTTGTCCGGCCCTGAATCCTACACCTTAATACAGCTGAACAGCCATACAGACGAAATGTCCGCCGGGTGATACGCCATATTTTATTGCAGGATTGTTCTGGTTGTGTGGATTTCATCCTCTGGTGGGGAGGTCATCTCTCTGGATCGCTCCCGCCATATGGTTCCACGAAAATATTTCTAATAGAATGTTTTGCTATGCAGTTTTGATTCTTTGTTCCAATTCTTTGATGTTTTCTACTTTCTTATAATCGATATAGTTATAAAACTTCCGATAGTCTATCTCCTTTAAATGTGATGTGAAGAAATTCCAGTGTGCCCAATGATGGCGGTGCTGCCTTTCTTCTGGAAGTAAATGTTTCATTGCTTTTGGCAGTTTTTCTTTGTATCCAAGCGCCCGCCGTCCAATAGCAAGCGCTGCTGCTTCGTGGATGCTGAGTCCATAATGGCGCATGTATTTGACCTTCCCTATCTGTGATGTATAAGCCGGATGGACTTTCCATAGCCCGATTCCATACTTATAGGACTTTGACTTGGCAAGTTCTGTGGTCATACGGTAAGCGAAACTGGATAATTTCCTGTTCAATTGCTTATCCTGGAGAACATATATTCGATTATATATTTACAGAACATATGTTCTGTGCTATACTTCTTTCACAGACAAAAAGGAGGTGATAGAGTGAGGAACTATATTTGCATTGACCTGAAATCTTTCTATGCGTCTGTAGAATGCAGGGAGAGGAACCTGAATCCACTGGCCACAAATTTAGTGGTGGCTGATGAGAGCAGGACGGATAAGACCATCTGCCTGGCAGTGACCCCGGCACTAAAAGAGAGGGGTGTACCAGGCCGTCCACGGCTCTTTGAAGTAAAGCAAAAGGTGAGGGAATTAAACTGTGGGCGGAACGGGCCGGCCACTTCTTTTGATAAAAACGTGCTGGATCAACACCGGAACATCCGAATCGACTTCATCATTGCACCCCCCAGGATGGCCCTTTACATGGACTACAGTGTGCGGATTTACCAGGTCTATCTGAAATATATCGCCCCGGAAGATATCCATGTGTACAGCATTGATGAGGTATTCATGGATGTAACAGATTACCTTGATACCTACCGGATGACGCCTCAAAAACTGGCACTGACCATTATAAAGGATGTCTTAAAGGAAACCGGGATCACAGCCACTGTTGGCCTGGGGACCAACATGTACCTGGCAAAAGTAGCCATGGACATCCTGGCTAAAAAAGCTGCACCGGACAAGGACGGGGCAAGGATCGCTGAACTAACGGAAACTTCCTACCGGGAAAAATTATGGGATCACCGTCCGATCACGGATTTTTGGCGGGTCGGCCACGGGTATGCGCGAAAGCTGAAAAGCATCGGGATCACGACCATGGGGGAGGTGGCAAGCTGCTCCATAGGGAAAGCTACGGATTTTTATAATGAGGACCTCCTCTATAAGCTTTTCGGGGTGAATGCGGAACTTCTCATCGACCACGCCTGGGGATGGGAACCCTGCACGATACAGGATGTCAAAGCTTACCACCCATCCTCCAATAGCCTAAGCTCTGGTCAGGTCCTGCATGAGCCGTATACCGCCCCAAAAGCCAGGGTCATTGTAACGGAAATGGCAGACAGCCTCGCCATGGAGTTAACCCGTAAGGGTGTAGCCACGGACCAGCTTGTAATGACAATCGGGTATGACAGTTCCAGCGTGGCCCTATATCCTTCAGGAAGCGTGCCGCTATCCCGTGACTTCTATGGACGGCCTGTTCCCAAACATGCCCACGGCACACACAATCTGCTGCACGCAACCTGTTCAGCTGCAGAGCTTACAAGAGCGGCTCTTTGCCTGTACGACCGGATCGTCAATCCGAAATTGCTCATCCGGCGGATCAATATCTGCGCGAACCATGTAAAGGAGGCCCCGGAAGCCAATTTTGTGCAGTTGGATCTCTTTACAGACTATGCCGCTCTGGAGCGGGAAAAGAAGCAAAAGGAACGAGAGATGCGTCTTCAGGAAGCTGTCCTTTCCCTCAAAGCAAGATACGGGAAAAACGCTGTCCTTAAGGCCACCAACCTTTTGGAAGGGGCAACTATGAGAGAACGGAACGAACAGATAGGAGGGCATAAGGCATGAGAGAGGATATCATTAGCCGTCCACATCCGAATCCCCAATACCACACCCGGATGCCGATGGCAAGCAGGGCAGCACAATTTGCCCCCTTTGCAGCCCTTACAGGGTATGAAGAAGCGGTAGAAGAAGCGGAACGTTTGACAGATACGATGCCGCATCTTTCAGAAGAGGAAAAGGAAAGACTGGATGCGGTGATGAAAGAGATGTCTGGGAATAAGGCTAAGACGGCGGTTATTACCTGGTATGAACCGGACGCAACAAAGGAAGGTGGGAAAATCATCACAAGGAAATGTCGGTTCACGAAACCGGATCCCTATAAAAGGACTCTATTATTAAGTACAGGGGAGCGCTTGCCTCTTGCGTATATTTTAAATATAGAGCCTGGTTTGCAGTAAAAGGCTCGTTGGGGATCATTTCCTGCCAAAGAACCGGATGCCATTGGCAACGATCATTATAAAACAAAAAAACGGAACCAGGTTCCGGATAGCAGTTATAGTAAACTGTTATTTCGTAATTATATTGATTTTTATTATTTAATTTGGTACACTGTTAAATGTAAAGACGTAATAGCTTCAAAATATCAAACGAAATCCCTCAGTGTTGCCTCACTGAGGGATTTCTATTCCTGATTATGGGGAAGGCTTAAGTCCCAGGGTTATTGGCCTTATAATTTACCGTCACGAACCCATTTGATGGCTGCCTCGATTAATCCGAGGGCGAAAGAACCACCCACAATGACAGTAAGTGCTTCAGCACAAAACCGTAGTAGCTCCAAAATATCACCTCCTTTGCAATTATCCGGAGGCAAAGCCAACATCGGCATTATAGCATGGAAGCCTATATTTTACCAAATTATTTTTTTTACGACATCCAAGCGAGAAAGCTGCTACTGGTAACAGTGTGGAGAGCAGGCGGAGTAAAGGGCTTTCCACTTGGCTCATTTCCTGCCAAAGAACCGGATTGAGCCTGCCAAAAGAAAGTACGATGCACAGTGCAAGAAAGTTCTTGCCGACAAATACATCCTGGAGTACATTTTAAAAAATGTTGTTTCAGAAGTGGAAGGGTATACGATCCCGGAAATTATCCACTGCATCGAAGGGGAGCCTGAAGTTGGCGAAGTCAGCGTCTTAGAAGGCGGGCCTGGGAACATTAAGGGTGAGAACACGGAAGACAGCAGCATAGTGGAAGGGACGATAAGATATGACGTCCGGTTCTCTATCATCACAAAAAATAAGGAACCGATTAAACTAATTATAGACTTGGAAGCACAAAAAGATACAAATCCAGGTTATCAACTCGTAACAAGAGGCATTGTGTATTGTGCGAGGATGATTTCTTCCCAAATAAAGCAAGAATTTACGCTCGATAAATACGACGATTGTAAGAAAGTATATTCCATCTGGATTTGCTTCCAGTCACCTGGAAACATTGGGAATGCGATCAGTAAGTACAGCATTCAGAAAAAGGATATGCTGGGATGTATCCCGGTAAAGAAAGCTGCATACGATAAATTGTGTGTTGTCCAGATCTATCTGAAGGAACATGCGGACGATGGAGGTAACGAAGTTATCCGGCTGCTGAATACGATATTTTCAGATGACATGTCGAAGGATAAGATCTTAGAAGAATTAGAGACAGAATATCAAATCCCTACGGAGACAGGATTAAAAAAGGAGGTAGACCTTATGTGTAATCTTAGCGAAAGAGTCTGGGAAAGAGGACTTATGGAAGGCCGATCAGAAGGCTGATCAGAAGGTCGGAAAGAGGAACGTTTTCACATGCTTGTGAATGCAGCAAGGCGAGGTATGAAAGAGGATCAGCTTACAGTTTTTCTTGAGGCTACTCCAGAGGAGCTTCAGGCAGTAAGAAAGGAATTGGAAAAATAATACATGAAATTGTTCAGACTTTAACAAGGGTACGGATTTTGTCCGTATCCTTTTTTACGTTCGGAAGGAACAGAAAACTTTTCCTACTTGCTTTTTGTCATATTCTTCTTGGAATAACAAATAAGAGGAGGAAAATATATGAACAAACTCATACTTACTACACAGTATCCATTTTTAAAGAAGGGGATTCGTTTTTTATAGAGCAAACAGTATATAAGGGAAAGTGACGCCGGCTCTTTTCTTTCATATTAAAGGAGAAAGGAGTTTACTTTTTATGACAGGAATTACACAAAACAAAGAATATCTTATGGCACTTATTAGAGAAGCAATGGATGATGTGTTTGGCGAATGCATTTATCTAAAGAAGGAAGAAAACTATGATGACGGAGGAATATCCCCATCAGAGAGAGACGGATATTTCCGTATAGAGTATATATATCAACCTAAAAGGTTCCGGATCATATGGAAAGGATATCTGTCCGATTTTAAGATAAAGATAAAGGATGAGGCGGGAGCTTTCTGCTATATTCCAGGAGACAGGCCTGTCAACCTTATGCATACGGAACAGGACATCCACAAGCTTGCCAGGAGAATAAGTGGTACGATCGAAGCCGGACCAAGGTTCTACGCCTTCCGGATGGGGCGCTTGTACAGGCGCGAAAACGGACAATGGAAAAAGGTACGGGCTACAGCCGGATTTTAAATAGGCAGTCAAGACAATCTTATGTAAGGCAGAAATCCAGTTAAAGGAAGGACATTGCATGGAAGAAAAAATCTTATCATTTATCAGGGAATATATCGAAAAGTCAGGGTTTTCTCCTACTTACAGGGAAATATCCAAGGGAGTGGGCTTAAGTTCTACATCCACCATCCATCATTACATCCGTAAGCTGAAAAAAGAAGGGCGCTTAACAGGCGGGGAACTGCCAAGGACGCTGCGGCTCCCATAAAATATATAATTAACCTCCGGAAGCGACGGAGCGCCTTTTTAGCGTAGAATATCGCTTACATGCACAAAGCCTTTGCATTGATGCGGGGCTTTTTTTTATGTTGTTTTTTATTTTTCCGTCCTGCCCATATTCCTTTGATTTTAAAAGAAAAGAGGAGGAAGGACAATGAGGGAATACAGGGTAAAAACAGAAATGGCTCCCCACCTGATTTTTGTATTGGACAGGGATCACATCCAGTATCAATATTATACACCGAAAGGAGAGGACTATTTTCTTTTCTACGTAGACGCGAGCACACACTATTTCAAGATCCTTATGGAGGATGCCCATTGCGAAAAGCAGCGGCATCAGCATATCAGCAATATTCCAGTGTATTCAGAGCGGACGATCGCCAACCAGGAAAAACTGGAACGGCTGCAAAGGATAAATGGAAAAAGGGGATTTGTGCGACTTCGCAAAAGAAGATGACAAGGAAGGAGAATAGCTATGACGGCTTTCGAAAAATATTATATGAGATACCAAAATATCATGAAGTGGCTGCCAGAAGTGCTGGAGAAGGATTTCAAAAGTATAGACAAATATGGTCACCTTCTGGAGAACCATATAAACAAGAGTGATGAATTTCTTATGAAAAGAAGTGCCAGAAAGAAGATCAACGCTTCGACCTTTATAGGGGATGAACAGGAAATTCTGGTACATATCCATAAGGAACTTGTATCCAAAGCGGAAATGATCGCAGAATACCTGGCGGATGACGGGTATGGAAGCGATGACTATGAGTTGGAGTGTGAATTGGGGCCTATTAAGGGGAAGACCTATTTATACGATGCAAATCAACACGATTGGAACAATGGAGCCAAGTCATGCAGCAGGTTCTTTATCATTATTAAGAAGGGGAAGAACACCAACCATTTCTTTATAAAAACTGCATATCCTTGCTAGAAAAAGACTGTCATGGAAAACCATGGCAGCCTTTTTTAATTAATATCCATACGGTTCTGCGAAGGTTTTATGTCCGTGCTCTTTCATCCAGAGATGGATTCCGTGGTTCAAGATGAAATCCTTTTCCTCCAGAACATCATACCCCATATCTTCCAAAGCAGCTTTGTCACTGCCGGAAGCGTAACAGACCACCCGTCCGGAAAGCTTTGCGCCGTGGTACTTTCCCTTCATAGCTTCCGGACCGAAAGAGGAGAGGATGTCATATCCGAGCTCCAGAAGTGCTTCTTCCGTTTCGGAAAGGGCGAAGAAGGTGACATTATTTTTTGTGTATGTACCGTATTTGTTCAATACAGAGATTGTGTGCATCATAAATAATTCCTCCCTGGTATGTTGGCTATCTGTTGGTTTATACATATTCTAGCATACAAGTTTCGGAAAAGAAATTGTCAGGTGGCAACACTTCTTGTGTGAGAAAGGGAGCGCTGCAAAAGAAATGGTATATTAAGAAAAAGGAGGACCAATTATGCGAGTCATTATACATAAAAACCTAGAAAAGTATATGGAAATAGTCTGTGAAAGGGACTGTATCCCTTTCGTTATTACGGCAAAGGAAGAAGAAAAAATCTTTATGAAAATACCAGATACGGCAGATCCAATCGAATTGCTCGAAGACATTCTTTGCGAACAACAGCGGGATCTCACAGACTCCAAAATACCCGTATATTCACATCGGACATTGCTCCATAAGGAAAAACGGAACCGGTTGATGGAATATTACGAAAAAAAGGCTTCCATGTTCTGGAAAAAGACAAAGAAAAATGTCGAAAAGATGGATTAATATAGGCGGAATATAATTTCGCCTAAAAAAACTACTTTAATAGCCATTTGGTTCAGCAAAAGATTTATGACTAAACTCCTTCATCCATAAATGGATCCCGTGATTAAAGATAAATTCCTTGTCCTCCAAAACATCATAGCCCATACCTTCCAAAGCAGCCTTGTCATTGCCGGTAGCATAGCTGACTACCCGCCCGGAAAGCTTTGCACCGTGATATCTTCCGGTCATGAACTCCGGTTCGAAAGCGGGGATAAGGTCATATCCTAGTTCATTCAGCGCTTCTTCCGTTTCGGAAAAGGCGAAGAAGATGATATCGTTTTTTGTGTATGTACCATATTTGATTAATACAGAGATCGTATGTTTCATAAAAAATCCTCCCTGGCATGTTGGTCGTCTGTTAATTTATACATATTCCAGCATACCAAGGAACGAAAAGAAATTGTCAGGTGGAAAACACTTTCTGTGTGAGAAATGGAATGTTGCAAAAGCGAGTGGCAGAGGGTTCAAACGGAGTCTAAGATTCCCGTGTATTCCTATCGAATGTTGTGCAACAAAAAGAAACGAGACCGCTTTTTGTCCAATGATGACGCATTGCTGCCGCACGCTCGTTCATACATTCATAGCCACCAACCTGTCAATGCAAGAAAAATGCTCCTGGTGAAAATTAGGAGTATGACCACTTTACGGTATGGTTCCTTGTTTTTCAGCCTTAAAGCCTATTCGGGAGAGCGAACCGACTCTCATTGGGGAGCTCCAGCCGTGAACCGAACTAGCAAACTTAATCGTAAAAATTAATACATTAAAAGCGGAACCAGGTTCCGCTTTCAGACTGTAGACAAAGTTGGTGCTGGAGCTAGGGCTC
>OIYU01001618.1_pt1 | contig 13989 bp, 11 predicted proteins | sample 1588321 | NCBI WGS metagenome assembly OIYU01 (sample SAMN03283258) | human gut metagenome | biome: human-associated habitat; material: feces | host: Homo sapiens | place: USA | collected 2013 | reverse complement strand
ACGCGGGTAAGTTTTTCGTTCGGTCAGGTCCTGGGCTCGCTCGAAGGCCACATTAAGTGGCCTTCGGCTCGTGCGGAATCTACGAAAAACTTACCCGCGTCGCCCGGCCAGGTCCTGCGGTGACTTGCTTGCCGCATGGATGGCGTCTTGGCGTCTGGATACTTGGCTGATAGTTTGGAATGAAGGGGGCTCCTTGTTGGCAAGGAGCCCCCTTCTGTTTTGGTTACTTTGGGGTTGTTGGTATGTCTTTACTTGGCATCGGCCCAGGTTATGCCGGTGCTGGCTTCGGCGATTAGGGGAACGCGGAGGTCCACTACGTGCTCCATGACGTCGCGGACCATGGTGGTTAGGCGCTCGACTTCGTCGATGGGGCACTCAAAGTCCAGTTCGTCGTGCACTTGCAGGATCATGTGGGCGGCAAAGCCTTCTTCTTCCAGGCGACGACTTACGCGGGCCATGGCGATCTTGATGATGTCTGCTGCGGTGCCCTGCATGGGATGGTTCATGGCCGTGCGCTCGCCAAAGCCGCGGAGTTGCGGGTTTTTGGCCTTGAGCTCGGGAATATGGCGTCTGCGGCCATACATGGTCTCGGCGTAGCCCGTCTGCTTGGCGCGCGCCACCACGTTGTCGAGGAACGTACGCACGCCCGGGTAGGCCTCGTAGTAGCGGTCGATCATGTCGCGCGCCTCGGCCATCGAGATATGCAGCGACTGCGACAGGCCGTAGGCCTGCTGGCCATACACGATGCCAAAGTTCACGGCCTTGGCGCGACTGCGCAGGTCGGGCGTTACCTCGGACACCGACACACCAAACACGCGCGCCGCCGTCTCGGCATGGAAGTCCTCGCCCTCGTTAAAGGCGCGCACCAAGTGCTCGTCACCCGAGAGATGTGCCAGCAGACGCAGCTCGATCTGCGAGTAGTCCACCGCCAAAAAGACGCTTCCCTCGCCTGCCGAAAACGCCGTCTTGACGGTACGCCCCAGCTCCGAGCGCGTCGGAATGTTTTGCAGATTAGGGTCGCTCGAAGACAGACGCCCCGTCGCGGTGATGGTCTGGTTGTACGTGGTGTGCACACGACCGTCACCGCGGCGCAGCGGGCCCAACGTGTCCAGATAGGTTGACTTGATCTTGGACTTCTCGCGCCAGTCTAAGATCAAACGAACAATCTCGTGGTCACGGGCAAGATCACTCAGTACCTTGGCATTGGTCGAATAGTAACCGCGCTTGGTCTTTTTGAGACCCTTGGTCGGAAGGCCCATCACATCAAAGAGCACATGCGAAAGTTGCATGGGGCTGCCGATGTTAAAGGTCTCGTCACCGGCAAGGTCGCGAATGCTTCGTTCGACCTCGGTGATCTGGGTCGCCAGACCCTCGGACAGACTGTGCAGGCAGTCGGGGTCCACGAGCATGCCCGCGCGCTCCATCTTGGCAAGTACCGGAACGAGCGGCATCTCGATGCCATCGAACACGTTGGCGGCGTTCTCACGGGCCATGCACTCGCGCAACGGCGCCACGAGCGCCAGCGTCAGAGCCGCAGTACGGGCGGCAGGCGCCGGAGCGTCCTCACCAGCACCCTCTGCACCGCGCGCCGCAGGCAACGCCATCTGCAGATAGGTATCGGCCAGATATGCCTCATCGAACTCGGAGCGATCGGAATCCAGCAGATAGGCAGCGACCACGGTATCGAAGATACGCGTGGAATCGGCAGCGAGCGGATCCATGAGCTCGGGCTCAGAAGAATCGATGGGCGAAAGCTCGTGCAGCAGCGCTTTCGTATCCGGGCTCGCCACGCGGCCCTCCATAAACAGGCGCGCAAGCACGCCGGCGATCACACCGTGAGCGAAGTTGAAGCCCTCAACCTCAGCCGCCGCACAGCTGTCGCCCTCCTCGAGCGCGAACAGGCCCTTGGACGTCGCCAACCACAGCGTGCGCGTCAGCCCAAAGAGCGCGCCCTCTTCCTTGTCGTCGTCCACCACGGCGGCGACCCACTCGCCGGCATCAATCGCGCGGGAGACCTCAGCCGCAACGGCACCAAGCGCGTCGGCATCGCCGGCGGCTGCGCGAACCATAGCAGGTATCTCAAACACACTGGAGGCAGCAGCCCCGCCCTCGCCGCCGATCAGCGCCAAGAAACGGTTCTGCATGGCGGTGATACCAAGCGTACCCAGCGCCGCGGAAACCTCATCGGCAGAAAACGCCGGGAAGGACGTCGCCTCAAAATCGAGCTCAACGGGCGCATCGGTGCGGATGGTCGCCACCTTACGGCTCAGCAGCGCGTCGTCGATGTGTGCGCGCAGGTTTTCGCCCATCTTGCCCTTGACCTCGTCGGCGTGTGCGATGACCTCGTCCAGGCTACCGTACTGCGCAATGAGCGCGCTCGCCTTTTTGGGGCCGATGCCCGGTACGCCGGGGATGTTATCGGACGTATCGCCCTTCAGACCATAAAAATCGGGCACGAGCGCCGGCGTGATGCCGTGATATAGATCGTCCACGCTCTCGGGCGTCATGATCGCCACGTCGGACAGGCCCTTGCGGGTCGAGACCACGTTGACGTGCTCGGTCACGAGCTGATACATATCGCGATCACCGGTCACCAGCAGCATGTCACAGCCGGCCTGCTCGCCCAGGCGCGCCATGGTTCCCAGGATATCGTCGCCTTCCCAGCCCTCGGACTGCAGAATCGGCACGTTGAGCGCGCCGAGCAGCTCCTTGATCATCGGAAACTGCGCGTGCAGATCGGGGTCCATGGGCGGGCGCTGCGCCTTATACTGCGGCAGCATCTCCATGCGCACGCGCGGCTTGCCCTTATCAAACGCCACGACCACACCGTCGGGGTTAAAGGCATCGATCATCTTAAGAAACATGTTCAGAAAGCCAAAGATCGCGTTGGTGGGGCGACCGTCCGGCGCGTTCATGGTCGGCGGCACGGCGTGGAAGGCGCGATGCATGAGTGAGTTACCGTCGATAACGGCAAAAGTGCGGCGCTTGTCAGACATATTGAATACCTCGCTTTGGGCTGGGCACGGTTTGCTCACTCCAGTTTACACGCTCCCCGCCCCGCGACTACCGCACATCAGCCCCTGCCACCGTGAGCCCGCGCGTGATACGATGGCTCACGGTACATCAACCAGCACGATCGATCCGAAAGGAGCCTGCGTCATGGAGCGTCCCTGCGCATGGAAAAAGTACACACCACAGCAAATCGAGGAGCTCGAGGAGCTTTGCCGCGGCTATAAGCAGTTTTTGAGTGAGAACAAGACCGAGCGCCTGTGCGTCAAGGCCGGCATCAAGATGGCCGAGAAGGCGGGATACGTCGACCTGGAGACCGTAATCGCCGAAGGCCGCGAGCTCAAGGCAGGCGACAAGGTGTACGCCGCCAACCACGGCAAGGACCTTATGCTCGTCAACCTGGGCACCGCCCCGCTCGAGCAGGGCTTTAACATCCTGGGCGCCCACGTGGACTCGCCGCGCCTGGACCTTAAGCAGAACCCCGCCTTCGAGGCCGGCGACATGGCCTACCTCGACACGCACTACTACGGCGGCGTCAAGAGCTACCACTGGGTAGCCTCCCCGCTCGCACTCGTGGGCGTCATCTGCAAAAAGGACGGTACCACCGTCGACATCAATATCGGCGACAAGGCGGACGATCCGGTCTTTACCATCTCCGACCTGCTGATCCATCTCTCGAGCGAGCAGATGTCTAAGCCTGCCAAAGACGCCGTCGACGCCGAGATCCTCGACGTGATCGTGGGCGGCCGTCCCGTCAAGTTCGATGAGGACGACAAGGACGCCCCCAAGGAGCCCGTCAAGCAGATGTTCCTGGATATCCTCAAGGAGCAGTACGACGTCGAGGAGGAGGACTTCCTCTCCGCCGAGATCGAGGTCGTGCCCGCCGGCCCCGCCCGCGACATGGGCCTCGACCGCTCCATGATTCTGGGCTATGGCCATGACGACCGCGTCTGTGCCTACCCCTCCATGCTCGCCCAGATCAACGTCACCAACGTGGAGCGCACGAGCATCACGCTCATCGTCGACAAGGAGGAGATCGGTTCCGTGGGTGCCACCGGCATGACGAGTCGCTTCTTCGAGAACACCGTCGCCGAGATCATGATGCTCGCCGGCGAGGACAGCCCGCTGGCTCTGCGCCGCGCGCTCGCCCGCAGCCGTATGCTCTCCTCCGACGTGTCCGCCGGCTTCGACCCGGGCTATGCCGGCAAGTTCGAGACCAAGAACGCCGCCTTCATGGGTCGCGGCCTGTGCTTTAACAAGTACACGGGCAGCCGCGGCAAGGGCGGCTCTAACGACGCCGACGCCGAGTATGTGGCCCTCGTCCGCGACATCATGGACGAGGCCGGCGTGGACTTCCAGACCTGCGAGCTCGGCCGCGTCAACGCTGGTGGCGGCGGCACCATCGCCTACATCATGGCCAAGTACGGCATGAACGTCATCGACTCCGGCGTTGCCGTCCTGTCCATGCACGCCCTGTGGGAGGTCGCCAACAAGGCCGATATCTACGAGGCCTACCGCGGCTACAAAGCCTTCCTCGAGCGCGCCTAATCCACCCCACCCATAACTTGCGGTGGAATACGGATTGATTTGGTCTTTCAATAGACCAAACAGACCGTATTCCACCGCAACTTCTTTTTTTGGCAGAGGAGAGTCCATGCTGCAGGTCATCATTTCGCCCGCCAAGCAAATGCGCGCGGCACAAGATGCTTTTGAAGTCCTGGGCATCCCACCCTTTGTGCGCGAGACGGCTCGCCTCCACCGCGCACTGCTAGATATCGAGCGGAATGAAGGCAGCGGCGGCCTGCAGGCGCTGTGGAACGTGAGTGACAAACTGCTGGGACCTTGCCTCAACACACTGCATGAGTTCGGGCCCATCCTGAAAAGCGGCGATCTCGACAATCCCGCACTCGCCCGTCACCTCTCCCCTGCCGTCATGTCCTATCACGGCATTCAATACCAGAGCATGGCACCCGAGGTGATGGATTCCGCGCAGCTCGCATGGCTGCAAGACCATCTGTGGATCCTCTCCGGCCTCTACGGGTGCGTGCGCCCCTTCCACGGCGTGTCGCCCTATCGGCTCGAAATGGGGGCGAAGCTCTCCGTCGACGGCGCTCGCGATCTCTATGCCTTCTGGGGGAATCGACTTGCGCAGGCAATTGCGCCGGCCGGTTCCGACAACACTATCGTCAACCTTGCCAGCGTGGAATACGCCAAAGCCGTCCTGCCCCATGCTGCACAGGATACAACGGTTATCACCTGCTTTTTTGGCGAAGGCGTCCGCAACGATAAGCCCATCCAGCGATCGACCGCCAGCAAAAAGGCACGCGGTTCGATGGTCCGCTGGATGGCGGAAAACAAGGTCGAGGACGCCGCCGGTCTTACCGAGTTCAACCTTGGCTACCGCTATGTCCCCGAGCTCTCGTCCCCAGATAGCCTGGTCTTCATCAACGAGCAGGCATTCTAAAAGCCTGTCGCCAGCGCCGAACTCCACCTCGGCATGCTTTCATGACATTCGGTGAACATCCCGCTATTCCGCCAAGCCGTCTGCCTTGACAATCTCGCTTGTCGAGCCATCTTGGTAGGCAACCTTAACGTGCTCAACCTCGGACACCGCAACACCCGATGGAGGCTCCAGGCGCCATTCCGTCAGGGCGATATCCATGGTCGTGGGCACATCGCCCTGATCTTTGAGCTTCACCGTGAGCGTTTTGAGCGCCACGTCAAACGTCACGCGTTCGATTTCTTCGCCTGGAATGGACCCACCGCTCAGCTGCAGTTGCACAAACTCGTCGCGCGGATACCAATAGTCGCCCGGCGCGGCAACGGTATTGCCACCCGCGACCTTCACCGTCATTATCGGCAGGCCATCGTCCGCCTCAAACGTCCAGGCAGCTCTCCCACGCCCGCCAAACGTCCAGATAAAAAAGGCAATCATCAGCACAGCAAGCACCGCAAAACCAATTGCGACCAGCCCTTGATGGGCACGGCCTTCCTCGGCCGACACATCCCACTGCGTCTCTCGATATAGATGCTCGTCTTCCATGTTCGCCTCCCCACGGACATGCTCATCGCGTCAATCGTACCCATTCGAGCTATACTTGAGCCCACCACATAAACGGGGAGCTTGCAGGACAAGACGGCAGGCTGAGACTGGGCGCGCCCGCCCTGACCCGCAAACCTGATATGGGTAATGCCAACGAAGGGAGCCGTGCCAATGAGCACACAGACCGAGCCCAAGCTCGTCACGCAAATCGACTTCGCCCGCGCCGGGCAGATCACACCGCAGATGAAGGAGGTCGCCGAGCGCGAGCATCGCGACCCCGAGTACATCCGCGAGCGCGTGGCCGACGGCCGCATCGCCATTCCCGCCAACATCGTGCACATCAAAAAGGGCATGCGCGCCTTTGGCGTCGGTGAGGGCTTGTCCACCAAGGTCAACGTGAACTTGGGCATCTCGGGCGACAAGGCCGATGCCGCCGAGGAATGGAAGAAGGTCAAGATCGCCGAGGACTTTGGCGCCGACGCCATCATGGACCTCTCCAACTCGGGCAAGACGCGCCAGTTCCGCCAGCAGCTCATCGACGAGACGCCGCTCATGGTAGGCACCGTCCCCATGTACGACGCCATTGGCTACATGGAAAAGCCGCTGGTCAAGCTCACCAAGGACGACCTGTTCGAAGTCGTGCGCGCGCATGCCGAGGACGGCGTGGACTTTATGACCATTCACTGCGGCATCAACAAGTCGGTCACCAAGACCTTTAAGGAGACCGGCCGCCTGATGAACATCGTGAGCCGCGGCGGCTCGCTGCTGTTTGGCTGGATGGAAGTCACCGGTAACGAGAACCCCTTCTATGAGTTCTACGACGAGTTGCTCGAGATTTGCCACGAGTACGACGTGACGATTTCGCTCGGCGACTCCTGCCGCCCGGGCTGCCTCTACGACTCCAACGACGCCACCGAGACTGCCGAGATGATCGAACTGGGCAAGCTGTGCAAGCGTGCTTGGGCCGCCGGCGTCCAGGTCATGGTCGAGGGCCCGGGTCACATGGCGCTCGACGAGATCGCCGCCAATATGAAGCTGCAGAAGCGTCTGTGCCACAACGCCCCGTTCTATGTGCTGGGACCGCTGGTGACCGATATCGGCGTGGGCTACGACCACATTACCGCCGCCATCGGCGGCGCCATCTCCGCAAGCTCCGGCGCCGACTTCCTGTGCTACGTGACGCCCGCCGAGCACCTGTGCCTGCCCAACGCCCAGGACGTGCTCGATGGCCTCATGGCAACCAAGATCGCCGCGCATGCCGCCGACATCGCCAAGAAGGTGCCGCACGCCCGCGACATGGACGACAAGATGGGCCAGGCACGCCGCAAGCTCGACTGGGACGCCATGTGGGAGTGCGCGCTCGACCCGGTTACGGGCAAGAAGCGCTACGAGGAGTCCCCCGCCGCCACCGAGGGCACTTGCACCATGTGTGGCAAGATGTGCGCCGTCCGCACCGTTAACAAGGTGTTCGAAGGCACGACGATCGACCTCGGCATGGAGGATTAACGCGTCTCCGGAGCCACAATCGGTAACAAGGTGTTCGTCAATTGTTGACGTGTGAACATTTGCTTGCGTTTGCGTAAAGATTGCACTACCCGCCCGGGTTCGACATACAGCCGGCCCGGGCAACTTTATAATGCAGGCAGAAGACCCATTTGAATCCGACCGAACAAGGGAGCGAACATGGATCGCAGTAAGGTACCCGCCGTTCTATCCATCGCAGGATCAGATTCCAGCGGTGGTGCCGGCATTCAGGCCGACATCAAGACCATCACGGCGCACCGTCTGTATGCCGAGACGGCCATCACAGCCATAACCGCACAAAACACGCTCGGTGTCACCGCCGTGCAAAACATCTCCCCGGATATTGTCGCGGCGCAAATCGATGCCGTTTTTGACGATATCCGCCCCAGTGCCGTCAAGATCGGCATGGTCTCCTCTGCCGAGATTATCGAGGTTATCGCCGACCGTCTGAGTGCCTGGGACGCACAAAATATCGTCGTCGACCCCGTCATGGTCGCCACCTCGGGTGCTCGTCTGATCGCAGAGGACGCCGCCGAAGCACTTACACGCCGCCTGTTCCCACTGGCGACCGTCATCACGCCCAATATTCCCGAGGCCATGGCGTTGCTCGATTATGAGGTCGATTCCGAGCGCACTCAGCAAAATGCCGCCATGCTTCTCACCCGCCGCTTTGGCTGCGCGTCTCTCGTTAAGGGCGGGCATTTTGTCAACGAGGCCAACGATGTGCTAGCAGAGCCCGCGCCGCTCGATGACGAGGGCAACCACCTGGGCGATCCGCTCACCACGTGGTTCCGCCACAAGCGCATCGAGACCGGCAACACGCATGGCACCGGTTGCACGCTCTCGTCCGCCATCGCCTGCGCGCTGGCCCAGGGCATGGATCTTGCCGACGCCGTCAACGCCGGCAAGGCCTACCTAACCGGCGCTCTCGCCGCCGGCCTGAACATGGGCAAAGGCTCCGGCCCCGTCAATCACATGTGGCAGTATTAAGATTTGCAGCCCAAAACCACCGCAAAGGGGACAGGCACCTTTGCGGTGGTTCCCACAAACATCTCGATCCGTAACAGTTAGAGCCCATTTTTCGGCTCACCTGTTACAGATTGAGACATTCAAATTCCGCAGAGAAGAAAATCTCGATCTGTAACAGTAACTCGGCAAAATCGACCCTAGATGTTACAGATCGAGACAAAGCAACGAAACAAGCCACCACAAGGGGAACTTCTGTGGTGGCTTGGGGTCGCGCTACTCTCCGAGCATCTCTTGGAGCTTGGCTGCCACGGCGTGACCCAGGCTCTCATGGCTTTCGGGCATCATATGCAGATAGTCGATATCGCCCGGCTCGGCAAAGTCGGCGGCATTCAAAAAGTCGCAGCCAAACTGCTCAGCCACATGCGCGTAGTACTCACCAAAATGTTCCGAGGCTTCTACGGAATGCTCGTCAAAATCGGTCATATATACGTCGGCGATCTGCGGCTTAATCTTGATAGGCGCCATCAGCAGAATGCGCGGACAAGGCGCAGCGTCGGTCCACGGAAACGCGCGGACGGCGCGAATCAGCGCCATGGCGCCACGGGCGATATCGGAAGCTGTCACGTTAAAGACCGTCTTACAGTCGTTGGTGCCCAGCATGATCACAATGGCGTCCAGCGGCTTATGGGCCTCGAGCAGCATCGGAAGTGCGCGGATGCCGTTAAGATTGGTGTCCAGATGGCACATGTCGTCGCGTACCGTCGTGCGGCCGTTGAGGCCTTCTTCAATTACATGCCAGCCCTCGCCTAAGTCACGTTGGGCCACGCCGCACCAGCGCACATCCTGCGCATAGCGCACCGCGGTGCCGTCGCGCATGCCCGCCGGATCGTAACCATAGGTGTTGCTGTCGCCAAAGCATAGAACGTTTTTCATCGTAAGCCCCTCGCTCAGTAAAAAGCCGACGGAAGCAGCCTCTCCCGCCGGCTCGACCTATCTGTCAGCACGTACCAATTACAGGTACTTGCGCCAATCGTCCTCGTCCTCATCATCCTCGGTAGCAGCCTGGGTCTGCTCGGCGGCGCGAGCTGCCGCAGCGCGAGCGGCAACCTGGGCATAGGACTCCTCGTTGCGCTCGGGGAAGTTTGCCAGCACGTGCTCGAACTTGGCAAAATCCTCATCCCAGCGCGTAGAAGGCACGGCAAAGAAGACTTGCTTGACCTTAAAGTCGCCCGACGCGAGCTCCTTGCGGAAGAGCTCGGCCACGGCCTCGGCGTCAAAGCCGTTGTTGTCGCAGCCCCAAGCGCCCAGCACGAGCTTCTCGCGACCCAGCTCGTCGCAGATGGCAAGCACAAAGCGAATGCGGTCGCGCAGGGCATCCAGCAGAGCATCGTCGCTCACGCGATACTCCTGGCGGGCGCGCTTAACGTTGGGCGCGGCGGCCACGATCACGTCGGCGTATGCATGCACGTGGTTGCGGTCGAAGCGCACCGCAGGCACCACTAGGGCGCGGTTACGATAGAGCTCGCAGTTGATGTTGCGGCGACGGTTCTCGCCGTACCATTTGCGCTGCTTATCGAGAACGTTGTACAGATACGAATCGGCGCACAGTGTGGCCTCCTGGCCCAGATAACCCTGAATATAGCCACCGCCCGGGTTGGTGAACGAGGCAAAGGCGAGCACGGCCATGTCGCAGAACTGCGCATAGCCACGACCGTTGTCCAAGATGGCCTGCGTGGCGGAGGCATCGAGCACGGTGACCTCAGGCAGGGACGCAGCAGGCTCCTCAGCAGGCGCGGACTCAGCTTCGGCGATTTCCTCGGCAGGCTCCTCGACGGGCTCAGGAGCTGCCTCGACCTCGGCAGCCTCCGCGCCCTCGACGTCCTCGGCAACCTGTTCTTCGGTGGCCACAGCACTCTGAACCTTGGCCTTCATCGCCGCGACAAAGCCGGCAGGCATACCGTCAAACTCGCGAACACCGGCAAGCGAACGCTCGATATCCTTGGCGCACGCTTCGGACACAGTTGCCACGTGACGCTCGGCGGCCTTGGCACGGGCCTCGCGCTTGGGATTGGGCTGACCCGCTCGGTTGGACCTGCGGTTACGGTTCCTGTTGTCGACGTCTGCCATACGTGGCCACCTTTCCTGTCGCTGCCGCTATCGGCTTTTTCCCATCCATGATACCCCGCCGCGCACAAAAAAGACGGCCCCGAAGGACCGCCTTTCGCATCGTTTTACCGTGTCCGGCAGGAAGCGTCGCAATGCCGCGCTTTAATCGCGACGGCCGAGGATGTTCAAAATGCGCAAAAACACGTTGATAATATCCACGAACAGGTTAGAGGCCATAAGCACGGCATTGGGCAGTGTGGGCGGCACCGTCGTGGCAACATAGGTGTCATAGCCAATAAACCCGGCGAACACCACGATCACGATCAGGTCGGTGATGGTCTGCGAGACGCCCATGAACATCAGCACGATCTCAACCAGAATAGTGGCGAGCAGAATGCCAAAACCGATGCCATATACGCGCTGGAAAAACTTGGGGAACGTCACGCCCAAGGCGCCAAAGACAAAGGTGATGGCGGCCGTGGCGATAAAGGCAGTGTTGATGGTGGGCAGGTCGTAGTTGGCAAGGCCAAACGACGCGGTCAGGCCAAAGGTACTCGCAAAGATTACGTAGCCCACAAGGGACAGGCCCACGGACTGCTTGCTGGCGGCGGCCGACATCATGACCATGCCGACGATGGTCAAAATAAACGAGCCAAAGACCAGCGGCAGGGCGGCGCCGCTCATCATCATGCGCGCAAACGACATGGTGCTCGTAAAGTAGGCACCGGCGCCCATGGCGCAAAAGCCCAAGAAGATCAGGGCAGACATGGCGAGATTGTACGCGCGCGGCGACATCTCCTTGGCGCGGCTTGCGCCGCTCTCGACGGGGCCGTTCTGATAGCCCTGGATATCGTTCATACTTCGTCCTTTCAAAAAGCGCACGACAGCGCCGTAGGTAACAAGATTCCTGCCATTGTACCCGAATGCCGCACGTCCTTACCTACGGCGCTCGCCCTCAAGCGTACGATCAAAGGCCCAGACCCACCAACGCATCACGTGTGCCTGCGAGCCGTCTGCCCGCTCGCGCGTCTGGTCCTCCAGATACAACTCGGTCGCGTGCCCGCCAAAACGCACCTTATAGGTTGCCGTACGGATGCCGTGGACCATCAGGCCAAACCCGGTGGTCGAGATAATTTCGTCGATCGTAAAACAACGGCCGTCGACCCAGCAGACGGTGACCGGCACGACCTGTCCGCCCGCGAGGATGCGAGCCACGACGTCCACATACTGCTTGTGCACGCGCCGAGTTTTGCCATCTGTCTGTCGATATTCCATGCCTCCTATTATCGAACGCATGTTTGCATGTTGTAAAGCGAACAGACTGTGGTTTTGGAGTGTCGTAGTAATCGCACGTGTCCGCATGGCGTGTTAGCAAAAAGAACACCCGCGGTCAACAGGGCTAATATTCAATTTTAGTGCCAAAAAGTTCACTTCTCCCATCAGAACTCGGTAAAGAGACCCGCAGGAGGTGATACGATTTATCATGTTTTTGTAACGTGTCTGCAAACTTCGAGAAAGCCCATATATGGACGTAACGTTCTCAACCTTCCTCGGCCAAATTGTGTCGAACCCAGTCCTTGCCGTCACCGTGATCCTCGCGTTGGGCGCCATCTTCGTCAATGGATGGACCGACGCGCCCAACGCCATCGCGACCTGCGTCACTACGCGTTGCATGCCCGCCCGCACCGCCATTCTCATGAGCGCCGCATTCAACTTCCTCGGCGTGCTCATCATGACGCACTTTAACGCGAGCGTCGCCAACACCATCTCACATATCGTCGACTTTGGCGGAAACAGCACCATGGCGCTCGCCTGCCTATGCGCGGCGCTGTTCTCCATCGTCGTCTACGGCGCCACAGCGTCGCGTTTTGGCATCCCCACCTCGCAAAGCCACAGCCTTATCGCCGGCCTGACCGGTGCCGCCATCGCCCTCGGCGGTGCGAGCAGCGTCAACGTCCACGAGTGGATGAAGGTCATCTACGGTCTGGCGCTCTCCATCGGCCTGGGCTTTGTCATGGGCTGGGTCCTGTGCAAGCTCGTCTCGATTCTTTTCGCCGCCGCCAACAGGCGACGTGCCAATGTCTTCTTTAAATACGCTCAGATCGCGAGCGCTGCGGCCATGAGCTTTATGCACGGCGCGCAGGATGGACAGAAGTTCATCGGCGTGCTCTTTTTAGGCGTGGCCTTTGCCAGCGGCCAGACGAGCGTCGGCGATGCAGACATCCCCATCTGGATTATGCTGCTGTGCTCGGCCACTATGGGTATCGGCACCAGCGTGGGCGGCGAGCGCATCATCAAGTCCGTCGGCCAGAGCATGGTCAAGCTCGAAAAGTATCAGGGCTTCTCCGCCGACCTCGCAGGCGCCGCAAACCTGCTGCTTGCCACCCTTACCGGCATCCCCGTGTCCTCCACACACATCAAGACCTGCGCCATCATGGGCGTCGGTGCCGTCAAGCGCCTCTCAGCCATCAACTTCGGCGTCGTCAAAGACATGATGTTCACCTGGTTCTTCACCTTCCCCGCCTGCGGACTCATCAGCTTTGTCATGGCCAAGCTGTTCATGATGTTCCTCTAGTCAAACCGAACGTCCATCCGGACTGCATTACCTCGCCCACCCGTCTTCGCCTCGAAAGGACCCACCCATGGCAAAGAAACCCGATTCGTTCTACTTTGACAACTACGTCGCCTGCGCCGACCTCGCCGTCCAGGCCGCAGAGCTGCTCACCAAGATTTTCGAGAACTTCGATCCCGCAAAGATTCACGATATGCTCAACAAGATGCACGCGATCGAGCATGCGGCCGACAAGAAGCACCATGAGCTTGAGGACGCCTTGCTCACCGCCTTTATCACCCCGCTCGAGCGCGAGGATCTGGATCTGATGAGCTGCTCACTCGACACCGTGCTCGACCGCATCGAGGGCGTCGTGCAGCGCGTCTACTTCACCAACATCCAGAGCATCCATCCCGACGCCATCGTCATCGCCCACAAGGTGACTGACGCCTGCCGCGCCATGAAAGACCTGATGGTCGAGCTGCCCAACTACCGCAAGTCCAAGACCCTGCGCGAACTCGTCATCCAGATCAACACCATCGAGTCCGAAGCCGACGAGCTCTATATCAACGCCATGCGCAACCTGCACGTTAACGGCAAGGACCCGCTCGAGGTCATCGCCTGGCGTGACGTATACGCCTTCCTGGAGTACTGCGCCGACTGCTGTGAGAATGTGGCCGATGTTGTGGATTCGATTGTCATGAAGAACAGTTAATTGGGGGTACGTGTCCCACCGGTCGCGGGCCCGACCACTGATAACCTTTTTCACTCCGGCTGCAAGCAGAGT
>OIYU01001606.1_pt1 | contig 14066 bp, 9 predicted proteins | sample 1588321 | NCBI WGS metagenome assembly OIYU01 (sample SAMN03283258) | human gut metagenome | biome: human-associated habitat; material: feces | host: Homo sapiens | place: USA | collected 2013 | reverse complement strand
TATTTACCCATCTGCTTTGCAACTTCCTCAGCAAAGTTCTCTTCTTTCTTCTCGATTCCGTCTCCGGTCTCGTAACGAACGAAGCCTTTGATTGTAATCTTAGCGCCGTTCTCTTTAGCAACCTGTGCTACATAGTTGCCAACAGACTGTTTTCCATCTTCAGCTTTAACATAAACCTGATCAAGAAGGCAGATCTCTTTAAGCTCTTTCTTGATACGTCCTGCGATCATTCCCTGGATAACCTTCTCCGGTTTCTGGGATTCCTTAGGATCGTTCTGGATCTGAGCCATAAGGATTTCTTTCTCATGCTCGATATACTCAGCGCTTACTTCGCTGTCGCTTGTGTAAAGAGGTTTCAGAGCTGCAACCTGCATTGCAACGTTCTTAGCCATCTCTTTAACAGCGTCGTTTACAACATCTGTCTCAACGTCAACAAGAACGCCGATTTTTCCACCCATATGTGTGTAGGAAGCAACGAAACCGTTCTCCTCTTTCATCTGAGCGAATCTACGGATGTTCATGTTCTCACCGATAACTGCGATCTGAGCTGCAAGAGCTTCTTTAACAGTCTTAGTGGTATCAAGTGCCCATGCCTCTGCAAGGAAAGCATCGATATCAGCTGCTGTAGTTGTCAGAGCCTGAGCAGCAACATCTGCAACATACTGCTGGAATTTCTCGTTCTTAGCAACGAAGTCTGTCTCGGAGTTAACCTCAACAACAACTGCGTTTTTAGCATCGTCAGCAACAAGTGTCTTGCAAAGACCCTCTGCTGCAACACGGTTTGCTTTCTTCTGAGCGGTAGCAAGACCTTTCTCGCGAAGGAACTCTACTGCTTTATCCATATCGCCTTCTGTAGCTGTAAGAGCTTTCTTACAGTCCATCATACCAGCGCCGGTCATCTCTCTTAACTCTTTTACCTGTGCTGCTGTAATAGCCATTTTCATTTCCTCCTGATGATAGTGTGTTGTAAGGACCTGTCCGTCAGCTGTGGATATGCCTATGCAGGCATAGCTCATTCACAGCTGATGTCCAGAATTTTCACAAATTATTCCTCTGTAGCGAACTCTTCAGACTCAGCCTGGATTTCTCCCTCAGCGTCTGTCTGTCCCTGGTTTGCTTCGATAACTGCGTCAGCCATCTTGGAAACGATCAGTTTTACAGCACGGATAGCGTCATCGTTACCCGGGATTACGTAATCCAGTTCTTCTGGGTCACAGTTAGTATCGCAGATTCCGATAAGCGGAATTCCCAGTGTATGAGCTTCCTGAATACAGATCTTTTCCTTCTTAGGATCTACTACGAAGATAGCATCTGGAAGTCTCTTCATTTCTTTGATACCGCCAAGGTTCTTCTGAAGTTTATCTAATTCTTTTCTTAAAGCGATAACTTCTTTCTTAGGCAGAACATCGAATGTTCCATCAGACTCCATGGTCTCAATTTCTTTCAGTTTCGCAATACGGCTCTGGATAGTCTTGAAGTTGGTAAGCATACCGCCTAACCATCTCTCATTTACATAGAACTGTCCGCAACGCTCAGCCTCTGTCTTGATAGCGTCCTGAGCCTGTTTCTTAGTACCAACGAAAAGGATATTTCCGCCGTTAGCTACGATATCAGCGATTGCATTATAAGCATCGTCAACCATTCCTACAGACTGCTGTAAGTCGATGATATAGATACCATTTCTCTCTGTGTAGATGTATGGAGCCATTTTAGGGTTCCATCTTCTTGTCTGATGTCCGAAATGAACACCTGCCTCTAAAAGCTGTTTCATTGAAATAACGCTCATGTCTTTTTCTCCTTTTGGTTAAATTCTTCCGCATGAATCCTTTTCCTCTCGGACCCAGCCTCACACCGCAGGGCACCATCCTGGGAATCTCCATGCGTGTTTGATGGTTTACAACTTTTGCATTATAACATGACAAAACCCTCCGTGTAAAGAGGGTTTTTGCAAATTTTTCCGCTATTTTTCCCGCTATTTTACAATGAAAGTCCCAGACGGCAGCCATGAATGAGCCAGGCTTGCATGAGCGAATTCATGGATATCGGGCGGGCTATACCGTATGAGTAAGTAGGACGATAGCCCGAATTACAAATACAGTCAACAGCTGCAAAGCAGCTGACTTTCATATTCAACAATATTTGCGTAAGCAGACATACCCTTTTAGGAGTTTTCGCATTTCAGCGCCGCCAGTTCATCAGGCGTCAGTTCCCTGGCCTTTCCTTTCGGCAGGTCATCTGGCAAAGTCAGCGCCCCCATAGAAATCCGTTTCAGATAAATTACTTTCTTTCCAACAGCTTCCATCATTCGCTTCACCTGATGAAAACGGCCCTCGTGGATTGTCAGAAGAATTTCAGAACACCAGATGCTGCCCTCCGGATCTGCCTTATGTCCTGCAGCATTTGAATTGGCTATCACTGCTCCTGATTCACCTTCGACCTTTTTACGGTCATCATCCTCTTTCCATGTACTGAGAATCTCCAGCTTCCCCGGCAAGGTCGGCTCCTCATCTCCAATATCCACACCTAGCCGGATCTTCTCTATATCCTCCGGCACCACTTTTCCTTCCGTCACCGCGAAATACGTCTTATCCACATGTTTCTTCGGGGAAAGCAGTCTGTGGGCAAGCTGTCCATCATCTGTAATAAGAAGCAAGCCTTCCGTATCCTTATCAAGACGTCCTACCGGAAAAAGATTCCGTCTGCCATCCTTTGGCACCAGATCCAGAACTGTCTTTTCCCTGGTATCTTCTGTGGCACTTACATATCCGGCAGGCTTGTGCAAAAGATAGTACACAAACTCTGCCCTTGCTCCAATATGCTCTCCGTCAAATTCTACCACATCCGTCTCCGGATCTATTTTCAGTTCCGGCTTTTTCGCCTTCTCACCATTTACCTGAACCAATCCCTTCTGGATCAGCTTCTTCACTTCCGTTCTCGTACCTGCTCCTGAATCCGCCAGAAATCTGTCCAATCTCACTGCTTTTCCCATTCTTTATAGTAGCTCTCCTTCTTTATTCCTTTTCAAAAACCTCAAAGGATAATGCCCGCTGTGAATCCTCTTTCATAAATTCCGGAACATCCTTCGCCATTATGGACCACGCTGCCTCTGATTCCACTCCGTCAATCACAACCTTCAGTCTGACCCATTTATCAGCTTCCCTTTTTTCCCAGAATGGCACCATCTGGTAACATCTCAGAACCTTTTTCAGTTCTTCCAGCTGTTCCGGCTGATCGTAAACCACAGGAGAAGAATATTCATTGTGCTCCTCATTCATATAATATTCCACTTCCACAGCGCTCAGCTTCACATCCTCCATAGAGACAGGATACCCTGTTTCCTTCAAAATTTCAACTGTCCTTTTGAACTGCGGGAATACATAAAAGCATGCGGAAAAATAATAGTCTCCGGTTCTGCCAGGCACCATGGCATCAACAGATTCTGCAGATGGTACTCCGGAATACTCAATGTTCAGGCTTGCACATGGCTCTCCGGTCAGCACTTCCGGATCCGCCTCCTCTACATCCTGACGAAATGCATCCACCAACAGCTGTCTCTTTGCCTTATTGTCCTGGAAAAGGGAAATAGATTCTCCTGTAATAAAATCACAGCGCACCTCATCCACATATTTATCATCCAGCTTTAAAATGGAATAGCGCTCAGACTTTAAGGTTCCCTCCGCATATCCCTCTTTATACAAGTTCTTCTGATTCTCTGTGCTGACCATATAAGAGCGATAAACAGTTTTTCCGGATTTCAGGTCATAACGCATCTGAAGTCTTGATGTATCGTTAGAAGAATCCCATATATCGCCGTTCCACAGCGCTCTGTTGTCACTATCTTCTGAAAGGGATCGGCATATAACCTTGTTTTCCTTCACAATCTGCTCCACACATGCATAAATATCAGGACTAATGCCCAGATTATTGCCCAGAAGATCTCCATTCCTATAATATCCGGAATCCTGTGTGGAAATCTTGCCATCTTCATTTATTTCAACGCTATAAGTATTCTCCCATCCACCGCCATCCATAAATTCAGCTGCAATATTTTCGATTTTATCATAAGAAGGGATATAGTTGTCGTATCCAGTCAGGTCAAATAAGAACATACAGGCCACAAATGCTACACAGGCCCCGCTTACCACAAACTGTATTTTATTGGAGAAAAATTTTCGGAAATCCCTGTAATAAATAATTCCCATGATTCCACCTGAAAGAAGGGTTCCAAAAATCAATCCGAAAATCCACCATACAATTCTGGAATTGTCACTTGGAAGCATATAGAAAATAAGTCCGATTCCAAGTCCTCCGGGAACCACAATCATAAATCTTATGATTGTGCCAACCCATGGAAAAACAAAGGCCATACCGGTTCTTTCGGATTTTCTGTTTACAAATGCATAATATCCAAGAACGCCAAAAGCGATTGTCACCAGAAGCACAATTCCCAGAATGCCACCATAATTTCCTTCTGCATATTTTCCCACAAAGGTGTAGGCAAGGATGACTGGTGACGCCATTTCTCTCAAGCCTTTTATAAAGCCATAGACACCTACACTGCTGGTATAATAAAAGACTTTTTCGTAAAACTGCAGAGTAACAGAAAGCACCGGTCCATAAGCAGCCACTGCAATAAGCAGAAGAGCTCCCATAAGCAGATGGCCGGTAATGCAGATTACAAACACAACCGAAAAATACAAAAGCAGATATAAAAGCAAATGAAATACCATCATCAAAAATGCCAGTTTCATAAGATGAAGGCTGAAAAATCCCCTCATTGCCCCGATGCAGACGGAGAAAAATTCCATTGCCAGATATGGAAGCAAATAATACAAAAGGGACTGCAAAGTCTTATGCCAGAACATTCTGCTTCGTTTCACCGGAAGACTGTGATAGAAATCAATTTTCCGCGGTGAATAAAGATACCAGAACTGGCTGATTCCGTTAAACAATGCTGCAGTTGCCGCAACTGCAAGTCCGGTGAGCATAAATCCATCCTGCCACAGATTTGCATAAAGTGCATTGATCTCACTGGTGGTGTATCCCATTCCAAACCAGTTTCCCAGCATGATCAGCTCTGCCACCGGAAATGCCAGAAGAAATCCGATGGTCACAAAAGCCGGAATCCACATCATGCCTTTTGATGACACCTTCATATATCTGCTAGAATAAATTTTTGATTTCATAGCCTGCCACCTCCGTTTCACTGATAAAAATTTCCTCCAGGGTCAGAGGAAGCACCTCCATAAAGAGAGGATTTTTGGCCTGGATCTTCTCTATGATCTCACTTCTGGTTCCCCGGGCTGTTATCATAAGAAGAGAACCCTGATGCTGCACCTTCAAAACCTGAAGTTCCTTTTCCAGTTCTTTTTCCTGCTGTCTTCCACTAAGCACACACTGGATCTTGTGAATGTGAAATTTCATGTCTTCCAGATCTTTGGAAAGAAGAATCCCCCCTTTATGCAAAAGCCCGACATGGTCACAGATATCTTCCAGTTCGCGCAGATTGTGAGACGCGATCACAGGCGTAAATTCCCGGTTCATGATCTCCGCTGCAAACAGGCTCTTTACAGCCTGACGCATTACCGGATCAAGGCCATCAAAGGTCTCATCGCAAAACAAATATTTCGTTGCCGCGCACACACCGATGATTACCAGAACCTGTTTTTTCATACCTTTGGAAAAAGTTGCAATTCTGCGATTTTCTTCCAGATGAAATTGTTCCATCAGTTCATGGAAAAACCTGGTTCGAAACTGAGGATAGAAGTTCCGGTAAAAGCGCACCAGATCCATTGCTGTATAATTTGCCGGAAAATAACTGTCATCTGAGATATAGAAAAACAGTTTCTTTGCTTCTTCATTTTCATACACTGGCATACCGTCAATCTGGATTTCCCCTTCATCTGGCCTTATAATTCCAGCCATCATCCGAAGCAGGGTGCTTTTCCCGGCGCCGTTACTGCCCACAAGACCAAACACTTCCCGCACTCCAACATCCAGAGTTGCTTTATTGACCGCTTTGACAGTGCCAAACGCCTTACTGCATTCTTTGACTTCTATCATGGCTTCTCCTCCTTGTAACACTCCCTAATAATGTAGATCAGCTCTTCCGCTTCCATTCCCATAGCCTTTCCCTTCCGGATCAGGGTTTTCAGTTCTTTTATATAGGAAGCTTTGCTAAGTTTACGCACTTCTTCACTGTCTGCGATAAAGTTTCCTGTTCCTTTAACCGGGTAGATCAGTCCCTCCTGTTCCAGCTGCATGTAAGCACGCTGGATGGTGTTGGGGTTGATCGATAATTCCATGGCCAGCTGCCGCACAGAGGGCATTCTGGAGCCTGGCTCCAGTACTCCCATCAGGATCAGATTCCGAAATTTCTCCTCCACCTGCTCGTACAGTGGCCTTCTGTCCTGATAATCCAAAACGATCATAGACATGCTTCCTCCTTTCTAAGTGTATTAATACATTTAATACCCTTAAGATAGCATATGTGTACTTTAAATTCAAGACGGGAAATTCTTAAATGTTTATAAAGTGGAATGCGCCAACAAAAAACCTTCTCACAATCTCCCCTGTTTTTCCAGGATTTTGTAAGAAGGTCTTCTATTTTTCTTAATATATTTCTGATTATGCTTTATATCAGCCTCGTACATCCTCGTTTCTGATAATTCTTATAGCATCTCCAGATACCATAAGTTCCTGCAAAAACAAGAAACAGATTCAGTGCAATTACGGATGTGGCTCCTGTATGATCCAGCATGTACAGCATCACATCACTGACCAGCAGGCTCCAGATATTTGCCCCCATATGAAGAAATACACTGGCAAACAGATTTCCTCTCCATTCCAGGAGCAATGCGAAAAGCAATCCCATAATAGTTGCATACACTCCCTGGAGCAGATTCATATGGTAAATTCCAAATGTCAGTCCTGAAAACAGTGCAGCTGTGATCACGCGCATATTATCTCTCATACGAAGAAATACCAGCCAGCGGAAAATAACCTCTTCTGCAAAAGGTGCTGCAATCCCCATCCAGAAAATCAGACTCCAGATACTTTTCCCCTCGGAAATCAGGGACTGAGTTTCCTGATAAGCTTCCGGATTCAAATATTGCTGAAAAAGCCCTACCAGAATGTTTCCATATTGACCAAGAAATGCGCCAATTATAAGAAACCCTAGAATTTCAGGAACAGGAAGGTGACGATCAGCTGCAGGATATAATATCCCGGTTTCTTTTCTTCTTGAAAAATCGCCCCGATACAACAATATGCAGGGAACTGCAGCCAAAATCCCTGTCAGACCAGTCAGCATAAGCACATGCTGGTAATATGCACTCATATCTGCGCCAGTCCGCTGCACCAGAAAATACAGTCCCAGATAGGAGACAAGCTGGGAAAGCACAAAATGGATTCCCACCGGATACAGACACTTCCATGCCAAAACCGGCATTTTCTGTTTTCTTCTGGGGCTCAGGCGAAAAAATCCAGTATTTCCTCTGCCGAATTCACAATTTTAAAGGGATGGGCATTTTTCAGTTCTTCCTCGGTTCCGTAACCATAAGAAACTGCAATGCATTCCAGTCCGGCGCGTCTTGCCCCAAATACATCATGCTCTTTATCCCCCACCATGATCACCTGGTCACGGTGTTCCGAAAGTCCCAGCCGCTTCAGAGTTTCCTCGATCACCTCTGTCTTATTGGTTCGTCTACCCTCAGGCTCACTTCCAACCATCTCGTCAAAATAAGAATCAATATGGAAATATTCCGCAACGATCTTCACGAAATTCTCTGGTTTGGAAGACGCAATGGCAAGCTTGTATCCTCTTTGTTTCAGTCCAGATAACATTTCCGGAATGCCAGGATACAGTTCATTCTCATAAATCCCCACTGGTGCGTATCGTTCTCTGTAAATCTCAACTGCCTTTCTTGCTGTTTCTTCGTCAATTCCCGCATATTCCTGAAACTGCTCCAAAAGGGGCGGTCCCACAAAAATGCGCAGCTTCTGAAGATCTGGTTCTGGTTTTCCTACCTTCTCCAGAGCATATTGTACGGATTTGGTGATTCCCTCCCCGGAATCGGTGAGAGTTCCGTCCAAATCAAATAAAATAGCTTTGTACATCTGTGTTTTGCCTCCTGTATCGTCATGTAATTTTTGTCGTTGATTTTTCAGGTCTTTCGCTATATGAGTGTTAATTATAACATCATTTCTTTATAACGTCCAGATGGCAAAATCTTAGTTAATGGTTACCATTCACTCCATGACCAGTAACAATTGATGCACACTTTCAAAACTCCCATATAGGCATATGCACAATTCTTCTCCCATCTATTACAGCAATCACTTTCACAGTATTTTCCTTCGCTGTAATCGGCTGGTCAAATATAAGGGTATCCCCCTTCTGGTGCCAGAAAATCTCATCACCATTTAGGTTCAAAGACAGAATTGTAACATCCTGCTCACCGGTAGTTCTTATAACTTGTATTTCAGGATATTCATTTACAGGGACTGTTTCTTCGTGTACAAAACGTATTGTGCCATTTTCATTGTCATTTATGTTATTGTTTTTATTTATGTTTTCATTTTTTTCTCTATTTTCATCATTTCTGTTATAGAATCCAAGTCCATGAGATGTCTTTGCCATTCCGACTGCTGTAAAAACCGTGCCGGCCCCCGTGAGCTTCAAGTACTCACTGGTATTTTCTTTTTTGGAACTTTCCGTAATTTTTGCTTTGACCCTATTCTCTTTTTTCCGATCAGTATTCTTTGTTTCTCTGGCAGTAATCCTGCTTTCACTTATATTTTCATCTGCTGCGGTATCTTCTGACTTTTCTTCTTTGCTTTTTGAGCTATCCTTCTTTACACGAGAAGTGTTTTTTGTAGTATTGCTTTTAGACTCAGTTCCATTGGCACTGTTGTCTGCATTTATATTCGTTTTCTTATTCTCTGCGTTTTTGTTTGCCGGTGAGGCTGCCGTGACACTGTTTTCTTTCTTTATTTCTTTCCTATTTTCTTTTGGTCTTCTCTCAGAACCCGCAGCTTGAGGTTTTTCCCAGCCCTCCTTATCACCTGTGTTGTCACCGTTCTCTGTTTTCGACAAGCCAGCTCCTGCGTTGCTATTATTGTTGTTACTGTTATTATTCCCGCTGTTGTTATCGTTACTGCTGCCGCTATTATGACTGTTATTATTACCGTCATTTTCTATGTCATTACTGCTAATACCGCCATTCGCGCTGTCATTATTGCTGTTGTTATTACTCGCATTACCATTACTGCTCCCATTTTCTTTCTGCTCTGGCTCCGTAGTTTCCTGGTTTCCTTCAGCCTCCTCCCAATTATCAAATATACCTTCATCAGCACCAATATCGATATCAAATCCTCCAAATTCCCCACCATAAGTGTAAAGTATACCAACTTTGGTAATAAGTAAAATCACTGTCACCATCAGATAAATTCCAGGTTTCCGAAAGTTATTCCAGATGCTGTGCGAATATATACCTTTTCGATTTGAATTTTTCGCAATTTTTCTCCTTATGCTTCTCCATCTTTTCATTTTCCCTCACCTGTTTCACTTTCCATCTGTTTTTCCCAGATTTCAACGCTCTTACAATCCGTCCCATCTGCCTTACTGCTTCTGTATAAAACATAAAGTCTCCTGCTGGAATTCTTCTGACCTCTTCGCAAAAGGAACAGTCCATATTTCCCATACCCTTCTGCAAATTCCGGCGCATACAAAAGCAGCTGCTCATAATACACGGCGGCCCGTTCCCACTCTTTCTGAAGTTCCGCATTTACCGCCAATAATAAAAGCAATTTTCTCTGCTCTTCATCTTTCGTATATTCTTTTTGCAGTTTTTGCAAAGCACTTTCTGCATGCTCGCATTTTTTAAGAAGAAATTTATCTGCTTCTTTGTCTGTACTTTTTTTATCCGCTTCTGCTGCAAATTTCTTTGACAACGAAGAAGACTCATTTTCCTCTATCTCGTAATATCCTTTCGTTACTTCTGCCAATGCACTTTCGAAAGCTGCCTGCTGCTCTGATCCTGCAAGAAATACACCTGCAGCCAGCAAAATCCCCGTAGTTCCAATCACCACCGCTGCATTTTTTCTGGCAAGCCCTTTTCTTTTTCCTATACCAGAAAGCATTTTTCTTGCCTGTGCCGCATTTTCAAATCGTCTTTTCCCCTGAGGCCGGGTACATTTATAGAGAAACAAAGCAAACCCAGGAACTTTCCACAAAACAGATAACCAGTTTTTTCCTGCCAGCGCCTGTAATGTTTTTCCCAAAGCATAAAGATCACTGGAGCTGTTTACTTTTCCCTCATATTGTTCTGGAGCTGCAAAGCCTTCTGTTCCCATACAGATCCGCTGATTTTCTCCAAATCCAAACACCGCGCTCCCAAAATCCACCAGATACAATTTGCCCGAATCTGAAAGCATAAGATTATCCGGTTTCAAGTCCCCATAATATACCGGCGGCTTTTGCCCATGAAGATATTCCAGAACTGCAAGCACAGTGTCTCCGTGGGAAAGAAGCTCATCCACTGCAAAAACATGTCCCTCCTTTAACATCTGTCCAAGGGACTTTCCACGAATATATTCCATGATCAGATAACAATGATCCCCATTTTCCACATAATCTACCATCCGTGGAATGGATGGATGTTCCAGAAGCCGCAGCAGTCTGGCTTCACGCTTTTTCTCAAGGGGAAGTTCTTTTACTGCCCAGTAATTTCCAAGCTCCATATCCCTGGCAAGGTACAAATGCCCCTCCCCGCCTGCGCCCACCTGCTCCAGGATACAGTAACGCATTTTCAAGATCATACCTGTAAGATTGATGATAATCACCTCGATTTTCACATAAAACGCAACCCTTTACCAACAACAAAAACGAGACAAAAAAGGCTTCAACTCCTTGTCCGCGTAAATTAAGTGAATGCTGCCGATGACTTCCGGCAAATGATAAATATAAACAGAATAAAAATTAGTGATTATGAAATGCCCGCTATTCTGAAGCATGATAAAAAACTCCAGATCAGACATGTAAGAATGTAATTAGAATTATAACATTTAAAATCCACTGTGAAAAGCACTTTATAAAAATTTTATAAGTGCTTTTCACAATCTCAGATTAAATCTGAATCGTCCTTCCCAGTTCTGCGGACGTTCTGTGTGAAATGGAAATAACGGTACGATCCTTTGCCACACGTTTCAATGCGGCCAGAACAGCCTTCTCTGTCTCCGCATCCAGGTTTGCAGTGATCTCATCCAGAAGAAGCAGTTTGGGCTCTGCCACTGCTGCCCTGGCAATGGATAGCAGCTGCCACTGTCCCTGGGAAAAAATCTCCGGGGTGCAATAAGTATCGTAACCATTTTCCAGACTCTCAATTGCCTCTTTTAAACCTGTAAGCTCTGCAACAGCCTTTACCTGACGCTCAGAGATCCGGTCATCATATAATGTAATCTGGTCGCGTACGGTTCCCGGCACCATGTGAAAAGTCTGCTCTACGTATCCAAAGAGTTTCCGTCGTTCTCCAGCCCTCACAGCCGTTGCCGGAATGCCGTGGAGCAGTACCTGTCCCTGATCCGGCTCATAAAGTCCAAGAAGCAGCTTCAATATCGTACTCTTTCCTGCACCAGTTCGTCCGAGTAGAGTCACCTGATCGGTATCCATCACCTTGAAATTCAGATGTTCCAGCACCACATGCTCATCATAGCCGAAGGTTACATTCCGGAATTCTACAAACGGAAAACTATTACTGCCAGACGCTCCCAGTCTGTGCCTTTCTTCCATATCAGCCATCGCTTCCTTTCGGCTAATCTTTTCATTTCTGTTTTCTTCTATTTTTGTTGCCGGATTATTCCAGGTTTTCTCGGTATCTCCATTCTCCTGTGCGCCATTTTCTTTCTCCTCCAGCCCAAAGAATTCATTAATCCTATGGATTCCAGCTACCGCGGACTGGATGGTCTGAATCTCCATTCCAAGACTTTCCACCGGCGAAAAAATCTGTGAAATATAGTTGATCACAGCCACTGCAGTTCCCGCAGACATTCCAAAAAACGTGAGCACCATCTTATTTCCAGATGCTGAAAGCAGCATCACAGCTGCAACCACGACTGCATTTAAAATCAAGATCACCGGTGAATATACTGCATCATAAAAATTGGTTCTCTCCATTGCCTGGTAACTTTCACCGATGTAAGTGTCGTAACGCTCTTCCATATATTTTTCCCTGCCAAGGCAATGGATGGTACGGATATTATGAAGGGTTTCCGGCACATGTCCAGAGGCTCTTCCCACAGCCTTACGGTTTTCGATCTGGGCTGCCAGCATGTTTTTCTGCACATGTCTGGTAAACCAGAAAAGAAATGGCAGTATTACAAGAAGCACCACAGCGAGACCCTTATTTTCAAACCAGATCACCACCAGAATACTGATAATCTTGCAGGCGTCAGCAAACATACTGATGATCCCTGAGGTAAAAAGATTTTCCACAGTATCTACATCACCAACAAAGCGTGAAGCCAGAGTTCCAGGTTCCAGCCCTGTCAGTTTGTCAGAAGTAAGGCATATGAATTTTTCCATAAGGCTGCTTCTAAGTGCATGTGTGATTTTCTGCCCAAATACGGTAAGCAGACCTTCCCTGGCAGATTCCATGAATCCGGTAAGTGCAAGCATTGCAAAATAAAGGAAAATCACCCAGAATGTCACGGCTTTTCCCGCTGTGACTGTATCTACGATTTTTGCCAGGATCAGCGGCGGGATAAGAGCCGTTACCACTGCGCCTGCTACAGCAAAGACAATACCCATAGACAGCCATTTCTGCTGCAGAACTGTTTTCCAGATCACACCTTTTACCTGTCTTTTTTTCGCTTTTGCAATTTTCCCTTTTCCCTTGTTTTCTACCGGAAAAACATTTGCATCTGACCTTCTGCTCTTTTCCAAAATCATATTTTCTTCTGATTTCACGTTGTTCTTATTTCTGTCTGTCTTCACTCTCTGCACCTCCTTCCTCAGTAAATAATTTCTTATACTCCGGTACCTTCACAAGTAATTCTTCATGCGTACCCACCACTGTTTTTCCATCTTCCATCCAGATGATCTGATTCATCTGCGGAAACAGATACAGACGGTGGGAAATCAGCAGCACAATATTCTCTTTCGCCTGTGCTTTCAAATTGGCAAAAATCTGTCTCTCGGTGCTCTTATCCAAAGCCGAAAAAGGATCATCCAGAACCAGAACTGGCTTTTTGTGGCAAAGAGTTCTTGCAAGAGCCAGACGTTTTCCCTGTCCGCCCGAAAGACGTACGCCACCATTTCCTACCAGAGTCTGTAAACCATCATCCATCTCATTTACTTCTTCTGCCATGCAAACCATTTTCAGGAAATCCTCTGTCTTTTTCTGTTCACCCATAAGCACATTGTTTTCCACGCTGTCGTTAAACAGCTCCGGATCATGACCAAGATAGCCTATGATATTCGTCTGCCAGGATTGGGGCATATTCTGAAGCTCTTTGCCATCCACAAGAATCTGACCTTCATATGGATACTCGCACAAAAATACTTTTCCCAAAGTAGACTTTCCGCAGGCCACTGGTCCGGTAATTCCGATTATCTGCCCTTTTTCAGCCTTGAAGGAAATATCCTTCAGAATCTGTTTCCCATCCGGATAAGCAAAATTCAGATGACGGACCTGCAATTGTTTTACGTTCCTGTAACGAATTTCTGACTGGGCTATCTCTAGCTGAGATAGTTCCTTCTGCGACAATGTTTCTTCTGCATGTTTAGCAGACACATTTTCGATCTTTTCCACTTTCCCATTTTCCAGAATTCCAGACACATTTTTCTCACTCTTTGGAATTTCTTCCTGCTTTGTCAAAAGCGGCTTAATACGCTTCCAGGAAATCTGCGCCTTGTGCACTGCATTAAACAGCTTCGCTGCACTGGATGACTTCACGGACAGCTTCACAAAACATGCCAGGAAAGTAGTAAAAGATGCAATCGTCCATGTGCTCCAGCCTGTTCCCAGAACATTTTTCTGTCCAAAATACAGGATAAACAGTACCCC
>OIYU01001593.1_pt1 | contig 14129 bp, 10 predicted proteins | sample 1588321 | NCBI WGS metagenome assembly OIYU01 (sample SAMN03283258) | human gut metagenome | biome: human-associated habitat; material: feces | host: Homo sapiens | place: USA | collected 2013 | reverse complement strand
AGTAGAGCTTTCCGTGGCTGAGTTCAGGGCAGGTGAGCGGAGCGTCATATCCTTGATTTCAACACGCCCTCCGAGCCATTCGTTGCCGGCAAAGTCCAGCGTAGCGTTGCTTGTGAACTCGAAATTCTTTTGGGTATGGCGTAGCACGAGTTTGTCCGTTCTGATTTTGCCTTGAACCTTTATCCGTCCCCAATCCTGTTTCTTGAGGGTGGACAGGCGGCAACGCAGTTTCAGGTCGGCATTCATCTTTCCCTCCATGCCGATGCCTTCCTGAAGAGGGAAAATCTGCGCCAGCGTATTCAGGTCGACGGTGGAACGGGTATGAAAGGTGATGTCCGGGTCGGTGAGCAGGTTGTCCACTTTCATATCAGCCAATATGTCGGTGTCGGCGCCTTTGAACTGGAAGATTTTCAGGTTCAGGCAAGAGGGGGTATTCCGCATGAGGTCTATCCGGGCGGAAAAGTCGGCGTTTACCTTGTCTATGCCGTAAGGCAGCCCGGCGTATCTGGCGAAAGCATCTTTTATCCTGATGTCCAGCGTGGCAAGGGGCATCTTCTGCTTGCCGTACATGCCTTTCAGCGTGCCGATGAAACTTACTTCTCCTCCTGCCGATACTTCCGCCTTTTTCAGGATGCTCTCCGGAATCATGTGCAGTACGGTTTCCAGCGAGGGGGTGTGCAGCCCGTATTGCAAATCGACGTCGAGCGCTTTGGCTGCGGTGTCGCGGCGCACGGTTCCTTTTACTCCCAATTTCGTACCGTTGATGTCAATCATGGCATCGTGCAGGAGCAGGGAGTGCCGGGCGGTATTCAGTTCAAGGTCGGTGCGCAGGTGGGTGGCGATGCGGTTTGCCAACAACTGCCCGTCTTGCCAGAAGAGAAGGTTCTTGTTGCGGAAATCTACTGCCAGCATGGAATGGCCTTTCTTCATATTGGCTTTCAGGGTAAGGTTTGTGTCCCATAGGTTGGCGAAAATGCGTGTGTCGCGGTCGTCCATGGTTACCGTGGCGTGCTGGATGGAAATTTGCCGGATGTCGAGCTCGCTGATGTTCATGGCGTCTCCGGCAGGTGAAGAGGCGGACTGTACCGTATCCGGAACGGTGATGTCCCAGTTGGCAATGCCGTCTTTGTTTTTATAGGCATAGATGTCGGCATGTTCCAGTGCCAGGCGGTGGATGCTGATTTTCTGTTGCCGCAGGTAGTCCATGGGGTTGACCACCGCTACGGCCTTTTTGAATGATACCAGGGTGTCGGTCCGTTGCCACAGCGTGTCGCGGATGGCTTTGGAAACCAGGGTTCCGTCGGTCAGTTGCACTCCGAAGCGGGGGAATGTTGAGAAAAAGGTAAGCTCCACGCTTTTCATGTCCAGCTTGGCGTTCAGGTTGCGGTTGGCGGCTTCCAATACTATGGGAGTCAGCTTCTCGGAAGTGAATATGAAGTTCAGGACTACGGCAATCAGTATGCCTGCAACGGCTGTGAGTGCTCCCAGTATGATACCGGACAGTTTGAGTATTTTCTTGGTTTGACTTTTCATTTTGTAATTCGTTCTGTAAATATTGGGCAAGGAGTGATTTCCTTTCCTTAATCACATGCAAAGTTATAACTGTAATTTGATAAAGCCGTAAGCCGGTATTGTTAAAAAATGATTAAAGGAATTTATGAATGATTTTTCCGCTATAATGAATAATTGAGTTCTTTTTTTATGTTAAAGCATGAATAAATGCTGCTTAAATTTTATATTTGTACCGTTGGTATCCGGTTACGCTGCCTTATATATAAGGTATATCGGGATGCCTTAAGTTTAATCTAATAAATTGATGTTATGAAAAAGTACATTGCAGAAATGCTGGGAACCATGGTTCTCGTTCTTATGGGCTGCGGCACGGCAGTCAGTCTGTCGTGCACATCGGCCGACCCTAATCTGGCGGCCACGGTAATAGGTACGGCGCTTGCTTTCGGATTGTCGGTGGTGGCTATGGCCTATACTATCGGTGGCGTTTCGGGTTGCCACATTAATCCGGCGATAACGCTCGGTTGCCTGCTTTCCGGCCGTATGAGCGGAAAGGATGCCGGTATGTATATGCTGTTTCAGGTAATAGGAGCTATTTTAGGTTCTGCCGTTCTTTGGGTGCTGACTTCCAATTCGGGTGTGAGCGGAACAGGCGCCAATGCCTGCCAGGAAGGAGTTTCCGTAACGGGCGCCCTGCTGGCCGAGATTTTGTTTACATTTGTGTTTGTACTGGTGGTACTGGGCACTACCGATGCCAAGAAGGGCGCCGGTAATTTTGCCGGACTTGCCATAGGTCTCTCTTTGGTACTTGTACATTTGGCCTGCATCCGTTATACCGGTACTTCGGTTAATCCGGCTCGCAGTATAGGCCCTGCGCTCTTTCAGGGTGGAGAGGCTTTGAGCCAGTTGTGGATTTTCATTGTAGGCCCGTTTATCGGTGCGGTGCTGAGTGCCGGGGCATGGAAGATAGTTGCCGGCGGAAAGGAATGAGCCGGTGCCTGGCCTGAACCGGGCCGCTGATATTTGAAGAGGATATTTAAAGAGGATGTTTCCCGATTGCGGCAGAACGCAGTGTTTGGGGAACATCCTCTGTTTTTTTACTCTTTCGACTGGTGTACGGTGAGTTGCGGGAACGGGAATCCGATACCTTCTTCATTGAATGTCTGGTAGACGATTTCGTTGATATCGTACAGTACACTCCAGTAGTCGGCGCTTTTTACCCATACGCGTACCGTGATATCGACGCTGCTTGCGCTCAGTGAACCTAAGACGATGAGAGGAGCGGGGGTGTCCAATATGCGGCTGTCTGCATTGATGATGCGTTGCAGCACGGCTCTTACTCGCTTCACATCCTCGCCGTACTCTACGCCGAACACCCATTCGACACGGCGCTTGTCCTGCTTGCTGTAATTGGTGACGGCATTGCCGCTGAGGCTTCCGTTGGGCACATAAATCATACGGTTGTCGAGGGTGGACAGTATGGTGTGGAAAATCTGTATTTCCTTTATCGTGCCGCTTATTCCCGGTCCGTCTATGTAGTCGCCTACCTTGAACGGCTTGAAAATCAGTATAATCAGTCCGCCGGCAAAGTTGGACAGGTTTCCGGAAAGCGCCATACCCACAGCCACACCTGCGGATGCAAGCAGCGCCGCAAAGCTGGTGGTTTCCACACCGAGTTTGCCGATGATGGCAAAGGCAAGAATCATATTCAGCAGAATCTTTATCAGGCTCTTCAGGAAGGTCTGCACGCTGGTTTCAATCTTCCGCTTTTCGAGTATTCTGGCTACCAACGCGCTTATCTGCCTGATGATGAAACGTCCGATTACATAGATTAAAATGGCGATTAATATGTCCTTGCCGGCATCCATTCCAAAATCTATCAGTTTTTCCAATGCCTGTTCGAGTTTCCCACCGGCGGCGGGAGTGTTCAATAAAAGTAAATTCATTTCTTTTTCGCAATAAATAAAATAATATTATAAAATAGGTGTATATTCAGCATGCAAAGATAATCAAAATCCGGGCGGTTGTGGCGTATGAAATATATAATGCGTATTATTTCCTAAATAGAATTAAAACATTAATTTTGCCGAATATTACACTCTAACTTAAATAAATTAATAAAAAATGAACGTATGAAAAAAGTATTAACTTTATTCGGATTGCTTTTTGTGCTGTTGGGTAGTGCCCATGCACAGAAAGGAAAACAGGCGATAGGTTTTGGCCTGAGTTACGGAACGGAAATCGAAAGTATCGGGTTGGGTATCAAGTATCAGTACAATATTACCAATCCTATCCGTATAGAGCCGTCTTTCAACTATTTCTTCGAGAATGACAATGTAAGCATGCTGGATTTGAACGTGAATTTTCACTATCTGTTTCCGGTGGCCAAGAGCGTTAAACTTTATCCGTTGTTCGGTTTGACATTGTCCAATTGGATGTTCGACATGCACGACTTTGATATTGATATGGACGAAGGCCATGTGCATATCGACGATAACGGCAATCATAACGAATGCCGGTTCGGTGTAAATCTGGGAGCGGGAGCGGAATTTGCACTGCCTCGTAACTGGGCGATGAATTTTGAGTTCAGATACCAGCTGGTAAGCGATTTCGACCAGGGGGTTATCAATATAGGAGCTGCATACAGATTCTAAGGGAGCAGCGTATATTTTCGGGCACGGATTACACGGAATTCACGGAAGAAGAATAAAGAAAATCCGTGTTTTCCGTGTAATTTGTATTTCCGTGCCTGAAAAAAATCAAGTGCATTTTGCACGACCTCTTATAATGTTAAAGAGAGAGTCTAATGCCGGGCTCGGGTTTGCTTAGGAGCGTGCCTTGATTTTATCCGAGAATTTTTTCCAGCCTTCGGCCGTTTTGTAGGCTTCGACAGCTTGTGCGGGTACGGAAATGCTTGTTATGTTTTCCGGAAATCCGTACCATTCGCCTTTGGAAGTGGCAGGCGGTGTGAGGGCTTCCACAATGACCTCTTTTATGCCGGTATTGTCGAAAGCGGAAAAGTCGATGCGGGTGACGCGGGCGGGAATGGTCAGTGTATGTACCTTTTGGTTGCCGGTTATCAGGCCTTGCCCCAGGATGCTTATGCTTTGAGGAATTTCAAAGCGGGCAAGGTTGGGGCAGCCTACAAGGCAGTGCTCTTTGATTACGGCATCCGGATGGTTGCTTGAGGCAGGACCGTATGCGGATACTTCCGTCAGGTTGGGGCATAGGTAGAAGGCACGTGCTTCTATGGTGGAGATGCTGTTGGGAAGTTGTACAGTGGTGATGCCGCTTCCCCGGAATGCTTCCATACCGATATGTGTGACGCTTTGGGGAATTACTGCGGATTTCAGATGTTCCGTCATCATGAATGCTTGTGTTCCGATGGCTGTGAGTGCAGACGGCAGTAATACTTCTTCTACTCCGGAGCATGCGAAAGCGCTTTCGGGAATCCGGGTGATTTGGGTGTGCGAGAGGTCGACCCGTTTCAGCCGGTCGCAGTAGTAGAACAGGTCCGGTGCAAGTTGCTTCAAGGTGGACGGGAATACGATTTCCTGTATGCCGGAGTTGAAGAAGGCCATTTCGCCGATAGAGGTCAGTCCCTCGTTCATCACGACTCTGGTGATTTGCCTGTTCTGCATAAAGGCTTCCGGTGCAATGGCTGTTACGTGTGGGGGAAGCGTGATTTCGCTGTATCCTTTATATATTTCTGTCAGTACGCCTTCCTGTACGCGGATGGGAGCAATGCTGACGGTGAAGGTTGCCTGACGGTCTTCTATGCCGATGGTCAGTACCAGCCGGTCTGCCGGAGCATCGGAAGAAAAGCCGCTGACTTGTTCCGGAGTTACAGTGACGGGATATTCTTTGCCGTTACTATATACGCCGGTCAGCAGGAGCCCTTCCAAATTGAGTGGTTCTCCCAAAGTATATGCTATTTTATGAGGCGGCTGTGCAATGGACAGCCCGATGAGTATTCCTTTGTCTTCCGGCTGCTCTTCTCCGGGGGCGAGAGCGGAAGTCAGGCGGATTTCAAGCTGTATGTTTTTTCCGGCATCTATCGTTTTCCCGACGGACCATATACGGTAGTTGTCCGGACCGCCGCCTTCCTGTACGACAAATGTCAGGAAGCGCTGCGATTGTCCGGAGAACCATACTTCGCCGGGCAGCGTGAACAGGGCGACACCCTGCGCATTGGCGGTTGCGCCGGCAGTGGGAGGCGTGAGGTTATCTTGCTCGAATGCCTTGTAGTCTTTTTCGTCATACATCTTTACGGGAACGCCGGGCATCGCTTTTCCGTTTTCGTCATAAACGGTTACGCTTACACGGCTTTCTTTTCCTGTGTGCTGTTCCTTTTCGCATGCTATCGTCAGGAAGACCGCACATACTAAAAAAATAATCTTATTCTTCATATTCTTACACATTTTTAATCGTTGTTCCGGTTGCAAAGATAGTGAATACGGCTCTTCCGGAAGTTACGATTTGAATGTGTAAATCTAACAGGTATGTTTTTATACTACTGTTTTACAGTGTATTATGAAATGAGGCTTTGCTTTTTTCTAACACGGCTCTGACATCTATCCGAAAAGGGATAAGAACAGGTCGGTATGGGGCGTTCCGGCTGCTTTGATGCGCGACTTCAACCGGGATTTTCGGGCATATATGTTTGCCACGCTCTCTTTCGTGAACAAGCTGATTACCTGCGGGGAGAATCCGGTGAAGATGTAGCAGAGCAGGCGGATGTCATTTTCTTTCATTGCCGGAAAGTCCTGCCGGAGTTTCTGCATGACGTTGTCATGGCAGGTATCTGCCATTTGTTCGAGTTCCCGGAGCATTTCACTGTTTTCCGAGAAGTCGGTGATTATCCGTTTTACTTCCTGAAACATGGCTGCCTGTTGCGATGATGTATTCTCGCGTTCGTAATAGGTTTTTCCGAGTTTGTCGAGGATGTCGAAACGGGAAGCAACCAGGCTTTTCAGCCGTTTTTCCGTGTTCTGCCGTCCTTCCAGTTGCCGGGTGAGCGCCCGGTATTCGGCACGGGCCTCTTCCGCCAGCAGCAGGTAGCGGTCGTTGCGCTCGCGCTGGATGCGCAGGCGCTGGCGGATGATATAAACGGCTATTCCGGCGAGGATGAATATGCCGCAGATAACGGTGGTTTCCCAGAAGATGCGGTTCTTCATCCGGTATTCGGCAAAGGCGGATTGTTCCTGGAAATACTCTTTCTCCGTTATACCAGCGGAGACCTGCATGGTGGAGCGGGTGAGGGAGTCCGTGAGGTAGATATAGCGGTGTATATGGTCGGTCGCTTTCCGGAAGTTTCCGGAGAGGGCCTCTATCCGGTAGGCTGTGTATTGCAGTTCGGCCAGGTCGAGCACGTCATTGTCTTGCGCCTCTGCCAGTTGCAGGTAGTGGCGCGCGCTGTCCGTACGGTGTTTGAGAAGCTGGACGTCTATCATGGTGTGGGGACCGTAACGGGATGCCTTGCGTGCCGACTGTTCGATGCGTAACAGCAGGTCCTGGGGGATTTGTTTTCTGCCCGATTTTACATAAAGGGAGGCAAGGTTGCTGAGGGCTGCTCCGGCAAGACGTTCGTCTGCCTGTTCATCGGCCAGGTCGAGGGCAGCCGAATACAGCCTGATGGCACGTTCCAAATCTTTCTGGCGGTAGGATGAGGCTGCCATATCAAGCGTGGCTTCCGTTTCCTTACGAAGACTGTCGGATACTTGAAAATTTTCTCTGGCCTGCTTGAAGTAGTGGTAGGCGCGGACGTAGTTCATCTGTCCGTAGTATATACTGCCGATGCGTTCGTAGAGAAGCCCTTTATTGTAAGGGTCTTGCCGGCTTTGCAGCTGCTCTTCGATTTGCAGGAAGATGCGCAAAGCTCCGGATTTATCGCCGGCATCGGTCAGCAGGCTGTCCGCGAGCTCAAGGCTGGGGAGCGGTTTACGTTCATGGCATCCCGCCAGCGACAAGAGCATACATATAATAGGTATGATAAGGCGTTTCATGCCGTGAATGTAGTGATAAAAGATGTTTTGCACAAGTGAAAGGCGGGAAATGAGGAGCTTTGCGTGAATTTCCTGCATTTCTTTTTTTAGGCTTCGCGGAACTTCCTATCTTTGCACTTCTAAATGTAGATAAAACTGTAACACTTTGGAATGGCTATATAGTTTGTTTGTCGAACACTCCGCATTACAGGCGGTGGTGGTGCTCTCGCTGATTTCCGCTATCGGATTAGGGTTGGGGAAAATACATATTTGCGGTATTTCCCTCGGCGTGACGTTTGTTTTCTTTGCCGGTATTCTTGCCGGACATTTCGGACTGTCCATTGACCCGCAGATGCTGAACTATGCGGAAAGTTTCGGACTGATAATTTTTGTGTATGCACTGGGACTGCAGGTGGGACCGGGCTTTTTCAGCTCTTTCCGCAAGGGCGGGGTACAGTTGAATATGCTGGCGCTGGGAGTAGTGCTCCTCGGTACGCTGATGACCGTATTGGGCAGTTATACCCTGAATATTTCGTTGCCGGACATGGTGGGCATCCTCTGCGGCGCTACCACCAATACGCCGGCGCTGGGTGCGGCACAGCAGACATTGAAGCAAATGGGGATGGAAGCCAGTACGCCGGCTTTGGGATGTGCCGTGGCATATCCGCTAGGGGTAGTGGGCGTTATTTTTGCCGTGCTGATAATACGCAAGGCATTGGCGCGTAAGGAAGATCTGGAGTTGAAAGAGAAGGACGATGCGAACAAAACTTACATTGCGGCGTTTCAAGTACACAATCCGGCCATCTTCGATAAAAGCATCAAGGAGATAGGCGGCTTGAATTATCCGAAGTTCGTAATCTCCCGTCTGTGGCGGGACGGCAACGTAAGCATCCCCACTTCCGAGAAGATAATCAGGGAAGGAGACCGCTTGCTGGTGGTGACTTCGGAGAGGTATGCTCCGGCACTGACCGTACTGTTCGGTGAACAGGAACATACCGACTGGAACAAAGAGGATATAGACTGGAATGCCATAGACAGCCAGCTCATCTCGCAGCGTATCGTGGTGACACGTCCCGAACTGAACGGAAAGAAACTGGGTTCGCTGCACCTGCGCAATCATTACGGCATCAACATCAGCCGTGTGTATCGTAGCGGCGTGCAGTTGCTTGCCACCGCGGAACTGACTTTGCAGTTGGGCGACCGTCTGACAGTGGTAGGTGAGGCTGCCGCCATCCAGAATGTGGAAAAAGTGTTGGGAAATGCCATCAAGAGCCTGAAAGAACCGAATCTGGTAGCGGTGTTTATCGGTATCATCCTGGGTCTGGCTTTGGGTGCGATTCCCATTTCCCTGCCGGGCATCAGTGCTCCGGTGAAGCTGGGACTTGCCGGCGGACCGATTATCGTAGGTATCCTGATTGGTACGTTCGGGCCGAGAATGCACATGATAACCTACACCACACGAAGCGCCAACCTGATGCTCCGTGCATTGGGACTGTCGCTCTACCTGGCTTGTCTGGGACTGGATGCCGGAGCGCATTTTTTCGATACGGTGTTCCGTCCGGAAGGCCTGCTATGGATTGCCGCAGGGTTCGTGCTGACCGTTGTTCCGGTGCTGATAGTGGGAGTGGTTGCCTTTAAATGGATGAAGGTGGATTTCGGCTCCATGGCAGGTATGCTGTGCGGAAGCATGGCCAACCCGATGGCGTTGAATTATGCCAACGACACCATTCCGGGCGATAATCCGTCGGTGGCTTATGCAACGGTGTATCCGATGTGTATGTTCCTGCGGGTAATCATAGCGCAGGTGCTGCTGATGTTCCTGTTGAATTGAGAGCTGAGAATTGAAAATTGAGAAATAACAGAAAGAGCTTAATTGCTGATAATTGAATATATATCATAAATCTAAAATCATAAATCGTATCATGGGAACTATTACTCCGGAAAGTATAGTCAACGACTTACGCTATTTGCAACTGTTGTCGCGCAGTTTTCCTACCATCGCCGATGCCAGTACGGAAATTATCAATCTGGAAGCTATTCTGAATCTGCCTAAAGGTACGGAACACTTCCTTACGGATATTCATGGAGAGTATGAGGCTTTTCAGCATGTATTGAAGAATGCTTCGGGTGCGGTAAAGCGGAAGGTGAATGAAATCTTCGGGCATACGCTGCGCGAAAGCGAAAAGAAGGAAATCTGTACGCTGATTTATTATCCGGAAGAGAAGTTGCAGTTGATAAAGGAACAGGAAACGGATCTGGACGACTGGTATCTCATCACCCTGAACCAACTGGTGAAAGTCTGCCAGAACGTATCTTCCAAATACACACGTTCGAAAGTGCGTAAAGCCTTGCCGGCGGAGTTCTCCTATATCATTCAGGAGTTGCTGCACGAGTCCAGCGTAGAGCCTAACAAGCATGCGTATATCAACGTCATTATCAGTACGATTATCTCGACCAAGCGTGCGGATGACTTTATCATTGCCATGTGCAAGCTTATCCAACGGCTTACAATCGACTCGCTGCACATCGTGGGCGATATCTACGACCGCGGTCCGGGTGCACATATCATCATGGATACGCTTTGCGACTACCATAATTTCGACATTCAGTGGGGCAACCATGACATACTGTGGATGGGTGCCGCATCGGGCAATGACGCCTGCATAGCGAACGTTATCCGTATGTCCATGCGCTATGCCAACCTGGCAACACTGGAAGACGGCTACGGCATCAACCTGCTGCCGCTGGCTACCTTCGCAATGGATACCTATGCGGATGATCCTTGCACTATCTTTGCTCCGAAGATGAACTTTGCCGATGCCAATTACAACGAAAAGACACTGCGGCTGATTACGCAGATGCACAAGGCGATTACGATAATCCAGTTCAAACTGGAAGCGGAGATTATAAACCGGCGTCCGGAGTTTGACATGGACAACCGGAAACTGCTGCACAAGATTGACTTTGAACGGGGCGTATTTGTGTACGAAGGCAAAGAATACGAACTGCGCGATGCCAATTTCCCGACTATTGACCCTGCCGACCCGTATCGCCTGACGGATGAAGAAAGGGAGCTGGTTGAAAAGATTCATGCTTCGTTCATGAACAGCGAGAAACTGAAGAAGCATATGCGTTGCCTCTTTACATACGGCGGCATGTATCTGGTATGCAACAGCAACCTGCTTTATCACGCATCCGTGCCCCTGAATGAGGACGGAAGTTTCAAACATGTACGTATCGGCAAGAAAGAGTACTGGGGGCATAAACTGCTGCAAAAGACCGACCAGCTTATCCGTACCGCCTACTTTGACGAAGATGGTTCGGAGGAGAAGAATTTTGCGTTGGATTATATGTGGTATATGTGGTGCGGCCCGGATGCGCCCTCTTTCGACAAGGATAAGATGGCTACTTTCGAGCGTTACTTCATAGCCGACAAGGCATTGCATAAAGAGAATAAAGGTTATTACTACACGCTTCGCAACCGTGCGGATATTTGCGACAATATCCTGGCGGAGTTCGGGGTGGAGCCGGGACCGCATTCGCATATCATCAACGGACATGTGCCGGTGAAGACGATTAAAGGCGAGCGCCCCATAAAGGCTGATGGAAAGTTACTGGTGATTGACGGCGGTTTCTCCAAAGCCTATCAGCCCGAAACGGGTATTGCGGGCTATACGCTGGTATATCACTCGCACGGCATGCAGTTGGTGCAGCATGACCCGTTCCAGAGCCGTCAGAAAGCGATTGAAGAGGGGCAGGATATCAAGTCCACAACCTTCGTCATCGAATTCAATTCGCAGCGTATGATGGTAAAGGATACCGATAAGGGCAAGCAGCTCGTGACGCAGATTCAGGATTTGAAGAAGTTGCTGGTGGCATATAGAACGGGATTTATCAAAGAAAAGGAGATTTTCTGATATGGCTGTATGTTCCGGTGCTTGCATTGCCTGGCTTTTCAGGCACGGATTAGTATTTGAATAATACCACACCGCCTTCTACAATGGCTCCCTTGTCGAAGTTGGCATTTCTGTTGTAGTATCTGTCCCAACCGTAACCGCCCGTAACGAATACTCCTAATTTTGCCGTCAGACGGTATTCGAGGTTGATACGGGTTTGGAGAGAATAGAGGCGGGCAGGGAAGCCATAGTCTTTATTCTTGAAGGTTTCTACGTGCTGGTATCCCAAATCGCCGCTGATGAACAGTTGCTTGCAGACGGGCAATTCCAGTCCGGCGCGGTAGAAAAGCGCACCGGAGAACTTATCGCTGAAGTCGAGGAAATGCGTACCGCCGCCGAGGATGGTATAGAACAGTTTGTTCTTGAAGCGGGCTGCAAGGTTCAGTTTCGTGGTGTTGCCGCCGAAAAACATCATCTGTACTTTGGTGTCCGGGTTGGCATTGACCAGACCCAGTTGGAAACCGTCCAGCTTCTCCTTGTAGTAGTTTACCAAACCTATCTGAAGGCCTTTGGCACGGACGGCTACATTTAAGGGAGAGAGTTGCACGCCGGCAGACGTACCGCCTGTGATATTGCCCAGACCGGCAATCTGGAATCCTTTCATATCATCGCCTACCACATTCAGCAGGCCGGATATGGTGACACCGGAAAAATTGCCGCCCGATATATTGGCGAGTCCTGAAAGCTGTACGCCGGCAGTCTTTTCGCCTGTAATATTCAGCAAGCCGCCTACAATCATTCCGTTGCTGTTATCGCCCGTGATATTGGCAAGGCCGGAGAAGACCATTCCCCGTGCGTGATTACCCGTGATGCCCACAAGACCGGAAACGGACAGACCGCTGAGGTTATTGCCGTTGATATTGGTGATGCCCGCTACCTGTACGCCCCGCATACTTCCACCCACCATATTGGATATACCGGAGATTTGAACTCCGTTCATGTCTCTGCCCGTAACAGCTCCCAAAACATTTACTCCCAAGCCGTTCAAACGGTTCATCGCCGAGAAGATACCGAGATTGAAGAATGTGCTTCCGACCGTATCCGTACGCTGTGTGGAAAGATTCTTCCAAAGGGAAAGGTTGATACCGGTTTTTTCTTTATGGGCAGACTGTTGCCTGCCTGTCCGGGCATGGACTGTCCCTGCCAATAGCAGGGACAGACAGATAAGTGGAAATATACGTTTCATAATTCTTTATAATGTTTCATCGGGCCAGGGCGCCAGTCGGTTGGTGGCACGTAATACAGGACGCTGCGCATCCACCGACCGCAGATAGTTGCTCAGCTTTTTTGATAGTTTCTTTACAAGTTTGGGGTTCTCGGCGGCTACGTCATGCTTTTCGCTGATGTCGGCAGGGATATTGAACAATTCGTGCTTGCCGCTGTCGAAGTAGTACACCAGTTTCCATTCTCCTCCCGCTCCGAAAGGCCGTCCATCCGCAGACACCTGCTCTCCTCCCTGCTCTGGAACACCAGAGCATCCACGGAGAGATCCAGAAGCTCCATCATCTGGAACAGAAGAGGCACCGAGGGCTTCCGACGGGAGCCCTCGATATTCTTCAAATGAGTGGGCGTGATATCCAGAAGCTCCGAAAGCGCATCCTGAGTCAGCCCCTTCTTCATGCGGGCCGCGCGGATGGCATCCCCCAGGGCCCTTGTTTCCATGCTCATTTCTGACAACTCCCTCTCCGTTATCTTACAGATAATCTTTTCCCTTGCGAATTATCTAAAAGAGTGCTAGCATAGTATCTATAAGATAACCAAAAAAAGATACCTGAGACGAAGAGGCCGCCGTCTATGATGAAGTCCGTCATTCTGCTTTTGATGATATTAGGGGTGGGAGGATGGGTCCTTTCTCACAGTGCCTCTTATATCGCCCACAGGAGGGCGGCTCATGGGCCGCTGACCCGAGACTTTTTTCATGGAAACTCAGAGATACCCCCGGCATTCCGCCAGGCCCTGGAGGAGACCATCGTCTTCCTGGATAACCGGCGGGACTGGGCCGCCGGGAGTGCGCTGGACGCCGGCACGACGGACCTGTGCTGGATCGAGATCAAGGACTGTGACCTCTTGCTCCGGGCTGGTCTCTTTTCTCCTGGAAACTTGGGACGCCTCCAGATCCGCAGGCGCCTGCCCCTCCTGCCCCCGGGTGCGCTGCCCCTCAGCGGATCGGAGGCGGCCCAACTGACTCATTTTCTCCTCGCCGCTCTTCAGGTGTATTACCGGGGCGCACCGGAGGTCACTTCCGCCGGCCCCCGGTGTCTCCGTGCGGACTTCTCCCCTCTCCATGGCACTCCAGAGCACTAAAAGGGCGCGGGGCCCGATCCGCAGATCGGGCCCCGCGCTCCTCCAATATGGGCACCGTATCACCTTCCCCCATTGGAAAGGTTTTGGCATGTTCTCTCCCCTTGACAGAAACATATGTTTGGTCTATTATAATACATATGTTCGATTTCAAGGGAGGGAGACCCCATGGACCTGATGGACAAGCTGACCATCCTGGCGGACGCCGCCAAGTATGACGCCGCCTGCACCTCCAGCGGACTGGACCGGGCCGGACGGGCGGGCCGGCTGGGCTCCACCATGGCGGCGGGCTGCTGCCACTCCTTCTCCGCTGACGGGCGGTGCATCTCCCTCCTGAAGATCCTCTATACGAACATCTGCGCCTACGACTGCCAGTACT
>OIYU01001588.1_pt1 | contig 14166 bp, 8 predicted proteins | sample 1588321 | NCBI WGS metagenome assembly OIYU01 (sample SAMN03283258) | human gut metagenome | biome: human-associated habitat; material: feces | host: Homo sapiens | place: USA | collected 2013 | reverse complement strand
GCCATGAAGGCCTCGGTGGGAACCTGTACGGTTCCCAGGTTCCGCATCTTCTTCTTGCCTTCCTTCTGCTTTTCCAGCAGCTTCTTCTTACGGGTGATATCGCCGCCGTAGCACTTGGCCAGCACGTCCTTACGCATGGCCTTCACCGTTTCACGGGCGATGATGCGCCCGCCGATGGCCGCCTGAATGGGTACTTCGAACAGCTGGCGGGGGATATTCTCCTTCAGCTTTTCGCACAGCCGCCGGGCGCGGGGATAGGCCTTATCCCGGTGGGCGATAAAGCTGAGGGCGTCCACGCCGTCGCCATTCAGGAGCAGGTCTACCTTCACCAGATCGCTGGTGCGGTAGCCGGAGAGCTCATAATCCAGAGAGGCGTAGCCCTTGGTGTTGGCCTTCAGGGTATCGAAAAAGTCGTAGATGATCTCGTTGAGGGGCATCTGATAGTGCAGCTCCACCAGATGGGTATCCAGATACTGCATATCCTTGAACTCGCCTCGGCGCTCCTGACACATGGGCATGATGTTGCCCACGAACTCATTGGGGGCAATGATAGAGACCTTCACATAGGGCTCCTCGGCGTGCTCGATGGTGCCGGGGTCCGGGTAGTTGTGGGGGTTATCCACCTTCACCATGGTGCCGTCGGACTTATAGACGTGGTAGATGACGCTGGGGAGGGTGGTCACAAGGTCCAGATTGAACTCCCGCTCCAGCCGTTCCTGAATGATCTCCATGTGGAGCATCCCCAAAAAGCCGCAGCGGAAGCCGAAGCCCAGCGCCACGGAGCTCTCCGGCTCGAAGGTCAGGGAGGCGTCGTTGAGCTGAAGCTTCTCCAGCGCATCCCGCAGATCCGGGTACTTGCTGCCATCCTCGGTGTAGATGCCGCAGTAGACCATGGATTGGGCGGGGCGGTAGCCCGGCAGGGGCTGGTCGGCGGGGTCCTCCACCCCGGTGATGGTGTCACCCACCTGCGTATCCTTGACGTTTTTGATGCTGGCGGTGAAGTAGCCCACCTCACCGGCCTGCAGGGCATCGGTAGGCTCATTGCCCAGCGGCTTCAGGTAGCCGCACTCCAGAATGGTATACTCGGCGCCGGTAGCCATCATGCGGATGGTCTGGCCCTTGCGGAGGGTCCCCTGCTTCACCCGGAAGTACACCACCACGCCCACATAGGGGTCATACTGGCTGTCGAATACCAACGCCTGCAGGGGGGCCTTGGGGTCGCCGCTGGGGGCGGGAATATTCTGAACGATATCCTCCAGCACCGCCTGAATGTTGATCCCCTGCTTGGCGGAGATCTCCGGGGCGTCCATGGCCGGCAGGCCGATGATGTCCTCCACCTCCTGCTTGGCCTTCATGGGGTCGGCGGCGGGCAGGTCGATCTTGTTGAACACCGGCAGGATCTCCAGATCGTGCTCCATGGCCAGATAGGTATTGGCCAGCGTCTGTGCCTCCACGCCCTGCGTGGCGTCCACCACCAGCACGGCGCCCTCGCAGGCCGCCAGAGACCGGGACACCTCGTAGTTGAAGTCCACATGGCCCGGCGTGTCGATGAGGTTCAGGGCGTAGGTCTCCCCGTCCTGCGCCGTGTAAAACAGGTGGACGGCACGGGACTTGATGGTGATGCCACGCTCCCGCTCCAAGTCCATGTTGTCGAGGATCTGGTTCTCCATCTCCCGTGCCGAGACGGCGTTGCACAGCTCTAGCAGGCGGTCTGCCAGCGTGGATTTGCCGTGGTCGATGTGGGCAATGATGGAAAAGTTTCTGATATGGGATTGGTCAAACATATGGAAAAGGCCTCCTTAGGTCGTTGGTTTCTTAGTGCTGATAGGACTTGCAGCGCTCGTCCACGCTGTGGAACACCTGCGCTGCGCTCTGGCCCACGCCGGGCTGGCCCGTCAGGCTCTCCGGCGTCAGCTCCGGCAGCCCCTCCTGAGCGGCCAGCGCTTGCCGGTAGCGCAGGGCGCATAGCTGCATATCCGCCGCCACCAGTCCGCCGTCAAAGACCGAGGGGGCCACGGCGAACAGATCCTCGTTGCCGCCGCCCTGCCGGTATAGCTGCCGCAGCAGCTGATACAGGGCGTCGCCCAGATAGTCCCCGGCGGCGGTGATGGCCTCCCGGTCCCCGGTCTTGCCCAGCAGCTCAAAGAGGACCCCGGTGGTGTTCACCACCAGCTTTTTTTGCAGAGTCGCCAGAATACTGCCCCGGAGGCTGCCCTTCTCGCCGCTGGAGTCGTACACGTCCTCCGCCTCGATGATGGAGCCGTCCCGGTTCAGAGTGCGGCCCAGCAGGAAATCCGCCGACACGTGGTAGTAGGCGCAGGCCTTCACCACAAAGGCAAGGCCCGGCTCCCGGATGCCGTTTTCATAGTGGCTCAGCAGGGCCTGGCTGATGCCCAGCTCCCCGGCCGCCTTCCGCTGGGAGACGCCCTTCTCCTGCCGCAGCAGGCTCAATGTGCGGGAAAAATCAGTCGCCATTCTCTCTCACCCGTTCTCTTTCTGTTTATACGTTCAGTAAATTATATCTTCTTTATTACCCGATGTAAATAAAAATCTCGCCGGGGCGGCAAACTTTTGCGGAGTTTACCGCCCCATCCCATTCACAAATTGTTTACAGAATAAACATCAAAAAAGGTCAAATACCCTATTGACATTTCCTACCGGCGTGGTATACTATGGACAAAGATCAAGGAAAGGCAATATCAAATCAGGAGGGGAACGATATGGGAATCACAGATATGATCGCCGGGTTCATTCAGGAGGCGCTGGACGATGCAGGCGGTGTTTTGGAGATGCAGCGGGGGGATCTGGCCCAGCGATTTGGGTGCGTACCCAGCCAAATCAACTACGTCATGTCCACCCGGTTCTCTCCGGAGCACGGCTACATCGTGGAATCCCGGCGGGGCGGCGGCGGCTACATCCGCATCACCCGTGTCCATGTGGACCGGCAGACGCTGATGATGCACGTCATCAACTCCATCGGGTCGGAGATCGATCCGGCCAGTGCCAGAGCCATCCTCTCCAATCTGGTGCAGTCGGAGGCCATCCCCGCCCAGACGGGAAAGCTGCTGGCGAGCCTTTTGTCGGACACCGCTCTGCGATCCGTTCCCAAGGATCAGCGCAGCGTCCTGCGGGCCGACCTGCTGAAGCAGGCCCTCATCCATCTGGTATAGCGTCGGATCGGTACAGTTGACCGGTTTGATTTTTCGATAAGGAGGAAATCATTATGAAATGTCAGAATTGCGGAAGAAATGAAGCGACTTACTACTATAAGAGCAGCATCAACGGACGGGTCACGGAGACGCACCTGTGCGCCGACTGCGCCCGGAAGCTGGGCTATGTGCAGCGGATGCAGCCGGACAGCTTCTTCGGCGACGACTTCTTTTCCCATCCCTTCCGGCTCTTCGAGCCGCTGCTGGGCGGGTTTGGCAATCGCCTGCTGACGGAGTTCCCGGAGCCGGTGGATGTGACCCGGCAGGCCCAACAGGCCGTGGCGGAAGCCCCGGAGGATGCGCTGGTGGACAAGGCGGAGCAGGAGCGCTTCTCCCTGCAGCGTCAGCGCAACGCCCTGCAGACGCAGCTGTGTCACGCCGTAGAGGCCGAGGACTTCGAGTCCGCCGCCAAGCTGCGGGATCAGCTGAAGGCACTGCCTCAGCAATAATGCCCCGGCAATAATTTTGATAGATCACCACACCTTTTGAAAGGAAGTGTTTCTTTATGATGGAAAATAAATTCACCCCTCGTGCAGAGGAGGCTCTGCGTCTGGCCCAGGAGGCCGCTGAGGATATGGGACATGGCTATGTAGGCTCCGAGCATCTGCTGCTGGGCCTGCTGCGGGAGGAGGAGGGCATTGCCCACCGTGTGCTGGAGGAAAACGGGCTCACCGACGAGATGGTCTGCGACATCCTGCACCGCAGCGTAGGCACCGGCGTCTCCGGCGCCGCACCCTCTCAGGGGCTGACGCCCCGTGCCAAGAGCGCCGTGGAGTTGGCCGTTTCCGAGGCCGCCCGCACCGGCGCCGGCTACATCGGCACCGAGCATCTGCTGATGGGGCTGCTGCGGGAGGGCAACAACATGGCCCTGCGCATCCTGCGCACCGTGGGCATCGACCCCAAGAAGCTGTACAGCGCCGTGGTGAAGAAGCTCAATGAGGCGCCCCGCACCGCCGCCGTGTCCGGCAGCGCTTCCGCTCCCGCACAGGAGGGCGGCAAGAAGGGCGCTCTGGAGGAGTATACCCGTGACCTGACGGAGGCGGCCCGCAGCGGCAAGCTGGACCCCGTCATTGGCCGTGAAAAGGAGATCCAGCGAGTCATCCAGATCCTGTCCCGCCGCACCAAGAATAACCCCGTGCTCATCGGTGAGCCCGGCGTAGGCAAGACCGCCATCGCAGAGGGTCTGGCCCAGCGCATCGCCGCTGCCGACGTGCCGGAGGAGCTGCTGGACAAGCGGGTCCTGTCGCTGGATCTGTCCGGCATGGTGGCCGGCACCAAGTACCGGGGCGAGTTTGAAGAGCGCATCAAGAACGCCATCGATGAGGTGAAGAAGGCCGGCAATGTCATCCTCTTCATCGACGAGCTGCACACCATCGTGGGCGCCGGCTCCGCCGAGGGTGCCGTGGACGCCGCCAACATTCTCAAGCCTGCTCTGTCCCGCGGCGAGATCCGTGTGGTGGGCGCCACCACCCTCAACGAGTACCGCAAGTACATCGAGAAGGACGCCGCTCTGGAGCGCCGGTTCCAGCCCGTCACCGTGGGAGAGCCCTCCCCGGAGGCTACGCTGGAGATCCTGAAGGGACTGCGGGATAAGTACGAGGCTCACCACCGTCTGACCATCACCGATGGGGCGCTGGAGGCCGCCGTGGCGCTGTCCCGCCGGTACATCAACGACCGGTTCCTGCCGGATAAGGCCATCGATCTGATGGACGAGGCCGCCAGTCAGGTACGTATGGCCGCCGAATCCGCCTCCCCCGATCTGAAGGATCTGGAGGAGAAGATCGCCGCCCTGCACCGGGAGAAGGAGGAGGCTGTCGCCGCTCAGGACTTCGAGAAGGCCGCTCAGCTGCGGGATATCGAGAAGAATTATCAGGAGCAGGTGGAGATCGAGCGGGATAAGTGGCATAAGCAGATGTCCACCAACCGCGGCACCGTCACCGAGGACGACATCGCCAAGGTGGTAGCCGGTTGGACCGGTATCCCCGTCACCCGTCTCACCGAGGACGAGAGTCAGCGCCTGCTGAAGCTGGAGGAGACTCTGCATCAGCGGGTGGTGGGTCAGGACGAGGCTGTGGCCGCCGTGGCCAAGGCCATCCGCCGCAGCCGTGTGGGTCTGAAGGACCCCAAGCGGCCCATCGGCTCCTTCCTGTTCCTCGGCCCTACCGGCGTGGGCAAGACGGAGCTGTGCAAGACGCTGGCCGAGTCCATGTTCGGGGATGAGAACGCCATGATCCGGATCGATATGTCCGAATACATGGAGAAGCACACGGTGTCCCGGCTGGTGGGCTCGCCTCCCGGCTATGTGGGTCACGAGGAGGGCGGTCAGCTCACCGAAAAGGTGCGCCGTCACCCCTACTCCGTGGTGCTGTTCGATGAGATCGAGAAGGCCCACCCCGATGTGTGGAATATTCTGCTGCAGATCCTGGAGGACGGTATCGTCACCGACTCTCAGGGCCGCCGGGTGGACTTCAAGAACACCATCATCGTCATGACCTCCAACGTGGGCGCCAAGAACATCACCACCGCCGAGAAGCCGCTGGGCTTTGACGGCAGCGATCCCGACGCCCAGAAGGACGAGGCCCAGAGCTTCGCCCGTATCCGGGAGGCCGTTATGACGGAGCTGCGCCAGACCTTCCGGCCGGAGTTCCTGAACCGTATCGACGAGATCATCGTGTTCCGCCAGCTGACGGAGGAGAACATCCGCAGCATCGCCCGCCGGATGCTGGACATCATCGGCGGCCGCATGGCTCAGCAGGGCATCACCCTGCAGGCCGACGACGACGCCGTGGCCGCACTGGCCAAGGACGGCTTTGACGCCCGCTACGGCGCCCGTCCCCTGCGCCGCACCCTCCAGACGGAGGTGGAGGATGCAGTGGCCGAGCAGATGCTGGAGGGCAAGCTCCAGTCCGGTGACACCGCTCATGTGTGCCTGAAGGACGGCAAGGTGGTCATCGAGAAGTAAAAACCGCAAGGCCCGGAGGTCTTGCAGTCAGGCCAAGGGGCCGCAGGCAAATGCCTGCGGCCCTTTTTTCATACAGGCACCGGCACTTACCGGCTGTGGCGGCGGAGGCAGGTGAGATGCAAAGAGGGGAGCAAGCGAAGGCTTGCTCCCCTCTTGATTTTTCTCCCTTACTGGGGCATGGTCTGTACCACGCCACGGGCGCAGTCCACCGACACCCGGACGCCGTCCTCCAGACGGCGGGTGGCGTCGCCCGCCCCCACCAGCACGGGCTTGCTCAGCAGCAGGCCCACCGTGGCGGCGTGGCACTCCGTGCTGCCCTCCTCGCAGATGATGGCGGCGGCATCCCGCAGATACGGCAGCAGTTCATTGGTGGTATATGGCACCACCAGCACGTCGCCGGCGTGGAACTTCTCCGCCACCTCCTCCACACTGCGGCACACGCACAGCGGGCCGGAGGCCGTCCGGCTGCCCACGCCCACGGCATTCACCAGCGACCCGCCCACCTGCTGGATGCGGATCATATTGGTGGTGCCGGAGATGCCCACCGGCACACCGGCGGTGATGACCACCAGATCGCCGTGGCGGATAAGGCCCGCCTTCTCCGCCGACTGCACCGCCAGTTCCACCAGCTCGTCGGTGTTCTCGGCACGGGGCATGGTGATGGGCTCCACGCCCCAATACAGGGCCATCTGCCGCTGCACCTGCTCCTCCAGCAGCAGGGCCACCACCGTGGTCTCCGGGCGGAAGGAGCTGACCATCTGGGCGGTGATGCCCGCCTGACTCACCGTCAGGATGGCATCGGCGCCAATGTCCTTGGCGGTGGTGCAGGCGGCATGAGCCGTGGCGGCGGTGATGTTCATGCGGTTGCGGCACCGCAGCCCCAGCAGTCTGGCATCGTCGATGTGGGATTCGGTTTTCCGGGCGATGGCGTCCATGGTCCGCACCGCCTCCACCGGGTACCGGCCCGCCGCCGTCTCGCCGGAGAGCATGATGGCACTGGTGCCGTCGTAGATGGCGTTGGCCACATCGGTGATCTCGGCACGGGTGGGCCGGGGGTTCTCGATCATGGAGTCCAGCATCTGGGTGGCAGTAATCACCGGCTTCCCGGCGGCCACGCACTGGGCGATCATATTCTTCTGGATGGCGGGGATCTCCGTGAAGTCGATCTCCACGCCCATGTCGCCCCGTGCCACCATGATGCCGTCCGCCGCCGCCAGGATCTCCGTCAGGTTATTGATGCCCTCCTGATTCTCGATCTTGGCGATGATGCGGATGCGGGACTTGCGGCCCTCCAGCAGCTTGCGGAGCTCCCGCACGTCGGCGGCGGAGCGGACAAAGCTGGCGGCGATGAAGTCAAAGCCCTCCTCCATACCGAAGAGGATATCCTCACGATCCTGCTGGCTCATATAGGGCATGGACAGGGACACGCCGGGGACGTTGACCCCCTTGTGATCCTTCATGACGCCGCCGTTTTCCACCCGGCAGCGGATGGCGGAGGCGGTGGTGGAGAGCACCGTCAGCCGAACCAGACCGTCATCTAACAGAATGGTGTCCCCCGCCTTGACGTCCTGCGGCAGCTCGGCGTAGGTGACAGCGCAGCGGGTGGCGTCACCCTCCACGTCCTCCACCGTCAGGGTGAACTCCTGCCCCTCCTGCAAGGTCACGGAGCCGCCGGCAAAGTTCTTCAGCCGCACCTCCGGGCCTTTGGTATCCAGCATGGCCGCCACCGGCAGGCCTAACTCCTTCCGCAGGGCCTTCACCTGCTCCAGCCGGGCCTTGTGCTCCGGGTGGGTGCCGTGGGAGAAGTTGAAGCGGGCCACGTTCATGCCCGCCAGCATCATCTCCCGCAGCACGCCCTCGCCGTCGGTGGCGGGGCCCAGTGTGCAGACGATTTTTGTCTTTCTCATGATATATCCTCCTCTCCGGGGCCGTGGCTCCGGTTTCTCTTCGGGCCTATTCTACCAAACTTTCCCGTCGGGAACAAGGCTGCCGGGTTGGGACAGCGCATACTTTAAGGAAACTTTTCGGCATTTTTAGCTCTCTTGACGATATCTACATGAAAATTTATTCCGCATTTTGTGAATAAAAGCATTGACATATGGTCGTCTGCTGTGCTAAAGTACAGACAAGATTTTTGAAAGGAGCAAAATCGGGTATGAAGTTCGCCGCATCTGCAAATCTGTATTTTGGATATTCCTACTTTTACTTTTATTTTGCAAAAGTAAAAGCGATTTGTGATGCCCAGCAGCGAAAAAGTGCTTGATACCGATTTTCTACTTTTGAAAACAAACCGTATCGAGAGACGCCGTTCGGATCACATGTCCGGGCGGCGATTTTATTTTCCGTCCGGGCCGGAGGAATCTCCCACATCCAGATTCAGGAGGAATTTGTCATGAAAAAGAAACGTTCTCTTTGCGCCGCCCTGCTGGCGGGACTGATGGTGACGGCGGTATGCCTCACCGGCTGCGGTCAGAAGGCTGCCGGCAACGGCAGCTCCGGCGTCGACTCCGACAAGGTCTATCAGGTGGGCGTGTGTCAGCTGACCCAGCACGATGCGCTGGACGCCGCTACACAGGGCTTCGTGGATGCCCTGAATACCATTCTCGGAAGTGAGCACGTCAACATCGACGTGCAGGTGGCCTCCGGTGACAGCACCACCTGCACCCCCATCGTCAACTCCTTCGTCAACAAGAAGGTAGACCTCATCATGGCCAACGCCACCCCGGCCCTGCAGGCAACCTATAACGCCACCACCTCCATCCCCATTCTCGGCACCTCCGTTACGGAGTACGGCGTGGCGCTGGGACTCTCCGACTTCAGCGGCACCGTGGGCGGCAACATCAGCGGCACCTCCGATCTGGCGCCCCTGACGGAGCAGGCGGACATGATCCTGGAGCTGGTGCCGCAGGCCAAGACTGTGGGGCTGCTATACTGCTCCGCCGAGCCCAACTCCGAATATCAGGTGAAGGTGGTGGAGGACTACCTCTCCAATAAGGGCATCACCTGCACCCGCTACTCCTTCAGCGACAGCAATGACGTGGCCGCCGTCACCACCAAGGCCGCCGCCGACAGCGACGTCATCTACATCCCCACCGACAACACCGCCGCCTCCTGCACCGAGACCATCGGCAGCATCGTCCGCTCCGCCAAGACCCCCGTTGTGGCCGGCGAGCAGGGTATCTGCGCCGGCTGCGGCATTGCCACCCTCTCCATCAGCTACTACGATCTGGGGTACAAGACCGGCGAAATGGCCGCTCAGATCCTCAAGGGCGAGGCGGATATCTCCCAGATGGCCATTGAATACGCCGATGCCGCCAAGCTCTACAACGCCGATATGTGCCAGGAGCTGGGCATCACCGTACCGGAGGGCTACACCGCTCTGGAGGGCTGAAGCACTCCCTGAGAAAACAGGAATCGGAAAAGGAAGGAAACATGAATATGATCGATCTGCTGAGCTCCCTGCCGGGCGCCGTGGCCCAGGGCCTCATCTGGGGCATAATGGCGGTGGGCGTTTACATCACCTATAAGCTGCTGGACATCGCCGATCTGACGGTGGACGGCTCCATCTGTACCGGTGCGGCGGTCTGCACCATGATGCTGCTGAGTGGCCGCAGTCTGTGGCTGGCGGTGCTGTGCGCCGTGGCGGCGGGCCTGCTGGCCGGGGTCGTGACGGGCCTGCTGCATATCTGGCTGGGCATCCCCCCCATTCTGGCAGGCATCCTGACCCAGATGACCCTGTGGTCCGTGAACCTGAAGATCATGGGCAAGGCCAATCAGGGCCTGTCCGTCCGGGACAACCACGTCCTTCTCAGCCAGATGGACGTCCCCGGTGCGCTGGTGGTGCTGGCCATTGCCGCCGTGCTGGTGGTGGCGGTGCTGTACCTGTTCTTCGGCACGGAGCTGGGCTGCGGCATCCGGGCCACCGGCTGCAACCCCGTCATGAGCCGGGCGCAGGGCATCAACACCGATCTCAGCAAGGTCATCGGGCTGTCCCTCTCCAACGGGCTGGTGGCCCTGTCCGGGGCGCTGCTGTGCCAGTATCAGGGCTACGCCGATATCAATATGGGCCGGGGCGCCGTGGTCATCGGTCTGGCGGCGGTGGTCATCGGGGAGGCGGTGGTCAAGCACATTTCCCCCAACTTCGCCGTCCGGCTCACCGGTGTGCTGGTGGGCGCCGTCATCTACTATCTGGTGTATCAGGTCATCATCTTCGTGGGCTTCGACACCGATCTGCTGAAAATGTTCTCGGCGCTGGTGGTGGCCGCCTTTTTGGGCGTGCCGTATCTGAAGAAGCAGCTGGCCCGGAAACACCATGTCAAAGGAGGGATCCGTCATGCTTGAAATGCGCCATGTGACCAAGATCTTCAATCCCGGTACCGTGGATGAAAAGATCGCCCTCAACGATCTGTCCTCCACCCTCAACGACGGGGACTTCGTTACCGTCATCGGCGGCAACGGCGCCGGGAAGAGCACCATGCAGAACGCCATCTGCGGCACATGGCTGCCGGATGCGGGGGAGATCCTTCTGGATGGGATCGACCTCTCCTCCCTGTCGGAGCATCAGCGGGCCAAGTATCTGGGCCGGGTGTATCAGGATCCCATGACCGGCACCGCCGCCGGGATGCAGATCGAGGAGAATCTGGCTTTGGCGGCCCGCCGCGGCCTGCGGCGCACCCTGCGGCCCGGCATCCGCAAAGCGGAACGGGAGGAGTACCGGCAGCGGCTTCAGGAGCTGGGGCTGGGGCTGGACACCCGTCTTTCGGCCAAGGTAGGCACCCTCTCCGGCGGCCAGCGGCAGGCGCTGACGCTGCTGATGGCCACCCTCCGCAAGCCGAAGCTGCTGCTGCTGGACGAGCATACGGCGGCGTTGGACCCCAAAACCGCCGCCAAGGTCATGGAACTGACGGAGCGGATGGTGACGGAGGAGAAGCTCTCCACCCTGATGATCACCCACAATATGCGGGACGCCATCCGCTACGGAAACCGCCTTATCATGCTCCACGCCGGGCGCATCATTCTGGATATCTCCGGTCAGGAGAAGAAGGATCTCACCGTGCCGGAGCTGCTGGAGATGTTCGCCCGTGCCAGCGGCGACGAGTTCTCCGGCGACCGGGCCATTCTGGCGTAAAGCCGCTTTCCTCACCCTCTACTTCTTCCGGCACTGCCGGGAGACTTCCTTCCTTTATTACCCAGCAAGGCCCCGCCGAAAAGGCGGGGCCTTGCTGGGTAAGCGAGTCGAAAAAGTCTTTTCGACTCGCTGTAACATTTTTCAGAACTTCAAAAAGTTCTGAAAAATGGGGATCATCATCGTGCAGGACACCCTTCCCGGGTTTCCCGCACACACCCTTCCGCCCCGTTGACGAAAGTGTCCCGCTCTTTTGGCAGGTTCAGGGAGGGCCGGAGCATATGCTCCGGTCTTTCCTCTCATTTCGGTTATTTTTCCACAGGCGGCGTTCCCTGTCGGATCACTCCACCACGGGGAGACTCTTCACCACGGCGGCGCAGCGGGGGCAGAGATCCTCGTGACCGGCCACGGTACCCACGCTGGTGAGCATCTTCCAGCAGCGCTGGCACTTGGTTCCGGCGGCAGGACGAACGGTAACGGACAGGCTGTCGCCAGTCTCCACACGGACCTGAGACACGATCAGCAGGTCCGCCAGAGCACCCTCCTCCATCTGGCTCAGGAAGGCATCCTCGGCGGGAACGGTGAGGTCCACCTCGGCCTCCAGACTCTTGCCGATGGTCTTGTCGGCACGGGCCTGCTCCAGTGCGCCGTTGACGGCGGTGCGGACGGCGGCGATGCGGTCCCAGCGGGTCATCTCCTCCGGGGAGAGAGCGTACTGGGTGTAGGGCTGCACCATCTCGTTGAGGAGCACGTTGCGCTCGTCGTCGCCGGTGCGGTGGGGCATGGCCAGCCAGATCTCGTCGCAGGTGAAGGCCAGAATGGGGGCGAACATTCGGGTCATGGCATCCAGGATCAGGTACAGGGCCGTCTGGGCGCTGCGGCGGCTGAGGCTCTCGGCCCCGTCGCAGTACAGGCGATCCTTGATGATGTCGAAATAGAAGGAGCTGAGCTCCACCACGCAGAAGTCGTTGACGGCGTGGGACACCACATGGAACTCATAGTTGTCATAGGCGGAGAACACCTTGGCGATGAGGGCGTTGAGGCAGGTCAGGGCCCACTTGTCCAGCTCCAGCATATCCGCCGGGGCCACCAGCGTGTTGGGGTCAAAGTCCGTCAGGTTATCCAGGCAGAACTTGGCGGTGTTGCGGAACTTCAGATAGTTCTGGGACAGCTGCTTAAAGATCTCGTCGGAGCAGCGGACATCCACATGGTAGTCGGAGGAGCCGGCCCACAGGCGCAGCAGATCGGCGCCGTACTTGTTGAACACCTCTGCCGGGTCCACGCCGTTGCCGAGGGACTTGTGCATGGCACGGCCCTGACCGTCCACGGTCCAGCCGTGGGTGACGCACTCCTTGAAGGGAGCGCCACGACCCAGAGCGCCCACGGCGGTCAGCAGGGAGGACTGGAACCAGCCGCGGTACTGGTCAAGGCCCTCCAGATACATGGTGGCGGGCCAGAAGCCCTGCGTGCGCTCCATGGAGGCGAAGTGGGTGGAGCCGGAGTCGAACCAGCCGTCCAGCGTGTCGCTCTCCTGCTCAAAGCCGGCGGACTTGCCGCAGTGGGGGCAGGTGAAGCCCTCCGGCAGAATCTCCTCCGCCGTCATCTCGAACCATGCGTTGGAGCCCTTCTCCTCGAACAGGCGGGCGACGGCGTCGATGGTCTCCGGCGTGCAGATGGGCTTGCCGCAGTCCTTGCAGTAGAACACGGGAATGGGCAGACCCCAGCGGCGCTGGCGGCTGATGCACCAGTCGGTTCGCTCCAGGATCATGGAGCGCATCCGGTCCTTGCCCCAGGTGGGCACCCAGCGCACGTCCTCGCAGGCGGCGCAGGCCTCGTCCTTGAAGGACTCCACGGAGCAGAACCACTGGGGAGTGGCCCGGAAGATGATGGGCTTCTTGCAGCGCCAGCAGTGGGGATAGCTGTGGATGATCTCCTCGCTGGCAAAGAGAGCGCCGCTCTCCTTCATATCCGCCAGAATGACGGGGTTAGACTCCTCGGTCTTCATCCCGGCGTACTTGCCGGCATAGTCGGTGTGGCGGCCCTGATCGTCCACCGGCACCACCATATCCATACCGTAGCGCAGACAGGTCTGATAGTCGTCGGCACCGAAGCCGGGGGCGGTGTGGACGCAGCCGGTACCGGAGTCCATGGTGACGTAATCCGCCAGCACCAGACGGCTGGTCTTAGGCAGGAAGGGGTGGCTGGCCAGCATATTCTCGAAGAAGGCGCCGGGGTGGGTCTCCACGATCTCGTAGTGTTCCACGCCGCCGATCTTCATGACCTTTTCCACCAGCGGCCGGGCCATGATATACATCTCGCCGCCGTCGGCACGGACCACGGCGTACTCCTCCTGCGGGTGCAGGGCGATGGCCAGGTTGCCGGGCAGGGTCCAGATGGTGGTGGTCCAGATGACGAAGTTCAGCTTGCTCTTATCCAGATGGGAGAGCTTGCCCAGATCGTCGTACATGGGGAACTTCACATACACCGTGGTGCAGGGGTCGTCCTGATACTCGATCTCCGCCTCGGCCAGCGCCGTCTCGTCGTGGGGGCACCAGTACACGGGCTTGAGGCCCTTGTAGATGTAGCCCTTCTCATACATCTTGCCGAACACACGGACCTCCTGCGCCTCGAAGGCGGGGTCCATGGTCTTATAGGGGTGATCCCAATCGCCCACCACGCCCATGCGCTTGAAGCCCTGCCGCTGGACGTCGATATAGTGGTCGGCAAACTCATGGCAGGCGGAGCGGAACTCCGCCACGCTCATGGCCTTGCGATTGAGCTTGTTCTGCTTGATGATGGCGCTCTCGATGGGCATACCGTGGTTGTCCCAGCCGGGGATATAGGGGGTGTAGTAGCCCCGCATGGCGTAG
>OIYU01001567.1_pt1 | contig 14326 bp, 10 predicted proteins | sample 1588321 | NCBI WGS metagenome assembly OIYU01 (sample SAMN03283258) | human gut metagenome | biome: human-associated habitat; material: feces | host: Homo sapiens | place: USA | collected 2013 | reverse complement strand
GCCATCCCTCCATGGCCCGGACCACGTCCGTGCGGTACACGTCGGTGATGGAATCCCCGGTGAATAAAATGCGTGTTTTTTTCATGGCGTATGCTCCTCCGTTGTCTTCAAAAGCCCAAGGGGCTTTGCTTTCTTTGCTATCATTGTAGCACAGAAAAACGCGGGAGGGTAGAGGGAATCTCTCTTCCTTTGTGAAGAGCCCGGGCCGTAAAGAGAACGGTAATTTCAGCCGCTTGTTCAAACGGTGGTCCAGGGTATGGCTCAACGCATATCACATGCGGAAGCGGGGCACAGGGGCGGTTGAAGCGAGCCAGAGCAAAAAAGCGCTCCCGCTCCAAACTCCTGGAGCGGGGACGCTTGCCGGTGCAAAGGTACCCTGCAGGGCAGCTCAGTCCTCAATGGCCGCTTTCTGCTGGTTGATCTTCTGGATGAGGCTGATATCGAATTTCTGGGCCCGGCCATAGGTGTACAGGCCGTTGACTTCCTGCTCCACGTCGTACAGCTGAGTGTAGCAGAACCCGAAAATCTCCGGGTTGTTCAGTAGGGCCTCGGTCAGGCCCTTATAGCGGGCGAAGAACTCCTCTGGAGTGGCGGGCGCGTTGCCGTAGCCCCAGCCCTCCACCGTGTCGTCCGGCCAGCGGATGCCGCCATACTCGCTGACAAAGATGGGTTGGTTATCATAGGGCTGGTTGAAGAAAGGAGCCCGGCCGCTGGGCCCTTCGGGGGCGGAGTTGAAGAAGGGGTCCTCCGCAGGGATGACGCCGCCGGTCTCCCGGATGCGGTCCGTCAGGCCATCCCAGCGGGCTTGGAAGCTCTGGGTATCCTGGTCGTAGTCGTGGATATCGTAGACCTCCGAGAGGACACGGTAGTTTCCGCTGGAGTCAATGCAGGGACGGGTGGGGTCCAGCCGCTTGGTCAGTTTGTAAAGGCTGGTGAGCAGGGCGTTCTTCTCCCGTTCCTCCCGGTAGCCCCAGGTCTCGTTGAAGGGGCACCAGCCGATAATGGCCGGGTGGTTGAAGTCCCGCTCCACGGCTTCGCTCCACTGGTTGAGGTACGTCTCGGTGGACAAGGGATGGGCGTGGTCCAGGCCCCAGTTGGGATACTCGCCCCACACCAGGTAGCCCAGCCGGTCGCAGTGGTAGAGGAAACGGGCCTCAAAGACCTTCTCGTGGAGCCGGGCGCCATTGAAGCCCGCGGCAAAGGACAGCTGGATGTCCTTCACCAGGTCCTCTTCCGTGGGGGCGGTGTAAATGCCGTCGGGATAGAAGCCCTGGTCCAGCACAAACCGCTGGAACAGGGACTTGCCGTTTAGAAGGAACTTCCGGCCCTGGAACTTGGCGGTGCGCAGGCCGAAGTAGCTCTTTACCCGGTCCTCGCCGAAGGAGAGCAGCAAGGTGTACAGGCCGCCCTTGCCGGGTTCCCACAAGTGGGTCTCCGACAGATCCAGCTGGACTGTAAAGAAGCCGTCCTCCACAGAAAGCGCCGCCTCTCCCACGGGCTTGTCCTCCCACAGGGCGGTGAGCTGCAGCGTTCCCTGCCCCTGGACCAGCCCGGTGACAGTGACCTTGCCGTTGGCGGGGTCGGGATAGTATTTGGCGGACTGGATGTGGCGCTCGGGGACAAATTCCAGCCACACAGTCTGCCAGATGCCGGTGGTGCGCGTGTAATCGCAGCCGGAGGATGCGTAGAGGTGGGCCTGCTTTCCCTTGGGCTGCAGGCCGCTGCGGACGTCGTCCTTCACAGCCACAAACAGTGTGTTGGGGCCCGGGGCCACATGTTTTGTGATGTCAAAGCAGAAGGAGGTATAGCCCCCCTTGTGGGAGCCCACCAGAGTTCCGTTGACATACACAGAGGCCTCGTAGTCCACAGCGCCAAAGTGCAGCAGGACCCTCCCGGACAGTTCCTCCTGGCTGAGCTCAAAGTTTCTGCGGTAGGCTACGCCGTTGATAAAATCAGTATAGCCAATGCCGGAAAGCCGGCTCTCCGGGCAGAAGGGGACCAGGATCTCCCGGTCGAAGCGCTCCTTCTCCCACAGGCGCCGCTCCACGGCGCTGCAGCCAAAGTCGAACTCAAATTCCCAGGGCCCGTTCAGATTTTTCCATGTTTCCCGCTCCCACTGGGGATTGGGATGTTCAGCGCGCGGTATATTCACGGGCTTCTCCCCCCTATAGGTTGAAATTGGTAGGAACAATGCGATTATACCCGCAGAACAGCTAGAAGTAAATATCTAAAAACAACTTTTTTGTGATCTTTCTTTGGCGTTGAAACGGTGTTGCCCCGGAAAAGCGGAGCCTTCTATTGGGGGCAAAATTCCCCGATCTCCGTCAGAGCGGCCGCGCCCTCGGGGCACAGCGGCAGAAGTGCGCGGCTCCCCCCTTTTAGAGGCGGAAAAAGCGCGGGGATTGTGAAAAAGGAAGTGCAAAAGCAGCCGTAGTAATCTGACTACCAGAAAAGGAAGAAAGGCACGGCATCAAGCCGCGCCCTTCTTCCTTCTGTATTTTTTTGTATTGTGTCCTTATTTGGCGTCCTCTTCCTTGAGAAACTCTATGCAGCGCTTGACTTCCTCCAGGCCGGTGGGGTCCAGGCCCTCGCTTTCCACAATCATGGGGAAGCCCAGCTCGATGGCGGCCTGGCGCACTTCCTTCACCGGGGCGACGCCCTGGCCCAGGGATTTCCCGGTGTGGTCACCCATGCCATCTTTCAGATGGATCATGTGAATGCGGTCCTTATGCTGCCGGATGAACTCCACAGGGTTCTGCTTGGCCACAAAGGTCCAATAGGTGTCCACCTCCAGCAGGATGCTGGTGCGGGCCAGCAGCTCCTCTTCGGGGACCAGCCCCTCAGAGGTGGGGGCAAAGTCGCAGTCGTGGTTGTGATAGTGCAGGGAGATCCCCTCTGCCTGCAGCTTGGGGATAAGCGTGTTGACCCGTTCCACAAAGGCGTCGATTTGCTCCTTGGTTTCCAGCTTGGCATAGGGGATGATGATATCCTTGCAGCCAATGACCTTGTGATAGGCAATGGTCTGGTCCAGAACCTCGTCCTCCAGCTCGGCCAGGGGGGTGTGGGTGCTGGAGACCTGCAGGCCGTATTCCTCCAGCCAGCTCTTTACATCCTCGGCAGAGTTGCCCATAAAGCCGGCGAACTCCACAAAGGAGTAGCCCATTTCTGCCACTTGCTGCAGCGCGCCCCGCAGGTCGTGCTCAGTCAAATCTCTCACGCTGTACATTTGCAGTCCGTATTTCATAATGGTTCCTCCCTTTTATGTCATGCGGAAAGGACCCCGCCAGGGGCGGGGTCCTCGCGCAGTGATAACCGGTTTTTTCAAACTTGAATTACTCGACACGGGCCAGGTAACGGTCATACGCAGCCTGGGTGATCTCGATGGCACGCTCCATGCCGCTGGCCTCCAGGGCAGAGATGTAAGCGTCCCAGTTGGACTCGATGTCCAGGGCGCCGCTGATAAACTGGGCAGTCTGCTCCTTCACGATGGTGCTGATGTCAGCATACAGGGCAGCGCGCTCGGTGGACTCATCCTGAGTCAGAGTGACAGAGGAGGGGAGGCGCCAATCGTCGCTGAACTCGCTCCACACATCGTAGCAGGCCTGGTCCTTCTCGGGCACACCGGCCAGCTCACGGGTCCAGTCAGACCAGTTGGCAATGCCGGCGGAGGGGCACAGATAGCTGGCAACGGTCTGGGTCATGGTCCAGCCGTTCTCATTGGCCAGGATCTTGTCGGTGAATTCAGGCTCGCCATCCTCGTTAAACTCGAAGGTGTCGCCTTCCACACCGTAGTTGGCAAGCAGAGCGCCCTCGTCCGTGTACAGGTAATCCAGCCAGCGCAGGGCAACTTCCCAATTCTCGCTGTCAGCGGAGATAGCGGTGTTGCCAGAGGTGTAAGAGTCGCGCAAGCGGATATGGCCTTCATCGCCCTCGTTCATAACGGGAGGATTGACAGGGGCCAGGTTCATGTTGGGATCCTCGGAAGCAGCCTCGTAAACAGAAGGCATGGTGTACAGGGCGGCGAACAGGCCGGAAGCGCCGGTAACCACCTTGGCCATGTCGGCGGTACGCTCGTCAGTGGCCATGAAATCGGGGTCGATCAGGCCCTCGGTGTACCACTGGTGCATAATGGTGACATACTCTTTCCAAGCGTCCATGTAGGGCCCAAAGTTAACCTTGCCAGTCTCGTCCAGCTGCCAGCTGTTGAGCACATTCAGGCCGCCGGACATGGTGCCGAATTCGCCGTCGCTGCCGCTGAAGTTCAGGATCAGGGGAGCGGTAGCGCCCTTCTCGTTCTTGAACGCGGTGAGGACTTCGTGGTAATCGTCAAAGGTCACAGGGGTTTCCAGGCCCAGGTCATCCAGCCAGTCCTGACGGATCCACAGACCCAGCCAGGGGCCCTGCTTGGACTGACGCAGCTCATACACCGCGCCCAGCCGGCCGGAGTCGGTGGTGGAGAGCAGCTCATACTGAATGTCAGAGGTGCGAATCTTCTCATAGTTGGGCATGTACTCGTCCACCAGATCCGTCAGATCCAGGAAGTAGCCGTCGTCAATGGCGGCGTCCACGCCCTCGGCATAGTAGGAAGCGCCTACATAGATCATGTCGGCCAGGTTGCCAGAGGCGATCATCAGGTTGAAGTTGGTCTGGTAGTCAGCAGAAGACACCATCTCGAACTCCAGATGGACACCGGTGCGGCGCTCCATCTCCTGATAGAACTCGTTGTCATTCCAGTCGGTGGTCATGATGGCCGCGTTAGAGTCATCCGCCACAAAGTAAGAAAGGGTGGTGGGCTCGTCCACGATGGGCAGCTGGAACTCGCCGGTTTCGGCGGTTTCAGCCTGGCTCTCATCACCGGATTCCGCAGCAGCGCCGCTTTCCTCCGTTGTGCTGGAGGGAGAGGCTTCGCTGGAGGTGGAGCTTCCGCCGTTGCCGCCGCAGGCGCCCAGGGACAGCACCAGCGCCAGGCTCAGCAGAAGAGCGACCAGTTTCTTGGCGTTTTTCATGTTGCTTTCCTCCTAAAACTTTTGATTATAACGGGCTTCCGCAGGGAAAGCCCCTTTGGCAAAGCGCAGATGCGCTGTTGCTTCGTAAAGCAGGTGGGCTTTACCCCTTGATAGCGCCGATCATGACGCCGGATTCAAAGTACTTCTGGATAAAGGGATAGAAGATGAACATGGGCACAGTGGACACCATAATGGTGCAGTATTTCATCAGCTGTTTATAAAGCACTGCGTCGCCGGATTCTCCCGAGGCGAGAACGCTGATGTCCACGTTGGCGTTGCTGCTGCTGTTGGTATCGACCAGCAGCTCCTTCAAAATCAGCTGCAGGGGCTTTTTGTCCTCCGAGCGAATGTAGATCATGGCGTTAAACCAGCTGTTCCAGTTGCCAATGACGTAGTACAGGATAACAGTGGCCAGGGTGGCCTTGATCAGGGGCAGCATGATCTGGAACAAAATGGTGAACCGCCCTGCGCCGTCCAGCATAGCGGATTCTTCCAAGCTGTCCGGCACATTCTGCATGGCCGTGCGCACCAGGATGAGATAGAAGGCGCTCATGCAGTTGGGCAGGATCAGGGCCCAGCGGCTGTCATACATATTCAGGGTCTGGGTTACCAGGATGTACAGCGTGACAATGCCGCCGGAGAACAGCATGGTGAAAGAGATAATCAGCATCAGGGGGTTTGCCCAGATAAAATCCTTGCGGGAAAGGGCGTAGGCCGCCATCACGGTGAGGAACATGCCCAGCACAGTGGTGCCGATAACATAGATGAAGGTGTTCAGGTAGCCGGTCCAGATGCTGTTGTCATTGAATACCAGCTGATAGCCGTTTAGGGTAAAATCCTTGATGTACCAGATCAAGCCTCTCTGGTTCATCACCCAGCTGGCATTGGAGAAGGAGGCGCAGAACACATGCCACACGGGAAGGATGCAAACAATCATAATCAGGGCAAAGAAAAGGATATTGCAGAAGTTGAAGATCCTGCTGCCCTTAGCCTTGCTTTTGACCATTGCCATGGTGAGATCTCTCCTTTCTTGTTAGAACAGGCCGGTTTCGGTGTACTTCTTACTAATGGTGTTGGCAATGATCAGCAGCACGAAGTTGATCACCGAGTTAAACAGGGAGACGGCTGTGGAATAGCCGTAGTTCATCTCTTGAATGCCCTTGCGGTAGATGAAGCTGGAAAGAATGTCCGCAGTTTCATATACCTGGGGGTTGTAGAGCAGAATTGTCTTTTCATAGCCCACAGAAAGCATTTGACCAATGCGCAGGATGAGCATGATCATAATGGTGTCGAGAATGCAGGGAATGGTCACACGCATAATGCGCTGGAAGCGGCTGGCGCCGTCAATCTCAGCTGCCTCATACAAGGTCTGATCAATGCCCGCTAGGGCCGCTACATAGATGATAGCGTCAAATCCTAGGTTCTTCCATAGGTCTGATAGAACGTATATGGGCCGCCAGTTTGCGGCGTTGCCCAGCAGGTTGTCATAGTTTCCCGTGACAGCGCCCACAAGCTGGGTGAGGGGGCCGGTGGTGGAGCAGAAGTCCACGATGATGCCGGCCATGACCACCATGGAGACAAAGTAGGGCATGTAAGAAACAGTCTGCACCAGTCTCTTATAGCGCTTGCTGCGCAGCTCATTGAGGAGCAGGGCAAAGATGATGGTGATGGGGAACTCGATGCACAACTGCAGCAAGCTGAGGATCAGCGTGTTGCGGATGGTGCGCCAGGCGAAAGCGGAGTTGAAGAAGTCCGCAAAGTTTTCCAGTCCCACAAAAGGAGAGCCGAAAATGCCAAGCTTGGGCTTGAAATTCTCAAAGGCCATCAGCAGGCCGCCCATGGGGATATAATGGAAAATGATGTAAAACGCCAACGCGGGAAGAACCATTAACACCAGGGCCCAGTTTTTGGTGGTGTTTTTTCGGATGTTTTCCCAAGTGTACTTTCGTGGCTTCCGCACCCGGGTAATGGGACTTCGGGCGAACGCCGCAGGCTTGCTCATACGCACTTCATTCCTCTCTTCTCTAAAATTTGCAGCCCGCTGAAAATCATCCTGCAAAACCTGCAGAATTCGCGGGCTTTTGAGCAACCGGCACCCAGTGTCGATTTTTCATAAAAACATGTTAACGAATTTTTAATAAACTGTAAATAGCCAAAATTTGCCCCGCCCGTTCTGCAAAAAATAGCATTCCCAAATATGGGGAATTTCCAGTGTTTATGCGGTCCGAGCGGGGCAAAAATGCAGTGAGGAAAGGGCGTTATTTCTTTTCGACAAACTGCCCAGGAGTGCTTCCTTCATAGCGTTTGAAGGCGCGGATCAGCGCGCGGGAGTCACCGTATCCTACAAGTTCCGCGGTCTCCCGCACCGTTTTTCCCTCTGTGAGGAGGCGTTTGGCGGCCTCCAGGCGCACGGCGTGAAGGTCTTCCAACAGGCCGTGGCCCGTCAGGTCCTTATACTGGTGGCTGAGGGTGGAAAGGTTCCTCCCCAGCCGGTCGGCAATGAGGGAGACGTTCAGGAAGGGGTCTTGGTAATTTTCGCGGATATAGCTTTGCACCTGCGCCACCAGCTGGTTGTCGCGCCTTTCCGCCGGATCTTCCCGTTCTGGCTGGAGTTTAGCGTGCTGGAACAGCGTGAGAAGCTGTTCTCCCATTTCCTGGGCAGTGGGCGCTGTCATGGCGCGTGCCTCCAAGGGGTGATCCTTTTCCTCCAGATAGGGGAGAAGGGCCTCGATAATGCTGACACACCGGTTGCGGATAAGCTCTACCGGCAGGCGGGGGTCCAGCAGGTCCTCCTGTAGGATGGTGTCCAGCAGCTTTCGCACCCGCTCTGGCTTTCCCGATGCCAGGGCGGCGAACAGCTGCTTGCGGTGCAGGGGGAAGTCCCCAAAGTAGCTGGGATATTCCAGAAGGTCCCGGGCCAGCCACACCCCGGGCCGGCGGGACTCCTGCCAAAAGGAATCCCGGTCAGCGGCACGCTGAATCCAGCTCCAGGCCTCGGGGGCGTTGGAAAGCTGCAGGCACACCTCGCTGACATAGCACACCAGGGGGAGGCCGGCTTCCTCCTGCGCCTGGGCGGCCTTTTGGCGGATTTCCTCCAGTTCCACGGTGTTCTGTACCAGCGCCACCACAACGCTGTTCCCTATGGTGAGGCAGACCCCATCCTGGCGGTCCAGAAACACCTGTTCCACCACCTTGCACAGGGGCACGCGGCCGTGGGGGCCGCCCTGTGAGGCCTCACAGGCAGTTCTCTCCGCCGGGGACGGAGAGAAGGACAGCAGCCGGTAGGGCTGGCTTTCCTCTAAATAGCGGGAAAGGCAGGAGGAATCCTGCGTAAAGCCCAGCAGGTACTGCCAGATTGCCAGCGCGTCCTCCTGCTGCTCTGACGCCAGCACCTGTTTTAACAGCAGCTCCTTCTCTTTGGCGAAATCCGTAAGGGCCTGGGAAAATTCAGCCAAGGAACGGTACTCGCTGTCGCGCCCCGCGGCAGACCGCCTGACGATGGGCAGAATCTGGCGGAAAGGGGACCAGGTGCGGCGGCTGAGGAATACAGCCAGGATCACCCCGGCGACAATCACCAAAATCAGTGCCGCCAGCTGAATCAGCAGCGGCTCCAGCGAGCGGTAATAGGCGTTTTCCAGCACCAAAAGCCCATAGCGCAGGTTGCTGAGGCTTTCCCCGGGATACACCGAGTAGAGCCAGGTTTGCCCGGAAAGGCGCACCCGGCCTTGGGCGCTGTCCTTTCCCGCTGCCAAGGAAGCGACCTGCGCGCCGCCTGGGTCGCCGCAGAACAGCGTGCCGTCCGCCTCCAGCACGAACATTTTTGTGCTGTCCGTATCCAAAAAGGACTCCTCCCGGTCCAGCTGGATCAGGATGCCCAAAGAGGCGTGGAGAGTCCGGTAGCGGCTGTCGTAGCAGTTTTTGGAGATCAGTAGGTAGCCGTTTTGCCCATCCTGGGAATAGATGGTGCGCACGCTGGCGTTGACGCCGCTTTCCTCCAGCTTGGCGAGGAGGTCCTGGTATTGAATGTTGAGATCCCAGGTGGAGATGCCCGCCAGGTCAGGGTGGTAGGTGCTTTTGTTGGAGACCAGGTACCCGCTGCTGGGGAAATAGGCAAAGCAGCTCACATAAGAGGCGCGCTGCTGGCTGGCCACTGTCAGCACGGGGATAAGGCTGCACATGTCGTATAGGGCAGTGCTGCTGACGGTTTCCTCCAGGGAGAGGCTTTCCAGCAGTTCATTTTCCGAGAGAAGGTCCAGGGTGTTGGCTGCTTCCACAAGGCTGCTTTCCAAATCCCCCTGGGCGGTGCGCAGCGTGACCTCCTGATCTTTGGCGATGGAGCGTTGGATCTCCTGACGCATTCCCACCACCTGTGCCAGGGAGAATACCAGGGGGATGAGGCAGACGCAGAGATACGTTGCCAAGAACCTGCGGTATAGTTTCACACGCGCTCCCTCCTTCTCAAACCCCACATCTCTTCACGATGGTTTTGGCGAATTTTAATAAATCATAGCATAAAAAGCCCGGGAAAAGCAACCGTGGTGGAGACAATTCCCAGAAAAAATCCCGGAAAAACACGGTGCAGCTCCGCTCCAGATAGCTTGCGCCGGCAGGGTTGCTTTCAGCATCCTTCACGCAGGGCTGCGTCACGCAGCTCCTGGGCGGTAGAGGCTAGAAGGGCGGCCCCGTTTTCCCGCAGCTCCGCTTCGTCCCGGAACCCCCAAAGCACCCCGCAGGGGACCATGCCCGCGTTCCGGCCGGTCTGCATGTCCACGCCGCTGTCGCCCACATAGAGCACCCGGCCCGGCTCAACCCCCAGGTCAGAGGCCATCTGCAGCACGGCTGTGGGGTCCGGCTTTTTGGGGACGCCGTTTCTCTGGCCATGGCACTGGTCCACCAGCTCCCCGAAGAGGGCGCCGGTAATGTACTGGGCCATGTTGTCCGGCTTGTTGGAGAGCACCCCCAGCTTCATCCCCCGGGCCTTCAGATCCCGCAGGGCTTCCGGAATGCCCGGGTAGGGCTCCACCAGCTTCATGGGTTCGCTTTCATAGCGGCGGTCGTAGGCGGCGCGGAATTCCCGCACCTGCTCCTCGGAAAGCTGCGCCCCCACGGTTTTCAGCATCCGCCGCATCAGCACATCCGCCCCGTTGCCCACCAAGGACTTATAGGTCTCCACCGGGATTTCCGGCAGGCCGTATTCCCGCAGGGTGCTGTTGCCAAAATAGGCGATTGAGGCCAAGGTGTTGGCCAGGGTGCCGTCCAAATCGAAAATGCAGGCGTCAAAACGCCGGAGATTCTGTTCCATCTTTCCTGCCTCCTTTAACGAGTATGGGTCTATTATAAAAAGGAAAGGCGGGAAAATCAAGCGCTGCCCTTGCGCGGCCGGAAAAGCCGTGCTATAATCCATGTAAATGTGGAAGAAAAATGGAGGGACTCATTGTGGATCATGCGCAGAAGGCTTTGGAGATGCACCGGGAGTGGAAGGGAAAGATCCGGGTAACCACCCCCTGCGTCTTGGAGAATAAAGAGGACCTGTCCGTGGCCTATACCCCTGGGGTGGCCGCCCCCTGTCTGGAGATCCAGAAGGATGTGGAGAAGTCCTACGAGTACACCCGCCGGGGCAACCTGGTGGCGGTGGTCACCGATGGCACCGCTGTTTTGGGTTTGGGGGACATCGGCCCCGAAGCTGGAATGCCTGTAATGGAGGGCAAATGCGCCCTGTTCCAGGCCTTTGCCGGCATCGACGCCTTTCCCATCTGCGTGCGCTCCAAGGATGTAGACGAGATCGTCCACACGGTGGAGATGATCGCCGGTTCCTTCGGCGGCGTCAACCTGGAGGATATTGCCGCCCCCCGCTGCTTTGAGGTGGAGGCCAAACTGAAGGAGCGGCTGGATATCCCGGTGTTCCACGATGACCAGCACGGCACCGCGGTGATCACCGTCTCTGCCATGCTCAACGCCTTAAAGCTGGTGGGCAAGAACATTGAGGAGGTCAGCGCGGTGGTCAACGGCGCCGGAGCCGCCGGCACTGCCTGCACCAAGCTTCTCATGGCCCTGGGATTGAAAAACGTGGTGGTCTGTGACAGGATGGGCGCTTTGGTCCCCGGCCTGCCCGGCATGACTCCCGCCCAAGCCCAGCTGGCGGAAGAGACCAACCCCCAGCGGAAGTCCGGACCCCTGGCAGAGGTGATCCGCGGGGCGGACGTGTTTATGGGATTCTCCGCCCCCGGTGTGCTCACCGGGGAGATGGTGAAGACTATGGCTCCTGACGCCATCGTGTTCGCCTGCGCCAACCCCACTCCGGAGATTTTCCCCGAAGAGGCCCTGGCCGCCGGCGCCCGGGTGGTGGGTACCGGCCGCTCCGACTATCCCAACCAGATCAACAACGTGCTGGCTTTCCCCGGTATTTTCCGGGGAGCGTTGGACGTGCGGGCCCGGGAGATCAACGACGAGATGAAGGTGGCCGCGGCCCAGGCTCTGGCCGGCCTGATCCCCGCGGAGGAGCTCAGCGAGCAGAACATCATCCCCTCCGCCTTTGACAAGCGGGTGGTCCCCGCAGTGGCCAAAGCCGTGGCGGAAGCGGCCCGCCGCACGGGTGTGGCCCGAGCTTAAAAAAGTGTAAAAAAACACTGGCGTATCCCGCCGGAATGTATTATAATAGAAAAGGAGCCGGTGCCCCGTTGGATCGCGGGGCGAGGGGCTCTATCCAAAGAGAAGATGACAACCATGAAACATGAAAACAAAATGATCTACCGTGTAACGCTGACCGCCGTATTTGCGGCGCTGGTGTTTGTCTCCAGCATGTTGAGCGTGCCCATCCCCGTGGCCATTGGGGATGTGACCCGCATCCACTTGGGCAATATTTTCTGCCTGCTCTCCGGTTTTGTACTGGGGCCTGTGGGCGGCGGTTTGGCGGCGGGCCTGGGCTCTGCGCTGTATGATATGACCAACCCGGCCTATATCGCCTCCGCTCCCTTTACCTTTGTCTTTAAGTTCCTCCTGGCCGCCGTGTGCGGTTGGGCGGCCTATGCCAGGGGCAGCCGGGCGGAGAACCATGGCCAGAACATTCTGGCGGCCATTGCGGGCAGCGCCACCTATATGGTGCTGTACTTGGGCAAGAGCTTTATCGAGGGTATGCTGCTGGGCAGCGCCCTGGTCCCCGTGCTTCTTTCCGTGGGTACCAAGGCGGTTACGTCCAGCGTCAACGCTGTCATCGCCGTAGTTGTCTCCGTGCCTTTGTGCGCGGCCATCCGGCTGGCGCTGAAAAAGAGCCACCTGCTGGAAAAGCTGGGCTAAAGCCTTCCTGAAAGCGCCCTGCGTAGCTTGGGATTTTTTCTCAACGCGAAGTTTTTTGAAAAATCATCGAAGAGTTTACAAGCCGTCACATCCTTTTCACATAGCCGGGGGATAATAAGGGCACAACAAGGGGATAAAAAGGAAACCCCTTGGGAGCATCTACAATCTCCCAATGCTTTGGAAAGGAGCAATGGTTTATGTATAATCCTTATGATGAGAACAACATGGGTGCTGCGAATAACACCGGCGAGCCCATGGAGCAAGATACCGAAAAGAAGGAAAACGAGAGCGCGGAAAGCGCCGCCCAGGAACCGGCTTCTGTGGAGCCTTCCGAGTACCACTACACGGGCAGCCAGGTAAAAGACCGGGATTCCCAGGCTTCTACCCCCTATGGCGGGCAGGGTTCTCAGAACCCTTATCCCACCCAGAGCGGCTGGCAGTATGGCAATCAGCCCCAGCAGCCCAGCACCTACACATGGAACGGCGCTGCCCAGCAGCACAATGTCCCTTATTACACACCGCAGAAGCCGCCCAAGCAGAAGAAGCCCCGGGACGGCAAAAAGATGAAAAAGACCGCTTTGGCGGTGATTGCCGCGATGCTCTGCTGCGCGGTGGTCTCCTTCTCTTCTGTGGGCGTTTTCGCCCTGATGATCCAGAACGGCATTGTCAATGTGGAAAGCACCGGCTCCAGTGAAACGGCAGCCTTTACCTTGTATAAGAACGCGGACAGCAACGACACCTCCAACGCCGTGGTCACCACAGATAGTTTGACCCGCCAGGAGGCCGCACAGAAGGTCATCCCCTCTGTGGTCTGCATCCAGAATTACCAAATCAGCCAGCAGGGTTTTGTTTTCGGCTATGGTGGGAGCGGCAACAGCGAGTCCGATTCCTCGTCTCTGGCAGGCGAGGGTTCCGGCATCATCATTTCCGAGGATGGCTATATCGTTACTAACCAGCATGTGATCGACGGAGCCACCAATTTGAAGGTGGTCACCAGCGATGGCATGACCTATGAAGCCACTTTGGTGGGCGAGGACACCCAGACGGACCTGGCTGTCATCAAGATCGACGCCACGGGCCTGACGGCGGCGGAATTCGCCACCTCTTCCGACCTGCAGGTGGGCGATGAGGTTATGGCCGTGGGCAACCCTGGCGGCATGCAGCTCAACTCCAGCGTGACCTTTGGCTTTGTCTCCGCGCTGAACCGCCCGGTTACCAACAGCGACACGGGGTATACTGTCAACTGCATCCAGACGGACGCGGCCATCAACCCCGGTAACTCCGGCGGTGCCTTGGTGGACATGAACGGCCGTGTGGTGGGCATTAACTCCTCTAAGATTGCCGCCACCGATTATGAGGGCCTGGGATTTGCTATCCCCTCGGATACGGTGCAGCCCATCGTCTCTGACCTGATGGAATATGGCTATGTGCAGGACCGCCCCATGCTGGGTGTGACCGGCGGCTATATCGACCAGTTGACTGCCAGCTTCTACGGCGGCACCTCCGGCTTCTATGTCAGTGAGGTCGTCAGCGACGCAGCCACTCGTTCTGGCCTGCAGCGGGGCGATATCATCACTGCCATTGACGATACCCAGGTTACCAGCGCCAACACCATCGCCAACTATATCGCGGACAAAAAGCCTGGGGATACAGTGACCCTTACTGTGTATCGCTCCTCTACTGGTTCCAGCGGTACGGTGGAGCTGGCCCTGTCGGAGAACACGGGCACTTCCAACTAAAGTTTTGAGTACAAGTTTCTTTTTCATAAATCTCCTTTTTCAAGCAAGGGGGGCGGGACGCAAGTCCCGCCCTTCTTGCGTCTGCAAAAAGCTAAGGCGCGGGCGGCTTGGGCTGTCCCTTTCCGAGAGAACAGGGGCGCGAAGCGGGAGCGGCAGCTTGCCGCCGCCCTTCTTGCGTCTACAAAAAGCTGAGGCGCGGGCGGCTTGGTCTGTCCCTTTCCAAGAGACCAGGGGCGCGAAGCGGGAGCGGCAGCTTGCCGCCGCCCTTCTTGCGTCTGCAAAAAGCTG
>OIYU01001563.1_pt1 | contig 14360 bp, 17 predicted proteins | sample 1588321 | NCBI WGS metagenome assembly OIYU01 (sample SAMN03283258) | human gut metagenome | biome: human-associated habitat; material: feces | host: Homo sapiens | place: USA | collected 2013 | reverse complement strand
GGAGGGCGTCCCCAAACTACGAATTTTTCGATTCATAGGAGGGGGGCGCCCTCTTTCTGCTTGAAAATCTGGGTTCCTAAAAAACAGGAGCGCGTCCCGAAACTGCGAATCTTTCGATTCACAGGAAAGGGGAATCCTCTTTCTGCTTGAAAATCTGGGTTCCTAAAAAACAGGAGAGCGTCCCCAAACTGCGAATCATTCGATTCATAGGAGAGGGGAATCCTCTTTCTGCTTGAAAATCTGAGTTCCTAAAAAACAGGAGCGTGTCCCGAAACTGCGAAGCATTCGATTCACAGGAGAGGGGCGTCCTCCTTCTGCTTGAAAATCTGAGTTCCTAAAAAACAGGAGGGCGTCCCCAAACTGCGAATCATTCGATTCATAGGAAAGGGGAATCCTCTTTCTGCTTGAAAATCTGGGTTCCTAAAAAACAGGAGGGCGTCCCCAAACTGCGAATCATTCGATTCACAGGAAAGGGGAATCCTCTTTCTGCTTGAAAATCTGGGTCCCTAAAAAAACGAGAGGGTGTCCCCAAACTGCGAATTTTTCAATTCGTAGGAGAGGAGCGCCCTCCTTCTGGTTGGAAAAATATCTGAGTTTCTAAAAAAGAGGATATCCTTCAGCCTTTTCATGATTTTTGGGACACTCTCCTGAGGGGTTCATCATAACAAAAATTTTGGATTTTTTCAGATGGGCATGAGAAAGAGAACTTGCTTTGCATAGAACGCCATTCGAAAAAGATCTCATCTAACACACAAGCGAAATTATTTATATGTGCGGAATGCCTGAGACATCCATAAAACCCCCTTCTATTCGTTACATCTGCAAAAAGGAAAAGAATATTTTGATTGTTGGGCAAGGAAAAATATAAACGGATGCCTGCAAGGAAACAGGTCCGGCTCCATTCACGAAACCGATTCCTTATATAGGTCGGTATTACTCCTCCATATTTTGCACGTATTTACATTTGGGGTAGTTGGAACATCCCCAAAATGGTTTTCCAGCCCGGGACCCGTGGGAGGCTGTCCGCAATACCAGTTTGCCACCGCATCTTGGGCAGCGTTTTTCGCCCTTATCCACAGAAGGGGAGGCCGAATACTTTTTTTGGATGTTTTCAATGTGAGTAGCCTTTAGCGCAGCATCGGCCTGTGTAAGAGGATATAGTTTCTCATAGAGATCATCGATTTTATCAACAGAGAGCTGGGCGGCCATTTCCTGGGAGATGCGCGTCACTTCGGCGAGAAGATTGTAGCGGTTTACTACGCGATGTTCGTCACTAGTTAGGTTGATCTCTTTTAATGTACAGCGGTCGCTGAATACAATGAACGAGTAAAAATGGAGTGTATCTTCCTGTAAAAATGTATGGAGCCATTTCAAATGGACCTTGTTTTGAATAATAGGGTTTAAAAAGGAAGATTTTTGAGAACGCCCTCTTTTCTTAGGCAGTGTTTGGGTCCAGTATGGTTTTGATTCGGTTCCAAAGATCCAACCGCTATAATTTTTTGATTCAAAAACATAAATACCGGATTCATGCAAAAGGATCACATCCACTTCCGTGGTTTCTCCATCTTCCTTTGGCAAATAGCAGTTAAAGAGGAAGCGCTTGTGGCCTTTTAAAGGCTTGAGATATGTATAAATGCAATATTCCCCCAGCAACCCCTTATCCCCGCGAAGTTTCCTATATGCATGATGCGTTTGAGCAAAGTATTCGGTTTTTTCGTATTTTTTTCGTTTTACCGTATAGACAATAAAAATGACGAACGCAATCAATAAAAAGGCCAGAATTTCCATATATAAGAGATCTAACATGGCTTACCCCTCCTTTAGACTAATTATACCATTATTTTGCAAAAAAGCTATAAAAATGATTGATATAGTAATGTTTTTGTTGAACGGTAGAAATAAGAGAAGAAGGATATTGCCTATTTGATCTTTATTAGGAGAAAGGCAAATGGTGTCGCTCCTAGGAACAATCGAGCGTTTTCTATTTGAAAGTGTAACGATCGAAAGGGATAATTTGACAATCTTTCGATCGATATTTATGAGCCGAAAGCGTTTTAAGAGATTCCAACACTTGACATTTATTTGGAAAACATTTATAATGCAGCTATTGTAAACTAAAATATTTATTATAGTTTACAATTAATTTGAAATGGAGGAGAATATATGAATCGACTGGAAAAAACCCGGAATCTGGTGCTTTGCGCACTATTTGCAGCATTAACCGCCGTACTTTCTCAGATTGCCATTCCGATCCAGCCTGTACCAATTAATTTAGCTACATTTTCTGTATTTGTCGCAGGAGGGGTCCTAGGAGCGAAACGCGGTGTAATAAGCCAAGCCATATATGTGCTATTGGGGGCAGTCGGATTGCCGGTATTCGCCTCCTTTAGTGGCGGAATGGGGATTCTGTTCGGTCCAACGGGTGGTTATATTTTTGGATATATTGCGGCCGCTTGGCTTGTGGGAATTCTATCGGCACGGTGCCGTGGTAAAATCTATTGGCTTGCATTGAGTATGATCGGCGGACTGGTACTGTGTTATCTGCTGGGGACGATTTGGTTTATAGTTTCGTCGCATACAGGCTTTGTAGAATCCCTGTTCCTTTGCGTAATTCCCTTTTTGCCGGGCGATGCGGCAAAAATTGTGGTGGCCTCATTGTTGGTACCGGTATTACAAAAAGCATTGTCCAGAACTGGGACGGTGACTGCATGATTACCAAAATGATTCGGTTGCGTCCCCATCATGGACTTTGCATCCAGCATTTTACTGGAAAAGGATATAGCGCCGCATTTGTAGCCAATATGACCCATGTAATTGCCGTTTTGCGCGCGATGCCTGAAACACAAATTGAGCTCACAGCTGATATGGACGTGCTTTGCGCATGTTGCCCACATAATCAAGAGGGAGCTTGTGAATCTTCGCCGAAGCCTTCCCTTTACGATCAAGCGGTTTTGCAATGCTGTGGGCTGCAAATGGGACAAAGGCTTTCCTGGAAAGAGTTCCAGAAGCATGTTTCGCAGAGGATTCTTGAAAGGGGCCTTTTGGAACAGGTGTGTAGGGGATGCCAATGGCTTTCGCTTTGTCAAGAAACAACAAAACGAATATATTCACAATAAAAATACAAATTGTATAGTATTATATAATAACAACCTGAATTTTATAATATATAAAATACTATTTGTATAAATATTTGTCGCGGTTTCCCGCTTTTCCATCCGAAAGATTAACGATTAAAAATGCATGGAGGCGGTCAAAAACAGATGGCTCAAAAAGGGATAGAAAAGCGGGGGCACGGGAAGGCCGCGGTTAACGATCAGAAGAAAGGCAGGCCGCCCAATGGCACGTTATTCTGGATTCTTCCATGGCGAAAATCAAACGTACCAGTATCTTGGCAGCATGGGAAAGAGGCTATAAAAATTCCCCCAACCGAATGGAAGGTTGGGGGAATCTTTTATGGCAGGAACGATTGAGTCAAGGGGACTGTCGATTCAATTTGACATCGGATGAGAGTTTGAAAAGAACCGGTTCAACGAATCCGTTTTGTTTATCGTCAATGGGATTCATAAGATGAAAGGGAAACGTACCTCTTGTAGACAAGTATTCGCAGGAACGTTTGCACAGCAAAGGTTCTTTAGCCAAGTGGTCCAGAACATATTTTGGGGGATCTCTTTACCAATTGGAGAGATGCGAGCGCTGCATCGCCCCCATGACCTTTGCGCGTAGATCGGGAAACTGGTGTTCCAAATTGGCGATCAAGAGAGCAGTGTCCTGGCGGCTGGTGACACCGTCCGCAGGGCAGGCGCTTTTTACCACGGGGAGTGCATGGCGTCGTGCGGCTGACCGGATTGCCGCTTCTTCTGTAAAGATTAAGGGGCGGACCATCCAGAGATCCTTACGGGAGAGATATGTTTTTGGAGAAAAGCAGGAGAGCTTCCCTCCATAGAAAAGATTCATAAAAAAGGTCTGGACCGCATCGTCAAAATGATGCCCCAACGCCAGTTTATTACAGCCGGCCTCCTTTGCCATATTGTGTAGGATGCCGCGCCGCATCCGTGCACACAGGCTACACGGATTTTTTTCTTTGCGTTCTTCAAAGATGATGTCTCCCAGGCGAGAACGACGCAGACGATATTCCACTTGCATGGAACTGCACAGAGCAGAAATAGGGCTGAAATCGGCCTGTTTTCCACCAAAACACGGGTCAATGGTCAGAGCAACCACCTCAAACGGCTTTGGGTAATATGCGCGTAGGGATGCCAAGCCACTCAGCAGCACTAAGGAATCCTTGCCGCCTGAAACGCCGACCGCAATGCGGTCTCCCGGTTCGACCATCTCATATCGCTCCATTGCAGCGCGCATTTCTCCCATAATCTTCTGCATAATGTGCCTCCATCCTCACGCAAATGACCGCAAAAAATCCCTATATATAATGTATAAGAAAACTTGCCGGTTTGTTTAGCGCTATTATACAGGATACAGGAGAAAAAGAAAAGGGAAGTTCTATCTTGACAGGTTTTTAACAAATGAAATGACGGAAGAGTTTCTAGGAGATAATCGGCCAAAAAGGGGAGAAAACAGAAGCTTTGAGCAAACTAAATTAAAATATCCGCTTTTTTCTCTTGACACCTTGCATCCGGTGTGGTAAGATCATTACTGCACTGTGGGAAGCGTCTACCTGTATAAGGAATTGCGCACCTGCAAAGAGCCTATCCCTGAGCTGCCGGAGAATTTGCGGCGATTCAGGGATAGGCTCGGGAATTTTGAAACATCATTGGAGGTAAAAGCTATGTCCACTTATATGCCCAAGGCCGGCGAAGTCGACCGCAAGTGGTATGTGATTGACGCGGCAGGAAAGCCGCTGGGCCGTGTTGCTGCTCAGGCTGCTGTTCTTCTGCGCGGCAAACATAAGCCGACCTTTGCTCCCCATGTTGATTGCGGGGATCATGTCATTATCATTAACTGCGCAAAGGCAGTTCTCACCGGCAAAAAGCTGGAGAAGAAATTCTATTATCGTCACACCGGTTATATCGGCCACCTTAAGGCGGTCCGTTATGACACCCTCATGGAACAGCGTCCGACCAAGGCGATGGAATTGGCCGTTAAGGGCATGATTCCGAGCACCACCATCGGCCGCGCTGCATTGACCAGACTGCGTTTGTTCGACGGCGCTGAGCATAAGCATGCCGCCCAGAAGCCCGCAGCCTGGGAGTTATAAGGGAGGGACTGAACTATGTACGAGAAAGCACCTTATTTTTACGGAACTGGCAGAAGAAAGAGCTCCGTCGCTCGTGTGCGCCTGTACCAGGGCACCGGCAAGGTGACGATCAACGATCGTGACATCGACGATTATTTCGGCCTTGAGACCCTCAAGCTGATCGTACGTCAGCCGCTGGTGCTCACCGAGACCAATGAGAAGTTTGACGTTGTCTGCCGTGTGGCAGGCGGCGGCGTAACGGGACAGGCTGGTGCAATCCGCCATGGTATCGCACGTGCCCTGTTGCAGTATGATTCCGAGAACCTGCGCGCTTCTCTCAAGAAGGCAGGATTCTTGACACGTGACCCGAGAATGAAGGAACGTAAGAAATACGGCCTCAAGGCCGCACGTCGTGCTCCGCAGTTCTCCAAGAGATAATTATTTATCTGGGAACTATATCCCGAAGATCCTATGGGTCTTCGGGACTTTTTTATGTGGAGAACTGGAGGCCATTGTGGTAAAGCCCCCGCGGCCGCCGTGAAGAAGATGCTATAGGCATATCACAAAGAAATTAATGGGAGACTGTCTTTTTAGAGCAATATGCAGGCCTCCCAGGGAACGAACCTTGGGAGGCTTTTTGCGTGGAAAAGCCGATTGCTTCTGCATAATAAATACAATCGTTTCCGGCCGATTGGCGGGAGGATTGGGAAGCAGGCAGCTTTATTTTGCATGCAAGCGGATGGTTCGGCCTGCGGGATCGCATTGCTTTTTTAGGAAAGCTGTGGAAAACTGCAAAGAATGTGGAGTAAAACCGCAAAAAGGAGGTCGGGTTTTCCACAAAGTTTTTCTTTTCAACGGTGGAAAACTGTGTGGAAATAGTGGAAAACGTTCGGAAAATCGAACCAGAGCCCCAATATACAGTGCTGAGCGGTTTTATAGCGGGAGGATTCGATGTGGAATCTTTAAGGTTGGATTGTCCGATGAAACACGGTGATAAAATGGAAGTATCCACTGCAATCCTATAGTGGTCAGCAGTTTTAACTTGAAAAATTCTTTTTCGAGAAGAAAATTTACCATTTCTCAAGAAAGTACGCAGAAAAGCTCTTTTCATAAAAAGGGGTACATTGTGGTAGGCATCGTGGTAGCTGTCGGAGACCACATAAGGCAGGGATGCTTGTTTGCGGGATCCGGCGTGGGAAAGACCTTCCTATATAAGGAAAACAGGCCTTTTTTCAGATACGTGGAAAAGTGGTTGAAAAATGTGGAAAAAAGTCGTCCACAATGGAAGAAACAATCCATAGAAACAAGCGATTGGGTTGGAAATATTCGCCTGGAAAACTCCCAGGATGAGACAAGACGCTTTTTAAGAGCTCGTTTGAAAAGTCAGGACTCAAGCCGTTTTTGGAGGGTCCAGCGTCTCTTTTTTTGTGAATGAACGGCATGTTTCAGGCATAAAATACAGGCTTGAAACCTTTGTAACAAGTTTGTAACCAGAAGTTTTTACATTCTGCACAGAAATCGGGGGCAAAATCTTCCCAATCAGCGGGGAAAACCGGTCGAAAAGAGAAACTACCCAGGAAAACGGTGTGATATTTTGTTTTTCAAGTTGTTCATAATGCTCAAAAGCCTTGTTTTTTTAAATTTGACAATCGTCGTTTGGATGAATATAATACGTGCATTGACAAACCCCAATAACCATGAAGCGGCGGCCGGGGAGAAAATCCCCGAATTATAGTAAGTTATTTACTTTGTCGAAGGCCTTTCCATGTCAAACAGGATGACAGAGAAATGGTGATGGCACGAACCGAAATTGCCGCAGAAAAGGAAAAAGGTGAAACAATGTTCAATCAGAATGCGAAGCAATTTGTGGAGAACGCAAAGCGCTTCCTGTGCAAAACCCCATTTAAAAGACTGACTGCACTGTTGGTGATGGTTGCGATCACGGTTAGTTCGGTGATTACAGTTATGGCTGCCACCCGCGACGTCAATCTCAATTATAATGGGGAAACCTACACGCTGCAGACAACCAGCGGCGGGACGCAGGACATCCTGAACCAGGCAAAGGCTCAATATCCAGAGATTGAAGTTGGGCCTATGGACGACATCTCCCGTTCCGAGGACGAAACATCAATCTATCTGACCGTTAAGAGTGCTTATGAGACGACGGTTTTGGCGGACGATGTCAGTCATACGGTACTCGCCTACTATGGCGAAGACGTGGAAGATGTGTTGGAAAAGGTGGGCGTGACCCTCGGTGTAAACGATGTGGTGGAGCCCGACGAAAACGAGAAAGTGACGGAGGACACGGAAATCGTAGTCACCCGCAGATATGAAGTATCCATCACAGCGGATGGAGAGACCCGCGAATTGCTGGCTCCGTCCAACACGGTGGAACAAACCCTGTCGGATCAAGGGATTGCCCTTGGAGCCGATGATCTTGTCAGTGTGAACCTGCAGGAACGCGTTTGCGACGGCATGCAAATTGTCGTATCCCGTGTGACTTATCAGGATGTTACAGTGACAGAAGAAATTCCTTATGAGACGACAACAAAAAAGGATGCGACGCTCGACAGCGGCAAGACGATTGTGGAAGTCGAGGGTCAGGTAGGCAGCCAGACCGTTGAAAAGCGTCAGAAGTTTATTGACGGTCAGTTGGCTGAGGAGACCGTTCTCCATACAACGGTGTTGAAAGAGCCGGTCACAAAGGTTGTTACTGTTGGCGCAAAGCCGAAGAGCGGTATTGCGGTGGTCAATGGAGACGGTACCCTTACCGATCACAATGGAAATACGATTAGGTACTCCAAGGTGATCTCTGGGCGCAGTTCTGCCTACACGGGTGGTGGATATACCTCTACTGGAAAACCTGCGGCAGTGGGCCTGGTAGCCGTCAATCCAAATATCATTCCGTATGGTACGAAAATGTATATCGCTTCTCCGGACGGAAAGACCGTCTATGGTTACGCCATTGCTGCGGACACAGGCGGCGGTGTAAAGAGCGGCCGGATTGTTGCGGACTTGTACTACGACACGTACAATGAGTGTATAAACTTTGGCGTGCGAAACATGAACCTGTATATTTTGTCCTAGTAGAAGAGGCGTTCACAGGATGGCGTGAATCCGATTTTCTGTGTAGGCTAGCGGTTTCTCTACGGCTTTGCTGTGGGGAAGGCGGAGCTTACCCAGAATGACGGTTGCTTCTAGGATTCGATATACGGCAGCGAAAAGGAATTTTTAACAGGCGCCCCTTAGGGGGCGCTTTTGTTTTACATATTTATGGGAATACAGAAGAGCGCTTTCTACGGCGAAGAAAACGGTTGATCGGCAGTAAGAAAGCAGATCGGCCTTTTGTTCGAATATTTTTGCGGCTTCTCTTGTATTTACAGAACATATGTGTTATCATGGGAAAGAAATAGAACATATGAACGTTTTGGAGGGAGAACGGGATGTTGGAATTCATAGGAATTCTTATGATTGCCGGTGCGTGCACGCTATTTGTACAATATCAACCGAAGACAGACGCGAATCGAATGCTGTGTGCTATGATGGCGGTCATGGGATTGGTTTCCCTACTAGCAGGGCAAGGGAACTTATTTTTTACAGGAGTACAGAGTATTTTGGAATTGGCGATGGGATTCTGTTGTACATTGCGTGTCCGCCGGGAATATCTCTTTCGCATTCGCCGGACTCGCCGCTTGCGGGCCCTGCATCGGGCGTCCGTGCAGTCGAGACAGGTGAAACGTGCGGGCTGACAGAACGGTTGACAGGATTTCAGGGTGGGCGTATACTGAAAAACAAAAAACCCGAACCCTGTGGTCCGGTGTAAAAGAGGTTATGCGATTTGTTGGATTATTTATATGCAGCCATGTGGTTTATTGTGGCATTGCTTCTGGTCTTTCGGTTTGGGAAGCTGAATAAGATTTTTTATTTTGCAGGGGCATTGTTTTTCGTAATGGGCGCGTGGTGGCTGGTTGGGGCGATTTTACAGCAGGATCTGTTTGCGGGCGCGCTCGGTTGGGCGTTCCGCGGCGTGATGGCAGTGGCGTTGGTGCTGCTATGTATGGCTTATTACCGTGAACGAAAAAAGGATAACAGCGAAGGATAAGAGGACAGAAATTTGCGGATGGCAATTGTAAGTTTCGCAGGATTTTGCAGTCCATTTTGGACCGGGGTGCATACTATGGGAGTGCGGGGCAAATATATTTTCCACCGCTTCACGATAGATCGCCCGGGTTCGGCCAAGACCCGGGCGTCCAGCTGGCCCCGGGATATTGGTGTCTGTTCGCTCGCGGCGGCAAATGTGCGCAGGGTTGATGCCCTGCGCACATTTGGCTTTCCTAGGCTTCAAGACAGGTTGTAAAAGGTGGGGTTCAGCATATTTCGCATGGAATGGCTCTACAAAGTGTCGAATCACAGAAAGGCCTTTCCCCGGCAGCCAGTCTTCTTGACCAGGCTTTTGAGAGGGTGCCATTCCTTTCACAGTAGGAATTCCGGAATTCAACAGCTTCGTTTTTCGCGTTTGGTTGAAAAAAAGACAAATTTCGGATAAAATGAAAGATAGAAAAACCGGCGCCGTAACGGCCGCTGTGGAATTGAAAAAAGGAGGTTGCAGTCATGCTGATTGCACCATCGATGTTGTCCTCGGATTTTTCCAAATTGGGAGAAGAAACCATACGTATGGAGCGGGCCGGCGCGGATTGGATTCATTTGGACGTCATGGACGCTCATTTTGTACCGAACTTGACCTTCGGCGCGCCCATTGTAGGGGCAATCCGGCGTTATACCAAACTGCCGTTTGACGTCCATTTGATGATTAGCGAACCCTTGCGCTATGTGGACGATTTTTTAAAGGCAGGTGCGGACATCATCTCGTTCCACCTGGAGGCGGAGAGCAGCGTTCATGAGACGATCCGGGCGATTCGGGAAGGGGGCGCAAAACCGGCTGTCGCGATAAAACCGAAAACACCTGTTGAAGCTGTGTTGCCCTTTTTGGACGAGCTTGATATGGTTCTGGTGATGACGGTGGAACCGGGATTTGGCGGCCAGTCGTTTATGGAACCCATGATGGATAAGGTGCGTTCTCTCAAATCCCGCGGGGTGTTCGTAGAGGTGGACGGCGGTATCAATCCTCAGACAGCGGTTCTTGCAAAACAGGCTGGCGTGGACGCTTGTGTGGCGGGAACCAGTGTATTCCATGCGCCGGATGCAGCGAAAGCGATCGCCTCCCTTCGAGAAGGGAATGGGGTGGTCCTTTGATAGGGTTACCGCGCGGCGTTCGTTTGGAGCCGCACAGGGACGAACCCCTGAAACACGAGATACAGGGCTTTCCTCAGCCGAAACAGTTGTGGGTTCCCTTGGTAGGATGTACCGTGCGCTCGGAGTGCTTGGTGGAACCGGGGGACTGGATCGAAAAGGGGACTCCTCTTTCCGCGCCGCAGTTTGCTGCGCCGGTATACGCCCCCGCCGCGGGAAGTATCAAGGAGATCCGGGAGAGGACACTTGCTCAGAAGGGCCCAACCACCTGTGTCCTTCTGATCCCCGATTGGTCATATGAGTTTCCGGAGCGAAAGAAACCGGCGCAAGGGCATCAGGAGGAGCTTATTGCAGCGGCCGCTGCCGCAGGAATCGTAGATGAATTTGATGGCCTGCCGCTATATAAGAAATTAAAACGTTTCCGCCGGCGCGGTGTAAATCTGCTGCTCGGCAATGCGATCGATGATGATCCCTACGTGGCGTCCGCAGTGGCAGTCCTGCGGGAAAACCCCCAGCGGGTGGCGGAGGGCTTAGCCGCCGCTGCAAAGGCATGTGGGGCAGAAGAATGGCGTATTGCGGCGAGCTCTCGGAAGGAGAGCAAGCGGATTCATGAGGCGTGCCCTACGGTCGAGCCGTTTCCAGCTGGAGAGCGCTATCCGGCGCGTGCATTGCTCAAGAGAGAGCTGTATGCCAAGGGAAATACCACTGGATTTATTGGGGTTCAGGCCTGTGTCGCTTTTGCAGACTTTTTAGAGAAGGCTGTCCCACAGACAGAGACGGTCGTAACGGTGAACGGCGATGCGGTTTCAACTCCATACAATGTCCGCGTACCTGTTGGCACGGCATTGCGGGAACTATTGGGATTCTGTGGAGGGGAAGGGACACCCGGCGCTTGTTTTGTCGGGTCCTCAATCACTGGGAAGCAGGTGTCCGATCTGGACGCTCCGGTTACGCTGGATACGCGTTGTTTGGTCGCACTCAAACGCGCGCCAAGATGGAAAACCTTCCCTTGTATTGGCTGTGGAAGCTGTGCGCGCGCTTGTCCCAGGGGGATTCGGCCGTGGGCTGTGTGCGATCAGCTTTCCCGGGAAAACCCCGATCCTCTGCGGATGGTAAACGTACAACATTGCATTGCTTGCGCTGCGTGCAGCGTGGCATGCCCATCCGGAATCGACCTTGTGTCACAGATGCTCCGTGCAGCGGAATTTAAAAAGGGGGGCGAATAGAATGCCTTCTTTACAGGAAACACCTTGTTTAAGAAAAGAACGAAGCGTTTCTTCGATGATGTGGAATGTAGCGCTCTCTCTGTGTACACTGTTGGTATTGCCGGCTGTGTACTATGGCTGGAGACCCCTGGTCACCTCCTTTGGAACGGTGGCGCTATGTTGTATTGCGGAAGTGGCAGTCTGCCTGGTGCGCCGTTGTAGTATTCAAATGGACCCATCCCTTCTGGTAACGGGACTGATTATTGCGCTCCTGATGCCTGTGAACGCACCGTTCTGGATGCCCGCACTGGCGGCGCTCTTTGCCGTTTTGGTTGTGCGCGCACCCTTTGGCGGAACAGGGTGCACTCCCTTCAATCCAGCTGCAGCTGGCGTGGCGTTTGTCACCATCTGTTGGCCGGAACGCATGTTTTCTTATATCAGTTCCTCCGCCGGATGGGTGTTACCGGCTTTTGGCGAATGTACGTATACTGCGGTTCGATCGCCGGCGGGCGTGCTAAAAGAAGGGCTGAAACCGGATATTGTACCTTTGGAGATGCTCTGGGGCCGCTTTGTAGGGCCGATGGGGACGACTGCCATGCTGGTCATCGGCGCGTGTGGGCTGTTCCTGATATTGCGCAGGATCGCCAACTGGGAAGCCCCTGTATTCTTTCTGCTGGTAGCGGCTGTGGGGGCTGCACTCTTTCCAAGAATCGCATGCAGCCCGTTGACCTCCGTGAAATATGAGTTGATGTCCGGTTCTCTATTTTTTTGCTCTGTCTTTATGGTGACCGACCCAGTCACCGCACCGCGTACACCGGTAGCACGGTGTGTTTATGGCGCATTTTGCGGCGCGCTGGTGATGCTATTCCGCCACTTTGGCGCATACGAACAAGGCGCCTGTTTTGCGGTGTTGGCGGCAAATGCGGTTGCTCCGCTGCTGGACCGGGCAGCAACAGCCGCCCGCGGATGGGGAGGGAAGATCGTTGAAAGCTAGAACGGAACAAATACGTCCTGCCAGGAGGTCTACCTTGCGGGAGACCCGAACGATTTTTACGAACGGTTTGTTTTTTAAGAACCCGGTTTTGATCGGAGCTTTGGGGTTGTACCCGGTTGTTGCGGCTGGTTATAATCTACGTGCAGCTGTCCAATTATCGCTTCTGCTATTCCTGATTACATTGCCTACAGCGTTGATCTGTTGCTTTCTCGGAGGGTTGGTGCCCAATTGGTTGCGCCCCGGCGCGGTCCTTGTGATAAGTGCAGGGGCTTATCTTCCAGCGGCTTGGTACCTCAATCAGATTTTTCCAGGTTCCCTCAATGCGCTGGGAATCTATGCGGGCCTGACGGTATGCAATTCCATGTTGCTGTCCCGTTGTAACGACTATGCACCATTTCACTTGGCGCGAGCGGTTCTGGCCGATGTCTTTGGCTGTATGCTCGGCTATTCTGTGGTTTTGTGCGGTTTTGCCTGCTTGCGGGAATATCTCCAAAGGGGAAGTGTTTGGAACACCAATGTAGGGACCTATATCGCGGCGGATAAAGGGACTGCTCTGCCGTTCTTTGGATTTCTGTTGCTTGGATTTGCCGCTGCCCTCGCCAAGTGGGCGGACAGCCGGAGAAATAAGAAGACGGAAAGGCAGGTACCACGCGCATGAACACATGGATGGAGGTGGGCTTTACAGCCCTGTTAGCCGTTACAGCGGAAAATTTGATCTTTACGGGTGGCATTGGCTTTAGCCGCGTGCTGCGCGCAGCGCGAAAACCGAAGACCATTGGAATTTACAGCCTGTTTGTCGGAGGGTTCTCACTGGTCTCGGCGTTGGTTGCTTGTTTTTTGGGTCCGGTTTTGCTTTCCAATAGCACATTGTTGTTTATGCGGCCAGCCATCTATGCATTTTGTGCCGCACTGGCGTATATACTGGCGGCATTTTTGATGAAAACGTTTCTCCCAGGGATTTATGATAAGGTGGGCGCTGTTCTTGCGCCAGCAGCTATCAACTGTATTGTGCTTTCAATGCCCTATATGCAGCGCAGCTTTACGCTCCAGCCACACGAGGCGGTGGGCTTTGCCATAGGGACAGGGGTGGCCTTCTTTTTAGCAGCGCTTGTTCTTTCCGAAGCGTTGGAGCGATATCGCAATGAGAATATGCCAAGGGCATTCCGCGGCCTGCCTTCTGTTTTGATTTATGTTGGAATTCTATCCATGGTATTTGTCGGTATAACAGGAGGACGGTTGTTTGGTTAGTTTCTAAGGAAGAGGAATCCCTCTGCTGATTTTAGCAGAGAGATTCCTCTTTTTTGGAAGAATAAGAGGGGATAATGGAGCGATATACACAAATTTCAATCCTAAATTTCACATGACATGTGCAAGTTGTGTGTTGTAAAATTCCCAAAAGAAGTCAAAGAAAAAAGATAAATGGTATAATATAACAAATAAGGATTTTTCAATAGAATCCTTATTGTCGTGGGCCGAATAGCGGCCTAATTGAGGATGTACGAAAAAGAAACGGAGGAAAAGCAATGAAGACAAAAAAGAGCAGAGTCGTTTTGTCGAGCGTTTCCGTGTTGCTGGTGCTGAGTCTGCTGGCAGGCATGACGATGGCCTGGTTTACGGACACAGAAAAGGTGAACGCAAATTTCACCGCGGGCGTGCTGGACATCAGTGTAAAGCCGGGTGAAACGGACAAAGGGGATCTCACGTTTGAGAACCTGCG
>OIYU01001553.1_pt1 | contig 14445 bp, 14 predicted proteins | sample 1588321 | NCBI WGS metagenome assembly OIYU01 (sample SAMN03283258) | human gut metagenome | biome: human-associated habitat; material: feces | host: Homo sapiens | place: USA | collected 2013 | reverse complement strand
GGCGGCGGAGTCTGCGGCTGCTGGCCCCAGCCGGGAGAAGAACCGCCCGGCTGGGACGGGGGAGGGGGCGGCGCATTGGCGGCGTTGTTTCCTCCGGTCCCACCGGAGAGAGACTGGGCCAGTTGCATGATCTGTGCCATGGCGTCCGGGTTGGAGAGAATGCTGTTCAGTTTATCGTCGAATTCCGCCACCGCCGGTCCGCCCCCTTTCTGTACTTGCCGTTACCGGCCGTTCATGGTCTTGTTGATGCGGTCGATCAAAGCTGCGCCGTCCGGGCTCTGCATCAGCTGGTTCACCATGCGGACCATCTCCGCCGGGTTGCCCTTGGCGGCGGACTGGGCCGCCCGCTGGAGAGATGCTCCACGGTCTCCCCCGGAGAGCATCTGCATCAGCGCCTGCCCGTCCCGGGACTGCATCAGCGCCTGGAGCATGGCGGGGTTGCTTTTCAGCTGTTGGATCATACGGGCCGTCTGTTCGTCCATAGTGCCTCCTTGTGCCGTCTGTCGGATGGATTTCATCTCAGTATATGAGGGAAGACAAAAAAACGTGCCTGCGCATTGCGCAGACACGTGAAGTTCCAGAGTGATTCCAATGCTGTCAGCCCCGTCTGGCGGCTTTGGCGGTGTCGCAGTCCTTTGCCAGGGGGCAGCCCTCGCACTTGGGGGAGCGGGCGGTGCAGGTATCCCGGCCGAAGAGCACCATCCGGTGGCAGAAGTTGTTGGACTCCTTGGGAGGGATCCGCTCCCGCAGCTGCCGCTCCACCTGAAGGGGATCCTTGGAGCCGTCGGTGATCCCCAGCCGTCCCGTGATGCGGATGCAGTGGGTGTCGCAGACATAGGCGGGCTGGCCGAACACGTCCCCCAGAATCAGATTGGCGGTCTTGCGCCCCACGCCGGGAAGGCCGGTCAGTTCCTCCATGGTGCCGGGGACTCTGCCGCCGTATTCATTCACCAGCTTCTGGGCACAGGCCACGATGTCCCGGGCCTTGCCGTTGTAAAAGCCGCAGGAGTGGATGTATTCTCCCACCTCCGCCGGATCCGCCTCGGCAAAACTTTCCAGGGTAGGGAAGCGGGCGTACAGCGCCGGGGTCACCTTGTTCACCCGCTCGTCTGTGCACTGGGCGGACAGGCGCACCGCAAACAGCAACTCGTAGTCCTTTTTATATTGTAAGGAGCACAGCCCGTCCGGGTAAATGCCCTTCAGTGTCTCAATGATGCGGTTCACCGCAGCCTTGGATGTCATGTCGCTCACCTCGGGGACAGGATACCACAGATTTCGACAAAAAGCCAGAGAAAAATTGCCGCGTCCGGATGCCGGCGCATACGCCGGACGGGATACAACTTGACATTATTCCCCTGAAAGAGTAAAATCTCTTTATTATTCTATTGTGTGAGGAGAAGGAGAATATATGACTTACATTGTTGCGATCAGCGCCTATCTGGTGCTGCTCACGATCTTCGGGCTGATCGTGGCCCGGAAGAAAGTCAAGACCTCGGATGACATGGTGACCGGCGGCCACCGCATCCCCTTCATCATCCTGGTGGGCACACTGCTTGCTACTTGGTGCGGCGGCGGCGGAATCACCGGCTCCGCCAGCGTGGTGTACACCGGCGGCCCCTGGGTGGGTCTCATCACCTTTGCGGCGCCGCCCATCGGCATCATCCTGCTGTATTTCATCGCCGGCAAGGTCCGCAAGTCCAACAAGGTCACGGTGCCGGAGATCATGGGCGCCCGTTACGGCAAGGCCGCCAGCATCATCGCCGCCCTGTGCGTCATGCTGGCCTATGTGGGCGTGCTGGCCACCCAGCTGAAGGCTGCGGCGGACATCATCGTGCTGCTGTGCGCTTCCAGCGGGATTGAGATCTCCCACGGCTTGGCCCTGACCATCTGCACAGCCCTGATCGCCATCATCACCGTGGGCGGCGGTCTGGTGTCTGTGGCCTATTCCGACGCCATCAGCGCCCTGCTGATGATCGGCGGCTTCTTCCTGGCGATTCCCTTCCTGATCGGCGTGGCCAACTCTCAGGGCGCCACTCTGCCTCCGGAGAAGATGACCATTACCGGCGGTATGTCCGGCTGGGAGCTGCTGGGCTACTTCCTGCCCTCCCTGGCCCTGATGCTGGGCGACCAGAACATGCTGCAGCGGTTCGCCTCTGCCAAAAACAGCGACGAGGCCAAGAAGTCCAACATCGGCATGTTCATCGGCGAGATCCTGGTCATCATCAGCATTGTCCTGGTAGTCACCCAGGCAGCCAAGCTGTATCCCACCCTGGACGTTCCCTCCAATGTGATCTTCCAGGTGGCGGTGGACTACCTGCCTCTGGCCTTCGGTGCGCTGGTGATGTGCGCCTGCATGGCCTTCATCGTCACCACGGCGGACAGCTATCTGCTCTCCTCTGCCACCAACCTGACCAACGACATCTATGTAAAGTACATCCGCAAGGATGCCACCGACAAGCAGAAGATGCTGGTCCTCCGGGGTACCATCATTGTGTTCAGCTTCATCGCTGTGGCGCTGACGCTGTATTTCCCCACTGTGCTGTCCCTGCAGATGACGGCCTACACCATGTACGGCGCCGCCATCACCCCGGCGATCCTGTTCGCCCTCTTCTCCAAGAAGGTGACGCCCGCCGGCGGCATGGCCGGTATCCTGGTGGGCGGTCTGGTCACGATCATCTGGACGCTGATGGGCACGCCCTACGGCATCCAGTGCGCCATTGTGGCGGTGCCTGCCTCGGTGATTGCCATACTGATCGTCAGCGCCGTGACCCGCTGCAACGATCCCAAGCGGTCTCTGGAAGCCCTGTACCAGGACAACTGATTCCAGGCGGGGCAGAAGAGATGCTCTTCTGCCCCGTTTTTTCTGTGCGGTGACGCGCAAGGACTGAAAGGAAAGAGAGGAACCACCATGGAAGATCCCCGTATCCGCAAATTCGCCCAGTTCCTGATCCGCAGCGCTGTGGGCCTGGAGAAGGGCGAGAAGATCCTGATTGAGCTCCACGGCAGTGAGACCGGATTGATGAAGTCCCTGGTCCAGGAAGCCTATGCTGTGGGCGGCAAGCCCTTTGTCCACATCTTCGACTACGCCGTAGAAGGTGCCCTGGTCCAGGGAGCCGACGCGGAGCACATGGAGGAGATCGCCTCCTACGAGCTGGAGCGGATGCGGGACATGGACGCCTATATCGACATCCGGGCCACCACCAATATCAGCATGTGGCACAACGTCAGCGACGAGGCCCAGAAGCGTTACCGCCAGTATTACTGGGGCCCCATCCATCTGGCGGAGCGGTGCAACCATACCAAGTGGTCTGTGCTCCGGTATCCCAACGACGCTATGGCCCAGCTGGCGGGCGTTTCCACGGAAGAGTATGAGGACTTCTATTTCCGGGCCTGCCTTGTGGACTACGACAAGATGGGCCGGGCCATGCAGCCCCTCCAGGACCTGATGGCCAGGACCGACAAGGTCCGTATCGTCGCTCCCGGCACAGACATCTCCTTCTCCATCAAGGGCATCCCCAGCTTCGGGATGCACGGCAACCGGAACATCCCCGACGGTGAGATCTACACCTCGCCCGTGAAGAACTCCGTCAACGGGCACATCACCTACAACGTGCCGTCCCCCTATGACGGCTTTTTGTTCCGGGACGTGTATCTGGAGTTCAAGGACGGCAAGATCGTCAAGGCCACCAGCAACAACACGGACTATATGAACGAGATCCTGGACATCGACGAGGGCGCCCGGTACATCGGCGAGTTCGCCTTCGGTGTGAACCCGGAGATCAACCACCCCATCGGGGACATTCTGTTCGACGAGAAGATCGCCGGCAGCTTCCACCTGACCCCCGGCAACAGCTACGACAATGCCTCCAACGGCAACCATTCCGCCGTCCATTGGGACCTGATCCAGATCCAGACGCCGGAGTACGGCGGGGGCGAGATCTGGTTCGATGACGTGCTGATCCGCAAGGACGGCCTCTTCGTGCTGGACGAATTGAAATGCCTGAATCCGGAGAATCTGCTCTCCAAGGAAGAATAAGGAGGAATCTAGAACATGGATACCGTTGTTGACCGCCTGATCCGCTACGCCAAGGTGTACAGCGAGAGTGACTACCACGCCGGCCGCACTGTCACCCCCAGCACGGACCGCCAGTTCGACATGGCCAAGCTGCTGGTAGAGGAGCTCCACGGCCTTGGCATCGAAAACGCCCGGTACGATGACAAGTGCTACGTCTACGCCACACTGGATGCCACGCCGGGGTGCGAACAGCTGCCCGCCATCGGCCTGATCGCCCACATGGACACCACCCCGGACATGACCGGCAAGGACGTGAAACCCCAGATCATCCACTACACCGGCGGGGACGTGGTGCTGAACCGGGAGCAGAACATCGTCATGGAGGCCGCCCAGTTCCCGGAGCTGCAGAAATTCGTGGGTCAGGAGCTGGTCTGCACCGATGGCACCACCCTGCTGGGGGCGGATGACAAGGCGGGCATCGCCATCATCCTCCAGGCGGTGGAGGAGCTGCTGGCAGAGAAGGCTCCCCACGGCAAAATCTGCCTGGGCTTCACCCCGGACGAGGAGATCGGCATGGGCGCCAGCTTCTTCGATGTATCCGGCTTCGGCGCGGACTTTGCCTATACCCTGGACGGCGGCGATATCACCGACTATGAGTACGAGACCTTCAACGCCGCCAAGACCGTGGTGACCATCAACGGCTTCAGCATCCACCCGGGCACCTCCAAGGACAAGATGCGCAACGCCCTGTTGATCGCCATGGAGTACAACGCCCTGCTGCCGGCGCTGGAGACCCCCGCCCACACGGAGGGGTACGAGGGCTTCTTCCATCTGCAGGAGATGCACGGCAAGGCGGAGAAGGCCACGATGGAGTATATCGTCCGGGACCACGACATGAAGCGGTTCCAGGAGCGCAAGGCCATGATGGACAAGGCCGCGGAGCAGATCAACCGCCGCTGGGGCGACGGCACCGCGGTGGTGGACACCCACGACCAGTACTACAATATGTACGAGGTGCTGAAGGACCACATGGAGATTCTGGAGCTGGCAGAGTCCGCCATGAAGGCCGCCGGCATTGAGCACCCCACCCATTCTCCCATCCGGGGCGGCACTGACGGCAGTGTGCTGACCTACAAGGGCCTGCTGTGCCCCAACCTGCCCAGCGCGGGCCACAACGCCCACGGCCGGTACGAGTATGCGCCGGTAGAGTCCCTGAAAACCGGCGTCAAGACCGTAAAGGCTCTGGTCTCTCCGGAGCTGGTGGAGACCATTATCGGAAAAAAAGAGGGGTGACATCATGTATCAGGAGCGAATCAGCCGCGTACTGGCCGCCATGGAACGGATGGGCCTGGAGCAGATGCTCGTGTCCGATCCGGACAGCATCTGGTATCTGACAGGGTACGATGTGTTCCCGTTTGAACGGCTGTACGCCTTTTACCTGCGGAAGGACGGACAGCACAAGTTATTTCTGAACAAACTGTTCCCGGTGCCGGAGGCACCCTATGAGCAGGTGTGGTTCTCCGACACGGACGACTATCTCGCCATTCTGGCAAATGCCGTGGACGGGGAAAAGGACATGGGCGTGGACAAGGACTGGCCCGCCCGGTTTCTGCTGCCCCTGATGGCCCACAATCCCAACTGCAAGTATGTGCTGGCCTCCGACTGCGTGGACGACGCCCGGGCCTGCAAGGACGCGGTGGAGCGGGACCTGATGCGGGAGGCCTCCCGCATCAACGACGTGGTGATGGAGCGGGCTGCCGCCTACATGAAAGAGGGCATGACCGAGCGGGAGGTGGCCGACTACATCGTGGCCCAGTACGCCGCCGAGGGCTGTGACTCCACTGCGTTCCTGCCCATCGTCTCCTACGGCGCCCACGCTGCGGACCCCCACCACGAGGCGGACCAGACCCGCCTGAAGGCTGGGGACTGCATCGTCATTGACATGGGCTGCCGGAAGAACCGCTACTGCTCCGACATGACCCGGACCTTCTTCTGCAGGGCGGCGGATCCCAAGTACGCCGCCATCCACGACCTGGTGCGGGAGGCCAACGAGCTGGCGGAGTCCATGCTGCGGCCCGGCGTACCCCTGTGCGACCTGGACAAGGCCGCACGGGACCACATCTCCGCCGCCGGATACGGAGAATACTTCACCCACCGGCTGGGCCACTTCATCGGCCAGACGGAGCATGAGAAGGGCGACGTCAGCGCCACCAACACCACCCTGGCCAAGCCGGGTATGATCTTCTCCATTGAGCCCGGCGTGTATCTGCCCGGCGAATTCGGTGTCCGGGTGGAGGACCTGGTGCTGGTGACGGAGGACGGCTGCGAGATTTTGAACCACGTGGACAAGCACTGGAAGACCGTTGGCTGAGTTTACAGGCCGAAAGCCGGGAGGACGGACTGTCTTCCCGGCTTTTTGGCGTTTTCCCGGTGGAAATTTCCAATGGGCCATGCTATAATGAATGTTCCGAGATCAACAGGGAAGGGGGTGCCGCCATGCAGCGGCCTCTTGCGGATGAGATCCGCCCCAAAACATTGGACGAGGTGGTGGGCCAGCGGCATCTGCTCTCCCCCGGCGCCGTGCTCCGGCGGCTGATCGACAGCGGCACGGAGGCGAATATGGTGTTCTACGGCCCCTCCGGCACCGGAAAGACCACCATCGCCAACATCATCGCCCGGCAGACCAATAAGACCCTCCACCGGCTCAACGCCACCACCGCATCCTTGCAGGACGTGAAGGACATCATTGCCGACGTGGGGACGCTGCTGGCCCCAGGGGGCATTCTGCTGTACCTGGACGAGATTCAGTACTTCAATAAGAAGCAGCAGCAGAGCCTGCTGGAATTCATGGAGAACGGCTCTTTGACCCTCATCGCCTCCACCACGGAGAACCCGTACTTTTATGTGTACGGAGCCCTGCTGTCCCGCAGCACGGTGTTTGAGTTCAAGGCCGTGTCGCCGGAGGAGGTGGAACCCGCTGTCCTGCGGGCACTGAAGATCGAGCAGGACCGTTCGCCCCTGCCCCTGGACTGGGAGCAGGATGTGCCCCGGCAGATCGCCACCGCCTGCGGCGGCGACGTCCGCAAGGCCATCAATGCGGTGGAACTTCTGTGCCAGGCAGCCATGCCCAGAGAGGGGAAGCTGATGCTGACCCTGGACGACGTGGAGCAGGTGGCCCAGCGCAGCGCCATGCGGTACGACAGAGGTGGCGACGCCATGTACGACGCCGCCTCCGCCCTGATGAAGTCCCTCCGGGGCAGCGACCCGGATGCGGCGCTCCACTACCTGGCCCGCTTTCTGGAGGCGGGGGACCTCATCACCCCCTGCCGGCGGCTGCTGTGCTCCGCCAGCGAGGATGTGGGGATGGCGTACCCCCAGGCGGTCTCCATTGTGAAGGCATGTGTGGATACTGCCATGCAGCTGGGGCTGCCGGAGGCCCAGCTGCCCCTGGCCCAGGCGGCTATCCTGCTGGCCACGGCCCCCAAGTCCAACAGCGTGACAGCTGGTATCGGCAAGGCCTGGGCAGACGTGAGGGCAGGCCGCACCGGGGACGTGCCCCGGGAACTGCAGAACGTTCACGCGGACTCCGCCGGTATGGAGCGGGAGCAGGGCTACCTGTACCCCCACGACTTTCCCCGCCACTGGGTACAGCAGCAGTATCTGCCCGATGTCCTGAAGGGTGTCCATTACTACGAATACGGCGATAACAAGACGGAGCAGGCCGCCAAGCACTACTGGGACGAGATCAAGGGTCCTCAGCCGTGAACACCGTCTCCACGGCCGGCTTCTCATACCCGGCAGGGGAGTAGACCCACCGGTCCAGTACCCCGTCGGTGATCTGATAGCGCAGCGGCTCCGGCTCTGCCAAGGGCGGCAGCTTTTCGATCACCTGGAGCTTGATCTTCATCCGCTCCGGACGGATGGACTTGATGTAGACAGAGACGCCGTCCCCCGGGCGCAGGTCCTCCCGGGCATCTGCCAGGCCGGAGAGGTTGGGGGCCAGCTCGATGAAGCTGCCGTACTCCTTCACGCTGCGGACCTCGCCCCGGACTGTCTCGCCGGGATGAAACCAGCTGGCATTCTCCATCCAGGTGCCCAGCAGCTCCTTGTGGGTCATGGTGATCCGGCGCTTCTCCCGGTCTATGGACCGAACGGCTGCCAGAATCTTCTGCCCGGGCCGGAACCGCTCCTTCGGATGGGAAATGCGGGAGACGGAGATGTGCTCGATGGGCAGCATAGCCACGATGCCGCAGCCGATATCCAAAAAGGCGCCGAAGGACTCCAGATGCGTCACCACCGCAGTGACCACGGAGCCTGGGCGCAGGTGCTCCAGGAAGAAGTCCATGGCCCGCTCCTGAACGGCCCGGCGGGAGAGCAGTGCCGTGGGCGCGCCCTTTTCATCGGCCCGGAGGGCCGTCACGAGAAAACAGGCGGGCTTTCCCACCCGGGAGAGGACGGCGATGTCCCGCTGGGCCCCGCTGATCCAGGGGGAGAGGACCTCCTCCCGGGGGATGCGGGCCTGGATGCCTCCCAGGGAGAGAAGCAGGTTGTGTCCGGCATCACACCGGAGGACCCGATCCTCCAGCACCGTGTTCTGCTCCATGGCCTCCCGCAGGCTCTGGAGCGTGAAAGAAGAGGGAGGGCGCAGGCCCTCCGGCGGATACAGCTTGTTTTCCGGCATATTGTAATCGCATCCTATCTGCCGCAACGGCGGCGTGTTGTTCCATACCGTTACTATATGCAGCCCGGGAGGCTGCTTTGACAAGGAGGCCAATATGGACCTGCATCTGCATGACAAAGTGGAGCTGAAGAAAGCCCATCCCTGCGGCAGCACCCAGTGGGAGATTCTGCGGGTGGGCATGGACATCAAGCTCAAGTGCCTGGGCTGCGGGCATGAGCTGATGCTGCCCCGCAGCAAGGCGGAAAAGAGCATCCGCAAGATCCTGACGGAGGAGGGAAACAAGTGAGCAACAAGCACAGACTGTTTGCCGCGATCCTGGTGGTCATTCTGGTGATTTCCATGCTGGCATCGCTGATTGTTCCGTATTTATCATTGCTGTGAAGTTATTTCCCATCACAGTATTTCCATGCCGCCGGAGCCGCAGCATTTGTGCTGCGGCCCCAATCGGCTGCCGGGGGGACGCACCTTTTTACAGGGCGCGTCCCCCTTTTGCGACCGTATTTCTCTGCGGTCTGCCCTATAATAGTCCCACGGAACGGAAGGGAGGCGGATCGCTTGACCGTGGTGTATGTGGACAGCGTGTTTGTGCTGAACGCGCTGATGGACTATCTGCTGGTGCTCTGCGCCGCGCGTCTGGCGGGCATTCCCCTCCGGCGGAGACGCTACCTTCTGGCGGGCCTGCTGGGGGGCGCCTATGCCGTGGCGGTATTTCTGCCGGGGCTGGGCTTTCTCTCCGCAACGCCGGTGAAGCTGGCGGCAGGCATACTGCTGGCGCTGGCGGCCTATGGAGGAGAGGCAAAGCTGCTGCGGCTGACGCTGCTGCTGTTCGCCGTCTCCTGTGCCATGGCCGGGTGCGTGCTGGCCCTGGGCCTGGTGGCGGGGGGCGGCGTGCCGATGGTGAACGGCGTGTTCTACACGGACGTGGATGCAAAGGTGCTGCTGACCGCTGCGGCCGCGGCCTATCTGGTGCTGACAGTGGTGTTTCGTGCGGCGGCGGGAAAGGGCGTCCGGGGCGAGCTGGTGCGGGCACAGGTGTGTCTGGCCGGGCGGACCACGGCGTTTACCGCTTTCTGCGACACGGGAAACGCCCTGCGGGATCCAGTCTCCGGAGCGCCAGTGCTGGTGGTGTCTCCGGGACGGCTGGACGGCGCGCTTCCAAGAGAGGTCCGCTCTCTGCTGGACCGCGGATCGCTGGAGCGTCCCGCAGAGCTGCTGGAGCCCATGATGCGGGCGGCGCCGGAGCTGCGGTTCCGTCTGATCCCCTACCACGCGGTGGGAGTGGCGGGCGGACTGCTGCTGGCGGTGCGCAGCGACTGGACGGAGGTGGCGGGGGAGCGGTATGCCGGACTGCCGGTTGCCTTTTCCCCCACAGAGCTGGGGACGGGATACAGCGCCCTGTGGGGCGGCACGGCTGGAAGGAGAAGAAACCATGAAGGACTGGATGAAACAATGGCGGCGGCTGCTGGTGCGGGTGGGGCTGCTGCCGCCGGCGGAGCTGCACTACATCGGGGGCAGCGACACCCTGCCACCGCCCCTGAGCCGGGAGCGGGAGGCGGAGCTGCTGGAGCGCATCGGGGAGGAGGACGCCCGCAAGGAGCTGATCGAACATAATCTGCGGCTGGTGGTGTACATTGCCCGGCGGTTCGAAAACACGGGAGTGGGGATCGAGGACCTAATTTCCATCGGCACTATCGGGCTCATCAAGGCGGTGGGCACCTACCGGACGGACAAGAACATCAAGCTGGCCACCTATGCCTCCCGGTGCATCGAGAACGAGATTTTGATGTACCTGCGCAAAAATGCCGGGCGGAAGGGGGAGGTGTCCTTCGACGAGCCGCTGAACACCGACTGGGACGGCAATGAGCTGCTGCTCTCCGACGTGCTGGGGACTGAGGCGGACGTGGTGATGCGCCCCATCGAAGAGGATGTGGAGCGGGACCTGCTGGCGGCGGCCATCAACGTTCTCTCGCCCCGGGAAAAGCAGATCATCACGCTGCGGTTCGGCCTGGGGGGCGGAAAAGAGCAGACCCAGAAAGAGGTGGCGGACCAGCTGGGCATCTCGCAGAGCTACATCTCCCGGCTGGAAAAGCGCATCATCTCCCGGCTGAAGAAGGAGATCCTGCGGCTGAGCTGACGCTTGACAATCGAACCGGGGTATACTATACTAAAATAAAATATGGCAAACTGCGAGGAAGGGAAGCAGTATCCGGTGGGCAGCGGCCAAGAGAGAGAACGGTTGGTGTGAGTTCTCCCAAAGCCGCCGGAGAAGTCGTCCCGGAGCACCGGAGCCGAAGCATCAGTAAGCCCCGGCGGAGGCCCACCGTTGACAGGGCAGGCGCAAATGCGCCGCAGAGTGCGGGTTTTCCCGAATCCAGGTGGTACCACGGACATTTGTTCGCCCTGAGCCGAAAGGCCCAGGGCGTTTTTTCATGAGAGAGGGAGATTGCCATGAACTTTTCATTCGATATTCCCCAGGGCTATTCCACGGCGGATCTGATGAATCTGAACCGGGTCTGTACGAAAATGGGGAAGATTCGCCGATGGCTCACCCCTTTGCTGCGGGTACTGGCGGTCCTCATCGGGGCGTGGATCCTGACGTTGACCGGGCTGGTGATCTGGGCAAAAGGCCTGGAGGGACATATTCTGGATGCTGTGCTGATGGTTGCGCTGGGGACTGTGTCGGTCCTGCTGTCAGTCTTCTTCTACCGCATCGGTGCCTGGATATCTGGAAAGCTGTCTGTCAAAGGGACCGGCGCTATCCGAATTACTTTGGATGATGAGCAGATCGACCAGAGGACGGAAAAAGGCTGTACACAGTGCGGCTATAGCTCTATCTGCTATGCGGTATCCTACCGGAAAACTTACTTCCTGTTTTTGGACAGGCACCATAGTATTGTTCTTCCGGCCGCTGCCATGACCCGGGGGACCCCTGAGGCGCTGGAGGCTTTTTGGGAGCAAAAGACCGGTGCTCCCATCCGCCACCTTTTGTGAAATAAGCAATGATGCTGATTGATAAGGAGAGATCGAACGTATGATGAAAGAACTGCCCAAGGTGTATGAACCCCAACAGGTGGAGTCCCGCATCTACCAGATGTGGGAGGACAACGACTGCTTTAACGGGGATCCGGATCCCAAGAAGAAGCCCTTCTCCATCGTCATGCCGCCCCCCAACGTCACGGGCCAGCTCCACATGGGCCACGCCCTGGACTGCACATTGCAGGACATCCTGACCCGCTTCAAGCGGATGCAGGGCTACTCCACGCTGTGGGTCCCCGGCACCGACCATGCCGGCATCGCCACTCAGATCAAGGTGGAGGAGGAACTGCGCGTCAAGGAGGGCCTGACCCGCTATGATCTGGGCCGGGAGAAGTTCCTCCAGCGGGTGTGGAAGTGGAAGGAGGAGTATGGCAACCGCATCGTGGAGCAGCAGAAGAAGATGGGCGTCTCCTGCGACTGGAGCCGCTCCCGCTTCACCATGGATGAGGGCTGCTCCAAGGCTGTGCGGGAGACCTTCTGTGAGCTGTATGACAAGGGCCTGATCTACAAGGGAAGCCGCATCATCAACTGGTGCCCCCACTGCATCACCGCCCTGTCCGACGCCGAGGTGGAGTATGTGGACAAGCCCGGCCACCTGTGGTATATCCGCTATCCCCTGGCCGACGGCAGCGGCGATCTGGTGGTGGCCACCACCCGTCCCGAGACCATGATGGGCGACACCGGCGTGGCTGTGAATCCGGAGGACGAGCGGTTCCGTGATCTGGTGGGCAAGACCTGCATCCTGCCCATCATGAACCGGGAGATCCCCATTGTGGCGGACGACTACGTGGAGCTGGGCTTCGGCACCGGCGCTGTGAAGATGACTCCCGCCCATGACCCCAACGACTTCGAGGTGGGCCTGCGCCATAACCTGGAGGTCATCCGCTGCATCGGCGACGACGGCAGGATCAACGAGAACGGCGGCCCCTACAATGGGATGGACCGGTACGAGTGCCGCAAGCAGATCGTCAAGGACCTGGAGGAGCAGGGCTATCTCGTCAAGACCGAGCCCTACAACCACAATGTGGGCACCTGCTACCGCTGTCACAATGACGTGGAGCCCCTGATCTCCGCCCAGTGGTTCGTGAAGATGGAGCCCCTGGCCAAGGAGGCCCTGCGGGTGGTCCGGGAGGGCGAGGTGAAGTTCGTGCCCGAGCGGTTCGCCAAGACCTACACCAACTGGATGGAGAACGTCCATGACTGGTGCATCTCCCGCCAGCTGTGGTGGGGCCACCAGATCCCCGCCTGGACCTGCGACGACTGCGGCCACATCAACGTCTCCCGGGAGGACCCCACCAAGTGCGAAAAGTGCGGCTCCACCCATCTGACCCGGGACCCGGACGTGCTGGACACCTGGTTCTCCAGCGCCCTGTGGCCCTTCTCCACCCTGGGCTGGCCGGAAAAGACCGCCGACCTGGACTTCTACTATCCCACCAGCGTCATGGTCACCGGCTATGACATCATCTTCTTCTGGGTGGCCCGGATGATCTTCTCCGGCTGTGAGCAGATGCACCAGATCCCCTTCCACACCGTGCTGATCCACGGCCTGGTGCGGGACGACAAGGGCCGCAAGATGTCCAAGTCCCTGGGCAACGGCATCGATCCGCTGGAGATGGCGGAGAAGTATGGCGCCGACGCCCTGCGCTTCAACCTCATCACCGGCAACTCCCCGGGCAACGACACCCGGTTCTACACCGAGAAGTGCGAGGCCATGCGGAACTTCGCCAACAAGATCTGGAACGCCAGCCGGTTCGTGATGATGAACCTCACCATCGACAAGTGTGAACTCCCTGCGGCGGACGCCCTGGCGCCGGAGGACAAGTGGGTCCTCTCCAAGCTGAACACCCTGGTGAAGGAGGTCACGGAGAACCTGGACGCCTACGAGATCGGCGTGGCCTCCGCCAAGGTCTACGACTTCCTGTGGGATACCTACTGCGACTGGTATATCGAGCTCACCAAGACCCGCCTCCAGGGAGAGGACGAGGGGGCCAAGCTGGCGGCCCAGAATGTGCTCTGCTTTGTGCTGACGGAGCTTTTGAAGCTGCTGCACCCCTTCATGCCTTTCATCACGGAGGAGATCTATCAGGCCCTGCCCCACGAGGAACAATTCATCATGACCTCCCGGTGGCCTGAGTACCGGGCGGACCTGGCCTTCCCGGAGGAAGAAGCCGCAATGGAGGCCGTCATGGACACCATCAAGGCCATCCGGGCCCGCCGGGCGGAGATGAACGTGCCCCCTTCCCGGAAGGCGGAGGTGCTGATCGTCACCGCCACCCCGGACGTCTACGCCCAGGGCAGGCACTTCATCCAGCGGCTGGCCTATGCCAGTGAGGTGAAGTTCGCGGACGCCGCCCCGGCGGATGTGTCCGGCATGGTGACTGCCGTCACCCACAATGCCACGGCTTATCTGCCCCTCAGCGAGCTGGTGGACATCGCCGCGGAGCTGGAGCGGATCCGCAAGGAGATCGAGAAAGCCCAGAACGGCCTGCGGGGCGTCGAGCAGAAGCTCTCCAACGAGAAGTTCGTCTCCCGGGCCCCGGAGGCGGTGGTGAACGCCGAGCGGGAGAAGGCCGCCAAGTACAAAGAGCTGATCGCCAAGCTGGAGGAATCCGCCAAGGCCATGCAGGCGTAAGTCCCGGCTGAAGGAGAACGTAACCCCCCACGTTCCAAAACAGAATGCAGGGGCGGCGGTCAGAGCCCGGACCAAAGGCCC
>OIYU01001536.1_pt1 | contig 14548 bp, 13 predicted proteins | sample 1588321 | NCBI WGS metagenome assembly OIYU01 (sample SAMN03283258) | human gut metagenome | biome: human-associated habitat; material: feces | host: Homo sapiens | place: USA | collected 2013 | reverse complement strand
GGCCGCCAGCGGCCGCTCTCCCGCCCCTGTGCGCCGCCATGTTGTCCACGGAGTCTCGCTCTGCTGACACTGTATGCCCGGCCGGGACTGCTTATTCCGAAATCTTGAACAGCTTCCGCAGAATGCCGCTGAGGGCTTTGGGGGACTTCCACACTACAATTCGCATGATATTTGCTCCTTTCTAACGCCTGCAGCAGGCGCAGCCGCACGCAATCAGCAGGACCGCCACCAAAAACATCAGCGCCCCTACCGGAAAGATCGCCGCAATCAGGATCCCGGCCCCCAGCGCCACCGCACAGACGCCCAGTATCCAGCATCCGCCGCCTCTCCGAAACATACGCCCCACGCCCCTTTCTCACTCCCATTATATACGCCGCTGCCTGTCCTGGTACAAAAGGCAGGGCACACAAAAAGAGGCGGGCAGATGCCCGCCTCTTCCGCGCGATTCACTTCTTCCGCTCCTGCCAGTCCTGGAGGGGCTTCAGCTCCTCATACAGGCGCACATAGCTGGCGTGGCGGCTCCGTTGGATCTTGCCAGCGCGCACCGCCTCCAGCACGGCGCAGCCCTTCTCCTTGGTGTGGCTGCACCCCACGAAGCGGCACTGGTCCAGATAAGGCCGGAACTCCACAAAGGTCTCCGGCAGGCGGTGCTTCAGCTCCAGATTCAGCTCATCGGTCTCAAAGGAGGAGAAGCCCGGGGAGTCCACAACGTCCGCCCCGCAGCTCAGGTGGAACAGCTCCACGTGCCGGGTGGTGTGGCGTCCCCGGCCCAGCGCCTGGCTCACATCCCCCACCTGGAGCTGAAACGCCGGATCCAGGGCATTCAGGATGCTGGACTTTCCCACACCGGAATTCCCTGTAAAGGCAGACAGCTTCCCGGCGATCAGGGGCTTCAATTCCTCGATCCCCTCCCCGGTCTCCGCGCTGACCCGCAGAGTTGGAAATCCGGCGGCTGCGTAAATGGCGTACAGCGCATCGGCACAGTCCAGATCGCATTTGTTCAGCAGCACCATCACGCTGCATCCTTTCAGTGCTGCGATGGCCGCCACCCGGTCAATGAGGAACGGGTCTGTTTTGGGGATGGCACCGGAGGCGATGACCACCAGCTGGTCGATGTTGGCCACCGCCGGCCGGGAAAATGCGTTCTTCCGGGGCAGGATGGCCTCCACAAAGCCCTCGCCGTTCCCCAGCTCCCGGACCTCCACCCGGTCCCCCACCAGAGGGGAGATGCCCTCCTTCCGAAACTTGCCCCGGGCCCGGCAGGTGAGCACCTCGCTGCCGGTGTCCACATAGTAGAAGCCGCTGAGGGCCTTTCGGATCCGTCCCTCACTCACCGAAGGTCACCTCACGGGTATTGTTCACATCCATCACGCCGTCCACATACACCTCCACGGAGACCGTTCCGGTGCCTGTCAGCGTATAGGGGAGGTTGCCCTGTTTGCAGTCCACCGATTCATTGAACACGATGGTGCCATCTACCACGATCTGGACCTCCGCTGTCTCCTTATCCGCAGGTAGCGGAATAATCAGAAGCTCTTCCTCCTGCCCTTCATTGCCGCCGCTCTCCGGGCCGGTGCTGACCCACAGCTCCACTGTGCTGCCGGCAGGCACCTGCGTGGTAGCCGTCGGGTTCTGGCGGATGACCAGACCCGCTTCCACAGTGTCGCTGGCCTCCTCATGGACCTCGACCTCCAGGCCCAGCACGTTCTTCAGCTGGTCCTCCGCCCAGGCACGTTCCCTATTCGTGAAATCGATCAGCGGCACGGTCTGAGGTCCCCGGCTGAGGACAAAGGTGATGGTGTCCCCCTTGTGGAGCTCCGCTCCAGCCGCCGGGGTGGTGGACTTGATGACGTCAACGGCCAGCTCGTCATCGTACTCCTTCTGGGTCTCCTCATAGGGCTGGACGTTCAGTTCATATTCCGCCACCAGATCCTGCAGGATGGTCATGGCCTGGTCATAGGTCATGGGCTTGGTGGTCAGGTCCGGCATGGTGCCCACGTCCTCACCGGCGCTGACCCAGACGTTGATGGTGATGGGCAGCTCACCCTTCTTCTCCGTGTCCGGCTCCGGGTCCTGGCGGACGATTTCACCCACGGCGGCGTCGCTGGCCTCGGTGCCCGCCACCACCACCTGGAAGGTGCCGTCCGCCACGCTGGCCTGCTCGTTGGCCTGCTCCTCCGTCATGCCCACCAGCTTGGGTACGGTGTAGGTGTCCGGCGCCGCCGGGACAAAGGAGGCGAAGATGGCCCGGAACAGGAAGAACAGGACCACCACGACCACTACGGCACCGCCGCCGATCAACGCGATCTTCTTGCCGCCGCTGAGGCGGGAGGGCTGTTCGTCCTCGTAGCGATCCTCCTCCCACCGGCGTCCCCGCTCATAGGAGGGCTCCCGGCCCTGCCGGTGGAGCTGGGGCGGCACAGCGGAACGGAGCTTCTGAGTGGGCTCGTCGGTCTCCTCCGGCCGCAGGTCGGACAGCTCGAAGTCCAGATTCACGCCGGGGTTCTTCCGAAAGGCCTCCAGATCTGCGATCATCGCGTCTGCAGAGGGGTAGCGTTTCTCCAGATCCGGCGCCATGGCCTTCATGCAGATCAGCTCCAGCTGCTCCGGGATGTCCGGATTCACCTCCCGGGGCGCCAGGGGCACGGAGCTCAGGTGCTGGATGGCCACAGACACGGCGCTGTCCCCCTCAAAGGGCAGGCGGCCGGTGAGCATCTCATACAGCACCACGCCGGCGGAATAGATGTCGCTGCGGGCGTCGGTACGGTCCCCGCGGGCCTGCTCCGGAGAGATGTAGTGGACGGAGCCCAGAGCCTCCTGGGTCAGGGTCTGGGCGGCGTTCTCCAGGCAGGCGATGCCGAAGTCGGCTACCTTCACGCTGCCGTCCCGCAGCACCATCACGTTCTGGGGCTTGATGTCCCGGTGGACGATGCCCCGGCTGTGGGCGTGGCTGAGGCCCCGCATGATCTGTGTAATGAAGTGCAGCGACTCCCGCCAGTTCAACTGCCCCCGCTTCTCCATGTACTGCTTCAGCGTGATGCCGTCGATCAGCTCCATGACGATATACTCGATATCGCCGCCCTTGGACACGTCGTACACCGATACGATGTTGGGGTGAGACAGTTGGGCGACTGCCTGGGATTCTGCGTTGAACCGGCGGCGGAAGTCCTCGTCCTGGGCCAGGTCGCTCTTGAGAATCTTGACGGCCACCAGGCGGTTCAGCCGGTGGCACTTGGCCTTGTACACAATCGCCATGCCCCCGGTGCCGATACGCTCCAGAATCTCATAGCGGTTGTCCAGCATTTTTCCAATATACGGGTCCTTGTGTTCCATGTGTCTCCCCCCTTTACTGTTTTTGCATCAGGACGGCCGTGACATTGTCCGGCGCGCCCTGGCGCTTGGCGATGGCCAGCAGCCGGTCCAGGCAGGTGTCCGGCCCGTCCCCGTGGATGACCTCGAAGAGCATCTCCTGATCGGTGACGGTGTTCACCAGTCCGTCGGAACACAGCAGCAGGTACTCCCCGGCGTTCATCGGGCATATGTACCCGTCACAGTCGGCGGAGATGTCCGGTCCCAGGGCCCGGGTGATGAGATTGCGGCTGGGGTGGCGGCGGGCCTCCTCAGCGGTGATGTCTCCCCGGTCTACCATGCTCTCCACCAGGGAGTGGTCCTTGGTGATGCGGGTGATGCCGTCCTCCGTGATGTGATAAGCCCGGCTGTCCCCCACGTTGGTGACCACCACGCCGCCGTCATAGGAGATGGCGGACACCAGGGTAGTGCCCATGTTCCGGCATTCCTCCCGGCGCTCTGCCTCCGCCTGAATGGCCTGATTGGCCAGGGCTGCCGCCTGGGCGGATGCCTCCAGCAGCTGCTGAGGGGTCTGATCCGCCGTCAGGAGCTTCTCCAGCTCCTCCAGATAGACGGAGACGGCGATCTGGCTGGCCACACGGCCCCCGGCGGGGCCGCCCATGCCGTCGCACACCACGCCCACCGTGCGGCCGGAGGCCGTGTGCTGCGCCGTGACGTAGGCGTCCTGGTTCTCCTTCCGGACAAGGCCGATGTCGGTCATGCCCCAGACGTTCATTTGGTTCATTGGGAACACTCCCCTTTCTGCGCTTCTTCCATGGCCTTCCGGCGGAGCTGTCCGCAGGAGGCGTCGATATCTCCACCCAGGCTCCGCCGCACGGTGGCGGTGATGCCGTGGGATTCCAGCCGTTTTTGAAAGGCCCCGATCCGGCGGGAGGGCTTGTAGGGGCTCTCCACCACGTCGTTCAGGGGAATCAGATTCACGTGGCCCGGCATCCCCCGGAGCTTCCTGGCGATCAGGTCCGCCTGCCAGTCGTGGTCGTTGACCCCGTCGATCATGGCGTACTCAAAGGAGATGCGGCGGCCGGTCTTGTCGAAGTAGTCGTGGCAGGCCCGGAACAGCTCCTCCACGTCATAGGCCCGGTTGATGGGCATGATCTTGGATCGGGTCTCGCTGTCCGGCGCATGGAGGGACACAGAGAGAGTCAGCTGAAGTTCAAGCTCCGCCAGCCGCCGGATGCCCGGCACGATGCCGCAGGTGGAGAGGGAGATATGCCGCATCCCGATGTTCATGCCGTCGGGGTGGTTCACCAGCTCCAGGAATTTCAGCACCGTGTCCAGGTTGTCCAGCGGCTCGCCGATACCCATCAGCACGATGTTGGAGACGGGCAGGCCGGAGTCTTTTTGGGTGAACAGCACCTGGTCCAGCATCTCCGCCGGGGTCAGGTCCCGGACCTTGCCGGCGATGGTGGAGGCACAGAAGGCGCACCCCATTCGGCACCCCACCTGGGAGGAGATGCACACGGTGTTGCCGTGGTGGTACTGCATGAGCACTGTCTCGATGCAGTTGCCGTCGGACAGCTCCCAGAGGTATTTGATGGTCCCGTCCAACCGGGACACCTGCTTGCGGGCCACCTGGGGGGCGGTGATGAAACAGGTCTCCTTCAGCTTTTTCCGCAGGGACTTGGAGAGATTGGTCATCCCATCGAAGTCCGTCACCCCCCGGTGGAGCCAGGTGAACACCTGCCTGCCCCGGAAGGCCGGCTCCCCCAGGGACTGGAGGAAGGCCGTCATCTCCGGCAGGGTCAGTGATTTCAAATCGGTCATGGATCGTTCCTCAATTCCGCGTCATGCGGCAGATGTAAAAGCCGTCGGTGCCGTGGCGGTGGGGCCACAGAGTCACCTGGCCCTCGGTCTCCCCCACCGGTCCGGACAGGGAGAAGGGCGTGCGGCAAAAGTCCGGGTGCTCTGCCAGGAAGCTGTCGGATACACCCTCGTTCTCCTCCGGCAGGATCGTGCAGGTGGAGTACACCAGCGTGCCGCCGGGCCTCACGTACCGGGCGGCGTTGTCCAAGATCGCCCGCTGGATCACCGGCAGGGCGAACAGGTCGTCAGGCTTTTTGTACCGGACATCCGGCTTCTTCCGGATGATGCCGAAACCCGAGCAGGGGGCGTCTACCAGCACCACATCGAACCGCGCCTCCCACTCCGGCCGGAACCCCCGGCCGTCTGCGGCGGTAGTCTGGATGCACGCAAGGCCCAGTCGCTCCGCCCCCTCCCGGATGCGCTTCAGCTTGTTCTCGTGGAGGTCGCAGGCCAAAATCTCCCCCTGGTCCTCCATTGCAAAGGCGGCGGAGAAGGACTTGCCTCCCGGCGCGGCGCACACGTCCAGCACCCGCATACCCGGCTCCACCCCGGCGATTTGGGACACCAGCCGGGCCGCCGGGTCCTGGACCAGGAATTTTCCCATTCGGAAGGGCTCCAGCGCCGTCAGATCCCCGACGTGGTCCAGCTCCAGGCATCCGGACACCCAAGGATGGGGCCGGACAATCACGCCGGATGCCTCCAGCTCCGCCGTCAGCTCCTCCGCAGCAGCTTTCAGCGGATTCACCTGAATCGTCAGCGGCGCCGGAGCGTTGTCGGCCGCAAGGCAGGCTTCCGTCTCCGGCCCCAGAATGGCCTGGAGGCGTTTCACCAGCCACTTGGGATGGCTGTACCGGATGGAGAGGCTGTGCAGTGCATCCTGGTCCGGGATCCTCGGCAGGTGCACCTTGTTCCGGGAGAGCTGCCGCAGCACCGCGTTCACCAGCCCGGCTGCCTTGGCCCGGCCGTTGTCCTTGGCCTGCTCCACCGCCTGATTGACAGCGGCGCTGTGGGGAATTTTATCCAGAAACAGAATTTGATAAGCCCCAATCCGCAGAATTTCCAGCAGCGGCGGCTGCAAGTGGTCGACCTTTTGGGAGCAGTAGGCACCCAGGTAGAAGTCCAGCAGCAGCCGGTTCTGCATCACGCCGTAGACGATACGGCTGCACAGCGCCGCCTCTGGTCCGGACAGGCCGTCCCGGCGGAGCTGGGCCCTCAGGGCCGCATCCGCCCAGGCCCCGGCCGTGCGGCAGCTCACCAGGACGCGCAGGGCGGTGTCCCGGGCATTAGGGGCCCTCATTGGCTGCCTCCCTGATCGCGGCCGCCGCGGCCGATAAAGATCAGCACAAACCGCATCAGCTGCAGCAGGCTCATCAGCAGCGCCGCCACATAGGTCAACGCCGCGGCCCGCAGCACCTTTTTGGCGCCGGGCAGCTCATCCTCATCCAGCAGGCCCGCCCCGTCGATGGTGGCGATGGCCCGGGCGGAGGCGTTGAACTCCACCGGCAGCGTCACCAGCTGGAACAGCGTGGTGAAGGAAAACAGCACGATGCCGATGAAGAACAGAGACTGGTTGTACAGCACCAGCCCCACCAGCAACAGGATGAAGGACAGGCTGGAACCGATCCGCGTGGCAGGGATGATGGCCGTGCGCAGCCGCACAGGCCCGTAGTTTTCCGCGTACTGGACAGCGTGGCCCGCCTCGTGGGCCGCCACGCCCACCGCCGCGATGGTGGGGGCGTTGTAGACTGTCTCAGACAGGTAGATGGTATTATCCCGAGGGTCGTAGTGGTCTGTCAGATTTCCCCGGCAGGGCCGGACAGGCACACCGAATACCCCGTGAGCCCGCAGCACCGCTTCCGCCGCCTGGGCACCGGTGATGCGGCGCCGGTTGTTCACGGCATTGTACCGCCGGAAGCTGCCGGACACCTGGAACTGGGCCCACAGGGACAGCAGCACTGGGATCAGCAGCAGGACGTACAGATTATTTGCAAGAAAGTCGCCATAGCCGTAATAGATATGACCGTAATAGGGCATAAAAACCTCCCGAATTGTGAAACTGGCGGAGCTCAGACCTCCAACGGGTGGCCCAGCAGATAGGACGCCGCAGCCATGCGCTTGCCGCCCTCCGCCTGGATCTCCGTGAGATACAGGCTCTCTCCCCTGCCGCAGGCCACCTGGATGCCCTGCTTCCCGGCGGAGAGCACTGTACCGGGCGCCGCGCCGGTCTGTTCGCCGGGGGCGGTGCGGTAGACCTTGAACCGCTGCCCTGCCAGATCGCAGGCCGCGCAGGGCCAGGGAATCAGTCCCCGGACCTGACAGTCGATCTCCCGGGCGGAGCGGGTCCAGTCGATGGGGGACATCTCTTTTGTCAGCATGGAGGCGTAGGTCTGACGGCTCTCATCCTGGGGTGTCCGGGCGGCTGTGCCGTTTCCGATGGCCGCCACCGCCTCGCTGAGGGCCTCTGCCCCCAGGTCCGCCAGGCGCACCGTCAGGGCCTGGGCGTCCTCGTCCGGGCCGATGGGAGTCTCCTTCTGCAGGATCACGTCCCCTGCGTCCAGCTCCTTCGCCATATACATGATGGAGACGCCGGTAGTCTCCTCCCCGTTCAGGATGGCCCAGTTGATGGGGGCCGCCCCCCGATACTTGGGCAGCAGAGACGAGTGGACGTTGATAGAGCCGTATCTGGGCGCCTCCAGAATGTCCTCCGGCAGGATGCGGCCGTAGGCCGCCACCACCGTCAGCTCCGGTGCCAGGGACTGCACCAGCTCCAGCGCCGTGCCGTCCCGCATCTTCAAAGGCTGATAGACGGGAATATTTTCTGTCAAAGCAAATTCCTTTACAGGCGTTGGCACCAGCTTATGTCCCCGGTTTTTGGGCTTGTCCGGCTGCGTGAACACGCCGCAGACCTCATGGCCGTCGGCCACCAGCCGCCGCAAGGACGCCACGGCGAAGTCCGGCGTGCCCATGAACAGGATCCGCATGGGCTCACTCCCCTTCCTGAGCTTCTGCGGCCTCACGGGCCTGCCGCTCCTCCTGCTCCAGATAGTCCCGGAGCTCCTCATCAGAGAGGAAGTGGTCGATGTGCTCCACAAACAGATGGCCGTCCAGATGCTCGATCTCGTGGCAGAAGGCTCGGGCCGTCAGGCCCTCGCCCTCCACCTCGAACCAGTCGCCATACCGGTCCTGGGCCCGGACCCGGACCACGTCCGGCCGGGTGACGATGCCCCATTTGCCGGGCACGCTGAGGCAGCCCTCCAGCCCGGTCTGCTCGCCGCTCTGAGCCACGATCTCCGGGTTCACCAGTTCGATATACTCCTCAGAGTCCTCGTCCAGCACCACGCACACCCGGCGCAGCACTCCCACCTGGGGAGCAGCCAGCCCAGCGCCATTGGCATCCTCCAGTGTTTCCAGCATATCGTCCAGCAACTGGTGCAGGTGAGGGTTGAACTCCGTCACAGGGCGGCACACCTTTGTCAGGCACTCCTCTCCCTGCACCACGATCTTCCGTAAAGCCATAAGTCCTTGACCTCCTTCAAAACGCTGCTCACTCCATGGAGTTGCAGTCCACAAATAGATTCATCCCGCGGTTGGCGCGGTCGTTTGCAAATGCCTTCAGCAGCCAGCTCACCGCCTCTCGGGTGGGCCTGTCGTTCTTTCCCACCAGCAGGCAGCGGTAGCGGTAGCGGTTATTCAGCTTCATCACCGGCGCAGGGGCGGGACCCAGCACCTCCGGTTCTCCGGCCGCCAGCTCCGGCAGGGCGCAGAGGCGGCGCAGCTCTTCCCGCACTGCGACGGCGGCCCGGAGGACGGCGCCCTCCTCGGTACCGGAGACGGTGAAGGTGAAGAGGTCTGCAAATGGCGGAAACCGCCGCAATCGCCGCATCCGGATCTCCCGCTCATAAAACCCCTGGTAATCCTGCCGAGCCGCGCACTGGATCACATCGTTTTCCGGGGTGTAGGTCTGGATCACCGCCCGGCCGGCACTGCCGCCCCGGCCCGCCCGGCCCACCACCTGGGTCAGCAGGCTGAAGGTCCGCTCGGCGGCCCGGTAGTTGTCTACATACAGGGACAGATCCGCAGCCAGAACCCCCACCAGTGTCACCTGGGGAAAGTCCAGCCCCTTGGCCACCATCTGGGTGCCCAGGAGGATGGGAATCCGCTCCCGCTCAAACTTGTCCAGCAGCTGCTCATGACGGCCCTCGGCGGTGTCTGCGTCCATCCGCAGCACCTCCGTACCTGGGAACAGATCGTGGAGCTCCTCCTCCACCTTCTGAGTGCCGGTGCCCACGTGCTTCATGATGCCGCCGCAGACGGGGCAGGTGTCGCTGGATCGCTCCGAGTGGCCGCAGTAGTGGCACATCAGCCGCCCATTGGCGGAGTGATACGTCAGCGCCACGCTGCAGCGGGGACACTCCGGCACATGGCCGCACTCCCCGCACAGCAGATACCTGTTGCTGCCCCGGCGGTTCAGCAGCAGGATGCTCTGCTCTCCCCGCCGCAAGTTTTCCTCCAGCTCAGTGCGGAGGACCTGCCCCACCATCCCGGCGTTGCCCGCCCGGATTTCCTGTTTCAGGTCCGCCACCAGCACCTCCGGCAATGCCTGCCGGTTATATCGCCGGCGCAGCAGCGCCTTGTGATAGATCCCATGCTCCGCGTTCCAGGCGGTCTCCACCGCCGGAGTGGCAGACCCCAGGACCAAGGTGGACTTGTCCCGGGCGCAGAGGTATTTGGCCACGTCCCGGGTGTGATACCGGGGCGGGTTTTCCGACTGATAGCTGCTCTCCTGCTCCTCGTCCAGGACGATCAGGCCCACGTTTTTCAGCGGGGCGAAGATGGCGGACCGGGTGCCCAGCACCACCTGGACCTCGCCCCGGCGGATACGCTTCCACTGGTCGTAGCGCTCCGTCATCCGCAGGGAGCTGTGGAGCATGGCCACCTGGTCCCCAAAACAGGCGGAGAACCGCCGCATCATCTGGGGCGTCAGCACGATCTCCGGCACCAGGACCATGGCCCGCCTCCCCCGGCTCAGTATTTCCTGAACCAGACGGAGATAGACCTGGGTCTTGCCGCTGCCGGTGACGCCCTGGAGCAGCACCGCCTCCGGCTTCCCGGTCTTCGTCAGGGTCCGGATAGACTGAAAGGCCGCCTCCTGTTCCTCATTGAGGACGATAGGACCGCTGGGTTCCACCGCCGTCAGGTCCGGCAGCCGCAGCTCCTCTTCCGCTGAAAAAGCCACGATCCCCGCCTTCTCCATCCCCCGGAGGGCGGCCATGGAGACGCCTGTGAAGTAGCATACCTCCGCCGCGCTCATCCGCCCCTCTGCCGCCAGGAGACGCACCGCCTCCCGCCGCTGGGGGGAGGATCGCTTTTCCGTCAGAGATGCGGCCTCCTCGGCGCTGACGGCCAGTTCCACCATCCGACGGGACTTGTCGCCGATCCTCCGGCGGGCCGCAGTCTCGCAGACCGTGACCCCGGCCTTCTGCAGTGCCCGCAGCACAGTGCCAGCCTCCCTGCCGCAGGCCTCCTCCAGCACTGACAGCTCTGCGGAGCCTCCGGCGGCAAACAAGGCGTCCAGCACCGGGGCGGCCCGTCGGATGCCGGTGGCCGCGCCGTCGGCCGCGCAGCGGTCCATGCCCTCTGCCACATGCCAGACCTCCCGGATCTGGTACCAGAGTCCGGCGGGCAGGATGGCCTTCACCGCTTCAAACAGCGTGCAGAAGTACCGCTGCCGCAGCCACAATGCCAGGGCGATGCCATCGCCGTCCAGTACCGGCCCTCGGTCCAGGACCGACAGCAGGGGCTTGAGCCCCTGCATCTTTTCACCTGGCGTCCGGGCCAGAATAATGCCCTCACTGGTGCGGTTGCCCCGGCCGAAGGGCACGGTGACCCGGACGCCGGGTACCGCCGTTTCCAGCAGCTCCGGGGGAACCAGGTAGTCATACGGCTTGTCAATGGAATAGGGCGCGGCGCTCACCGCGATTTTCACGATCTCAGCGGTTTCCATGCCTCGCCCCTCCTGTTGTTACTGTGCCTCTTCCTCCGCCGGCTGTAGATCCTCCGGTTCCTCAATGGTCAGGTCCATGTTTCTGGCGTCCAGCTTGCCGTCCGCCACTTCCTGGATGGCCAGGGTGACGGGCTTCTCCGTCAGATGCTCGCCAGTCTCCTCCGCCTCGTCGGCGATCTGCCGGGCCCGGCGGGCCACCACGTCCACCAGCATATAGCGGTTGGGGATATAGCCGGTCAGCTTGTTCATTGCGGGATACAGCATCATAATGGATCAACTTCCTATCTGCCTTGCAGGCGTAAATTTATTTATGAACAAAGCGGGCGTCTCAGCGTCCGCTGATGATCTCCATGCGCTCCTGGGGCTTGCAGTGCTCCGCCGTGATAATGGCGTTCAGCTCCCCCACCGCATTCTCCACGGTGTCGTTGATGACAAAGTAATCATAGGTGTGGGCCGTCTGAAACTCCACTTTGGCCCGCAGCAGCCGCTTCTGGATCTTCTCGGGGCTGTCGGTGCCCCGCTCTGTCAGGCGGCGCTCCAGCTCCGCCCAGCTGGGAGGGGCGATGAAGATGCGCACCGTGTCCGGCCGCTTGCTGCACACCTGGATGGCGCCCTGGATCTCAATATCCAGGATCACGTCCTTCCCGGCCTCCATGGCATCGTCCACAAACTTCTTGGGTGTGCCGTAGAAGTTCCCCACGTACTCCGCGTACTCCAGGAACTGGTCCATGGCGATCCACTTCCGGAAGGACTCCACGTCCATGAAGTGGTAGTGGATGCCGTCCAGCTCTCCGGGACGCGGGTCCCGCGTGGTGGCCGACACAGAAAAATACAGATTCTTCCGGGACTCCAGCAGGGCCTTGAGCACCGTGCTCTTCCCCACGCCGGAGGGGCCGGAGACCACAAAGGTCCTCCCCTTTCTCATATACACACGCTCCTATTCTTCGTTCTCTCTCTCTTCCTTCGGTGCGAACCGCTCCGGCGGCAGGGCCGACAGTACCACGTGGTCACTGTCCATGATAAAAATGGACGCGGTCTTGCGGCCGTAGGTGGCGTCGATCAGCATTCCCCGCTCCCGGGACTCCTGCACCATGCGCTTGATGGGGGCCGAGTCCGGCCCCACCACAGCCACCAGCCGGTCAGCGGAGACCAGATTGCCGAATCCGATGTTGATGAGCTTCATCTTCCATCACTCCACATTCTGGACCTGCTCCCGCATCTTCTCCACTTCCGCCTTCAGCCCCACCACTACATTGGCAATGGCCACATCGTTGCACTTGGAGCCGATGGTGTTGGACTCCCGGTTGACCTCCTGGATCAGGAAGTCCATCTTCCGGCCCATGGGCTCGTCGCTTGCCAGCATGGTACGCAGCTGGGCCACGTGGCTCCGCAGGCGGACGGTCTCCTCGTCCACAGCCACCTTATCCGCGTAGATGGCGGCCTCCATCAGGATCCGCTGCTCGTCGACGGTGGTGCTCTGCAGCACCTCCTCCATCCGGGCGGTGAGCTTGGCGCGGTACTCCGCCACCGTCTCCGGCGACCGCATCTCCACCTGTCCGGTGTAGCGCTCAATGGCGTCCAGCCGGTTGGAGATGTCCTCCGCCAGCTTCTGCCCCTCTACGGCCCGCATGTCATTGTACGCGGCCAGCGCCTCGTCCAAGACCGCGCAGAGGTCGGCGCTGACAGTCTCCAGGTCCTCATCCGCCTTCGTGACGGTGAGGACGTCCGGGAACCGGGCCAGCGTCTCCGGCGCGGGCCGATAGTCCGCTGTGCCGCAGACGTCCGACAGCTCCCCCAGGGCGGCGGCATACTGGGCCGCCAGCTCCCGGTTCACCGCAACCTTGACCACATCCGCGGCAGTGGCGTCCACGGTGATGAACACGTCCACCTTTCCCCGGGACACCGCCTGCTGGACGTGCTTTTTCACTGCGTCCTCCGCAAAGGCATACATCCGGGGCATCTTCACGGTGCAGTCCAGATACCGGTTGTTGACGGAGCGGACCTCCACCGTGATGTCCCGCTTGTGCAGCTCCTGTCTTGCCCGGCCGTAGCCGGTCATGCTCTTAATCATGTGATCCCTACTTCCTCTCTTGTGGTCTCTCAGCAGCAGAACCAATAGCCGCCGCCATTGCAGAGCGCCCAGAGACAGCACAGGCTCATACAGGGATTTCCGCCGCACAAGGTGCCGAAACTCCCGCCGCCGGGGCGGTATGCCGTGTCGTCCGTGCCCTCCATATACTCCAGCGCCTGCCGGTACTCGGCGTTGGTGGGGTCCATCTGGCAGGCGGTCCGGTAGTACCGCAGCGCCTCGTCCAGCCAGCCCCGGCGGTAGCAGACCGCCCCCTTCAGGAAGTTCCACTCCGCATTGTGGTCGCTGTAATTGGCCAGCAGCGCCTCCGCCCGGCTGATGTTGCCGGTGTTGATGGCGATGCGGGCCTGCTGGAGCACGGAGCTCTGACCGCTGTAACTCTGGGAGCCCCCATATCCGCCGTAGCCCTGATAGCCGCCGTATCCGCCGTAGCCGGAAGCGCCGTAAGAGGCCCCGCCGGAGCCACTCCCCCGCTTGCCGGAGGCCCGCTCCTTGGTGATCTGCTCGTAGGCGGCGTTGATCTCTTTCATCTTCTCCTGCGCCAGATCCGCCAGCGGATTGTCGTGGTAGTTATCCGGGTGGTACTTCCGGGCCAGCTCCCGATATGCTTTTTTGATCTCCTCGTCGGAGGCGTTCTCCGACACACCCAGTATCTGATAGGGATCGTTCATGTGGTCTCCTCAGCCTTCTTGTGTTTCTTTCTCTGTTCCCTGGGGGGCATTTTGTGGAAGGTGCCCTCCAGCACGGCCCGGCCCACGGCAAAAAGCCCGGTGTACACCGTACTCTCCAGCAGGGGGCGCCAGACGCCGAAGTCCCACAGCTCAAAGGCCGTGGCGATCATGTGGATGGAGTGGTCCAGCGTTCTGGCAAAGGCCCGGCGGCTCTCCTCGTCCCATTTGCCGTCCCGCAGGCCATAGCGCAGGGCCACGGGATTATAATTCCCGGAGACGGCGTCTTTTTGCAGGTCGTCCGCCGCGTCGATCAGATACACCCACCGGCCCAGGTGGTAGAGCATCTGCTCCAGCACCCGCCGCCGCACCGGGTCCTCCACCCCGGCAGCCGCTGCCGCTAGCAGCTGGGCAAAGGTATCTGCCGCCTGATCCATGGAGGGACAACACTCCCCCTCCAAGCGGCTCAGAGCCGCCAGCTGTTCCCGCACCCGGCCGTCAAACTCCGGCCGGGCCGCGGCAGCCTTTCGATAGCCGCCCCGCAGTGCGGCGGCGGAGACCCGGTAGCCCAACCCCTTCCAGAGGCCGTGGTCCTCCACGCCGTCCCGCAGCTGC
>OIYU01001530.1_pt1 | contig 14608 bp, 8 predicted proteins | sample 1588321 | NCBI WGS metagenome assembly OIYU01 (sample SAMN03283258) | human gut metagenome | biome: human-associated habitat; material: feces | host: Homo sapiens | place: USA | collected 2013 | reverse complement strand
GAAGAGCATGAGCAGATCATTTATATGATATTCATGGCAGTTATCCTGTTTACCGATGTGCTCAACGTCCCTCTGTCCTTTTTAAGCGGTATTTTGTTTAATGGACTGGATTGGTTTACCTCTTTGTTTATGCGCTTCTAGGAGGGCTCAGAGGTGGTAGAGCAGCTTTCATTTAAAATAGCCGAAGTGGAAGGTCCGCTTGACCTCATCCTTCAGCTGATCTCAAAACATAAACTGAATATCTATGATATCGAAATCACCAAGCTTCTGGAACAGTACCTTGCCTATATGGAGGAGGTACAGAGTCAGGAACTGGAGATTGCAAGTGAGTTTCTGGAGATGGCATCCAGACTGGTATACATTAAATCGGTATCACTTCTGCCAAAACATGAGGAACTGGAAGAACAGCTCAAACGGGAACTGACAGGGCAGTTGATCGAATATACCCTTTGTCGTCAGGTGGCAGGGCTGCTTAAAAACCGCTATGTGGGCGATGAGTTGTTTTACCGTACCATGCAGCCAGTAACCAAAGAAGCACAGTATGAGCGCCATCACAAGCCGCAGATCCTGTTGGAGGCGTATCTGTCCGCAGTAGGAAAGAAAAAACTCCCGGAAAACCCTCAAAAGGCCTTTGAACCAATTATGGCAAGAAGGGTAGTATCGGTAAATTCCAGAATCGTAATTATCATGAAGATGCTGTATAAACAGCGTCGTGCCCCATTTTTATCCCTGTTTGAACAGAGCAGTGACCGGGCAGATATTGTAGCGACCTTCCTGGCAGTTCTGGAGCTGGTTAAAAATAAGAGGGTCATGATTGAAGATGATGGAAAAACTGTCAGCCTGCTGTAAAAGCGACGGGGAGGAAACAGATTGACAAAACTTTCAGAATTGGAAAAAAGTATTCAGGCAATCCTGTTTGCGTCAGGAGAACCGTATGAGAAGGATCGTCTGGCAAAAATACTGGAGATCGACCGGGATACTTTGGAAAAAATTATCGAGAGAATCAATGAACTTTATAAAAAGACAGCGTTTGTAATCCTGGAACTTGACCAAAGCTATCAAATGGTAACTCGTGCAGAATATGCACAGGTGATTCAGAAAGCTTTGGAGGTTAAGAATAACACGCCGCTCAGCCAGGCTGCGCTGGAAGTTCTGGCAATTATCGCATATAACCAGCCAGTGACCAAATCGTTTATCGAGCAGGTCAGAGGAGTGGATAGCGGTTCGGTGGTAAATTCCTTGGTTGCAAAAGGGCTGGTTGAAGAGCAGGGCAGGCTGGAGATTCCAGGAAGACCAATTTCCTACGGAACGACCGAGCATTTTCTGCGCTGCTTTGGAATGAAAAACATCGAAGCTTTGCCAAAGCTGCCGCAGCAAACCCAGATGCAGCAGGAAGAATCGACAGAGCAATAGTTTGCAGCGAAGGAAGGGGAGGTGGCAGCGGTGATCGTGCTGTGGATAATTTTAGCGATACTGGCATGTATTTTGTTGCTGCTATGCTTTCCTGTGGGGATTCACCTGTCTTACTGGACACCAAAAGATGAGAAGAAGCAAACAGTTCCCTATAAAACAGAAGCTGTTGACAAGGAAATCGATGAGCTGGAGCTGTGTGAGGGCGACAAAGAGGTTTTGCGCCAAGCAGTAGAGGAATTAGGTTATTACGAAAAAGAGCCTGAAAAGCAGCTGACAGCTACTGTGCACTATCTGTTTTTTAAGATAAAGCTTTATCCGATGAAGTTAAAACAAAAACCGGAAAAAGAAGAAAAGAAAAAGGAACCGAGTCCCCAAAAAGCAAATCAAAAAGGGTCCAAAAAGGAAGAAACCTCTTTTGATATCAAAGCAATGCTTCCAGCAATTTGGGAGTGTGCGAAAAAGCCTTTGACAATGATTTTAAATGGAGTCTGTGTAAAGACTCTGAAACTCTCTGTATTGGTTTCAAAGGAAGATACAGCACAGTCAGCGCTGGATGCTCAAAAACTTGTCACAGCAGTTTATACAGGGCTTGGCGTTGCACAAAACCTAATTCAGGTAAAAAAAGCAGACATTCGGATAAAACCGGATTTTTCAGGGCAGGAACAATCTGATTGGCAGGGTGAAATATTGGTTCAGATGCGTCCAATCATTGTATTGGGTGCAGCTCTGCGCTTTGTTGTTTGCTTTGCAATCAAAGTGCTGGGAAAGGCAAAGAAGGAAGAGAAATCTTCCATATCTCCCACCAAAGAATGTGGAAAATCAACTGCAAACTAATTCTTGCAAAATAGCGAAATTTTTATATTGTCAGGAAAGGAATGATATCCATGAGTCAGCATATCCATAACTTAATGGGCGAATCGATGAAAGGTCTGCGCGATCTGGTCGATGTGGACTGTATCGTCGGAAAGCCGATTGTAACTGCAAGCAACACCACCATTATCCCGATTTCAAAAGTAACTTTTGGTTTTGGCTCGGGCGGCAGCGATATCGCAAAATCGACAAAGGATGATTTTGGTGGAGCAGCCGGTGCAGGGGTTACCATCCAGCCGTTGTGCTTTCTGATTGAACGGGATGGAGATGTACGAATCTTAAACGTCAGCCCAAATCGTACCACTGCGGATGCTCTGGTCAACATGATTCCAGAGGCAATCGATCGTGTTTCGGCGATGGTTTCCAAGACTCAGCAGGAAAAGCCAGCTGAGGTTAAGGCAGATACTGTCATTGTAAACGAATAAAATTTATTTTAAAACAAAAAAAGGAAGCTCTTTTAAGAGCTTCCTTTTTTATTTACCGGAAAGTCCGGGATTTTGTTTTGAGAAAGAAGGAATCTTATGAGATTACTTCTTCTTGCGATTAAGAACGATCACGCCGCCCAGAGACAGTACTGCTGCAGCCATTGCTGCGAATGGCAGAGAGTCACCGGTAGATGGGTTAGCCTTCAGAGGAACTTCACCGTCATCGATGGTTACGGTATCATCCGGCAGGTCAGCCAGAGGAACATCTTCATCGTCGATGGTTGTGGTGTTGTTTGGACGATCATTCAGCGGAACATCGTCATCGTTGATGGTACGGGTAACAGTGTTGCCGCCGGTGTAACGATCATCATCGTCGTCGTTGTCACCGCCGTTGCCGCCTGGGTTTGTACCTGGGTCAGTTGGATTAGTGTGCTGTACGTTGAGAACAATGGTATCTTCACCTAAAAGATCCCACATATATTCAGTAGAACGAGGTGCAGGATTACCAGCTAAAACAAAGATAGCATCAGGGTTATTTGCTGCATAGGTATGTGCAGTATGGTCAGTATTATAGTCTTCGAGCAAAGAATTAGTTTTTACTCTTACCTGTGCGAAGTAGTGAGGAGTAGTCATATCGCCCTCGTAAGATAACGGCATTGGGGCTACATATGGTCCGACAATCTCGAAGGCATCTGTCTCTAACAGTGCGTATGTTTTAGAGTCATGATGGTTCTGTTCTGTGATACAGTCTAAAACTACTTTAAGTTCATCACGAATATCTTCTACAGTTGGCTTGTCCGGTATATCTTCATCACAGGTTACGTAAATCTTATACGAATCCTGCTGTCCTTCTGTCTCAGAAGGAGCATACCATGTTTTTGTTACTTCATCGTACTGTAAATCAATAGAAAGATCATCATAAGTATAGACATGTCCGGATGTATATTTACCTACCAGACTCAGATAATCTTCAATAGGGTTCTCTTCAAAATGAAGTGTAAGAACACCAGTTTCAACTTCGTTCTCATCATATGTATAGGACAATCCAGATTCTTTTAAAGATATTGTTTTAAGGACGGTACCTTCTTCATGTTGTACTTTTTCATTTTCGCAGACAAACGCAACAGGAATATTATCAAAAGAATCTGGTTTAACCTCAGGGACTTCTGTTGTAGGTGTTTCCAGTGTGATGTACAGGGTAGTACCATCTACTTTTACATCATAAATGTATTCAAAAGAAATATTTTGTTTACGGACAAGATTCCATTCGATGAAAGTAAATCCGTTAAAGAATTCTTTTGCTTTTGTAGCATCATTGACATCAGTTGTTAACGATTCTGGGATAGGTCCACCTTTGAAGAGATCAATTACCCATGAAGGTAAATCTTCAATTCCAGTTGGAGTTGTAAAATGACCGTTTCTACCAGTCAGGAAAATATATTTTCCATCATATTCTGCATGCAGATAGAGAGGATCGACTTTGAGTTCTTTTTTCAAATTTTCCCCAAGATTAATTTCAATATGCTCAATCTGTTTAACTTCAGCCTTGCAGGTAACAGGGATAGTGACGATCTCGTCACCTTCAACTATCCATTTGGTGTTATCTACAAGAGTTAACTGGATTATGTACTCACCATTTGGGTTTACCAGACTATGACCTGCATTAGTTTTATTGTAATCTTCCAGATATTTATCTGCCTTAATAGTAACAGTTGCAGAAACATCGGTTACAGGGCTGATAGTATAGTAAGTATTTTTATCGGCTACCTTCAGCATTATATTTTCACTGTTATGGCTATCATTATCAGTACACTCAAATTTGACGCCGAGACCGAGAGCTTCTACATTAATATTTTCTTCTGTTTCTTCAAATTCAACTTTCAGTGTAGTCGGCTCAGTAACAGATGGAAGGGTATAGGTACCATCTTCATTAGCTTGGATAGTTGTGTCACCAAAGGTTACAGAAGCAACTTTGTAACCAGTGTCAGGAGTGATAGTAAAATCTGGAGCAGTACCGTATTCTACTTCAACCTTTTTATCAGTTGTATCTTTATCTACTACAGTACCGTTATAAGTAACCTTACCATTTTCACCAACATCAACAGTTACTAACGGGTTATAATTGGCAGAGAGTGTGTAGTAGAGAGGATATATGGAAGATTCACCATGTGTTAAAAGATGGTTGATACGTACGGTTTCACCAGAGGTATACGCTTGAGTTGTATCGTCTTCGTTACTAAACGCATAGCTGTTCCAAGCTGTATCCATATTTCCTTTTAAGTTACTGCTATCTATAGCATCACCTATTCCTAAGATAGGGTCGCGATAAATATGGGTAGTCCAATTTTTAAATACCCAACCATCAATATTGGTATTTGCAGTATAGATACGATATCCTAATCCTTGTACGAATGTAGATCCAGAATTATCGCCGAGAGTAATAGGTTCTTCGGAGTAGTTAGAAATATTTTTAGTTTGGTATACCCCTATTATAGCATCATCAACAAGAGAAGAATCGTTATGTACACTAGGTTCGTATTTACTTGTATCAATCGATGGTGCACTGTATGTTATAGGTGTATCAGCACGTGTCATCATTGGCGCTGCTACAGGAGCCTCTGTACTTTCTCCAATGACAGGTTCTACACTCTCCTGTACAGGAGACAAATCGGATGTATCCGATTTACTGCCATAATCAGCGAACGCAATAACACTCTGAGAACTGAACAACAGGGAAGCTGCCAGCAGAACAGAGGTCATAGAACGCCTGAATTTGTTCGTCATAAAAATCTCTCCTTGCATTAATTTTGTGACCTTGCTTTAAAAGGTGACTTTGCATGCCCAAATTATAGCATACCAGTTTTATAAAGTAAAGATTTTTGCGGATAAAAAATAAAAAATTTATAATTAAAGAAAATAAAAAGTTTAAATATGACCAAAACAGAACAAAAAACAGACCGAATGAACAAAATTCGGTCTGTAAAAGTGTAAAATGGATTTTATTTATGATGAAAGTGCTCGAACAATCTTTCTCGTAGGGAGTGTTTCTTTGCCGGAAGCTCCAGCGGCTTTTCAAAATATTCGTGAAGATACTTATGAGAATCCAGTGGTTCTGCATGGTCGCTGGTGTCCTTCAGATAGCTTCCATCTGCAAGCATCTGCCAAGAATTCTGGTTGTCCATGCGGATTGCATCGACCAGACGCTTGATATCGCGGCGCGCATCCGCAGATTTAACTTCGGTAAACACCTCAACGCGGCGGCGGGTATTGCGGTTGAGCAGGTCACCGGAGCCCATAAAGATACGCTGGGTATCTTCATCTGCTCCAAAGATAAAGATGCGGGAGTGTTCCAGATATCGTCCAACAATGCTCTTGATACGGATATTGTCGCTGTAACCTTCAACCCCTGGGCACAGACAGCAGATACCGCGGATGACCATTTCGATCTTGACACCTGCCTGGGAAGCTTCGATCAGCTTTTCCATAATTTCCATGTCGTTGAGGGAGTTTACCTTAATGAAGATATAACCTTCCTTTCCAGAGCGGCAGGCTTCAATCTGTTCATCAATATACTTGATGACATTTGGCTCAAAGCAGTTTGGAGCGACCCACAAACTCTTGGTGGAATCCACGACCTCACCCATGCACAGTGCCTGGAAGACGCGGGTTGCATCCTCACCCATGGCCTGATCGGTAGAAATAAAGGAAAGGTCGGTGTAAAGTTCAGAGGTCTTTTCGTTATAGTTTCCAGTTCCCACCTGGGTGATATATCGAATCTGATTATGGACCTTGCGGGTAATCAGGCAGAGTTTTGCGTGAATTTTATAATCACTGAGTCCGTAAATGACGGTACATCCTGCTTCTTCGAGCATGGTTGCGTAGTTGATGTTGTTCTGTTCATCAAAACGAGCGCGCAATTCCAGAACGCAGAGGACTTCCTTTCCTTTTTCCGCAGCATGAGCAAGGGCGGAAGCGATTTTACTGTGATTTGCAAGTCGATACAGAGAAATCTTGATGGAAAGAACGCTTGGATCATCTGCTGCTTCGTTGAGGAGATCTACAAACGGCTTTGTGCTGTGGAATGGGAAACTCAGGAGCAGATCATGGTTTTGCAGATAGTTGATAGCACCACCGCCATCGCCGTTTGCAAAATCAACCGGTACAAATGGTTTGGCTTCATGATAGTACCACTGTTTTTTATCCTTATGTGGGTCAAGTGCAGACGGGAGTGCAAAACCGAAGGAAAAATCCAGAGGAATGGAGCGAACCAAGATACAGTTCGGAGAAACTTTCAATTTTTTACAGAGAAAAGCGGATAACTTTTCTCCAGGCTGGGAGGAGAACTGAAGGCGTACCACATCCAGACGACGGCGTTTTTTGAGCATTTCAGTCATGACACCACGAAAATCGATGTCAAAGTCGAACAAACCTTCATCCACCGAGATATCAGCATTTCGGGTTACACGCATGACATGCTTTTCCTGAATCTTCTGTTTGCCGAACAGCTTCTGAGCAAAGTGCAGGAGGACGTCAGCGGTAAACAGAATTTTTCTGCGCTGGTTGATATTAAAAATGAAATAAGGTGGAAGCTGAGAGAAAGGAACAATGCCAAGACAGATATTTTCATCCTTGCTTTCCAACACGCTGACAATAAAAGATTCCTTGTTTTTTAAGAAAGGAAAAGGATGCTGACGGTCTATAATCTGTGGGGAAAGCAGTGGGCGCATTTCTTCACTGAAATATTTCTGGACAATCTGCTCGTCCAGTTTGCTTAAGTGATGAAGATCGAGGATATCAATATCCTGATTGCGAAGTTCCAGACAGATAGATTCCCATGCCTTTTGTGCGATAGGGTTAATCTGATTTGCTTTATTAAGGATTGCATCGATCTGATCTGCCGCGTTTAGTCCGGTTTTGTCATCCAGTTTGTCCGGCTCAACGATGCTCTGGTCGTGAAGGGAACCGACACGAACCATGAAAAATTCGTCAAGATTGGAAAAGTAGATGGATAAAAATTTTAAACGCTCCATCAAGGGAATTTTCGGATTTAAAGATTCACTCAGAACGCGGAGATTAAACTCCATCCAGCTTAATTCTCGATTGACAAAGATTTTAGGTCTGGAAATATTTGGTACGATTTCTTGCATAATGATTCTCCTAGATACAGGTTGTGAGGCTTAACAGCACATTTCACTCAGCAGCACTTCGGAAAGAATTTTCATACCGTCGCGGGTAGATTCCACGTCGACCCATTCTTCCCGGGTATGTGCTCCTTTTCCTTCATAAACACCAAAGCATACTGCTGGAATTCCCATCGAGAGCGGAATGTTGCAATCGGTGGAACCACATTCTTCGGTGCGGTGATATCCATACTTTTCAGAAGCTTCCATGACAATTTTGGTTAAGCCGGAAGGATCGACATCTCCTTTGCAGGGACGATCTCCCAGAGCTTCGACTGTAACATCAATTCCGAATGTCTGGAACGATGCGATAACTGAATCGAAGAAACGATCCATAAAGGCAAGGCCTTCCTTTTTATTGGAACGGTATTCATACATCATCGAGCAGTTTTGTGCGATAGTGTTAACAGAAGTTCCGCCCTCGATCACACCAACATTGTAGGTGGTCTTTCCGATATCAGGAACCTTCAAACTGTAGAAGGTATCGATCATCTTTGCTGCATAATAGATGGCGTTTCGATTTCCGAATGCACCAAAGGAATGTCCACCTTCGGTTTTGACAGAGATGCGGTAGCGCTTGGAACCGACTGCATCGTTGACAACAGTTTTCATTCCGCCATCGATAGCATACAGTCGTTTGATTTTATCGCCAAAGTCTTTCATCAGCTGGCGTGTACCTTTTAAGTTTCCAAGACCTTCCTCACCGCTGTTGAGGACAAACAAAATTCCTGTTTTAGGCTTTAATCCCAGTTTGATTGCCATGCCTGCCATTTCCATGACAGCAACGGCATTGGTGGTATCGTCCCCGATTCCTGGAGCATAGTATCTTCCGTTTTCCTCTTTAAAAGGAAGAGGAGTCGTGTCTGGAAAAACAACATCGGTATGACCTAAAATGGCACATAGATCACCGCTCATATCACCATAAGGGAAAATAACATTGAGAGCCTCATCAATATATACACCGGTTGCACCAAGGGATTCCAGATATTGTTTACACCACTGTGCACGCAGTTCTTCCTGTCCTGAAGGAGCTGGGATCTGAGCCAGTTCCCTGATCGCGCTTAAAAAACGCGGACGATTATTTTCCAAATATTCCAAAACATCCTGCTGTAATTTTTGAGATCTGGACATGGAAATACCTCCTGAAAAGATATTATAATATGAAGATATTAGATAACATTACTACATCTTATGATAGCACATCTGAGTAGAGGGTGCAAACTTTAAACGAAGATTTTACATAAATGCGATTAGATTTTACATAAGGCTTGGTGATTTTTGCAGAAATATGATACAATAGGCAGGAAAAGGGGAGATGATATGGGAAAACGATTGACAATAGGCGTTCTTGCCCATGTGGACGCGGGGAAAACAACCTTTTGTGAGCAGCTTTTGTATCACACCAACAGTATCCGAAAACGCGGAAGGGTAGATCATCAGGATGCATTTTTGGACAGTGACCGTTTGGAAAAGGAACGGGGAATCACCATCTTTTCTAATCATGCGGCATTTGAAATGGGAGAGAACCGTTATTTTCTGTTGGATACTCCAGGACATATGGATTTTAGTGCAGAGATGGAACGGGCGATCTCCGCAATGGATTATGCTGTTTTGGTAGTCAGCTGTGTAGAAGGAATTCAGGCACATACCGAACAGGTGTGGAAACTTTTAAAAGAATATGAGGTACCGACCTTTTTCTTCCTGAATAAAACAGACCGCACAGGAGCAGATGCTCAAAGGGTGCTTTCTCAGCTGCAAAAACGGATGAGTTCCGGTGTTTGTGATTGCAGTGGTTCTTTTGAAAAACAGGAATGGAAAGAAGAATTGATCGAACGGGTAGCGGCGGAAGACGATGGATTGCTGGAGCGCTATCTGGAAGGAGAGTATGATGAATCATTTTGGTGTCATACTCTGCAAAAATTGGTAAAGCAGCGCAAGTTGTTTCCTTGTTTCCAGGGTTCTGCTTTGCAGGATGAGGGGATTGAGAGTTTCCTTACTGGATTGGATCAGATTACCTGTCCTAAAGAGGATGATGGGAATTTTGCAGCGACGGTATGGCAGATTCGACACGACGCAAGAAAGGAAAGAATTACCTTTTTGAAGGTGCAGTCCGGAATTCTTCATGCTCGGGAAGAAGTCGATATCCTGCTTGCAGACGGGACAAAGGCAAAAGAAAAAGTGAATGAACTTCGTATCTATCATGGAACCCGATTTACGACGGTACAGCAGGTACATGCAGGAGAACTTTGTGCAGTAACCGGCTTTACACAGGTTCATCCTGGAGACAGAATCGGTGAAAAATGTTTTCACCAGGATTATCATCTAGTTCCGATGCTGGGCGCCAAGGTGATTGTTCCAAAAGAAGTACCGCTGAGAACAGTGTTGGAAAATTTAAGACAGCTGGAAGATGAAGACCCAATGCTTGGAGTCAGCTTTGAGGAAAGTTTGCAGGAAATCCAGATTCGGGTCATGGGAGAAATTCAGCTGGAAGTGCTTCGGGAAGTGTGTAAAGAACGTTTCTCGCTGGATATTTCGTTTGGAGATTGCCAGGTATTGTATCGGGAAACCATTGCGGAAGAAGTGGTGGGTTATGGGCATTATGAGCCATTGCGCCACTATGCGGAAGTGCATCTGCGCCTATCTCCGGCTCCAAGAGGAAGTGGAATCAGTTTTGACAGTGAGTGCCCAACCGATATTCTTGCCCAGAACTGGCAGAATCTGGTTCGAACTCATGTGTTTGAGAAAAAACACAAAGGGGTGCTGACTGGTTCGGAACTTTGCGATGTCAAGGTTACACTGCTCACCGGACGCTCTCACTTAAAACATACCGAAGGAGGAGACTTCCGGGAAGCAACCTACCGCGCTATCCGTCAGGGGTTGGAACAATTGCTGCATCAGGACAAAATGATACTACTGGAACCTTACTACGCCTTTTCCATTTCACTGGAATCAGAACAGGCAGGAAGACTCATGGCAGATCTTCAGAGAATGGAATGTTCCTTTGGTTCTCCGCAGATGGAGGAAGAACGGATGATTTTGGAGGGAAGAGGACCGGCAGCGGTTTTGTCCGGATATGGAAGGGAGTTTATTTCCTATACACGCGGCAAAGGTGTAATGAGTTTCTGGTTCGATGGTTATGAACCTTGTAAGCATCAGCAGGAAATTGTGGAACGGATTGGATATCAGAGAGAACGTGACCTTGAAAATCCTTCCTGTTCTGTTTTTTGTTCTCATGGAGCAGGATTCCCGGTATCTTGGGATGAGGTGCAAAACTATATTCACTGCAAATAAAAAAGGAAGCTCTTTTAAGAGCTTCCTTTTTTATTTGTTATTTGTGTTTCTTCATCAGAAGAGCAATACCACCAATAGAGATTACAGCTGCAACCATTGCAGGAACTGGAATCATATCGCCGGTATTCGGGATATCCTTGAGAGGAACTTCTTCATCATCGATGGTAACAGTATCCTCTGGAAGGTCGGTCAGTGGAACATCTTCATCGTCGATTGTGGTGGTTGGAACCGGTGTTTCATTGATGATGGTTGGTGTATCATCATCTTCGTCACCGCCGCCGCCCGGACGTGGGGTTGGGTCTTCTGGGTCAACTGGTGGATCTACAGGTTTGCCGTTGCTGATGCTGTAGCTTACGGTTGGTTTCTGGAATGCTTCCTGTTCTCCTTCAACACCATTGCTGTCTACCGGATAGAGGATTGCCATCTTGTTGGTATACAGTCCAGCGTATTCTTTGCTGCCGTCTGCATCATACTGTCCGTAGGTTCCATCAGCAGTCTGAGGATTGGTCAGTTGTACGGTGTAGGTCAGCTGTACCGGAGCAAAGTTGGAAACTGGTACGTTGATATCCCAACGGAACAGCTCGCCAGCTACTTCCAGGGAGCGTGTTCCCATGCCTTCTGGATAGTAGGTCAGCACGAAGTCGTAGATACCATCTCTTACGTTACCAAAACCATAGATGTTTTCATCAATTTGTTCCTTATTGAGAACAGTACCACCTACTGTCAGGTTCAAATTATCGATGTTGTTAATGAAGTTAAAGTCGTACTCATTGCCAACATTATCGATACCTTCACCGATCACGTCAACTACCTGGCTTCCAGCATCCAGCAGGTAGTAGATATCGTTCTGGATATCATCAAACGAAACTGTTTTACCGCCTGCGAGATAGTTCATGAAGGAAGTAGCCCATGGATGATCGGCATTGCTGCTAGCATTCATCGCATAACAATGATAGCCTGCGTTCTGAGCTTCTTGATAAACTTGATGCGTTAAGTAAAGAGCTTTATCGATAGAGTTAGCATAATTAGATTGTTGTTCTTTATCTTTAGGTGTTGTATTTGTAGGTGTACCGTCATAAGGATACTCATATGTTGTGCCTTGGGCAACTACTTTTTGACCAATATCGTCTAACCAGGACACCCAGTTTTCAGGTGCATTATTGTTACCATATTTGGAGTTCCAGTTATCTGGACCAGCCCATGTAGCATAGATGTCAGGGTCATCAGAAAAGAAAGACCAAGCAGTTACAGTTGGTTCAGCATTATACATATAAGTAATACCATCGCTGACAAAAATCATGTATTTGCGATTGGTATCTACAGAAGTATCAGCATCCAGCATTGCTTTACCAGCGAGCAGACCTGCATGTGTGTTAGTACCACTGGAAATTTCCTGTCTGATTGCATCTTCAATCTGGCTCATATTATCAGAGTTCAGTTCAGTCAACTCAAGAACACGGTTAGCTACTTTATTGAAGATAACAACACCGACTTTAACCTTTGCTCCAGTTTCAGTAACCTGGTCATTCAGAGAATTTAACATTCCAATCATCTGGTCTTCTACTGTTGCACTGGTAGACTTATCCAGAACAAAGACAACATCAGATACCAGCTGTTCTTGCGCTGCTGGCAGCGACAGAGTTATCTGAGACTGATAGTTTGCATCCAGATTGGTTGCAGTCTTAGATTTGGAGTGTTCCCAATCAGTTGGATTAACTGGGGTTTCAGGATCATAAGCATAAGCATGTGCTGCTTTCAGAGATTGGAATCCTCGAAGAGTAATTCCATTAGCAGTTACATTTGCGAGATCATAATAGTTTCCTTGACTCCAACGGTTAGTGTTTAATTTAGTACTAGTTCCATCTTTATGACCATCAAAATACCATCCAGTAATTGGAAGTTGTGTTTGAGTAAGAGTCCAATCACTACTTACAGGATAAAAAGTAATACTTGCATTATTGAATTCATTTTTTGATCCTAAGTGAATATCATCTCCGGCTATATCTGCATGGTTATTATATAATTTTACACCATTTGGGACAGTAACTGTACCATCATTGCAGATACCACCACCAGTTTGTTTAGCATGGTTATTCATAATTTCAGTATCACTTGGAAGAATGATACTACCTGCATTATAAATACCACCGCCATTAGTGCTTACTTCGTCATTGTTATTAATTCTGAGAATAACACCATCTTCAAATGTAAAATCACCATAATTTTCTAAGCCATTATGGCTATTTCCTAAAATATTTACTTTTGCACCTGATTTTACAATAGATACACTAGAAGAGGAGGATGCCCGTAAACCAGCACCTCCACCTTTTTTCGCATTTCCAGTGGAAGTTAGACTAGAAGCACCATCCATGGTGAAATTTCCAGCATATGTAAATCCAAATAGTCCATTGTTAATACAATCTAATGTAGAATTTTCAAGTATAACATTTCCAGCAGAAAGACCGTGACCTTTATTATTCTGATAGGTAACGGTGGAATTAATTGCTGTAAAGTTACCGCCATTCGATGCATTGGAGGTACAATTCTGGACTGTAAATGTAGAATCCTCAACATTAATAACAGGACTGTTTACATAACCACGATTGGTACCGTCAATCAGGAAAGTACTACCGTCTGTAACATTAATTGTGGATTTTCCAGTTTTGTCCAACTGAATACCCTGACCAGCTGTTCCCTCAGTACTTGTACCAAGAATCTGGAAAGTAGAAGCATTGGTTACGTTTAGTACTGCGCCCTCATTCATATAAATTGCATTTCTCGTTTTAGTAGTTTTACTATCAAACTTAAATGTTAGGTTAGCACCATTGGTAACATTAAGTGTTCCAGAGAGTGACAGCATTAACCATGGAGCAGTACCATCAGAAATCCACTCAACTTCGACATCATCAAATGTTAAGACTCTACTTGGATCATAAAGACCAAAGCACATCCAGCCTTCACCATTACTTGTTAGTTGTTTTGGAATGGTGATTTTATGATGACCTGTGAAAGTCAGTGTTTTATTGAAGCCTTCTGTGAGTTCACAATCTTTAAGAAGAGTGATTGTGGAACCTTCTGCTGCCTCTTTTACAGCTTCATTCAGAGAAGAGTATTTTGTACCATTAACTTCAGCAACATACTCATTTTCAGGCAAAGTACTGATGTAAGCAATGTTTGCTTCCATATCGGTGAGCAGGCTGTAGTTTGTTACCTGTGCTTTTTCTTCCTCAGTAGCAAGTGCATCATATGCCTGTCTTGCAGCAAGCTGTGCGTTGGAGAAACCTTCGCTCAGGTATTTTGCGCTGGCATCTTCAAATGCTTTGCGTGCCTCAGAAAGTTTAGCAGCTTCGTCCTCGGACAGAGCTGGCTGGGTATCATCCTGCTCATGAGCTGCTTCTTTGTCGATGAGGGCTTTGAGCTCTGCATTGT
>OIYU01001524.1_pt1 | contig 14658 bp, 12 predicted proteins | sample 1588321 | NCBI WGS metagenome assembly OIYU01 (sample SAMN03283258) | human gut metagenome | biome: human-associated habitat; material: feces | host: Homo sapiens | place: USA | collected 2013 | reverse complement strand
TCACGGTGAAGGACGTGGCGGACACGGCGGACATCAACCGCAAAACATTTTACAATTACTATGCCGGCGTCCACCAGGTCATTGATGAAATCGAAAACGAGATCATCTCCACATTCGACCAGGCTATCCGAGAAGTGGACGCCCGCAGGGACATAAAAAACCCCTACACATTTTTTGAGAAGATCACTGCCATTCTCAACCAGGACTTGGATTTTTACAGCCATTTGTCCCGCATGCGCGGGAATTTGAGCCTATCCTACAAGATCACCACGCTGCTGAAAACGAAAATACTGAAGTCCTTCCTCCAGGAACATTCCTGCGACCCGCAGGAGGCGGAAATCTTTGTGGAGTACGCTGTGTGGGGAATGATGGCCGTGTATGAAAGCTGGTTCAACTCCCAGCGGAGCACGCCTTTGGAAGAGATCTCTCAAAAGCTGAGCGTGGTGTGCGTATATGGCCTGGCCGGGCTGCTGCGGGAGGACTCCTGACACGCCGGGGCGGATTACGTACTGTCCCGGCCCCCGAAGGGGGCGGCGGCCTCAAAAGCGCGGCGCAGCCTTTGCAGGGCCCGCTTCTCAATGCGGGAAACATAGCTGCGCGAGATGCCCAGGCGCTGGGCCACCACCCTCTGCGGCTGCGGGCGGCATCCCTCTAGGCCATAGCGCAGGCAGATGATCGTTCTTTCCCGCGGGGTGAGCACGGAGCGCACCAATCCGTAAAGCCGTTCGCTTTTCATCCGTGTGTCAATTTCCTCGATAATGGTGTCATCCACCGCCATAGTGTCCAGAATTGTGAGGGTGTTTCCGTCCTGGTCCGTGTCGATGGGTTCATTGAGAGAGATATCCTGGGCGGACTTTTTCCCGCTCCGGAAGAACATGAGGATCTCGTTCTCGATGCACCGGGAGGCGTAACTGGAAAGCCGTATCCCTTTACTGCTGTCGAAACTGTCAATGGCCTTGATGAGGCCAATCGTGCCAATAGAGATCAGGTCCTCCTGGTCATCCTGCCGCGCATAATATTTTTTGATGATGTGGGCAACCAGGCGCAGGTTGTGCTCGATGAGCTTCTGCCGGGCCGCCTGGCTGCCCTGGGCCATCTCCTCCAGACAGCGCTTTTCCTGGGCGGCGGACAGGGCCCGGGGAAAAGTGCCGCCGCCTGTGACATGGAGGAATAAATAGAGGATCTGGGAGAAAAAATCGAAAAGCTGGAGGAGCATAAAACCACTTCCCTTCTGGAATCTCTGCTGCATTTTTATGTGGGAATGCACCGCAGCGTGCCAGTACACCCAGAAAAAAGCGCTCCTCCCCCTTCTGTTTTTCCCCGCATTGTGCTATACTGGTTGCCGCTGCTATATGACAGCTGGAAATGCAGAACACATTGAAAAGGAGTGTTTTCTTATGAGTGAAACTAAGATTCCTGCCCGCAGCGAACTGGACCCCCAGTTCACTTGGGCCACCACCGACCTGTTCTCCAGCGATGGGGCCTGGGAAGCTGAGATCCCGGAAATCCAAAAACTGATTGAACAGCTGAAAGCCTGCCAGGGCACCCTGGGCCGCAGCGCCCAGGACCTGCTTGCCTTTTTTAAGCTGGAGGACCAGTTCACTTTGAAGGCCGAGCCCTTCGCCTGCTACGCCATGTACCAGAGGGACCAGGACACCCGGGACCCCCGGGCCCAGAAGATGAACGGCCAGATGATGAACCTGCTCATCCAGGCTGAGGAGGCCACCGCCTTTGCCACCCCGGAGATTTTGGAGATCCCCCAGGAGGCCATGGACCGGTTTTATCAGGAGGAGCCTGGGCTGGAGCACTACCGCCTGGCCCTCACCCGCATCCGCCGGCAGAAGGACCACACCCTCTCCCCCCGGGAGGAGGCCTTGCTTGCCTCGGCAGGGAAGATCGGCCAGTCCCCCAGCACCATCTACAACCTGCTCAACGACGCCGACCTGTCCTTCCCCGACGCAGTGGACCAAGAGGGCAACAAGCACCCTGTCACCCAGGGCACCTATATCCCCCTGGTGCAATCCGCTGACCGTACCCTGCGGGAATCTGCTTTCCGCAATTTCTACAGCTCCTTCGGCCAGTTCCGCAACACCTTTGCCGCAGCCCTGGAGGGCCAGATGAAGCAGCTGCAGTTCTTCGCCGACGCCCGCAAGTACCCCTCCGCCTTAGCCGCCGCCTTGGACAAGACCGAGGTGCCCGTGGAAATCTACCACAACCTCATCGCCGCCGTGCGGGAGAGCTTCCCGGTGATGCACCGCTATATGCGCCTGCGCAAGAAGATGCTGGGCGTGGAGAAGCTGCACTATTACGATATCTACACCCCCATTGTGGCGGACCAGGACGAAACCATCCCCTTTGAAGAGGCCAAGAAGATGGCCTTGGAGTCCCTGGCACCTCTGGGGGAGGACTACCTCTCCATGCTGAAAGAGGGCTTTGCGAACCGGTGGATCGACGTGTACGAGAACCAGGGCAAGCGCTCTGGCGCCTACTCCTCTGGGGTGTACAGCTGCCATCCCTTCGTGCTGCTCAACTACACCGACACCCTGAACGACGTGTTTACCCTGGTGCATGAGATGGGCCACGCCCTGCACTCCTACCTCTCTGCTAAGAACCAGTCTGTCACCTACGCGGACTACGTCATCTTTGTGGCAGAGGTGGCCTCCACCTGCAACGAGTCTCTGCTGATGCAGCACCTGCTGGCCTCTACCCAGGACAAGAAGCGCCGGGCCTATCTCATCAATTACTTCTTGGAGCAGTTCCGCACCACCCTGTACCGCCAGACCATGTTTGCTGAGTTCGAGCTGTGGTGCAGCCAGCAGGTGCAGCAGGGCAACCCTCTCACCGCGGAGGCCCTGTGCCAGAAGTATGGCGACCTGAACCGGGAGTACTATGGAGAGGACATCGAGCCCGACCCGGAGATTGCCCTGGAGTGGGCCCGCATCCCCCACTTCTATATGAACTTCTATGTGTATCAGTACGCCACCGGCTTTTCCGCGGCCATCGCCCTGTCCCAGCGCATCTTAAAAGAGGGCGCCCCCGCGGTGCAGGATTACCTGGGCTTCCTCTCCGGCGGCTGCTCCACCGACCCCGTGTCCTTGCTGAAAGGCGCTGGCGTGGACATGAGCACCCCTGCCCCGGTGCGGGATGCCCTGCAGCTGTTTGAAAGCCTCATCGGCGAGATGGAAACCCTGATGGCAGAGTAAGCCAAAATGACCCTGTTTGCATTTTTCTTCGAGCAATATTGCAAAACCACTTGACCTTTTATCGGATATTTGCTACAATAAACAGGCTTTCGCATACGTGTCCTGGAAGGAAGGACAGTCCTATCCTGCAAGAAGGTGTGGGCTTTCTTGTTCTGCCAAGACCAAATAATCACAAACGTGAGGAAAGAAGGAAAACAGCGATGAAAACCAAGAAGATTGCGTCCCTGCTGCTGGCAGGGCTCCTGGCTTTGTCGGTGGCCGCCTGCGGACAGCAGCAGGCTGTTACCAACCAGGAGACCTCTTCAGACGTGTCCACCACGTCTGAAGCGAGCTCAGATCTGAGCTCCTCCGCCGAGGCCGGCCAGACCGGCGAGCGGCCCACCGAGCCCAGCGGCCAGCTGGTTATCGGCTCTATCAACCAGGTCATCAACGAGTTCTACGACACTGGGTTCTCTACCAGCGAGACCAACTACAACATGTACGATCTGATCCACGGCACCATGGACTCCGTGGTGTACACCAAAGAAGGCGAGTTCCAGTACAACGACACCGTTGTGGCCTCTCACGAGGAAACTGAGAACGAGGACGGCACCAAGACCTACACCGTCTCCATCAACGACGGCCTGGTGTGGAGCGACGGCACCCCCCTCACCGCCAAGGACTACGTCTTCGCAGTGCTGCTGGAGAACAGCGACGAGATGGCCGGCGTGGACGGCTACCCCTGCAACGGCGGCTACTCCTATGTAGGCTATGATGAGTGGCTGGCCGGCACCGCCGACACCTTCGCCGGCGTGCATCTGGTGGACGACATGACCTACTCCCTGACCGTGAAGGCCGCGGAGCTGCCCTACCACTATGACATCACGTACGCCAGCCTCCGTCCCCGGCCCCTGCATGTGATCGCCCCTGAGTGCGACGTGGAGGACACCGAGAACGGCGCCACCATCACTGGCGAATTCACCACCGAGCTGCTTCAGGAAACCATCAACAACCCCGAAACCGGCTACCGGTACAATCCCAAGGTCACCTGCGGCCCCTACCTGTTCGAGAGCTTCGATGAGGCCAGCCAGCAGGCAACCCTGAAGGTGAACCCCGAGTTCGCCGGCGACTACCGCGGCGTGAAGCCCATGATCGAGACCCTGATCATCAAGACTGTGGTTTCCGACACCATGATGAACGAGCTGGAAAGCGGTTCTGTGGACCTGCTGTACAGCTGCTCCGGCGGCGAGACCATCAACGCCGGCCTGGACCTGGTGGAAGAGGGCACTGCCGCCGACTCCACCTACATGCGCAACGGTTACGGCCAGCTGCAGTTTGACTGCAGCGTGTTCCCCACCAACTCTGAGAAGGTGCGCCAGGCCATTGCTTACTGCCTGGACCGCAACGAGTTCGCCCGCCAGTACACCGGCGGTTACGGCTCTGTGGTGCACTCCTTCTACGGCCTGGCCCAGTGGGAGTACGCCGAGTCTGTGGACTGGATCAACGAGAACCTGAACACCTATGACATGAATGTGGATGCTGCCAAGCAGCTGCTGGAAGAGGATGGCTGGACCCTGAACGCGGACGGCACCCCCTACTCTGGCACTGGCACCCGCTACAAGGACGTGGACGGCGAGCTGAAGCCCCTGACCATCACCTGGTGCAACTCTGAGGGCAACCCTGTTTCCGAGCTGCTGGCCACCATGCTGCCCGAGACCATGGCCGAGGCCGGCATGGAGCTGCAGCCCACCACCACCGACTTCGCCACCCTGCAGAACGCCATGCTGCACTCCGCTGACACGCAGTACAACATGTACAACCTGGCCACCGGCTTTGCCACTGCCAACTCTCCCTGGTACTACTTCTCCAGCGACGAGGCTTGGATGGGCAACTACAATAACAACTGGATTGCCGACCAGGAGCTGAACGACGCTGTGGTGCCCATGAAGAGCATCCCCTATGATGACCATGACGGCTGGCTGGAAGCCTGGCAGAACTTCATCAAGGTCTGGAACGAGAAGCTGCCCAACATCCCGCTGTACTCTGACGAGTACTACGACTTCTACTCCCCCCGCGTGCAGGGCTGGGAGAACACTGCCACCTGGGGCTGGCAGAACGCGGTTCTGGACGCTTGGGTCACCGAGTAAGTGAAAAGCGAACGCGCATAAGCAAATAGTCCTGTAGAGAGCCCGGCGGGCCCCTTTGCTGGGGTTCGCCGGCTCTTTTAAAACAGAAATTATCGAGAAATGGGGGGATTCAAGTGGGAAAAGGCAGATATCTGCTGAAGAGATTTATCTATATTGTGTTCGTTTTCTTCATCATTTCCATCTTGATGTTCTTTATCTATAAAATTATGCCCGGCGACCCCGTGACCATGATGCTGGGCGACGCAAAGGCCAACATGAAGCCTGACGCCTATCAACGGCTGTACGATCAAACTCGGGAAAACCTGGGCCTGAACGGCCCCCTGATCGTCCAGTACATCCGGTGGATCGGCAATATGCTCACCGGGAACTTTGGCTATTCCACCCAGTATAAGAAGGATGTCATCGACATGATCGGCACCCCGATGCTGAACACTGTGATGCTCAACCTGGTCTCTATGCTGGTCACCTTCCTCATTGCTGTACCCCTTGGCATTGCCACCGCAGTGCGCAAGAACGGCGTCTTCGACAAGACCATCCAGGTGGTCACCATTATTGGCTACAGCCTGCCCAGCTTCATCATTGCCCTGCTGGCCATTTTCGCCTTCGCGGTGAAGATCCCCATTTTCCCCATCAGCGGCGTGCGCACAGCTGGATTTGAAGGCAACGCCCTGCAAACAGCCCTGGATACCCTGTGGCACATGTCCCTGCCGGTGATCGTCATGTCCATTTCGGGCATTGGCAGCATCACCCGGTATGTGCGGGCCGCCATGATCGACGTGCTGCGCATGGATTACATCAAGACCGCCCGGGCCAAGGGCCTGCGGGAAAAAGTGGTGATCTATGTCCACGCTTTCCGCAACGCCCTGATCCCCGTGGTGACCATTGCCACCGCCTGGGTAGTATCCCTGTTTGGCGGCTCCATCGTCATTGAGAACGTGTTCCTGTGGCCCGGCCTTGGCCAGACGCTGATCAACGGCCTGATGCAGCGGGACTTCTCTGTGGTGCTGACCATGCAGATGTTCTATGTGGTGCTTTCCCTGACGGGCAACGTGATTATGGACATTGCTTACACCATTGCGGACCCCAGAGTCCGGCTGGAAAACTGAGAAAGGAGGGAACCCAATGGCAAAGAAAAAGCTTTTTGGCAGCCGCAAATCCACGGCTGCGGCAGCTGCGCAGCGCATGGTGCTGGGCGGCCTTCCCCAGGAGGAAGAGGAGTTGATGCAAAGCCCTGTGCGCATGGTGGTACAGAGCTTTCTGCACGACAAGGTGGCCATGACGGGCCTTGTCCTGTTCCTGGTAATTTTCCTGTGCTGTATCGTCCTTCCCTTCTTTTACCCCATTGAACTGCACTATCAGGATGTGACCCAGTCCAATGTGGCGCCGGGCTTCGGCATGCTGAAGGTGCCCAGCCAGCTGCAGGGCAACGCCGAGATGATTTCCGCTGGCAGCACCTTCTCCGTAGCTATCGACGAGAACGGAAACGTGTACGAGTGGGGCACCTTCCCCACAGAGAAGCTGAAGAACATCCCCTCCTCTTCGGAGATGGGCAAGCTGACCCAGATCTCCGCCGGCCTGGACCATGTGGTGGCCGTAAACGAAGAGGGCAAGATCTTCACTTGGGGCAACGACCGCATGGGCCTGGCCAATGTGCCCGTGGAGCTGGAAGCGGCCCCCCAGCCCATCAAGCAGATTTCCGCCGGTTACCAGATCTCTCTGGTCCTGACGGAAAGCGGGCGCTTGTATAACTGGGGCAGCGCCTATCTGATGAACATTTCCGTCCCCAGCGAGGTACAGGGCAACATTGCCAAATTTGATGACAACACCAACATTGTCATGGCCTTGACCAACGACGGCGAAGTGGTGCCCCTTTCCAACAAGGCCTCTTCCTTCACCAATGTGCCTGAAGACATTCAGGGGGACGTGGTGGACATTGCCCTGACCGATGAGAGCGCCGCCGCCCTTACCAGCGATGGGCGGGTGCACACCTGGGGCAACAACGTAAACCACTCCATGGACGTGCCCGAGGACATCCAGGGCCGGGTGACCAGCCTGGCCGCAGGGCGCTATCACTACACCGCCGTGCTGGATGACGGCACGGTGGCCTCTTGGGGGGACAACACCTTTGGCCAGGACCAGGCCCCCCATCTGAACGGCAAAGCCGCCTCTGTTTCCGCTGGATATTACAGCAGCTACGCGATTATGGAGGACGGCAGCGCCAAGGGCTGGGGCCTGGACGGCTACCTGATGGGCACCGACAATCTGGGCCGCGATGTGTTCCGCCGCCTGATTGTGGGCGGGCGCATGACCATGACCGTGGGCGCCATCGCCGTGATTATTTCCACCTTCATCGGCGTGATTGTGGGCGGCGTCTCTGGATATAAGGGCGGCAAGCTGGACAACCTGCTGATGCGCTTGACGGAGATCGTCTCCTCTGTCCCCTTCCTTCCCTTCTGTATCATTCTTTCCAGCATTTTGGGGAATTCCATCTCTGAGATGCAGCGGATTATCCTCATCATGTTCATTCTGGGCCTGCTCTCCTGGCCGGGCATTGCCCGGCTGGTGCGCGGCAGCGTGCTGGCAGAGCGGGAGCAGGAGTTTGTCACTGCAGCCAAAGCCCTGGGCGTAAAGGAATTTGGCATCATTTTCCGCCATATCCTGCCCAACATCATCACAGTCATCATTGTCAACGCCACCCTGGACTTTGCCACCTGCATGCTGACAGAGTCTTCCCTGTCCTTTATTGGGTTTGGCGTGGCAGAGCCCAACGCCACCTGGGGCAATATGCTCAACGGCGCCCAGAACGGGCAGGTCATTGAGAACTACTGGTGGCGGTGGGTGTTCCCGTCCATCGCGCTGGGCATCTGCACCATCAGCATCAACTGCGTGGGCGACGGCCTGCGTGATGCCATCGACCCCAAATCGAAAGAGAGGTGAGCGCTGTGAGCTTATTGGAAGTGAAGAACCTACACACCTATTTTAAGACCAAGAAGGGCATCGTCAAGGCTGTTAACGACGTGACCTATTCCCTGGACGCCGGAAAAACCCTGGGCATTGTGGGGGAATCCGGCTCTGGCAAAAGCGTTTCCGCCATGAGCATCATCAAGCTGCTGGACGGAAACGGCTATATTGAAAGCGGAAGCATCACCTTTGACGGCAAGGACATTTTGCAGTGCACGGACAAAGAGATGTACCACATCCGGGGCAATGAGATCTCTGTAATTTTCCAGGAGCCCATGACCTCTCTGAACCCGGTGTTCACCGTGGAGCGGCAGATTGGCGAGACCCTGCAGATCCACCAGAACATGACCAAAAAGGAAGCCAGGAAGAAGGCTGTGGACCTGCTGGCCGATGTGAAGATCCCCAACCCAGAGCGGGTTGCCAAGCAGTATCCGTTCCAGCTCTCCGGCGGCATGCGCCAGCGTGTGATGATCGCCATGGCGCTGGCCTGCAAGCCCAAGCTGCTGATCGCGGACGAACCCACCACCGCCCTGGATGTGACCATCCAGGCTCAGATTCTGAAGCTGATGAACGACTTGAAGGCCCAGATGGGCACCTCGATCCTGTTCATCACCCACGACCTGGGGGTCATCCACGAGATGGCCGACGAGGTGGCCGTGATGTACTGCGGGCAAATTGTGGAAAAGGCGCCGGCGCGGACCATCTTCCACGACGGCACCTACTCCCACCCCTACACCGAGGGCCTGATGACCTCGATTCCCCAGCTGAACACCCCGAAGGGGGAAAAGCTGGACGCGATTCCCGGCTCTGTGCCCAACCCCCTGTACCTGCCCCAGGGCTGCAAATTCGGCCCCCGGTGCAAGTACTGCACCAAGCGCTGCGAGGAGGCGGAGCCTCCCCTGCAGGAGGTGGAGCCCGGCCATGTGGTACGTTGTTTCTATGCGGAAAAGGCGGTGAGAAAAGAACATGGCGAATGAGATGAAAACACAGGCAACCGTGGAACAGGACGCCGCCCAGCCCGTGGTGGATGGGAAGAAGGTGCTTCTGCGCCTGCGGGATGTAAAGCAGTACTTTCCTGTAAAGAGAACCAAGCTGCGGGAAAAGCAGCGCTATGTGCGGGCCAACGACGGCATCTCCCTGGATATCTTCGAGGGAGAGACCCTGGGCCTGGTGGGCGAGTCCGGCTGCGGCAAGTCCACCCTGGGGCGGACCATTTTACAGCTGTACCCCCAAAGCCACGGGGACATTCTGTTTTACAAGGACGGGAAGGCCATCGACTTAAAGAAGCTCTCCTATGAGGAGATGCGGGTGCTGCGCAAGGACCTGCAGCTGATTTTCCAGGACCCCTACTCCTCCCTGAACCCCCGGATGACCGTGGGGCAGATTATTGGAGAGGGGCTGACCTCCCACGGGATCTTCAAGCGGGGAGACCCGGCCATGAAGGAGTACATCATGAAGGTGATGGAGGACTGCGGGCTTGCCAGCTACATGTTCAACCGGTATCCCCACCAGTTTTCCGGCGGCCAGCGCCAGCGCATCGGCATTGCCCGCAGCCTGGCCCTCTCCCCCAAGTTTGTGGTGTGTGACGAGGCCGTCTCCGCTCTGGATGTTTCCATCCAGTCCCAGATCTTAAACCTGCTCTCTGAGCTGCGCGAAAAGGCGGGTTTGACCTATCTGTTCATCACCCACGACTTAAGCGTGGTAAAGTACATCAGCGACCGCATCTGTGTGATGTACCTGGGCAACATGGTGGAGTTGGCGGAATCGGAAGAGCTGTTCGCCCACACCTATCATCCCTATACCGAGGCATTGCTCTCTGCCATTCCCACCACGGAAGAGGACAATGGCGGACGGGAGCGCATCCTGCTGGAGGGGGACATCCCCAGCCCGGTAAACCCGCCCAGCGGCTGCAAATTCCACACCCGGTGCCGCTATTGCCAAGAAAAGTGCAAGAATGAGGTCCCCGAGTGGAGAGACATGGGCAACCACCACTATGTGGCCTGCCACTTCCCGCTGGATTCAAAGAAGGATTGACGCCTATGTTCTTTCGCAAAAAGGTCAACCGGCTGGTGGATATTAAGAAAGCGGAGGAACGCTTTCAAAAAGACGTGGAGAAAACGCCCTTGGAAAAGAAGGACCGGCTTGCCATGATTCTGGCGGCGCTGATCGTCTTTGTGCCAGCGTTTCTGCTGGTGCTGGCGGTTTTCGGCCTGATCTTGTATTTCTTCTTCTTCCGGTTTCTGTAATATTGACACACGCTTTCCTTTTGTAGAAAGGCCCCCAGCAGTTTTGCTGGGGGCCTTTCTTGTGCCTGTCGAGGCTTTCTCCTCCGAAAAAGGGGAGGTGCTGCGCATACGCAGCACCTCCCCTTCCCAAATAGAGCTATGGGCAATTACATTTTATAGATGGCCTCGGGAGACAGAATCTCAAAGCCGTTGGCGTGCAGGGCCTCGGCGGCCTTCTGGCCGTTGTCCAGCCGGATGATGACGAAGGCCTTGCCCTTGTCCCGGCTGATGAAAGCGTACATGTACTCCACATCGAAGCCCTCGTTGGAGAGCAGCCGCACCGCCTTGGAGAAGGCGCCGGGCTTGTCGTCAATGCCCACCGCGATCACCTTGGTGAGGGTGACGGTCATGCCGTGGGCCTTCAGGGCCTCCACGGCCTCCTTGGGCTTGTCCACGATGACACGCAGGATGCCGAAGTCCCGGGTGTCCGCCACGGAAATGGCGCGGATGTCGATGTTGGCCTCTGCCAGCACCTCGGTGACCTCCGCCATGCGGCCGGGCTTGTTCTCGATAAACACAGAAAGCTGTTGGATCTGCATACAGTCACGTCCTCTCCTGAAGATAGCCCCCTGGCGGGGCAATTATTTCTAGTTCTATTATAGCAGAGGAAACCACGTTTGTCGATACGGGTTTTCCGCGCAGGCCCCAGGTTTTTCCCCCGCGCCGCTTACAACTCCCCTGCCCCCAGGCTGGAAGAACCCTTACGGGGACAGGCCCGGAAGCAGGAAGTTCTCTTTGCCAACACACAGCGTTCCCCGCTTTACTTCGCCCTCCTCCACCGGCCGGTGCGGTACTCGAAAAAGCTGATGAGGTAGTTCACCAGCCAGCCTACGGGCACGGCCATCCACACGAACTGGATGCCGAACCGGGGGGCCAGGGTCACTGCCAGCACCACCCGCAGGCCCAGGTTCACCAGATTCGCCACGGTAAAGAGGGTCATGTCCCCGGCGCCCCGCAGCACGCCGTCGGAGATCATCTTCAAGCCGATGAGCACATAGAACCAGCCCATGAACCGGGTGCAGGCCATGCCCGTCTCAAAGGCCACCGCAGAGCCCCCGTCCTCCATGAACAGGGAGATCAGCGGCCGGGCCAGCAGCTGCACCACCAGGCAGAGCGCCGCCGCGATGGCGAACACGATGCCGTAGCTGGCCCGGTAGCCGGCCTTGACCCGCTCTGGCTGGCCCGCGCCCAGATTTTGGGCCGTGTAAGAGGAGATGGCGTTGCCCATGGCGCTCATGGGCACGATGCACACGCTCTCGATGCGCATGGCCGCCGAATAGCCCGCCAGCATTTGAGAGCCAAAGCTGTTCACCACGGACTGGACCAGCATCATGCCGATGGACACGGTGGACTGCTGCAAAATGGAGGGCAGGGCCACCTTCGCCATATTTTTCAGTTCTCCCACATCGAAAAGGCGGCCGGAAAGGCTGCCCGGATAGGCTTTCAGCTCCTTCAAAAAGATACAGAAGGACAGCACCGCGGAAATGCCCTGGGCGATGAGGGTGGCCCAGGCCGCCCCCGCCACGCCCATTTGCAGAGGGCCCACCATGTAGATATCCAGGGCCACGTTGAGCACGGAGGAGAAAATGAGCAGGTACAAAGGGATGCGGGACCGCCCCAGGGCGTTGAACATGGAGGACAGCACGTTGTACATGAACAGGAAGGGCAGGCCCAAAAAGTAGATGTTCAGGTAGGTGGTGGCGTCGTCCAGGATGTTTTCCGGGGTGCGCAGCAGCACCATGATCTGGCGGCTGAGGGAGAGCCCCACCCCGCCCAGCAGGAGGCTGATGCCGAGAAAGGAAAGCAGCGCCGTAGAGACCGAACGCTTCATGCGGGCATACTCCCGGCTTCCAAAGGTCCGGCTGGTGATAACCGAAGCCCCCACTCCCCCGCCGATGGCGATAGAGATGAACACGTTGGTCAGGGAGTAAGAGGCGCCCACTGCCGCCAGAGCGTCCTCCCCCACCAGGCGGCCTACAATGGCAGAGTCCGCCATGGTGTACACCTGCTGGAAGAAGTTGCCCAGCATCATGGGCAGCGCGAAGATCAACAGCGCCGCGGCGGGGCGCTTGCGTATCAGGTATTCTTTTTCCATTCCTTGCGTTCCTTCCTTCCCAGTCTCCTGCACGGCGCAGGAACTTACAGATTCTATGAAATCAACCGTATTATACCTGAGAAGAAGGCTTCCGTCAAACAGGGGCTCACAGCTTGCGCCGGTCGATAACGCGCTTGGCCTTGCCCTCGCTGCGCTCGATGGACTTGGGCTCTAAGAGGGTGATCTTGGCGGCGATGTTCAGGGTGGAGTGGAGGGCATCCGCAATGGTGCGCTCCACCCGTTCCAGGCTGCGGACCGTGTCGGAGAACATGCTTTCGTTCATCTCCACCTGCACTTCCAGGGTGTCCAGGTTGTTCTTGCGGTCCACGATCATGCGGTAGTTGGGGTCCATGCCCAAATCCAGCAGCACGCTCTCGATCTGGGAGGGGAACACGTTGATGCCCCGGATGATGAGCATGTCATCGGTGCGGCCCTTGGGCTTGGTCATCCGCACGGTGGTGCGGCCGCAGGCGCATTTCTCATGGGTGAGGGAGCAGATATCCCGGGTGCGGTAGCGGATGAGGGGCAGGGCCTCTTTGCCGATGCAGGTGAACACCAGCTCCCCTTCTTCCCCATCGGGCAGCTGTTCGCCGGTGACGGGGTCGATGATCTCCGGGTAGAAGAAGTCCTCTTGGACGTGCATGCCCGCCTGCTCCTCGCACTCGCAGGAGACGCCGGGGCCTGCAATCTCCGAAAGGCCGTAGATGTCGAAGGCGCGGATGGCCAGGGCCTTTTCGATCTCCCGGCGCATCTCCTCGGTCCAGGGCTCCGCACCGAAGATGCCAATGCGCAGCCGCAGGCTCTTGGGGTCGATGCCCTTTTCCCGCACTGTCTCACCGATGTACATGGCATAGCTGGGGGTGCAGGCCAGGATGTCGGAGCCGTAATCCTGCAGAATCTGCACCTGGCGGCTGGTGTTGCCGGAGGAGACGGGGATGACGGTGGCGCCCATCTTCTCGGCGCCGTCGTGCAGCCCTAGGCCGCCGGTGAACAGGCCGTAGCCGTAAGAGACGTGGACAAAGTCCTCGTGGGTGCCGCCGCAGCCCACAATGGCCCGTGCCGCGCTGCGGGCCCAGATATCCAGGTCGTTCTGGGTGTAGGCCACCACGGTCTGCTTGCCCGTGGTGCCCGAAGAGGCGTGAACCCGGGCCAGGTCATCCCGGGGGACGGCGATCAGGCCGAAGGGATAGGTGTCCCGCAGGTCCTGCTTGGTGGTGAAGGGCAGCTTGGTAAGGTCGTCGATGGAGCGGATATCCTCGGGCTTCAGGCCCATCTCGTCGAACCGCTTTTTGTACAGGGGCACATGGTCATAGCAGCGCTTAACCATCTCCACCAGCCGCTGGGACTGGATCTCCCGCAGGGTCTCCCGGGAGGCGCACTCAATTTCGGGCTCATAATAGTTTGGCATAGGTGAACTGTTCCTTTCTCTGCTGTATTTCACTCCGGGGAAAGCCCCGGCGGCTTTTACAAAAAAGGCAGGCTTGCGCCTGCCCGGCAGCTTTAGGCCTGCCAGCCCAATTCAAAGGCCTTCCTGTTCATTTCCAAGAACTTGGGCGGAACACAGCGCTCCACAGCGGAGAGCCACGCCTCCTTTTCCCCGCCCAGGCGCTGTGCCATGGCGCCGATGAGCACCACGTTGACCGCCTTCTGGGAGCCAGCCTCTTCCGCCAGTTTCAGGGCGTCCACCGCCAGGACGTTGACGCCCTTTTCCTCCATTTCAGAGAGCAGGCCCTGGGGATACTCTTTTTCCCCGGTAACCACGGGCATGGGGTCGATCTTCTGGGTGCTGGTGACCACAGTGCCCCCCTCTTTCAGATAGGGAAGGAACCGGGCGGCTTCCAGCTGCTCGAAGGCCAGGACGATATCAGCCTCGCCTGTTTCGATGATGGGGGAATAGACCTTGTCCCCATAGCGGACATAGGTGACGACGGAGCCGCCCCGCTGGCTCATGCCGTGGACCTCGCTGACCTTTACGTCATAGCCCTGGT
>OIYU01001521.1_pt1 | contig 14671 bp, 17 predicted proteins | sample 1588321 | NCBI WGS metagenome assembly OIYU01 (sample SAMN03283258) | human gut metagenome | biome: human-associated habitat; material: feces | host: Homo sapiens | place: USA | collected 2013 | reverse complement strand
TGCAACAATTGCAGAAATGTTGCCAAATTAAAATATAAATCATTTGTTTGCACAAGGCAATACCCCTGAAATTGTGCAGGATCAACATAGAATTTTGAACTAAATGTGTCTTGACATCGTTAATATCACGTTAATAAAACGGTGATATAATAAAAAAATGCAAAGTGAACGGAGGAGTAAAAATGTTTCACATACTTGTGGTGGAGGACGATACTAACACTCGCAAACTGACCTGTGATGTGCTTAGCGACAACGGCTACACACCTATCGAGGCTCGTGACGGTATAGAGGCTCTCGAAATAATGGACGAAAAACACGTTGACCTTATTATAATGGACGTTATGATGCCTCGTATGGACGGCTTGGAGCTTTGCGAAACTATCCGCAAGGCTGGGTTTCAGACGCCTATATTAATGGTGACGGCTAAGGAAACGGCTTTTGACAAAAAGCAGGGCTTTATAAAAGGTACGGACGATTACATGGTGAAGCCTGTGGACGAGGAGGAAATGCTTCTGCGTATTCAGGCTCTTTTGCGGCGTTCAAAGATAGTGAGCGACCACAAGATAACTGTGGGCGACACCACTCTCGACTATGACGCACTGACTATCAAGACCCCTGAGGGCATAAGGGAGCTTCCGCCGAAAGAGTTCATGCTTCTTTACAAGCTTCTTTCCTATCCCGACAAGATATTCACCCGCCGTCAGCTTATGGACGAGCTTTGGGATATGACCTCAGACACTGACGAGCGCACTGTGGACGTACACATAAACCGCATAAGAGAGCATTTGAAGAATAACCACGATTTTGAGATAATGACAGTGAGAGGGCTTGGCTACAAGGCGGTCAAGCTGAAAGGATAGGCTCATGAAAAAACATCTTATCTCTGCTCTTCGCTCAGAGCGCAGGCGAAATTACACCATGAACGCCAGCATAGTTTCGGCGGTATTTATGATAATGATATGGGCAGGGCTTCTTACGGGATTTATAATGATAGGCATAAAAAGATGCCTGCATTTTCTATCCCCTTTGCAAATGCCTTTTGTTTTCCTTATTGTGGGACTTGTGGTATCTGTAATAATCGGCACTTGCATTTCTGCCGCTGTAGCAAGCAAGATAGTAAGACCTGTGCGTGAGGTAAAAAAGGCAATGCACAGGGTAGAAAAGGGAGATTTCTCTCAAAGGTTAGAGGTAACAGGCTTTAACGGCGAGATAGACGAGCTTATAGAAAGCTACAACAAAATGGCGCAGGAGCTTGGGGGCATCGAGATGTTCAGGGAGAATTTTATCAACAGCTTCTCTCACGAGTTCAAAACGCCTATCGTTTCTATCCAGGGCTTTGCGAAACAGCTAAAAAAAGAAAATCTGTCAGAAGAGAAAAAGCAGGAATACATTGACATTATCATCAGCGAATCAAGGCGTTTGACCAATCTTTCATCGAACATTCTTATGCTTTCAAAGCTTGAAAATCAGCAGATCATCACTGACAAGACAAGCTTTTCCCTTGACGAGCAGATAAGAAACTGCATACTTCTTCTGGAAAAGCAATGGACGGCTAAGGACATAAGCTTTGACATTGATATGCAAGAGATACAATACACCACCAATGCGGAAATGCTTTCGCAGGTGTGGGTGAACATAATAGGCAACGCCATAAAATTCTCCCCGGAGGGAAGCTCTATCAGAATAAAGCTTTTCAAAGAGGGTGATGTGATAACGGCTGAGATAACTGACCGTGGCATTGGCATGGATCAGCAGACCATATCACACATTTTCGAGCGTTTTTATCAAGGGGACAGGGCGCACGCTTCAGAGGGAAACGGACTTGGTTTGCCCCTTGTTAAGCGTATCGTGGAGCTGTGCAACGGCAATATCCGTGTAGAATCACAATACGGAAAGGGTACAAATTTTATTGTTACGCTCCCTGAGAATGGATAGGCACATAAAAAGGACGGGTATTTCGCAGGAAATATCCGTCCTTGATTTTTTTATCTCAGGTCATCAATGCTGTAGCTGTTATAGCCCTCGTAATAATAGCTTTGGTCTATGCCCTTCATAAACAGCTCTCGGTCATTTGTATCCGCTGTGAGGGCATTTTTAAGCAGGTGCTTTATTTCGATATCACGAATGGGGCTTCGCTCCATGGCAAGGAGATAATCCTCCTTGTCTATCCTGCTCCAATCTACCGCCACAGAAAGCTCTTTTCTGAACATCATATCCAGCCATATGCGCATTGATCTGCCATTGCCCTCTCTGAATGGGTGGGCGATATTCATTTCAACATACTTTTCAACTATGCTGTCAAAGTCGCTTTGTGGCATTTTTTCGATATTTTCAAGGGAGCTTTCAAGATACATAACAGGGGCAAATCGAAACCCACCTTTAGCAATATTCACAGTTCTTATTTTCCCTGCGAAATCATAGATATCCTCAAAAAGATATTTGTGTATCTCTGCAAGAGCTTGAAAACTGCCTGCTTTCTGCTTATCCAAAATGCCATGTTCAACCAGCTTAACAGCCTTTTCCTTGCTTAGCTTTTCTTCTGTTCTGGCAAGGGTCGCAGAGTCGGTTATACCAAGTTTGTTTTCCAAAGCCATAAGCTGTTCTCCTTTCGGTGGATTTTAGATAGCCGCAAAGCCCTGCTTAAGATCGTCTATGATATCCTCGACATTTTCAAGACCTACGGAAAGTCTTATCATTCCGCCGTTTATGCCTGCGGCAACGAGCTGTTCGTCTGAAAGCTGTCTGTGTGTTGCGGAGGCTGGGTGGAGGATACAAGTACGGATATCGGCAACGTGAACTTCGTTGGAAGCAAGCTTAAGGCTGTCCATGAACTTTGCCGCTGTATCTCTTCCGCCCTTGATAACGAACGAGATAACACCTGCTGTGCCAAGAGGGAGATACTTTTCAGCAAGCTTATGGTACTTATCGCTTTCAAGTCCAGGATATGCAACGGACTCTACCTTGTCATTGCTTTCGAGAAATTTTGCCACTGTGAGCGCATTCTCACAATACTGCTTCATTCTTACAGGGAGAGTTTCAAGTCCCAGATTGAGCAGGAACGAGGAATTTGCGGCAGGATAGCAGCCGAAATCTCTCATAAGCTGCATTCTTGCTTTTACGATATAAGGTGCAAAAGAATATTTCTCAGTGTAGATAGTGCCATGATAGCTTTCGTCAGGCTCGGTCATGCAAGGGAACTTTCCGCCCGTCCAATCGAACTTGCCGCTGTCAACGATAACGCCGCCGACCTGAACAGCGTGGCCGTCCATATACTTTGATGTAGAATGGATAACGATATCTGCGCCCCACTCTATAGGTCTGCAAAGGTATGGAGTAGCGAAAGTGTTATCAACGATAAGAGGAACGCCATTCTTATGGGCGATATTTGCAAAACGCTCGATATCGAAAACTGTCAGCGCAGGGTTTGCGATAGTTTCACCGAAAACAAGCTTTGTATTATCCTTGAATGCCGCCTGTATCTCATCATCTGTAGCATCGGGGTCAACATAGATACACTCTATGCCAAGTCTTTTCATTGTTATGCTGAAAAGGTTTATGGTGCCGCCATAGATAGAAGTGGAAGCTATAAAGCTGTCCCCTGCCTGACAGATGTTCAGGATAGAGCAAAGTGTGGCAGCCTGTCCGCTTGATGTACACATTGCGGCTGCACCGCCCTCGAGAGCGGCTATCTTCTTTTCAACTGCATCTGTGGTAGGGTTTTCAAAGCGTGAGTAGATAAGGCTCTTGGTAGGGTCGTCAAAGACCTCGGCTATCTCTCTTGAGGAGTCATAGACATAGGTTGTACTTTGTACGATAGGCACTACTCTCGGCTCTCCGTTTTTAGGCGTATAGCCCTCGTGTAAACATTGTGTTTCGATCTTCAATCAAATCAAATCCTTTCAATGCGGTAACGACCGCTAAATTTTTACCAATATAAAAAGCTTTTCAAAAAGCGTTTAAAACAGCAGTCCCCTCAGACCGCCCAAACATTATAAATGCGTTTATTCTGCATAGCGAAAACTCATAGCTGAATCGAAAATATCTTCTCCCATTGAAACATACTTTAGTGGTATCACCACATTATATTGTATATATTCGCTGTCAGAAAACTCGTATATGCCCTGAACGTTCACACTTTGATCCTCACCCAGAGCCGCAATAACACAGCCACGCTTGCCATTGCCAAGGTCAAGTCCCCGATAATCAAGCCAAACATTATCATCAGAGCTGATATCAGCCGACTTTGCATACATATCTAGCATATCATCGACCGTGATCTTGTCAAGCCGCTGATAATAAGACAATGACAGATTTAACCCGTCATATTTTTCGTCCACTTTGCCGTCAATAAGATTTGCATAGACAATCTTCACATCTCTCGTGCCGTCAAAATCATCTGTAGTTATCTTATGCTTTTCCAACTTTGCGGCAGAAAATCCACCTATCTCAGGCAACTCTAAAGCGGCAGAAAAATCTGAAAGCTCTATGGTCAAACCGTTTTCAATATCATAACGGTCTGTATCCACCGACCCTCCGTTAAGCATATCATAAACATAGCTGTCTATGACCATGTAAACGCCACCCGTGGTGATATTCGCAGAAATACCATTTTCGTCAACGAAACTTTCGAGTTTCGTGAACGTGCTATCCTCGTCAAACTGCATTATAACTGCACTGGCTTTCTGCTCGTCGCTTATTTTGTCGCTAAACTCAAAACGAATGACCCCACCCCCGAAATCAGCGTCAGTATACTTGACAGGTATACTAAGGAGCGGCTCGTCAGAATTTATCATTGCGTTTATACCATAATAATCAGAAAGCATTGCCTCTGCACCAAAATTGCCCTCTACGGTGCATTTGGCTGTATATGGTATTTCGCTAAGGTCACAAACAAGCTCAGGGTCACGAATTATTTCCACCTGCGAACTGTCATCCGTCTGCGAACTTTCCTCCACACTGTCGGGCGTATCTGACACCGCTTCCGCAGTAGTAGTATCTTTCGTTTCTGAAACGCTGTCTGCGGCTTCCTCAACAGGTCCGCAGGCGCAAAGTGACACTGACAGCAATGCCGCCAGCAATACGGCTGTTTTTCTGCTATTTTTCATATTAAGTTTCTCCCTATTTTTTTTATTTTGTTTACCTTACAAGTCCTTGAAGTCCACCCTTGCACCTGTCAAAGCGCTTTCCATTATTATTCTTGCGCACTCTGAAAGCGACACTGCGCTTTTGCAGGTCATCATGGCTTTTTGTATGCAAAGTCCGAAAACTATGTGAAGTTCTCCCCTGCCTGCTGATTTCTGTGCTATAGGCAGAAGCGGTTGCCAAAGAAGCTTTATATAGCTTTGGACAGTTTCACCTGTGGTGCAGTTTCTTATTTTGCCAAAGCTTGCGCCCCCTGCGTTTGCCGCAGTGTAGCGGAGCATTTCCCCAACGTCCGTAAAAGGCTCGTTATATTTTTTTAGCACTCCTGCGGTAAAAGACCACACTGAGTAGTTATTGCCCACAAGCTTTTCGTCAATGATATCGCCGTAGAAATACTTTCTGCCCGACTTATCAGTGAACACCGTGAAAACGTCCTCCTCTTGAACTCCCTCTGTCATGAAAAGCTTTCTCACGTCCTGCTGACAGGAATAGCCTGCAAGAGAACCTATACAGCACAAAAGGGATTGAGGATGAACGTAGCCCTCAGGGCTTCTCATGGCTCTGAGAAGTCTGTCAAAAATCTCAAAGGCACTGCTTTTATATTGTTCAAGTTCCATTTTTATCACCGTTTCTCACGTTTTATCGAATATGCCAAATGCGGCATATCAACGCCGTAATAATGCTTTGTAAAGGTATATTTCACTGTCATGCCGTTTTTCTCGGCAACACGCCTTGAAGCTGTGTTGCTGTCACGAATAATGGAATACACCTCGTCTGCGCCAAGTTTATCAAAGGCAAAGTCTTTGCAGACTTTAGCCGCTTCGGTACAATAGCCTTTGTTCCAGCAGTCACGTCTGAAAAGATAGCCCACTTCCATAACGCTTTCTCTGTCGGTATGCTGAATTGTGATACCGCACTGTCCGATAAGCTCGCCGCTTTCTTTGAGTATCACAGCCCAAAGCCCGAAGCCGTAAATGCGGTATCTCACAAGCTGTTTGCAAAGCCACTCTCTCACTTCTTCATCAGAAAAAGCGTGTTCGTAGGCGTACATACACTTCTCGTCCTGCAAAATTTTGCAAAGAGCGTCAAAGTCGCCCTCGGTGAGCCTGCGCATATAAAGTCTATCTGTTTCGATTATCATGTTTTCGCTCCCCTTTTTATCTTTTTTATCACAAATCTGATGATACCAACATATGCAACCGCAAGCCCAAATCCTCCAAGCAGACCTGTTATGAGCCGACGTTTATTAGTGGACTTTTTCACCCCTGTATACTGCAAGAGCCAATCAAGCATTGTAGTTTCACAGCACAAAACCGCTGTCAGGGCGGATATATTTTTCTTTACGGCTAGCGGAAAGCCTATAAGCTGTCCTGCAAGCACGCCCGTACATCTTGCGCACACAGGAAACTGCCAGCCGTGGAAAAAGAAGCTTCTGTCGGGGCGTTGGTGACAGCCTGCCGACGCACCAAGCTTCATAAGATAAAGCCACAGCGCATATGGGTCTTTTCTCGTTCTCATGCCCTGAACTTATAGTCGCAATCGGGGCATACCCAATAGGAACGTGTTTTTGACTTGCTTTCCATGCCGCAAAGTCCGCAGATAAGCCCTGGCAGTCCGAACAGTATATAGCCGCAGCAGCCTTTTCCAAAGCCATATTTGCCGCTTCTGTAGTCTGTTTCGCTTATAAGCTGACAGTTCCTGCCGCCACATTTTGGACAGCGTTTGCCTGTACAAAAATCTGCCATGGTGTTTTCCGCCTTTCTTTTGTGTGGTGTTTATCAGATAAAATTCAGGGGCTTGACGATCTGAAAAGACCTATCAGCCCGCTGAAAAATTTTATCCTTTGATATTATACGTTTATTTCTGCAACATCGTCAGACACGCCGTTTGCTTCGACAACAGGCTTTACGCAATTTTCGATAAACTCGTCCACCTGCTGTGGGCATCTGCCGATAAAGTTTTCAGGCTTCATTATCTTATCCATTTCTTCCTTTGTTATCATGAACATAGGGTCGTTAAGGATAAGCTCGCAGAGGTTATTATCAAGTCCCTCTTTCTTAACTCTTGCGCCTGCTACCATTGAATATTCTCTTATTCTTTCGTGGAGCTCCTGTCTGTTTCCGCCCTTTTCTACAGCGTCCATCATAATGTTCTCGGTAGCCATGAAAGGAAGCTCTGCCATAACTCTTCTTCTGATGATCTTGTCATATACTACCAAGCCGTTGTCAGGATCTGTAACATTGAGCATGATATTGAGTATAGCGTCAACACCAAGGAAAGCTTCGGCAACGGAAATTCTTTTGTTTGCAGAGTCGTCGAGAGTTCTCTCAAACCACTGTGTACCTGTTGTGAATGCAGGGTTGAGAACGTCGCAGATAACGTATCTGGCAAGTGATGTTATTCTCTCATCTCTCATTGGATTTCTCTTATATGCCATAGCGGAAGAGCCTATCTGATTTTTCTCGAACGGCTCTTCGATCTCCTTGAATGACTGCAAAATTCTTATGTCGTTTGAGAACTTCATAGCAGACTGAGCGATACCAGCGAGAACTGAGCATACCTGATAATCCATTTTTCTTGAATAGGTCTGACCTGAAACAGGAACAACAGCGTCAAAGCCCATTTCCTCGGCTATCATTTTTTCAAGCTCTTTTACCTTATCAGTATCACCATGGAAAAGCTCCATAAATGAAGCCTGAGTGCCTGTAGTTCCCTTTGAGCCGAGGAGCTTGAGGTTAGCAAGTCTGAAATCCAGATCTTCAAGATCCATAAGAAGCTCGTTGCACCAAAGAGTAGCTCTTTTGCCCACTGTTGTGAGCTGTGCAGGCTGGAGGTGAGTATAAGCAAGGCAAGGCATAGCCTTATACTTATCGGCAAACTTTGCAAGCTGGTCGATAACCTTGACAAGCTTTCTCTTTACGACCTTAAGTGCATCTCTCATGATGATAACGTCTGTGTTATCGCCTACATAGCATGAAGTTGCGCCAAGGTGAATGATACCTGCTGCCTTTGGACAAACAAGGCCATAAGCATAAACGTGTGACATAACGTCATGACGAACAAGCTTTTCACGCTCAGCGGCAGCGGCATAATCTATATTATCAATGTTAGCTTCAAGCTCGTCTACCTGCTCCTGAGTAACATTAAGACCGAGCTTCATTTCAGCACGGGCAAGGGCTACCCACAGCTTTCTCCAAGTAGTAAACTTCTTGTCAGCAGAGAAAATAAACTGCATTTCCTTGCTTGCATATCTGGTACAAAACGGGCTTTCATAAGAATTTGTCATTGTTCTTCGACCTCTTTCGTAATATTATATAATGTATACACACTTATTATAGCATATTTTTTGCGAGTTTACAATAGGTTTAAGGAGAAATGTTTACATATCAGGCTTCAAAGGTTCTGCAATTGAAATTCTTGACATTTGTTAATACACGTGATATAATATATCTACATTTTGTTAAGGCAGCCCGCATAAATGCCGTGTGGTGTCGCTTTGAGTAAAAGAGGGTATAATATGAAAAGAAACATAAAAGAAAAGGCTATTCACTACTCAAAAATAATAGCCACTGAAAAAAACTTCACTTTATTTATAATACTCACATTGGTACTGATACCTTTAGGTGAGATCGCAACGCTAGTTCACAACGAGTATTTTGTGTCACAGCCTGTTATCGTTGACTTTGCAGGCTGGGTGGGCAGTATAATGGCAGTGGCATATTTTATCACAAACCGAAAAAAGTATTATCCGTCTGACTTCTTTCTTTTCACATTGTTTATGTTTGCCGTAATATCAAGCGCATTTTCGCATGACAGAAATCAGACTCTTTTCGGTTTCTATTATGACGAATGGTTTATACATTATATGGCATATTTCGCCTTGATGTTTGCAGCAACAAATGTCAAAAAACTTAAATACAAAGAATATATCCTTGCTGCATTTGTTACTGTGACAACTATAAATATAGTACCTAGCGTGTTAGAATCTGTTGGAGCATGGCCATATTATGCGTACTTTGATGCAGAATCTCATGAAGAAAACAAATGGGTGTACGGACTTACCCAAAACTCAAACTTCTATGCGGGAATAAGCACAGTTTTCACTGCTTGCTGCACAATGTTGTTCTTATTTGCCAAGAGCAAAAAGACGTGCATTATACTATTTGTAGCAGACCTCCTATGCTTTTACTGTTCCATATCAACAGGCACAAGAATATCGTTGGTAGGCAACATTTGCTTTATGATATTTGCTGTGATACTTATATTTCTTCTGCACAGAAAAGAGAAGTCAAAATCGGATTTGAAATGTCATTTGAAGCGTTACGGACTTGTTTTGGCGGCATTTGGCGTGATATTCTTTATTCTTGTTAAATTTTTTGGAAGACTTAATGGCGACCTTGAAACTACCATAGGCGAATTTGAGAATATGGGTTCTCTTTCTGCATTTGATTCATTCGGCAGTTGGCGTGGCTATATTTGGCGTATCGGGCTTGAATCTGTGCCTGATTTCTGGCTGACAGGTATCGGACTTGACAATTATCGTGACGCATTTGAATACAGGGCAGATTTTTCTACGCTTCCTTGGTCACAGGGCAAAGGACACAATGAATACATACACATACTTGTTACCGAGGGCGTTTTTGCCTTAGTAAATTACCTTGCGCTTCTGTTTTATGCGTTCTTCACAGGAATGAAGAGCGCGCTCAAAAGCATAAACAAAGATCGTGCGAACGCTGTTGTGACCTGCATTTTTTTGACAATGTTCATTGCCTACACTTCACAGGCTTGCTTCAATAGCAGTGTTGTAAACACTGCGCCTTATTTCTGGGTAGTTCTTGGAATGGTAATGACAAAAAATCATCAGAGACCATTTGGATACAGAAAAAAGCTTAAGCAAAGGCAAAGCAAAAGTTAAATTTCTGTAAATTTTTAAGCAGAAACAGAGCTGTGCTTGACTTTTGGGGGCGGATATGTTATGATATTAAAGCCGCATATTCACGGTCATAAGTGTTTGTATTTGCAGACCACCGTGCGTAGCGAGTTTATTTAAAGGTAGGTGCATTCGTAATGTACGCAGTAATTGAAACAGGCGGAAAGCAGTATCAGGTTAAGCCTGGTGATGAGGTTTTCGTAGAAAAGCTGGACGTAAACGCTGAGGACGCTGTTACTTTCGATAAGGTAATGGTAGTTGGCGCTGACGACGGTATCAAGGTTGGCGCTCCATATGTTGACGGCGCTTCCGTAACAGCTAAGGTCATCAAGAACGGCAAGTCCAAGAAGGTGACTGTATTCACTTACAAGCCAAAGAAGGGCGAAAAGACCAAGATCGGTCACAGACAGCCTTACACTAAGGTTATGATCGAAGCTATCAACGCATAATGATCTGTGCTGATTTTTTCAGAAATGAGCATGACAGGCTTGTGGGATTTCGTATAACGGGTCACGCAGGTTACGCAGATTATGGCGAGGACGTATGCTGTGCAAGTGTATCGTCTGCTGTAATGTTGACGGCTAACACTGTCACTGAGGCTTTTAAGATAAAGGCTGATGTTGCAGTGGAAGAAAACGAAATAATATTAAGGCTTGAAAATGACAGCTCAGAGGAGGGGGACAAGCTAATTTTAGGGCTTCTCACTCATTTATATTTTCTAGCTGAGGAATTTTCAGGCAGGATCAAAGTCACGGTCAGAGATAACTGATCGGACGGATTACATTTTATGGAGGTGTAATTTAGATGATTAAGATTTCAATGCAGTTTTTCGCTCATAAAAAGGGAATGGGTTCTACAAAGAACGGACGTGATTCTGAGTCAAAGAGACTTGGCGTAAAGAGAGCTGACGGTCAGTTCGTACTGGCTGGTAACATTCTCGTTCGTCAGAGAGGTACTCACATTCACCCAGGCGAGAACGTTAAGAAGGGTTCTGACGATACTCTGTTCGCAACAAGCGATGGTGTTGTAAGATTTGAAAGACTCGGTAGAGACCGCAAGAAGGTTTCGGTTTATCCCAAGGCTTAATTTTGTAACATATGACCCTGAGCCTTAGGCTTGGGGTCTTTTGTTGATTAATGACAACTAAATTTACGCATAATATCATTTATAAGGAGGTTTGATCATGTTTGTCGATCAGGCGAAGATCTATATAAAAGCCGGTGACGGCGGTGACGGTGCAGTTTCATTCCACCGTGAGAAATACGTTGCGGCAGGCGGTCCGGACGGCGGTGACGGCGGTAAGGGCGGAGATATTGTTTTCGTTGTTGACGACAATATCTCAAACCTTATAGATTTCAGATATAAGAGAAAATATGTTGCCGAAAAGGGACAGAACGGCGGCGCCAAAAACTGCTCAGGCAGGAATGCTCCCGACCTTGTGGTGAAAGTTCCTAGAGGCACTGTTGTTAGAGAGATAAAGAGCGGCAGGATACTTGCCGACCTTTCTACCGACGAGCCTGCTGTTATCGCTCACGGAGGCAAGGGCGGGCGTGGAAACGCTCATTTTGCCACTTCCACAAGGCAGATACCGAAGTTTGCAAAGCCGGGTTTCCGTGGTGACGAATATGAGGTCATGCTTGAACTCAAGCTTATTGCAGACGTAGGACTTGTGGGCTTCCCGAATGTGGGAAAATCCACGCTCATTTCTGTTGTTTCAGCGGCAAAGCCAAAGATAGCCAACTACCACTTCACTACCCTGACGCCTGTGCTTGGCGTTGTTAAGATAGAAGAGGGAAAATCTTTTGTTATGGCAGATATCCCAGGTCTTATCGAGGGTGCGAGCGAGGGCGTCGGTCTTGGTCACGAATTTCTCAGACACGTTGAGAGGTGCAGACTTATCGTTCACGTTATCGACGTTTCAGGCAGCGAGGGCAGAGATCCTATCGAGGATTTCAAGGCGATAAATCACGAGCTTGAAAACTTCTCAATGGAGCTTGCGGAAGCTCCGCAGATAGTTGCCGCAAACAAGAGCGATATGGCTACCCCTGAGCAGGTAGAAAGACTGAGAAACTATGTTGAGGATCAGGGACTTCTGTTCTATGAGATCTCTGCCGCTACCACAAAGGGTACAAAAGAGCTTATGTATGGCGTATGGGAGCGACTTTCTGTTCTGCCGCCTGTTAAGCAGTTTGAAGCTCAGCCGCTCACGCAGGAGGAGCTTGACGATAAGCTTATCTCAAAGAAAGACTTCCGTGTTACTGTGGAGGACGGCGTTTATTTCGTGGAAGCAGATTGGCTTCTTGACATACTCAGGACGGCTGATATGGACGATTACTCTTCCCTCCAGTATTTCCAGAACGTACTCAGGACCAGCGGCATAATCGACAAGCTGGAAGAAATGGGTATCGAAGAGGGCGACACTGTTTCTATATTCGACTTTGAGTTTGAATATCTCAGATAGGAGGGAGCGTCACGGAAAAGCTTTCTGATATGGACGCCATGCAATACTCCCCTCTGGCACTGGCTTTTATCGGGGACGGCGTTTACGAGATAAGGGTAAGAGAAAAGCTTATCCTTGAAGCTAATATGCCTGCGGACAAGCTGCACAAGCTCACTGTTGAGAAGGTGTGTGCGGAATATCAGGCAAAGGCTGTTCGCAAGTGGCTTGACGAGGGGCTGCTTAACGAACAGGAAATGGATATTTTCAAAAGGGGCAGAAATGCAAAGGGCATAAATGCTCCGAAACATTCCACTGTGGGGGAATACCGCATGGCGACAGGTTTGGAATGTCTTTTCGGTTTTTTATATCTCACGGGGCGTGAGGAACGTATAGGTGAACTGTTCGAGGCAGCATGGTCTGTGGGCAGCATCAATGAATAATATTACATCAAGGAGTGAATCAAATGTCAGGTCATTCAAAATGGGAAAACATTAAAAGAAAAAAGGGTGCAACAGACGCTGCAAGAGCTAAGATATTTACAAAGATAGGCAGAGAGATCGCTGTTGTAGTTAAGCAGGGCGGTGCTGATCCTGCAGGTAACGCAAAGCTGAGAGATCTTATCGCAAAGGCTAAGTCAAACAACGTGCCTAACGATAATATCGATAGAATTATCAAAAAGGCAGCAGGCGACGGCGACAAGAACAGCTACGAGTCAATGGTATACGAGGGCTACGGTCCAAGCGGTGTTGCTGTTATCGTTGAGTGCCTTACAGACAACAAGAACAGAACAGCAGGCGATATCCGTCACTTCTTCGACAAGTTCGGCGGAAACATGGGTACATCAGGCTGTGTATCTTTCATGTTCTCTGATGTTGGTACTGTTGTTATGGAGAACAACGGTGCTGACGAGGACAAGATAATGGAGGACTGCTTTGAGGCAGGCGCTGACGATTTCAACGTTGATGACGATGTTATCGAGATATCATGCGACCCTAATCAGGTTTCTTCTGTAAGAGAAGCTCTTGAGGGAATGGGTTACAAGGTTCTTTCTGCTGAGGCTGAGAAAGTTCCTTCAAACTACACAACTATCGAAGACGAGGACGCTATCAAGAAGATGGGTCTGCTTCTTGAGCATCTTGAGGACGATGACGACGTTCAGAACGTTTACCACAACTGGGAGAATATGCCGGTTGAAGAGGAAGAATAATCAGGAAAATTTCTGACACTTTACTATTGACATTTACATATAATGTGGTATAATAGAATTAGAAAGATTTATTCTTTTAATAGGGGTTGCGAATCCGTCTAAAATCGCTTTAATAGAGGTCACAGAGCCTTTAAAAATACTGTTTTAATAGGGGTTGCGAATCCGTCTAAAATCGCTTTAATAGGTATTTAAAGGGTCAATTTGTTTTGACCCTTTATTTTTTGTATGGAGATGTATGAACGTGCAGAAGTGGAAAATAATAAACAAGGATTACCTTGACTATCTGAGAGAAAATTATGAGTCGAGGATACCAAGAACAGACTACGGAAATGATAAGCTGAAGCCGTTCTTTGGAGAGCTTATGCGTGTGGGTGACCTTGCATATGTGACGCAGGTATCTTCTGCAAAGCCAAGACACAATAAAATAAAGGCAAATATAGATTTTCAGAAAATAATACATAATGACGTGCTTATAGCTGTTGTAAATCTTAATTATATGTTCCCTGTGCCTGTGTCTGAAATGACAAACCTTGAATACGGAAAAATCGAGGAGTATGTTGATTTCAAAAATGATACTGCCAAAAGCAAATACATTGACCTTCTGAAAAGAGAAATGAAATATATCAAAGAACTTCCTCTTGAAAACAACGCACGCTCATTGTATGCTCTCAAATATGACAAGCCTGAACACGTAATATCAAAGCGTTGTTTTGATTTCAAAACATTGGAAAATGGTGCGCATAAATGGGCGGAGAAGCTCATAAAATAATCATGCAGATATGGGGGACTGACGCTTGCAGGGCGACAGTCCCTTTTAAGCTTTAAACGACGATTTTTCGGGGATTTTCGTGTTAAAATCGCTGAAAATCCTTGCAGCTTTGCGGTGCTGTTTGTAAGTTGTTGTAGGTTTGTCAATCATATTGGACACTATTATTAAGAAATTCGATAGGCG
>OIYU01001514.1_pt1 | contig 14743 bp, 17 predicted proteins | sample 1588321 | NCBI WGS metagenome assembly OIYU01 (sample SAMN03283258) | human gut metagenome | biome: human-associated habitat; material: feces | host: Homo sapiens | place: USA | collected 2013 | reverse complement strand
ATTTTTTGGAGTTTGTATGCAGGGCCGGAGTGCCGCTTAAGGCAGGCTCTCGTTTTGCTGTTATGCGCTCAGCTCACAGCTGCACTGTGCGCCGTTCTCTATCGGTGCGCCGCAATGCGGGCAGATGGTGCGCTGCCGGTTTCGTTCTGCACGTTTCAACCGCCGTTCATACCGTGCTTGCGTGCGCCGTACCATGTCTAAAAACCATTGCTGTGCCGTTGCGTAACCCAGCTCTTGCAGCATTTGCGGTTCCAGCCACTTGCAACACCATTCAGGAACGCGGAAAGTCGCTTTGCGTTTAATCCTATGCCCGTCCTTTTTCGCCGTCTTAGGCGCGTGCTCACCGTCCATGCAGTGGATCAGGTCGATTTCCGATTCCGTGTACAGATCAAGCGGTTTGCATCCCATGGCTTGGCACATCGCCCGAAGCTGCTCTACCGTCGGCAATGCCACGCCGGTTTCTATCTTGGAATATGCTGGCTTGTCCAGCTTTACCCCGCTTTGCCCGATGATCTCCACAAGTGCCTTTTGCGTCAGTCCGCATGCTGTTCTTGTTGCTTTGATTTTCATACGGTTACCTCTGATCTTTCTTTATTGAAAGATGTGCCTTTCTTCCAAGCCCAAGCGCTGCTTTATATCCCTTACAAAAAGCGATTGATTCCTTTGGAGACATTTCTCCATGGAATTTCCATCCATTTTTCAGGTGCTCTGTGCATACCTTTTCGCCAAACAAACAAGATACCTGTCGTCCCTTTGTGAAAACAAACAATTACTTCACCTCCAGGTCATTTCCTTCAAGCCACTTTTCAAGGCGTTTCCTTATCACCCTTCCGCAATCTCTGCCGCTTTCTTCCTTTCGCCCTACAAAACCAACTGGCATTGTTCCATTGATGATGCTTGCCTTGATAACCATTCCAGAAACTCCAAGCATTTTCCCTGTTTCTGTAAATGTTAGAAAATCTTTTTTGTCATATTCCATACTGCATACCTCCATGGAACATGATCCGCAATCCCGCTACTGTCATTTCTTTTGCTTTTCTCATAATGTTAAACCATTCCGCAGCTTCTACGGCATCCACCTTTCCATTACTCATGATTCTAATAATGTCGTCCTTTTCATCATCAACTTGGTCAACTGCATAGATCAGTGCCATGGATGCTTCCGGCAATGGTCTTTCATCTATATGTGGTAAATACTTCTCCCAAAGTACGGTATTTTGTAAGCACTGCACAACCAAAAGCGGGTCATTATATGCTTCTGCAAGCAATATGATATTTTCCATTGTGCAATCAGCTTCATCATTTTCATACCGCTGTATGCTTCGATGTCCTATCCCCGTTTTTGCCTCTGCCCCGGTCTGTGTCATACCCGCATTTTGGCGCGACTCCCGAAGCAGATGACCGATTCCTGTCATGTTCTTTTCCCTCCTTTATGCGAAAATATAGGTGTCAGGAATGTTTAAGCTGTTCGGTTCTTTTCTAGATACTTTTGAATATCTTCTTTGTTGAACCGCAGCGATCTTCCTACATGGTAAGCGGTTAGCTTCCCGTCCTTCACAAGATCGTAAATGAAATATCGGCCTTTCTTTAGCATTTCGCATACATCTGAAACGGTATATAACTCTTCTTTCATTGAGGTTTCCTCCTTTCTATGGTATATTTGTTTTAGGTGTTGTATTGTGGGGGATGTTTCCCTTTGTTGGCTTTAGTATATTACAGATTTTCTGTAATTGCAATACTTTTTTACAGTTTTTTTGAAACGGTGTGTATATGGATATTACTATTGAACGAATCAGTGATTTGCTGTCAGAGAAAAAGATCAGTCAAAAACAATTTATGGCTGATTTGAAATTGTCTACTGCTACTTTTTCGGAATGGAAAGCTGGCAGAGTTAAGTCATATAAAAAGTATATTGAAGAAATTGCCGATTATCTTGGCGTATCAGTTGATTATCTTTTAGGGCGTACAGATAACCCAATTCAAACCCAAAGAAACATTCAGTTTAATATTTTTGCTGAAAGGATTAAACCAGCTTTCGATAAATCATTGAAAAATGATAGAGAGTTGGAAAACGCCCTTGGACTTCCAAGAGGAACAATCTATAATTGGAAAAATGGCAAGTCTAAATCTTATACAAAATATATAGACAAAATATCTACCTACTTGAATGTTCCTGTAGACTATTTGTTAGGTCTTTCCGATGATCCTACTCCTAAAGGAACCGCAGCGGCTATCGGGTATGGCTCAAAAGAATACGTCATAAGGGGTTTAAGCAAAGAGGAATTTGACGAACTTCAAAACTATCTTGAATATCAGCGATCTAAAGCAAAAAAATAAGGCCTTTATTTCCATATAATACCTGCCGAAATATGTTGAAATTTGTAGAAAAATACCTTGTGAACCATTTACAATGGTTTGCGGGGTGTTGTTATGCTAAGTACTAAGCAAAAAGCATACGAACTTTTATTAGACTATGGAATCAGTAAAGTTCTCCAATTCAGTGACATAGAAAAGATTTGTTCAGAAAAAGGGTGGCTCCTTCTTCCCTATAAAGGAAATGAAGATATGATTCGTCGAATATGGATGGAGGAAATGCTATCCTATGACGGATTTACTTATATTACTAAACAGGGAACTCATTCGCTTGTCATTATCTTTTTTCGGGATACTTTAGGACAAGCCACCAGGATTCATGTGGTTTCTCATGAAATCGGGCATATTATGCTAAATCATATTTATGATTCGGCAGCCGCATTTTCTCTTGTGGAAGCTCCACACGAACAAGAAGCAGAAGAATTTGCGTTTGAGTTAGAGCTCCCCTCTTGTATTTCTAAAAGGGCCCGCTTAGACGTTCCGGCAAAGTTCAGACAATATGGAGATTTTGTGCAGACATCTATTGCGTATCATATTTCCGAAAACTCGGAACAATACCCTGCTATACCCGACAATGAAACAGAGATCATTAAGCAATATGCCGGATTTATAAAAAAGTGCCTTAGAAAGGAAAAACGAAAAGTATATCTAGCCGTACTATTTTCTCTTCTTGTTTTGGGGGGGTGCCTCGTTTCTCTAATCACTGCTTTTTTGTCCAAGAAGGAAGAGATAGCTACTCCCTCGCCCTCTCCTGTCTCAACGTCACATGTGCAGTCTCTTGATTTGGACTATGGCGACTTTAGTATGACTGTTTGGCCTATGGTATCCGTAGGTTGGGAAATGGTTATCAAGGATACCCCGGATGAGTGGCTTGGTGAGTATGCCGGATTCAAAGACATGTTAGATGATAGGCGGTTATTCTATCAGTTTAATGTTGAACTCGCAAAGAACAACCAAGGAGAATATGTAGATGGATATTTTATAGATCAGAGAAATGAAGGTCTTACATTGGATTTCGTCTCTCTTTCTGACAATGAAATCCAAGATATATTGAAAAAAGAAATGCCAGACGATCTATTTTATAAAACCATTCCAAATCTATATCAAAAATGGGCATTATTGGAGCTGCAATCTTCTGATCCGACATGGCAACAAACGATTGCCATTACTTATATGGACGGGGTTTGTATTTCTTACATCTATGCTTGCGATACGGAGTTATATAGTGTAGAGCGTGCAGAAAATGCGCTTACAGATGCTATATCAAGGACATCGGTAAAAATCAAATGATAAGCCGCGTGTATGAGGTACTATCGGAGGGATCGTTATGAGAAAAAAGGTTGCTTTAATTTTTGGTTCTGTTTTGTGTTGTGCCATATTTGGTGGGTGTGGCTCAAAAACAATCGATGACTTTATTCCAGAGGGATATACCGAAGCACCCAATATCATTTACAGCACATCGGCAAGTGAAAACGGACTCGAAAATACATTTATGTATGCCGATGGTATTATTATAGAAAAAAATAAAATGGATCCATTTCCTTACTGCGTTTTGGAAACAAGCGAAGGCAAAATAGCACTTATGAGTACTGGGGAAACAGAAGGGTTAGAAGAAGGGAAAAATTTTCGCGCTTTCTTTATGTATATGGGCATGTCGACAAGAATTGATATGCCCACTGGTTATTATATAGGAGTTCTTGATCCTGAAAATTTACCAGACGAGATTCCTTCTTTCTTCTCAGAGAAAAAATCTTCGCTAGAAAAAGGCTTAGATTCTAAGAATCAAACGCCAGAGCCTACACAAGAGACTTTGCCAGGTCCAACAGCAACCCCGACAAGCGAGCCAGAAGAAATAACAGATGCTAAAAATCTTTACGATGATGTGTTTTCCCCTATCGTCAATCACGAAAAATGGGGAACTTCAAATATGTTGGAAGATACCGTTGATAATTCTGGATACGAGTATAAAAAAGGAAAAAATAATGATTATACAATTTACAGTAAGTCCAGCAAAAAGACTTACGTATATGTTTGTTACCAGGAACGGGATACGGGCATTGAGACACCTATGACGGTAACATTTGCTCTAGACGGAGATGAAATAGCTACTATGTGGAATTATTCATCTGATGGATCAGTAGGAAACGATAAATTAACGGTCAATGATACAGAGGTGCAAAGTACTTCACTGGCGAGAAGTATAATTTTTAAATAAGCTACCTTCCCCACCCTACGGAGTGGGGATTTTTCAAGGGGGAAATGATGAAGCGTTCCAATGGTTCCGGAAATATATCTAAGCTAACAGGCAAACGCCGTCGGCCTTGGAGGGCACGTGTAACTGCTGGATGGGATGAAAACGGAAAGCAACTTTATAGAACCGTAGGATATTTCGCAACCAAGAAAGAAGCGGAGAAAGCCCTTGCTCTTTATGCTGGGAGCAGTTCACAGGTAAGCCCTAACATTACGTTAAAAGAGCTTTATCTTTTATGGAAACATACACGCGCCTATAAACGGTTGGACATAAAAACACAGAAAAATTATGAGGTGTCATTTTGTTTTTATATGACAGAGTTTCACAATCGCCCCTTCTCTGGGTTACGCTTGCCGCAGTTTCAAATGATGATTGATAAAGCAGAGCGGTTAGGAAGAAGTCGGTCGACAATGGAAAAAATAAAAACTTTGTCAGGGATCTTATCTAAATTTGCTATCTCTTTAGATGTATCCAATAAAAATTATGCACAATTCATTATTTTACCGAGAAAAGAAAGAAAGAGTATTCCAACCTTTACAGAATCCGATATCAAAAAGATGTTCGATGCTGTTGGGGATGTTCCGTTATTGGATACAATTCTCATTCTTTGCTATACTGGTATGAGAATCAATGAGTTGCTCAATTTGACAAAATCTCATGTGGATATTGAGAAAATGCTCTTTGTCGGTGGGAGTAAAACAGAAGCAGGTAAGAATCGGATTATTCCCATTCACAAAAGCATACAGCCCTTTGTTTTAGAGAGATATAACAAAGCGGAGCATTATCTTGTTGAATGTATAAAGGTAAAGGGTAGCATAAAGCGAGGGGATCAGGTAATTATAAGAGAGCCTTATCGTTACGAAAATTATAGAAAACATTATCATGAAGCCCTTGAAAAAATTGGAATTCCCTATCTCTCACCGCACAAAGCACGGCATACGTTTTTTACCATGCTATCTGAAAAATGTACAGACAGAAAAGCAATGGCGATGGTTGGAGGACATTCTGACCCTAACTTTACGGATAAGGTATATGTTCAGCCTGATATAGATAGGCTTCGGAGGGCCATTGAATCACTATAATTTTGTGTCATATGTGTGTCATACCCACCGTGAATTATCTCGTTCTAGCTAACATTTATAGTGAAGCAACAGATAAAGAAAACCCCGAAAGCACTTAACTTTCGGGGTTTTTTATGGAGCTACTGGCCGGACTTGAACCGGCGACCTGCTGATTACGAATCAGCTGCTCTACCAACTGAGCCACAGTAGCAAACAAATTTTCAACGCTAATAGATTATAGCAGAAGGGCATGGAACTGTCCAGCCCTTCTGCTCTAGATTTTTATACATTCAAGAATTTTTTCTGCCGCGCAGATACATATACAGATTGCATTTGACGTTGCCATTGTACAGCTTACGCTTTTTATCTGCCCTTCGCCCGAAATCCCTTTCAAACGCTTCATCGGATGAGATGGCAAAAATACCCATACGAGGATGCTCCGCTTTGATCTTTCCCAACGCCCGGGCTACATGCTGTCCCTGCGTTCGTTCCATTCTAATGCCATAGGGCGGATTTGTAACAATCAACGACTGCTCAGCCGGCAGCTTTAGGTTGGCCACATCTCCACAGGCAAAATTGATATATCCATTGACTCCCGCTCTTTTCGCATGCCGGTAAGCCATGGAAACTGCCTTGTCGTCAATGTCGCTGGCCAACAGATGGGCAAATCCCTTTTCCCTTTTCTGTGCCTTTGCTTCTTCCCTTTGCCTCGCCGCCTCCTGTGCCCAATTTTTCCATCCATCAAAGGCAAACGTCCGCTGCAAGCCCGGCGCTATGCGGGCCGCCAACATCGCCGCTTCGATGACAATTGTACCCGATCCGCAGCAGGGATCGACCAATGTTTCTCTCCCATCGTAATACGATAGCATGGCCAACGCGGCGCCCAGCGTTTCCCGTAAAGGTGCCTGGGCGGAAAGATCGCGGTATCCTCTTCGGTTCAACCCAGGGCCGCTCGTATTCATTGCAATGGTCGCTTCATCCCGCAGCAACCCGATTTCGATGTTATAAGCCTGTCCTGTTTCCGGGCACCTGGCATAGCCGTAGGCCGCCATCAGAGCATCCGCAATGGCTTTTTTGCTGATAGACTGTACATCTCGCACAGACCCCAGCTTGGAAAGCGCGCTTTTCCCCGTGACTCTAAACGCCGCATCTGCCGGCAGCAAATGCCTCCAATCCAAGGCACGCACACCGTCAAATAGCTCTGTGAATGTCTTTGCCTTGCAAGTCCCCAGCTGTACAAATACACGGTCCGCACACCTAAGCCAAAGATTCGCCTTGATGATCAGCGCTCTGTCCGCTTCAAAGAAAACACGAGCATCTTGTGCGCGTACATTTTTAGCGCCCAACATAATCAGCTCGTCGCGCACCAGCGCCTCCACGCCAAACATACAGGTTGCAAAGCAGATCATAATACCGTCTCCTGCCCTGTGGGCGGCGGTACCGGCGGCTGCGCAGGCCGTACAGGCGTATTATTGATCAGCATTCCATTGACCAAAAATTCAAACCGGCAGCCTAAAAATTGGCTTGCCGCCTCGGACAACGTCATCCTGGACATATAGATATTCAAAAACTCTTTGACAGAAGAGCTGTCGTCCATCTTGCAGGCAAAGCGGATTACCCTGTTTTCGCTGTCAATGGATACCTGCGTATTGCGAATGGAATAGTTTACGCGGTCGTGTATATCGTTAAAATCATATTTTGTGCGCCGCACCCTTGCCCTGTGCGCATCGATCTTATCCGCAATGATAAGTGCTGCGGATATCTCCGATACAGGGCATCCGCTGCGTTCATCATGGTTGCCCACAGCACTGCATATGCGGATCACCTCGGCCACAGGCATCCCCATTTCTCTGAGCAGCGGCATCAAAAGCGTAGCGCCTGTCTGTGCATGCCCATCTCGGTTGATGGCGTTTCCAACATCATGTACCCAACCAGCAATGGCACCCAGCTCCACGGTACGCTCATCAAAGCCCAGTTCATGTAAGATCTGCCTGGTGATCCTGCTCACATAGCCTACATGCCGCGGGCCATGGTCGGTATAGCCCATAGCCTCCAAGCAGGCATTGGCTTGTTCAATCAGGATGGCGATGGTTTCATTGGCCATCACATCGCTTAGCATAATCGGTTTCATTCCTGCTCCTCTTCCATCATTGCCATTTTGATGGCCTCATAATCTTTATCACCGGCAAACTCACGATCCAATTCCACCCACGCACCCAGTTCCTCCGCAGCATCGCGAATGGCGCAATAGGTATAGTAATCCAGCTTTGGATCCTTTAGCTGCTTTGTCAGCAGCTCCACGGCCCGTTCATCGCCCAGTTTTCCTAGACAGCTGGCATAAAAGGCCTTGTGTTCCGGGTTTGCCTGGCAAAATAAGGCAGCCAACCGCTCAAAGGCCCCTTCCAGCGGCCACTGGCAGAGGATATCTGCCAAGATCTGCTCTGTCTCCTCATCCACTTTTGTATTCATCAGCGCCAACGCCTTTTCCGCTGCCCTGGCGCCAAACTGCTGCACTGCCTCTACCCACAGCTGCTTTTCCTCATCCTCTACGGTTTGCTCCAATATCTTAGTAAAGCCCGCCTCCAACAGCGGAGGGTATTGCATTTGGCATAAAAGCTCCAGCATCTCTCCCCTTACAGAGGGCAGCGCACGCTCTAGTAAGCGAAACATCGCTTGGGCGGTGTCCTGATCCTGCTGCGCTAAGGCGCGCGCCAGCTGTCCTGGTAGTTCCTCACCTTCTTCCCAGTAATCCCAGGCAAGCTCCAGCAGCGTCGGCCCATCGTACTGCGTATAGTATTCGCACGGCGTCAGCCCGCCCAGCTGTGCGTTGGGCGTATGGTTAAATTCCTCATACCATTGATCGGAAAGCGCTTCGATCTCCTCATCCTTTAGCCCCTGGGCCTGTGCCAATCGCGGCTGGATAAACGCGCGGTACAGCTGTTCAAAATCGATTTTCATTCCTTCTCTTCCTCCAACGCGGCCAGCAGCATCGCTCGGTACGGCGATTCCTCTTCCGGCTCAGGTTTCCTGCCAAGCCCCGCTTTTTCTCTGGCCAGACGGCAAAGCGCACCCGCCATCTTTTCCGGCTCCAAAGCCGGATACTTTCCTTGTAACGTCTCTACATATTGTGCCCAAATCGACAAAGCCAACAGCATTGCCGCTTCCTCTTTTTCCGCCAGCATCGCACGGCACAACGTCTCTACCTGCCGGTATGCTTCCGGCAAATTCTCCGGCAGATGCGGCACCAACGATACCCGTGCCTCCATCAACCCGTCCGGCGTCAAGGCAATATACGGCTCTTTAGCGCCTATACGCTTGAGCACGCCAAAAATATACTGCTTTAATCCCAGCTCCATCTCAGGGATCATCAGCGCTTCACGCAGCCATTCGATAGCGTCTGGCGTGCCGATCAGGCCCAAGATCTCCGCCATGGCCTGTGTCATGTGTTCATCCATCATATGCAAGCCCCAGCGCACAGTATCTCGGAAGGTTGCGTCGTTTTCCCATCTTTCCCGTATCTTCTCCGGCGTCTCTCTAGACCATGCGCTGATCTCCGTCATGCGCTGCAAGATCTCTCCAGGTGGCAGCTGCGGAAAATATTCCAACCTTTTATAGTCTGCCTCACCATCCAGTGCTTTTTTGGCTGCTGTTCGATAAAAAGGCGCAATGGAAAAAAAGTCGTCTACCTGAACCATCACATCAAAACACTTAAGTGCCTTGGCATACTCTTTGCAGTTGTACGCTGCAATGCCGGTACAAAACAGCGTTTTAGGGTCAAAGGGCTGCTCCTCCGATGCTTGAGAGAAAAAGCGCAACGCGCTTTCATCGCGCCCAGCCTGGGCCATTGTCAACGCTGCCTTATAGATTTCATCCAGGCTTTCCGGCTGCATGGCATCGAGCTTTTCCAACAGCGCATATTCTTCCTGCCAATTATGCTTTTCATTGGCAAAAATCAGCAGATTGCAGACTGCGTGTACGTTGTTTGGCTCTGTTTTTACCATCTGGCGTACCAGATCCGACGCTTTATCCGGTTCCTGATTCATATAATACGCCAACGCCAGGTTGTTTTTGGCATACGAAAGCTTAGGCGCCTGCTTAAGGACGCCCTCCAGTACCACTGCGGCCTCTTGAAACCTACCACGGTCCAACAGCTGTTTGCCAAGCTCTGCCTGCTGGGCAGTTTCCTCTGAAATCCCTTCCTCCTCTGCCATCAGGCGCAGCTCCTCTTCTATAAAGAGCAGCATATCCTCCGCCTGCTCGGCCAATGGCCCATAGGGATGGCGCTGCAAAAACTTGGATAAGGCCGAAGAAGCCAGCTCATATTCCTGCATGCACAGGTAATTGTACCCTATGCCAAATTCACAGCTCTCCGGCACGGGCTCTGTCTCCCTGCTCAGCCGAAGCAGCCATTGGTTGGATTCTTCATAGCGTTCCATATCGGTCAGAATTTCCGATATTTTTAATTTATATTCGATATTGTCCGGCGCTCTATCGATGGCCTTACGATAATTTTGAAAGGCCAAGGCCAGTTCTCCCCTGTCCGCATACCGTTGTCCGTTTTTTGCGTAAAAGGAAGGCTCCTGTGCAAAGGATAATACTTTATTGCCTTTGAGCCATAATGGCTTTTGCATCGATTTGATCGTCTTGCTCCTTTATTTCGTCATTGTTTTCCTGTTGCCTGCTGCAACAGCGTCTTCAGCGTTTCTTCATCAAATTGATATGCCTTATTGCAGAATTGGCATACGATTTCTGCCTGGTGATCCTCTTCGATGATCTCCCGAAGGTCCTTTTCCCCAATAGAGATCAGCGCACGCTCCATCTTTTCCCTGCTACAGTTGCATTGATAGCATACCGGCACGGTCTGCGTCAGTTCCATCCGCATACCCGAGAAAATAGACTGCACAGCATCCTCCAGCGTCATTCCTTCGGATAGCATAAAGGAAAGCAGCCCACAGCCCGTTGCGCGTTGTTCCAACTGCTGCAAGACATCCTCCCGGCATCCCGGCAGAGGAAATACCGCCATAGCCCCTGCGCTTTTTACGCTGGCATCGCGGTCTACCGTAACGCCGGTAAAAATCAGGCAAGGGCGCTGTTCGGAAAGCGTAAAGTAATAAGCGAAATCTTCCGCCACCTCTCCGGTCTTCAGCTGAGTCTGCCCAATATATGGTTCCCTGCCGCCGTTGTCCTTCACCACTGTCAGACGGCCCGCATGCCCCAGAATACCGGATACATCCAGCTTTCCGTCCGTTTGGCGGATCGGCAGATCCGCCTCCGGGTTCTCAATGGCAGCGCGCACCGTACCCTTGGGCGATGCCACGGCCAACACCTTGCCAGCCGGCCCTCCGCCGTCAATGGCGCATGTAACGTCGCCGTTTTCCGCCTTAATATCGGATGCCGTCAGCAGCGCTCCCATCATCAGCCGGCCTACCGCCGCCGTGTTGGTAGGGGAAAGATGATGAATCACTCTTGCCGTCTCTACGGTATCCTTGGCCGTCAGCGCTACGGCATAGGCTTCTCCGTTTTCCAGCGAATAATGCCTTAGCTGATCCTGTACTTCTATTATCATATGGATGATCTCCTTGTTTCCATTCAATTTTTCTTGGCAACAAACTGCCATCTGCTACAATCGGCCTGCGGCTTATCCTTGGTACCAAAGCCATACACATGCACCAGATCGAATCCCACGTTATACAGCGTTCTTTCCAGCGTTTCCATAGCATGCAGATACAGCGTATGGCGCTCTGTTGTCCGTGCGTACAGCCCACCCCTTCGTTGGGTAAAAAGCGTCAGCTCCATCGTACACACTCTGTCGTCGGCCTCTGTCTGCAAAATATAGGCCGCATCTTCCTCCAGCTGACAGTAGCTGTCACAGCCGATTTCTTCTTGGTAATGATAAGGAGTGCTCACATCAAAGAGCAGCAACCCGTTATGCGGCAGTTGCTCGTATGCCGAGGTAAAGAACAGCGGCACCTGAAGCGGCGAAAGATAGTTCACGGGATCGCACGTCGCGACCACCGCCACCACAGGCCATTCCAGATCCAGGCAGGTCATATCTATCTGCTGAAAGCATACAGAAACATTCTCTGCCCGCGCATTTTGCACCGCTTTTTCCAGCATAGCATGCGAAATATCCCCACCAACAACCCGATAGCCGTTTTTGGCCAATGCAATGGCCGTCTTACCGGTACCGCATCCAATGTCCAGCACGCGGGCCGGGGCTTCGGCCGCAAAGTCTGATAGCAAGCGTATGACATAAGGGGCAAATGCCTCCGTTTGTTCATTCATAAATCTATCATATACCTCTGCGAATGTCTGATACATCGACATGCGTTCCCCCTCCTTTTTTGACTTTATATTGTATCATATCTTCCGTTGTTTCCGCAATGTACGCCCTATTTTCATCCTTTTCCGGCAATTTGTTTTGCTCTCCGCTTCACAATCACCTAAAAACCGCATAAGATATGCCGAACGGCAATTGACAAGTGCTTTCCCTGATGATACACTGCTAAAAAAAGAATTTATCTTAAAGCAGAAGTAGAGGCGCGCATTTTAGGCGTACCGGCGGAAAGGGGGCGAACACCCATTGGATCTGTCGGGAAGGGAAAATGCGCCGAAGGGAAATGAGGCGTTCGCAGCTTGTTTTCCTGGATGCAGCGAGGAGCGGCGCTGTATCTGTCACGATTGGTTCGTGGAGCGCTGTTCTGTCTGAATACGCAAGGCGGTATTGTTTTGCTTTGCAGTGTGTAGGCGGCGCAGCAAAGCGCCGTTTTGTTCTTTTAGGAGGCATAAAAATGCAAAAGTATCGTGTAGGCATTGTGGGCGCCACGGGCATGGTGGGCCAGCGCTTTGTTTCCCTATTGGCAGACCATCCTTGGTTTGAGGTCGCGGTTGTAGCTGCCTCTTCGCACAGCGCAGGAAAAACCTACCGCGACGCAGTTGGGGAAAAATGGGCTTTTTCCTGGCCCATTCCAGAAAAAACTGCGGAGCTAACGGTGTTGGACGCATCCAAAGTGGAAGAGGTCTGCCGGGCTGTGGATTTTGTGTTTTGCGCTGTCAATATGCCGAAACCGGAGACAAAAGCTCTGGAGATCGCACTGGCCAAAACAGAAACCCCCGTCGTTTCCAATAACAGTGCACAGCGCGGTGAGCCGGATGTTCCCATGATGATGCCGGAGGTCAACATTGACCACGCCAAGGTCATCGACACGCAGCGCAAGCGCCTCGGGACAAAACGCGGCTTTGTCAGCGTAAAGCCAAATTGTTCGATTCAATCGTATGTACCCGCCCTGTCTCCCCTGCTGGATTTTGGCATCGAGCAGGTTTCAGTATGTACATATCAGGCCATTTCCGGGGCCGGGAAAACCTTTAAGACCTGGCCTGAAATGGTAGACAACGTCATCCCTTATATCGGCGGTGAAGAAGAAAAGAGCGAACAGGAGCCTTTGAAGATTTGGGGGCATCTGGAAAACGGCGTCATCGTGCCGGCTGAAAAGCCCGTCATCAGTGCTCAGTGCTTGCGAGTTCCCGTGCAGGATGGCCACACGGCGGCCGTGTCCGTCAAGTTTGCCCAAACGCCCACCAAGGAGCAAATCATAGAGCGTTGGAGCAGCTTTAAGGGCGCTTTAGACGGCATGGGTCTTCCCAGCGCTCCAAAAAAATTCTTAACCTATTTCACTGAGGACGACCGGCCGCAGACGCGTTTGGATCGTGATCTGTACGGCGGAATGGGCATTTCCATCGGCCGGCTTCGTGAAGACCGCATTATGGACTATCGTTTTGTCTGTCTGTCGCACAATACGCTGCGCGGAGCGGCAGGCGGCGCAGTCCTCACCGCAGAGCTTCTCTGCAAGCTCGGTTATATTTGTCATAAGTAACGAGAGGAGCAAACCAAATGAGTCGTCTCTTTACCGGCGCCTGTGTGGCGTTGGCAACTCCCTTTCAGGAAAATGGGGCTGTGGATTTTGACGCCCTTTCCCATATGCTGGAATTTCAAATTGAAAACAGCACAGACGCCATTCTCGTCTGCGGCACGACGGGCGAACCGTCTACCATGACGCGAGAAGAGCAGAAAAGCGTCATTGATTTTTCCGTAAAACAGGTGGCCGGCCGCGTTCCCGTGATTGCGTCCACCGGAGGCAACAATACAGCAGAAGTGATTGCCAAATCTCAAGATGCCCAGGCCCTGGGGGTAGACGGCCTTCTGATCGTTACACCCTACTACAACAAAACAACGCAGGCGGGGTTGATTGCGCACTACACTGCTGTGGCGGACGCCGTAGATCTTCCTATCATCGTTTACAATGTGCCGGGGCGCACCGGGCTGAATATGACGCCGCAGACGCTTTCTGTGCTCAGCCATCATAAAAACATTGCCGGCATGAAGGAAGCCAGTGGCAATATGGCACAGGTTTCCGAAATGATTCGCTTGTGTGAAGATCGTCTGGATGTTTATTCCGGGGAGGATGGCTTAGTGCTTCCGCTGATGGCGTTGGGTGGTAAAGGCGTGATTTCCGTTGTTTCCAACATCGCGCCGCGCGATATGCACGATTTGGCGGATGCCATGCTTCGTGGAGATCTTCAAACTGCGCGCACACTGCAATTCAAGGTATCTCCGCTGGCGGAAAAGCTTTTCTGCGAAGTAAACCCCATCCCCGTCAAGGCAGCGTTGTCTGCCATTGGGCAATGCAAGGATGTGCTTCGTTTGCCTTTGGTTCCCATGGGCGATGCCAACCGTGCACTTTTGCTACAAGCAAATGCGTGATTACGGCTTTTCCTGCTAACCCTTTTCCGTAAAAAAACGGCAATGTCGTTTTTTTATTGTGTATTTTGTGGTATGCTAACTATGGTTTTTAGCATTTATCGTTGCTATCGTATAGAGTATGGATGGACAACCCCACGGTTGTCCTAAAAGGAGCGTTTTACTATGATACATGTTTTGATCTCGGGCGCGCTTGGCTCCATGGGGCGTCAAGTCGCCCAGGCCATTGAAGCAGATCCTGACTTTACCGTCATCGCAGGGGTAGCTACCCATGCGGACGATTCCCTTTCCTATCCTGTA
>OIYU01001512.1_pt1 | contig 14752 bp, 4 predicted proteins | sample 1588321 | NCBI WGS metagenome assembly OIYU01 (sample SAMN03283258) | human gut metagenome | biome: human-associated habitat; material: feces | host: Homo sapiens | place: USA | collected 2013 | reverse complement strand
ACAGGGCAGCCATATACCGGATGGCCTGCCGTGCTGATGACACACTTCCCGATGCGCTTAGGACATGTTCGAAACATAAAATAAGAGAAACGGAGAAAAAGAACCGCCGAGCAGCAAACAACCTGAAAAACTGCGCCAGCGGGTTCCAGATCCCTTATGGATGGGTTTCCCAAACATGCACAAAGCAAAAAGTATTTTTAACACAAATCCGGCCGAACATCCGCCGGCGTTGATATTGAGCGAGTTCCTTCAGCGTCTCCCCATGGGGATTCCCGGATGTCCGGACCATCCCACATTTGAAGTTAAAGTCATTGGAATCTGCGGATGAAAAACATCCGCTGTGAAAATAAGATCACGCTTATAATTGTATTACGATATATACCCGAATGTCAAGAATTTTGATGTCAATATGTATAAATTATGAATAGAATTTTAGGGATTGCTTTTGAACAATCACAAGAGATTCTCTGCTTGACAATCGTTGAGGGGAATGATAAGATAAAAACCAGAACATAATAATACCAACGCGTTGATGAGGACGCCGCAGATTCCGGCCAACAGAGAGTATGGGCAGTAGCTGTAAGCCCATACGGCGAAGGGGATTTTGCAAGGGCCACCACCTCGGAGCGCACGCTGAAAGCATTGCAGAAAGCGTGCCGTTTGGCCGCGTTATAGGCCGCTGAAAGGACAGCAATGCTGTCGAATCAGGGTGGAACCGCGGGTTATTCAGCCTGCCCCTTTGGAACGAAGGGGCAGGCTTTTTGTTTTGTTGAAAATCAAAAAGGAGACGAAGAAACCATGGTAAAAGTAACGCTGAAAGGCGATGTGCGGGAATACGAAGCTGGCACGACAATCGCTGAAATCGCAAAATCCATTGGAGCAGGTCTGTATAAGGCAGCCTGCGCTGGCAAAATCGACGGTGAGGCAGTAGACCTGCGTACACCAGTGACCAAGGACTGTACTGTGGAGATCATGACGTTTGACTCTCCCGAAGGGAAGCACGCCTATTGGCATACCACCTCGCACATTATGGCGCAGGCGGTCCAGCATTTGTTCCCAGATGCGGTGTTTGCCATTGGCCCGGCTATCGATAATGGCTTCTATTACGATATGGATCTGCCGCGCACGCTTACGCCGGAGGATCTGGAAAAAATTGAAGCTGAGATGAAGAAAATCATCAAGCAAGATTTGCCATTGGAGAAGTTTGAACTCAGTCCAGAAGAGGCCAAGGATATGATGGCCCAAAATAAGCAGATATACAAAGTAGAACTGATTGAAGAACACTCCGGAAAAGGGGAGAAGATCAGCTTTTATAAGCAGGGCGATTTTACCGATCTTTGTGCCGGACCGCATCTGATGTCCACTGGGGGCGTCAAAGCGGTGAAACTGCTCAATTGTACAGGCGCCTATTGGCGGGCTGATGCCAACAATAAGATGTTGCAGCGTGTTTACGGCATTTCTTTCCCAAAGGCATCCCAGCTGGAGGAATATGTCACGATGCTGGAAGAGGCCAAAAAGCGCGACCATCGAAAGATTGGCAAAGACCTAGAACTCTTCACCATTATGGAGGAGGGACCCGGATTCCCGTTCTTCCTGCCCAAAGGAATGGTGCTGAAGAATCTATTGATCGATTATTGGCGTGAAATTCATCGGGAGGCGGGGTATCAGGAGATCTCCACACCCATTATCCTGAGCCGGAAGCTTTGGGAGCGCAGTGGACACTGGGATCACTATCAACAGAATATGTACACCACGGTCATTGACGATGAGGACTTTGCGATCAAACCCATGAATTGCCCGGGTGGAATCCTAGTATATAAGACAAAACTACACTCCTATCGTGACCTGCCCCTGCGTATTGGCGAGCTGGGGCTGGTTCACCGCCATGAGCTTTCCGGAGCGCTGCACGGCTTGATGCGCGTGCGTTGCTTCACACAGGATGACGCACATATTTTTATGACGCCGGAGCAGATCAAAGAGGAGATTAAGGGTGTGGTACGCCTGATTGATAAAGTGTACAGCACCTTTGGTTTCAAATATCATATTGAACTGTCGACCATGCCGGAGGACCACATGGGTGCATTGGAAGATTGGAACACGGCAACCGATGCATTGCGTGCGGCGATTACAGAGCTGGGTTATGACTATGAAGTCAACGAGGGCGATGGCGCCTTCTATGGCCCGAAGCTCGACTTCCATCTGACAGATTGTCTTGGCCGCACTTGGCAGTGCGGTACCATTCAGCTGGACTTCCAGTTGCCTGAGCGCTTCGAATTGGAATATACCGGTGCAGATGGTGCAAAACATCGCCCGATTATGATTCATCGCGTCGTATTTGGCAGTATTGAGCGTTTCATTGGCATTCTGACAGAACATTTTGCAGGCGCGTTCCCGATGTGGCTGGCGCCGGTTCAGGTGAAGATCCTGCCGATTGCAGAACGTCACCATGACTATGCCGCTCAACTGGAAAAGGCGCTCACCAGTGCGGGTCTACGCGTAGAAAATGATCTTCGAAGCGAAAAGATCGGATACAAGATTCGTGAGGCACAGCTCCAGAAGATTCCATATATGATCGTAGTGGGAGACAAAGAAGCAGAGCAAGGAAATGTTGCTGTGCGCAGCCGTAAAGAGGGCGATCTGGGAACGATGCCAGTGGAAGCTTTTATCGAAAAAGCGCAGAAGGAAGTCGCAGAAAAAGCGCATGATTAATAGGTGGGCATCCACTGCTTGTTGGTAAGAAAGGCCAGGAGGTACACGGTTGGGAAAGATCACTTCTTTTCCAACGGGTGGTCTCCCGGCCTTTTTCCTTAGTTTTAGGAAATGTTCGCATTTTGTCTCAAAGATTATGTAAAGCGATTTTTTTGAAATTTTTCCACGGAATTGCACAGCAACTTTTCCAGCTCTAGTGGAAAAGTGGGCGGAAACAGAGGAAAATGCCGCTCTATCTTGTGGAAAACTCAGTGGAAAATGTGGAATACCATAATTCCCGCAAAATATGGAGGGTTTAGGCCTATGGAAATTATGTAAAGCTCTGACAACACCATACTGAAAAGTTTGATTCTCTGCAATCTTTCTGTAAAAAGAGGCTTGCAACTCGATACAATATATGGTAGAATAGTAAAGCTTTCAAAAAAAGTTTTATAGTATATGCGGCTGTAGTTCATCGGTAGAATAGAAGCTTCCCAAGCTTCGGAGGTGGGTTCGACTCCCATCAGCCGCTCCAACGCTACGGTATGTCTTGCACATACCGTAGTTTTCTTTTTGTTGCAAATCGTGGTGGCTACTTCCGCATTTTCGCCATAGGACAGAGGATTCATTCCGATCATTCGCGTTCGTACAAAAGATAAGACGATAAGACACCGAAATTACAACGAATTTCCGTAATATGGCATAGAGATTCTTTGCTATAGAATCGTGCAGAGCTTTATTCCTGCTTGATTTTTCTGCCTCTATCGTGATGGTTTATTGAATAAAACTTGCCATAGATCATCCGATTATTCGCACAAATATAGGATTTAAACACGATTCATCAATCCCAAAACAACCATTTTACCGCAGATTTGCTACGGTTGAACGATTCCTGATATGATACAAAAGGAGTGGGAGAGTTTACACCAAAGCCGTGGAGTTCCCTTTTTTCAAGGGTATCACCCCACTGTACTTTAAGCTCAAAATAGAGCTTCTCTTCTGATCGCATAATTTGTCGCCTGTAAATAAAAATAGACCGGTGGGGAGCCTCGGATAAGCTGACAGGCTTGATAAGCTTTTTATTGGATTCGTATGCAAGAGAATGGTAGAATTTCCTTTTGTCCCTGAAAATCCTATACAAAAGAAGATCAGAAACGAGAAACGTAAAAATAGAGGTTGTTTAAGATTTGTGGGAAAAGTCAAAAGAATAAAAGGGTGCTTTTGCAAAAGATTCATTTGTTTGATGTCTTTTCTCCCAGCCTACTTTTAACCAAAACAACCCAAGTTTTGTCTGACTTAGTGTTGTTTCGGTAGAATCTGCCAAAAATCGCCTCGATCGGTTGACGGACTACACATCCTTCCTCTACAATAAAGATACAAATCGCATGTTTTCATGTGTGCAAAAGATCTGAGGAGGAATTCATACTTATGAAAAAGATGTCCCGTGCGTTCCTTTCCGCTGTTTTAACAGTCGCTCTGCTGCTGTCTCTCGCTGCGTGCAGCAATGCGGACAACCATTCCAGCACCGTTTCTTCCGAGTCTGTTTCTACGGCTGAAACCAGTTCTGAAGCATCCAGCACCGTTTCCGACGCTTCGGAAAGCAAGCCGATCGGTATCATTACTGCAATGTCCAATGAATTGGCGATGTTGCTTGAAAAAGCTGAAATCAGCGAGACCAAAACCATCGGTGGCGTGGATTACAACATCGGGACATTGGAAGGTCAAGATGTTGTCCTTGTACAGGGCGGTATCGGAAAATCTATGGCAGCCGCGGGTACAACGGTTTTGATTAATGAATTTGATGTGAAATCCATCATCTTCACAGGTATTGCCGGCGGAGTAGGCGATGAAGTTCAGGTTTTGGACGAGGTCATTGCAACGGATTTGGTATTCCACGATTATGGCAATCAGACAAACGATGGATTTGTTTGGGACGCAGCGGCAGGAGTCAATGAAGATGGCACCATTCCTGTAGATGAAGAACTCAGCAAGAAAGCGTATGAAGCAGCCGTTTCCGTTCTGGGTGAGGATCATGTATTCCAGGGCCGCATTGCTACAGGCGATCAGTTTGTTGCCAGTGCAGAGTATGTCACTTATCTACAGGAAGAGTTTGACGCTATTGCCTGCGAGATGGAGGGGGCGGCAGTTGCGCGCATTGCTGCTCAATATGAAGTTCCTTGCTGTGTTATTCGCGCGATGTCGGACAAGGCAGACGGTGCTGCACATGACACCTATGAGAACTTTGGTGATACAGCCGCCGACAATTCTGCGAGCATTGTCCTGGCAATGTTGCAGAGTATGTAACAGCATTTTCAATCGAATGGATCGGTCGAAATCCCCCGCAGTCCCAAAACTGCGGGGGATTCTTTTTTTAAGTTGGCATGTGTGCATATTTCCAATGGAAATGACCTTATATACAATGCTTTCCAACGGTTTTACCGGCTATCTCCGGTTGGAATAATATGATAACAAGAAAGAATATTGTGTTGTTCCAGTTTGTTTTTGGCGGAACCGATTCCTTTTAAACATGCAATAGCATAGAAAGATGCCATCCTTTATCATGGAAACTACTTTCGGAATATTTCTCAGAGGAATGGGACGGGAACGATTCAGAAGGATTGCTGAACGAAGTTGTTTCAAGTTCCTGGAAAACGATTGACCATTTTAAAGAATGTGTTCCGCTGATTCAACAAGCAGTGAAGCGCACAGAACATCAGGAGAAAAGTGTCCGCCTTTACTATAATGGTATCACACGGAAGGGGGAGAAATCGTTGAATTGGACCGCTGCATTGCAAAATGCAATTGACTACATGGAGGATCATCTGACAGAGACCTTGGATTATGCTGAAATTGCAAAGTGTGCTTGTTCTTCCAGCTTCCATTTTCAGCGAGTTTTTGGTATTGTCTGTGGGTATACGCTGGGGGAATATATCCGCAACAGGAGACTCACCCTTGCAGGAAGTGAACTAGTCTCTTCCGATGCCAAAGTCATCGATGTTGCGCTGAAATATGGTTATGACAGTCCAGAAAGCTTTGCGAGAGCCTTTGTCCGGTTTCACGGCATTACACCATCCCAGGCAAAGTCAAATGCAGCGAGCCTAAAGTCTTTCTCCCGTCTTTCCGTAAAATTGGTGATGGAAGGTGGAAATGTAATGGATTATCGCATCGAAAAGAAGGGGCCAATTCAGTTGGTTGCACACAAGGAACGCTTTCAGGGCGGTGATGTTGGAAAGCAGGAGATTCATGCCTTATGGAACAAATTTTGGAAAGACGGCACTATAGAGATACTAAGCCGTTATATCCGTCCCGGAAATGCCATTGGGGATGCACTTGTGGGTATCTGCTTTGACAATCCAGAACAGGGAGATTTCGACTATGCGATCGGCGTCGCTTATGGGGGCGGAGAACTGAAAGATACGCTCTCTTTCGAAGAGATTCCTACCAATACCTGGGCGATTTTCCCCTGCGTAGGGCGTATGCCAGAGGCCTTTCAAAGCTTGTGGAAAAGAATTTATACAGAATTCTTTCCCACCAGTGAATATCAGCCATCGGGAGGCATATGCTTAGAGGTTTATCCGAGCGCCAATATTACTGCTCCGGATTATACCTGTGAGTTTTGGATTTCTGTCGCGAAGAAATAATTCGTTTTCTGTCGAAAAAGGGTATGCATATGCATACCCTTTTGGTTTGTTAGGGTCCCCGGCAGAGTCGATGGAGGCACCCTCCAAAAAGCTTTTCCTTTACGCATCGAACAAAGCGAACCGCTAACAACGGTCTTTCAATGATAGAAGGTTGCCGTTAGAACAGTGATTGCCCGTTTACAGGTTATGGAGCAAGGGGTGTAAGCGGCATAAAGCTTTGTGCGTCTGGGGACACTTGCCGGCAATAGACATTTATAAGGACCCCTTAAGCCACCGGCTTAACCGATGATTTTAACTTAGTATATTAGCGAGAGGGACACCCTACCTTTTGCGGAGACTGTCCCTATTAAAAATATTCATTAGTCAATTAGCGAGAGGGATCATCCGCCATTTTACAGCTGCCGTTTGATCACAGTTATCCCTATTACCAATATCCGTTTGTTTATTTGTAATGGGGATATATCAAATGACAGCCCCCACCCAATTGCAGGGTAACCCTGTCATTACTATGATTTATCAAATCTTTAAAGATATGAGGCGAAATTTCAAGTGAATATTTATAAACAATTTGAAAATAGATTGGAATGGAAACACAGAATGTAGATAGGTGTATGTTAAGGGATTAGGGAATGTATTAATTTATTAATACGGAAAATTATAGTCTTTTCTACTTGTGAAAACTAGTAAAAAGAGTGTTCTTTAATTTAATTATTTAACGCGACAACGTGTAATAATATACAGAAATAATTGATTATATATTCTATTTTTATAAAATATAGACAGACAAGAATTACCGTGTTATAATGATTTTGCCTTTAAAGGTAAAATATGTGAAGGAGGAATTGTAACCATGTTTGCAGTCTGGAAATCTTCAAGACGATTTCTAGCCATGTGCTTGGCGGCTTCCATGTTAACCAGCATGTTCAGTGGAGCTGCTTTTGCCGTGGGAGAGACGCAGACTCCAACGTGGAGCAGCAGTGCGCCACAACTTTATGATGCAGGTGGAAATCCCCTGCAAGCGAAAGGCCCGGAACTCGCGCCGGAAGAACCCAAATTTACCCATTACGAGTATACGGGAAAAAACTATACGGACCTCAATGGAGAGGAAGTCCGTGCTAGCGACATCTTTGAAGTAAACCGCGAAGATCCTCACACAACGGCTACCGTAGCCTATGATTCAGAGGAAAAAGCCGTTCTCGGTGCGGTAAACTTTGAAAAAGAGCGCTCGGACTATGTCCAGGTGCTTTCTTCGGATGATTGGGAACTGACGGTCGTACGAAACGACGCAGAGGGGAAGAAATTCCTCGATGGGAAGTTTTATAACAGTGATTATGTACAGGACCCAGAAGACGGATGGCGCACAGTCGATGTTCCTAGAAGCTGGACAACCTATGAAGGGGCTGACTGGGACACTCCGCTTTATGGCGATACGGTAATGCCTTGGCAGCTCAAGTACGATTCGGATGTCCAGGTTCCTGGTATTCCGGTAAATTACAGTCCAGTGGGATTTTATCGAAAGACATTCACAGTGGACGATTCCCTCTATGGAAATGACAACCGTATTTTTATCAATTTCCAGGGAGTTGAGACGGCCTATTATGTGTGGGTCAATGGAAAAGAGGTCGGCTATAGCGAGGATAGCTTCCGGCCACACGAGTTTGACATTACCGACTACTTAAACCCAGCAGGAGAACCGAATATCCTGGCAGTTGAGGTTCACAAGTTCGCAGACGCAACCTGGATGGAAAAACAGGATATGATCCGCGATGGCGGTATTTTCCGCGATGTCTACCTGTTCGCAACCCCGCTGGTTCATATCAACGACTACCAGCTGGAAACCGATCTGGACGATCAGTATCAGGATGCGACCCTGAAGATGGATGTCAATGTCAAGAATTTTAGTTCCGTTCCGGTGGACAACTATGCCGTAGAGGTAAAGCTTTACGATGCAGAGCAACAGCTGGTTCCCGAGGAGCAGTTTGAGACCCAAAGCTTTGATGTGGGTAAAATTGCATCTGGCGAACAGTCCAGCAATAAACAGGCATGGGCTGTAAAAAATCCACATCTGTGGTCCGCAGAAGTCCCCTATCTCTATACGTTGGTTCTGAATCTGTATGATAAGAATACAATGACGTATGTAGAGAGCATTTCTCAGCAGCTGGGCTTCCGAGAGATTGGCTTTACACATACGGAACTCGATGATTCTTATCACAATATCACAGAGGAATATGAGCCGATGACGATCAACGGGCAGCCGCTCCTCATCAAAGGTGTCAACCGTTGCGAGTCGGATCCATTCTATGGAAAGTATGTTCCACGCGATGTGGCAGAAGAGGACGTCCGCTTGATGAAACAGTATAACATCAATTCGGTTCGTACTTCTCACTATGGAGACGATGAATACTTCTATTATCTCTGCGACAAATACGGCCTGTACATGATGGCAGAAGCCAACATTGAAGCGCACTCGTTGATTAATGAGATCGATACGATGGCGAAGTATTTCACCAAGGTAGCATTGGAAGACCGGACACCGACCTCTTTCCATACATTGAAGAATCAGACCTCTGTCATTATGTGGTCCATCGCCAACGAGACAGGGTATCCACAGCTGGAGGATTCCGACAGCCTCAAGGCGATGGAAGACGGCGATTATATTTTCCCGAAGTTGGTTGCTTATTATCACGACCGCGACCAGACCCGCCCGGTACATAGTGAAGGTATGCGCTATCAGGGCGGCACCGATATGGATAGCCGGATGTATCCGACTTTGGAGCGTGTACAGCAGGCGGCCGATGCAGAAACCAAGATGCCTTACATCATCTGCGAGTATGACCATGCGATGGGCAACGGTGTTGGAAACCTGAAAGAATATTGGGACATCATCCGCAGCAAGCCCCACATGTTGGGCGGTTATATTTGGGACTGGGTGGATACAGTGCGTGCAACGGATATTGAGGATTGTGCACGGCAGTATAATATCACCGAACTGAGCAATTATGGCGTCACCATGCAGGTCCAGGGTGGAGACAAGCAGGAGGATGCAGACCCAGCCGAAGCGGTGGTGGACAAATCTTTTGGAGGGTTCCTTGTTCTTCCGAAGGACAAAAATACCATCTATGACCAGTATCTCTCCGGGGAAAACATCAACTTTACGCTGGAGACCGTTGTAAAACCACAGGCGGATGTGGCCGATAATATCTTCATTGCGAAGGGCGACTACCAGGTGGCGCTAAAAACATCCGACGATGGTACGCAGCTGGAATTCTCCCTATGCGCAGAAGATGACGGCAATTATTCTTGGCCTGCAATCTTCTGGGACCTTCCGGAAGACTGGGCAGAGAAATGGCATCAGATTGCAGCTACCTATGATGGTAAGGTCATGAAGCTCTATGTTGACGGCGAAGAAGTCGGCAGCAAAGAAGGAAGCTATCAGGTGCCCAATTGGGACGGGATCGATGCCCTCGGCATTGGCTATGATTCTAAGAACCCCGACCATACGCTTAGAGGGCAGATGTCTCTCGCCCGCATCTATGCCAGGGCATTGACACAGGAAGAAATCGTGGCGCAGCGCAGTACGGACGCCCCCATCCAGCCAAACAGCGAGGACGTACTCGTTTGGGTGGACTATTCGCAACCATTTGAATCGGCCAAAACTGGCAACTACAATTACTATGTAGAAGATTTTGCCCATAATCGCCTTTATAACAACGGAGAGATGGACGGAAAGTTCTATGCTTTTGGCGGCGACTGGGGCGACTATCCGACGGACTATGATTTTTGTGCAAATGGCCTGGTATCTGCGGACCGCGATCCACAGCCAGAGCTGTATGAAGTGAAATACCAGTACCAGAATTTCTGGATGACAGCGGATGAAACACAGATCAAAGACCGTCAAGTGACCTTCTACAATGAAACCAGCTTTACCAATTTGGACCAGTATGAGGTATCCTGGCAGCTGATGGAGGATGGTAAGGAGATCGACCAAGGCTTCTTGCATGAAGAGCTTGGTCCGCGTGAGACAAAAACGTTTACCGTTCCTTATACATTACCCGCAGAGAAAAAGGCTGGTGCGGAATATTATCTGAATATCTGGATTCGCCTGAAGGAAGATACCCTCTGGGCGGAAGCAGGGCATGAGATTGCACATGAGCAGTTTGCCATTCCGGCAGATGCACCGGCAGTATCTCCTGTGATTTCCGACCAGGAAGTGGTGATCGATCAGGAAAGCGATCCACAGGTAATCACCGTAACCGGAACAGATTTCCACTTTGAGATCGATAAAACGACAGGCGCCATGCAGAATTATTACTATAAGAATGATCTTCTTATTGAACAGGGACCCATCCCTGACTTCTGGCGCGCAAGAAATAGCAACGATGTCGGCAATGTCGATGGCGATTGGCAAAAAGCCAATAAAGATATTTCGGTAGAGGAAAACGGGATTCAGATCTCTCAGAGACGCGACGGCCGTATGGTCATCACTGCAAATTTGATTTTGAACAGTGGAAAGGGCGCAAAAGAAACGGTTATCTATACCATCGACGGCTCTGGTGTAGTGACGGTCAGCCTGACTTTGGATGCCAGGGGAACAGGGCTTGGTTCCATTATGAAGGTCGGTTCCACAATGACGCTTCCTGTTGGTTATGAGGACATCACCTGGTACGGGGACGGTCCATCTGAGTCGTATACCGATCGTGGCAGCTATGCGATGACTGGATTGTACAACTATACAGTTGACGAAAGTTTCTATCCGTTTGTGGACCCGCAGACTTCCGGCAATTTCAGTGGTGTGAAATGGATGGCTTTGACAGGAAGCGACCGCAATACCGGCATCATGGTAGCTGCTGATGAAAATTTGGAGGCAAGTGCTCTGCGCTTTACTATGGACGAGCTGGACGAAGCGAAGCATCCCTTTGAGCTTCCAGACCCAGATGGCAGAACCTATTTCCATGTCGATCTGATTTCTCGCGGTATCGGCAACGCGAGCTGCGGACCGGACAACCTGGAACAGTATACAATCCCAAATGATCGCGCTTACTCTTATCAGTACTCCATCGTTCCTTTTGAGAATGGCGCAGATCTGATGGAACTCAGCAAGCCGTGGCGCTTACCCGATCAGGAAGAAATCGACCGACAGGCTGCCAAGGTGGTAGAAGACGCTATCGCAGACATTTATGTTTATTCATACAGCCAGCTGGAAGCGATCGAAGCGGTTAAGGCGCAGTACGATGCATTGACCGAGGCGCAGAAAGAGCTGGTTCCCAACTACGGCGACTTGGAGAAAGCTTTGGCGGATGTCTATGCTTTGGAAGGGACTGTCACCGTTATCAAAGATCAAAGTTCCCATCATATCGATACGGAAATTCCCGACAGTGCGGAATTGATTCCCGACGAGACGTTTGGGCTGGTTTTAGGCGGGAATATGCCGATTCCCAATACCAAAGGTTCCAATGGTGGCGACATCTTTAGCGAAGTATTCCAAGGAAAGCATCCCTTTACCGTAGAATCGTGGTTTAAGCCGCTCGAATCCAATATGGGCGATGCATACAATGTGATCGTTGGAAAGGGAGACGATTGCTTTGGCTTGCGAGCAACCTTGCAAGGGGATGCAACCTATTATGAGTTGTATCTGAAGTCTGGAAACAATTGGTATACCGTAGAGGATACGCTCACTGACAAGGTGCTAAATGTCAATGAATGGCATCACATTGCGGGTGTGTATACAGGAACGACCTTGCAGATCTATCTGGATGGCGAGATGATCCTGGAGAATGTAGATGGAAGCCGCAATGGCATGAATGCAACAGATACAAACTTCTGGATTGGTTATGATCCTGTAGGAGGCTTTGTCGGAAAGAATGAATACGCGATTACACGTGTTTATTCCAGAGCTTTGACAGAGGAAGAACTGACCGGCCAGGAAAAATATGACCGTAAGGAAGCAGCCGAACCCGCAGTTGCACCAGAAGATGAATCGGTCGTCCTGTGGATGAACTTCGCGGACATCGAGTATCGGGATGTGCCGGAAGCGGGCGCAGAAGTGGCCCTGTCTCCAAAACGTGCAGAAATTGTTGTAGGAACCAGCCAAGAGTATACGATTGTAAAGGCCGCTCCGACGGCAATTGCAAAGGCGGGTTCTGCACGTGCAGCAGCAACACTGGAAGACCTGCAAGCACTGCTGGATCAGGCAAACGCCATTGATACCAGCATCTACACCGAGAGCAGTGTTGCAATCTTGAAGGCGGCAATCAATGTGGCAAACGTTGTTGTTGCTACGCCAGGTGTAACGGAAGAAATCATCGACAGTGCTTACAACATGCTGAAGGCCGCTATCGAAGGATTGGTGTGGGACGATACCTATGAAGTGATGTCTGCAGATTGGTCGGTGGTGGATGTATTCGGCAAGCCGGTAAATGGTGTCACCATTACCCCGAATGCGGAAGATGCCGGCAAGGCGACCGTTTCTGTAGGCGAAGCGGTTCCGGTTGGAACACGAATTCGCGTGATGGCGACGAACATCAATGGCAATGAGAATCTTACAGCAAAGACCTATGCAACCGTCGTTCCAGAGCCGGAAAAGACCCCGCGCGAAAAGCTGGAAGAACTGTATCTGGAAGCGACCAAGATCCACGACGCAGGCCAGGGCGAGTATCTGGAAGAGGCTTGGAATGCGTTCGAGTCCGCTTATAAGGCGGCAGGAGCAACGCTTGACAACGAGGCGGCGACGGACGACGAGCTGAGAAATGCAGCAGAGACTCTGCAAAATGCCATTGACGGCTTGACCGCAGAAGAGCCATCCGAGCATAAGCTGCTGGTTGAGTTCGACGACAATGTGACTTTGTGGGTCGACGGAGAGAAACCGCCCTATGCGGATAAGCTAGGCAGCTATACGGCAAATGTTATGGCAGGCGATGAAGTACAACTGACCTTTGCTCCGAGAGTGGACGGCAGAGAATTTGCAGCAGCCTCTGTGATTGTGAACGGTGAAGAGACAACAATCGATATCGAGGCGCTGGAATCCACAAGAGCGATTGACTATGTGCTAAATATGCCGAACACGGAGACTACGGTGCAGTTCAAGAGCACGATTGTCAACAAGCTTTTGTTGCGAGACGCGATCCAGAGTGCAGGAAAGGCTATGAAAGGCGACGAGTACGCGACGATGGTGCCAAGCGCGAAGAAGCTCTTTGACGAGGCCTATGAGGCGGCAATCAAGGTAGAGGCGGACAGAACCGCATTGCAGGACGAGATCAATGAAGCATGGCTAAACATGACGGATGCCATGTTCTACCTGTCCTTTACCGCAGGAGACCGAGAGGGCCTGAAGGCGTTGTTGGATAGCCTGCCGGAACTGAATGAGGAAGACTTCACGCCGAACAGCTGGAGCGTCTATGAAAAGGCAAAAGCGGACGCAGAAGAGTTGGTAAACGACGAAGATGCTCTCGAGGTGGAGGTAGAGCCGGCGAAGCAGGCTTTGCGTGATGCAATCCAGGGCTTGACGATGCGGGCGGACACCAGCACACTGAAAACGCTGATCGCAAAGGGCAATGAGATTCTTCCAGACCTGGACAGCTATGAGAGCAGCGAAGAAGTCAAAAAGGCCTTTACTGACGCGCTGAATGCGGCCGAGGGGATTCTGAACGATCCGAACGCGACGCAGGAAGAAGTGAACAGCATTGCGACCGAATTGACCATAGCGATGGCAAATCTGCGCAAGACGCCGGATAAGGAAGCGTTGGAAGCTCTGATCGCAAAGGGCGAACAGGTAAATGCGAACGACTATACAGCGGCAGATTATGCAGCGTTGCAGGCAGCGCTTCAGACAGCAAAGGTAGTTCTGGAAAAAGAAGATGCGACTTCCGAAGAGATTGAAAGCGCATACAATGCGTTGGAAGCGCGTATCCAGGCGACAAAGGGAGAAGAACCCACAAAGCCGGATAACGACCAGAATAGCGGAAACAAGAAACATACCAGCTCTTCCGGCTCGAAGAGCAGCGGGAACATCTATGGTTCCGCGGGCAGAGCAGTGGTGAATCCGACCGTCGCAGCGGCGCAGGGAGTTGTAGCCCAGGCGAGTGTATACAGCGATACGACGGTAAACTTCACATTGAAGAGGGGCGCAGCATACTGCTTCAAGATGACCGTGGTGAATGGAAACGGGCTGGTACCGAGCTTCACAGTGGGCAACGGAAGCGTTCTGAAGACACAGTTTGTGACGCAGATCGGCAATGACTACTACTATAGAGTTTATGCAGTTGGTACACCGGGCCAGAGCACAGGAGTCTATACGACCTTGCCGGGGCAGAATGCGCAGATGCATTGTACGGTGACCGTTGGTTAAGCACTGGATAACTTGCGAATGGCCTAAGTCATTCAGTTAGGTAGCAGATGACGGAAGCGCGCTTTCGTAGAAAACGCCG
>OIYU01001497.1_pt1 | contig 14844 bp, 8 predicted proteins | sample 1588321 | NCBI WGS metagenome assembly OIYU01 (sample SAMN03283258) | human gut metagenome | biome: human-associated habitat; material: feces | host: Homo sapiens | place: USA | collected 2013 | reverse complement strand
GAACACGCCGGCGACCTTGTCGGCCATGCGGGCGATGGGCGCCTCGGTGGCGTTGGCGTCCTCGACGAGCTGGATAATCTTGGCGAGCGACGTGTCGGCGCCCACGCGTGTGGCACGGAAGGTAAACGAGCCGGTGCGGTTGACAGTGGCGGCGTTGACGGTGTCGCCGGCGGTCTTCTCCACGGGGATGGACTCGCCGGTCAGTGCACTTTCGTCCACGGCCGAAGCGCCCTCGAGTACCACGCCGTCGACAGGGATGGACTCGCCGGGGCGCACACGCAGCACCTGGCCGGGCAGAATGGCATCGACGTCGACGGTGGCCTCGGTGCCGTCCTCTGCCACGACGGTCGCGGTCTTGGGTGCTAAGTCGATGAGCGCCTCGATAGCGCCGCCGGTCTTGGACTTGCTGCGCGTCTCGAGGTATTTGCCCACGGTGACGAGCGACAGGATGGTGCCAGCGCTCTCAAAATACAGGTTGTCCATGCTCGTCATCATGGCCTCGTGCACCTGACCTGCGGCTAGCTGGTCGGCCATGATGAACATGGCGTAGAGCGACCAGGCGATGGAGGCGGTGGCGCCCACGGCAATAAGGGCGTCCATGGTGGGCGCGCCGTGCGCGAGCGATTTAAACCCGTTGATAAAGTACGCGTCGTTGACGTAGACGATGGGAATGAGCAGGACGAGCTCGGTGAGCGCGAGCGTCATGCTGTGGGTGTGGTCGGTGAAGATGCCGGGCAGCGGCCAGCCGAGCATGTGCCCCATGCCTATGTAGAACAGTGGGATGAGGAATACGATCGAGACGATGAGGCGGGTGCGCATGGCAGAGGCGGCGGCCTCCAACTTTTTGGTCGGCGACTCCATATGGGCGGCGCCGGACCTGGCTTGCGCACTTCCGCTTTGGACAGCGTCGGTGCCCGTGCTGATGGGCGAGGCCGAGTAGCCCGCGCGGTCGACAGCGGTGCAGATGTCGTCGGGGGAGACCTGCGCAGGGTCGTAGTCCACCAGCATAGAGCCGGCGAGCAGATTGACCGCGACGCTTTGGACGCCGTCGAGCTTGCTCACGGCACGGTCCACGTGCGCCTGGCAGGCGGCGCATGTCATGCCGCCCACGTCGAACTTATCTTGAGCCATGGCTTCTCCTTTCTGTAGTTCGGTGTTGGAATTGTTAACCTGCCGATACTATACACCCATACCCCCTGGGGGTGTCCAGTACAGAAAGAAATGTATGACATTTCGTTACAGATGAGGGTGGTTGGTTGGCCGATGGACCGTCCCAACCAATCATCTCAATCTGTAACATCTGAGGACCGTTTTGCCTGCTAGATGTTACAGATTGAGATGTTGTCTCGCGGGGTTGGGGTTTGTCTCGTTCTGTAACATCTAGACCTGTATCTGCCGAGCTGGTGTTACAGATCGAGACATTTGCCGGGGAGGGGTCCCGTCACGGCAAGACGCCCGCCGCCTAGATACAGAACCCGGGGATCACACAGGTTAGCTTGTTTGGCTTTTCCGCAGGCGTAGCGTACGTAAAGACGTCGCCGTCGTGCCCCACGCGGTTCATATAGAGCGTGCCTTCGCTCTCCGATGTGTCGGGGCTCACCGTGCGCTCCCACCAACAGGTGTCCTTGCCCTTCCACTGGCGGACCATCGTCTCGTTCGTGGAATACGGGCTCACCTTGAGCTCGCGGAAGAGCTGATACTCCTTGCCCTCGCCGTTGTAGATGTCTGCCAGGTAGTGATAGTCCTCGGCAAACGAATCGGGCGGTTGCGTACCGCACAGCTCGACCATGGCGGGCAGCCAAAGGGTTGCGGGCAACTCGCTCAGGCACGATGCGCTGTTGGCGGCGCCCACATTGTTCGAGACCTTCTTGACCCCTTTAATGAGTGCGCGCAACTCGTTGGGCAGCAGCTTAAGGCCGTCGCCGTTGAGCCATTCCCGCAGCTCGCAATCTGCCCAGCCGGCGCTCGGCGGTTCAGCCGCAGCGTTGCGCTCGGCAATACCCGCATCGAACATAAACGTCAGTCCGGCCTTGCCCGTCCCGTCCAGAAGCTCGTCGTGGCGGATGCCCACGAGCTGCGCGCCGACGTGCAGCCCATTGGTGAGCTTCACGCGCTTAGTGCATGGATAGGGGATATGCCCGTTGTCATCGAGCAGATGATAGCGCTTGGCAATCTCGCGTGCCTCGCTACGGGTCTCGGCGGCCTTAATCTTGAGCGAAATCTCCTGCAGCTGATCCCAAGTGTAGTCGTCAAGTGAGCTGCGGATGCCGTCCAGGTAGTCGGGGATGCCAAAGCCATGGGTTGCCGCCCCGATAACGCCGAGCCCCGCAACGGCTGCGACAACGCCACCGATAATAAAGCGGCGGCGGGTCATGGCATCGTGCCGGGCCTGCTCCCGGATCTCTCGCGCGCTCGCCGGCGACGTCGACCTTAAGGTGTGTACCGGAGTCGATGTCGATTGCGGCGTCACTGCCCGCGCCTTCGCGGCCCTCGGATTCGGCATCGGTGAGGTATGCCGAGAGCACCTCGAGCATCTGCTGCTCGGTGGGACGATCGCACTGCTCGACTGAGAGACCCTTCATGATGATTTTGACGAGCGCTTCATCGCCCTCGCAGCGCGGCTCGAGCGGTGCCGGCTTGGTCTTGGTCTTTACGAGATAGAACGAGCCGGTTGCAGCGGCGTCCGTCGACTCAAAGTCAAACGGTTTGCGACCGCTGTAGAGCTGGTACAGAATGCTCGAAAGCGCATAGACGTCGATTGCCGGCGAACGGCGAAGGGCCGCGATGCCTTCGATATCCTGCGTGAGCATCTCGGGCGCGGCGTATGCGGGCGTGGCAAAGCGCCAGATGTCGGCGCGCCGGGTGATCGTGTCGTCGCCGAGAGCCATGGTCGCGGAGCCCATGTCGATGAGGCAGGGGTCAAAGGAGCAATCGGCAATCTGCTGCTCGAGCGTTCGGCTGGTGGTGCGGAACATGATATTGGCAGGCGAAAGGTCGCGATGGATGACCGGATTCACGAGGCCTTGGGTCATCAAGAGCGCACGAAGCACGGCGTTTCCGACGGCGGCGACCATCTGGGTGGTCAGCCCGCCCGAGGCGTCGTGAGGAAGCAGGGGCAGCGCCTGCTTGAGTGAGGTGCCCTCGACCCACTCCATGAGGATGAGCGGGTCGTCCTCGCACGATCCGTAGCCATAGACGCGCGGAAATCCGCGCAGGTGCGAGACGGTACACAGATGACGGTACTCCTCGAACAGCGCAGCGGTGTTGGCCAGGTGCGCTGCCGATTGCTCGGCGGAGCGGTCGGGGGCTTGGCCAGAGAGAAAGGCGTTGTCCTTGAGTAGCTTGACGGCAAAGACCTCGCCGCTTGTGTTGGTCGCGCGAAGCACGTGCCCGATGTTGCCGTTGTTGCGGTGGGCCGTCTGGAGAATAAGCGTCATAAACCGACGCTTGGCGTCGTCCTCGGCACTGGGGTCGACCGCCACGGCGGTGTCGAACGTATCGAGACGGATGAGTTTGTCGCCATAGGCGCTATCGGTAGTATCCATGGCGTTCCTTTGTCTGGCATGGGTTGCCGCACGTATACGCGAGCAGTGCGGATATCGGTAAAGTACCATGATAGCCGCACTGCCCACGTATACCGCTGAGCATTGTCGTTTACGACGCAGAAGGTAGAAGACGAAAGACGGACGGCGACCGTCTTCCGATCGCCGTCCGCGCTAGTCCACAATGACAAGGAATGTCGTGTAGAGACCCAGATGGAGCCTGTCGCTGTTTTCGATTTCCACTGGGGGATAGATCTTGCCAGGCTCGCGTTGGTCGCGCGGCGGCTCAATCACAATATCGCCGTCACCCGCGCCCGATTCGAGCACTGTGCCGTTGGTCGACCCAAGGCCCTGGGCGTACCAGTGCTCACCCTCAAGCCAAATGCGAAGATGCTCGCGCGATGCGTCGGCGCCCACATCGGTGATGCTGGGCGAGGTTTTGGGCAAAGAACCAATCACGGTGCCGCGCGGATCGCGTGTGAGGGGATGGATTTGCATGCCGGCGCAGTTGTCGGCATGGGTTCTGAGCAGACCGAGGTTGGGGGCGACGGTGCGCGGCTGCTCCAGGCTGCTCATAAAGCCACGTCCGACGGTAGTTTCGGTGGTGCCAAAGTGCTCGCCCGTCTTGCTGTCGCAAAAGCGCTCGACGGTGGCCACGCCCTGAACGGGATCGGCGAGCGCCCCCGTTGCCACAAAGAGCATAAGGTAAAGCGTGCTTTTCTCGCGCACGGCATTGCCGTCAAAGTTGTCGATGCGATTGAGGGCATTTGCATATAGGCGGCTGTCCAGCTTGTAGCTGGCGAGAGCCGACATCATTTCGTTGGCGGCCGGACCGCGATAGTGCTCGGCGATTGCCCGATAGGCGGACTCGCCGCCGCCGAGCTTGCTGCAGATTGCCGAGGAAAGGTTGAGCGTGGTGACGGTAAAGTCGCTGTAGATGGAGGGCGCGCACTGGTCAGGCTTGCGATGGACGATGTAACGGGTGAGATACGAGCGGTTGGAAGAGCATTTCTCGAGCAGGGTACTGCCGAGATAAGAGTTTCCATTGATGAGCATTCGGGCGATCTCGAGATGTTTAAGACCGCCGAACGAGCGAATATCGTTATAGAGGACCGAGCAAGGCGTCTCTGCTGCCACGGATACCTCCTTTGATTGCTTCCTAGCCAATATGGCGATAGGAATTAATGGCCCCCGGTGGGCGACGTATTAAATGGCTGCGCAATATATAGCGTAACCAAAGCAACATTATAGGCCACATGTTCGAAATTGCAGGAAGACTGAGAGATTTGGTTTGGACTGGACGGAAATCCCCCTCTGTCTTGATCTATAACAATTAGGGCCGATTTTACTCGTTAACTGTTACAGATTGAGACGTTTGTGGGCCGTGTTGACCGTTTGTCTCGATCTGTAACACGTAGAGGAAGATTTGCCCTGTAGATGTTACAGATTGAGACAATCAGCCGGGCCCACCTCGTTCGCCTCGTCATCTGTGGTTTACGTGGGGGCATGCGGAGTACGGGTATACTAACCCGCGGCGAATCTGCTCCATCGCTTAGAGCTGCTGCGTCTGGACGGCGCGTGATAGGGCTGCCAAAGCGATCGCCAGCGTGCTGAGCAACGTCCTCTCTGTGCGCACCCGTTTTTGTATGTATTAGCGCACTACCAAGCACGCCCGCGCGGCCGCATGCCGTGCCCATTGCGCGTGCAGATAAGGAACAACAACATATGCGTAATTCTGTATCCGACGTCACGGACGCCGAGATTCTGGACGAGACCCGCGAGACCATGACCCAGGCAGCCTTCGATGCCGCCGATGAGGCCAGTGCCGCCCAGGCCGTCGAGTCCGCTACCGAGAGCCTGCCCGCCTTTGATGAGCTGGGCCTTTCCGACGAGATACTCCGTGCTATCGAGAATCTGGGCTACACGGCGCCGACGCCCGTGCAGGCCGGTTCGATCCCCGTGGTGCTCGAGGGCCGCGACCTGCTTGCCGCCGCACAGACCGGCACCGGCAAGACGGCCGCCTTTTTGCTGCCGACCATGAACAATCTGGAGCACATCGCTCCTCCCAAACCCGTGCGCGAGCGCGGCGGCCGCAACCGCCGTCGCGGTGCCAAGAAGCCCGAGGGCAACGGCCGCGGCCCCGTGATGCTCGTCATCACCCCCACGCGCGAGCTTGCCCAGCAGATCGACGAGGTCGCGAGCAAGATCGCCGACGTCACCGGCCATGTCGCCGTGACCGTCGTGGGCGGCGTGAGCTACAAGCCGCAGACTGCTGCCCTCAAGTACGGCTGCGACATCCTGGTCGCCACGCCGGGCCGTCTGGTCGATCTGATCGAGCAGGGCGCCTGCCACCTGGACGAGGTTAAGGTCCTGGTGCTCGACGAGGCCGACCGCATGCTCGACATGGGCTTTTTGCCCGCCGTCCGCCGCATTGTGCGCGAGACGCCGGCCGAGCGCCAGACGCTGCTGTTCTCGGCGACCCTCGACGAGGAGGCCGTGGGTGAGATCACCGACCTGGTGAGCGACCCGGCACGCGTGGAGATCGCGCCCGCCACGTCGACCGCCGACACCGTCGACCAGTTTGTGTTCCCGGTGTCCATCGAGGCCAAGAACAACCTGCTGCCCGAGTTCCTCAAAAAGGAGGGCCCGGAGCGCACTATCGTCTTTATGCGCACCAAGCACCGCGCCGACAGCTGCTGCCGTCGTCTGGAGCGCAAGGGCATCAAGGCCGCCGCGATTCACGGCAACCGCAGCCAGGCCCAGCGCGAGCGTGCCCTTTCGGCCTTCCGCGACGGTACCGTTGACGTGCTGGTGGCAACCGACGTGCTTGCCCGCGGCATCGACATTAGCGACGTGCGCTACGTCGTGAACTTTGACGTGCCGGCCGAGCCGACCGACTACATCCACCGCATTGGCCGCACGGGCCGCGCCGGCGAGCTGGGCTGGGCCATTACGTTTGTGACCGAGCAGGATGTGGACGAGTTCTACGAGATCGAGAAGCTCATGGACAAGACCGCCGACATCTACGAGGCCGGCGACCTGCATGTGGGTCCCAACCCGCCTGCGGTTGATCCCGAGCGCGACCCTGCGGCCTTCAAGGTGAAGAAGAAGACCAAGCGCGGCAAGTCCAAGAGCAAGAAGAAGCTTGAGCAGGCACGTCGCGATGGCAAGCGCAACGGCGATGACTACGGCGATGTGGCCGGTCGTTCCAACCGCGGTCGCGACGAGCGTCGCGGCGACGGCGAGCGTCCGAGCCGTCCCAAGCGCGGCGGCAAGACTCGCGTGCGCGAGGGCGTTCAGGCTCGCGTGGATGAGGCCGTGGAGAGCGTGGCCCGCGAGGTGGCTGCCGAGGAGCGCGGCGGTGCTGGTGCCGTCGAGCAGGCCCCGCGCGGCAACCGTGCCGAGCGCCGTGCCAAGCAGTTCCAGGGCGAGGCGCATCGCCGTCGCCGCGAGGACGAGGACCGCGGTGGCCGTCGTCGTGTCGAGCGCGAGGACGAGGACCGCGGTTCGCGCGGTGGCAAGCGCGGTGCGGGCGACCGCCGTCGTTCCGGTCGTGATGACGAGCGCGGTGGCCGTGATGAGCGTCGCGGCGGCGAGAGTCGCGGTGAGCGAGGTGCCCGTGGCGGTGAGTCCCGTGGCGGCAAGCGCTTTGAAGAGCGCGGTAGCCGCGGCGGCGAGCGTCGCGAGGGTGCTCGCGGCAATGGCGGCCGCGGCGGCGCTGGTCGTTCTAACGAGTCGCGCGATCGTCGTGACCCGCGTGCCAGCCGCGATCGTCGCGATGACTGGCGCAACTACGACGATACCCGCGAGGAGCGTCGTGGCGGCTATCGTGGCACTCGCGGCGGCAACCAGGCCGGCTCCCGTGGCGGCCGTGCCGGCGGTCGCGATAACCGTGGCAGCTATGGCAACAGCCGTGGCGGCAAGCGCGGCGGCAGCTCCCGTCGTCCCGGTGACGGCGGCGGCAAGCGCAAATAACACACGCATCGCCCGCTAGAGCGAGGTGAACCAAGGGCCCCGAGCAACTACGCTCGGGGCCCTTTTTGTTTGCCGTATCCGATCGCTAGTTCAAATATGATTTCCTCGGGAATGCATCTAGAGGATGCCGTGGGCCTGTTTCCTGCCATGCGGCAATGGGTCCCATGGGGTGCGCCGTGCATTTTTTGGAGTATTCTGCAGTTCGAGTTGTCTGCATATGATTCGACGTCGCCAACGGTGGCCTTCGGATATCCCTAGCGAGCGTTCTGAGTCAGATTTCGCCGTTTTCCGGAGCAGGGGCGCGTCATTCTCGCCATGTCGGGACTTAGAATGATGCGGCGCCCTACAGTTTTGCCCACCCGCGGCGGTGCTGGCGTGGTTACGTTGCAGAATACTCCGTTTTTTGCACGGGCCAGGATGGGGTACCTCGGGAGAATACGGCGGTATCCCGTAAATATATACAATCTGTACCGTCATTTATACAAAACGAAGAGGCAGACAGCGTAGGGTGGGTGCATTGGGGTGCTTGGTGCACCAAAACGGGGATCCCACGTGCCGTATACTCTGGCTGGATGTGAAAACGGCTTGACGCGTTGCCAGGCGTAGGGGGAGGGTGTCTAGATGAGCGTATTCGAAATTGTGTTTAGTCCGACGGGTGGAACGCAGAAGGTGTCTGGCCTTATGGCCGGGGCACTGGGCAAGAATGCCGTTACCGTCGATCTGACCGATAGCGGGCTAGATTTCAGCGCTGTCTCGATGACTGAGGACGACGTGGCCGTAATCTCTGTGCCGGCGTATGCCGGTAGAATCCCGGCTGTGGTGGCTGACCGGTTGGGTATGGTGCGCGGCAACGGGGCTCGGGCTGTTTTGGTTTGTGTATACGGAAACCGCGCGTTTGAGGACACGCTCGTAGAGCTGGAGGACGTTGCGAAGCATGCGGGATTCCGGGTGATCGCGGCAGTTACAGCCATTGCAGAACATTCCATCGCGCGACAGTTTGCCGCCGGTCGTCCGGATGCGCAGGATGCGGCGCAGCTCGCAGAGTTTGCGCAGCAAATTCAGCAAAAGCTGTTGGCTGAGGACGCGTCCGAGCCCTCTATCCCCGGCAATCGTCCTTATAAACAAGCTGGAGGTCACCGCATGGCACCCGAGGCAACAGAGGATTGCGTCTCCTGCGGTGCATGCGCCGCGGCGTGCCCCGTTTGTGCTATCGACAAAGGTGGCCCCAAACGAGCAGCTGGCGAGGCGTGCATCTCCTGCATGCGCTGCATTGCCGTATGTCCGCGAGGCGCTCGTAAGCTTGATCCCAACAAGCTATCCGCTGTTTCCCAGATGCTGAGCAAGGTTTGCGTCGTGCGGAAGGAATGCGAGCTCTTTATCTAGCGCATACGAAATTGGTGCAATGGGGCTAGGTTAATCTGCACCAACCTGGTGCAAAGTAGCCTGTCCCCAATGCACCAAACAAGGAGTGTCCCTGGGTGCCGGCAGAAAAGGAACGTCCCTAAGTGCCGCATAAATACCGTTTATCGGAGAAAAAATACCGTTCGCCGGTCATAATGATTGTTCCGGCTTTGGGCTTGTCTACAATAACCTCAGTGAAAAGAAATGCGGAAGGTTACCGAGTCCCTTGGACGTGGGCCTAACCAAAGTCTTTGATCGCGTGCGTCTCAAGGGGCGTATTCGATTGATTTTGGTTGGGCTATATTTATGAAGGGACATGCCACCATGGGTTTCTTTTCTCGCCTGATGGGCGGTTCGGATGAGCAGACGACTGCGGCTTCCGAGTTCGAAATCCTCGCTCCCGTTTCCGGAGAGCTTGTTCATCTGGAAAATACCAATGACCCTGCTTTTAGCAGCCGTGCCGTGGGCGATGGCGTTGCCGTGGTTCCCCAAGAGGGAACGGTGTGCGCTCCTGTTTCCGGCACCGTCGCGGCGCTGTTTCCGACTGAGCACGCGCTGGGCATCATGTCCGACGACAGCTCTGCTCAGGTGATGCTGCATATCGGAATCGATACTGTTAAGCTTGAGGGCAAGGGCTTCCACGCGCTTGTTGCCCAGGGTGACCATGTCGACGCGGGCCAGCCCCTCGTCGAGGTCGATTTCGACGCGGTCCGCGCCGCCGGCTTCGATCCCACGGTCTTCGTTATCGTGTGCGAGCGCTCGGAGAACTCGACTCTTCGTGAGCATGCTTCCGGCCCTGTTGCTGCTAAAGAGCCTGTCATCTGGCTTTCCGAGTAAATTTTTGTGGTGGGTACCGTGGTTATCAAGCGAGTTTTTAACAACAACGTCGCAATGGTCACTTCGGGCGATGGCTCCGAGCTCATCGTCATCGGTCGAGGCCTCTGCTTTGGCCGTCATGCCGGCGATGCCATCGACGAGGCGTCGATCGAAAAGACCTACGCGTTGCAGGAGGGAACTTCTCAGGACTCGCGTACGATTGACCGCTTGGCACATCTTTTGGAGTCCATCCCCACCGTCAACCTCGTGATTGCCGAGGACATTGTTCAGATGCTCCGTCGAGAGCTCAATGTTGATATCAACGACAAGATTCTCATTGCTCTCGCAGACCATATCAGCCTTGCTTTGGAGCGCGAGCGCAAGGGCGTCTCCTGTGAGAATCCGTTGCTGCTCGAGATCCAGCAGTTCTATCGCAAGGAGTATGCACTTGCGGGCCGTGCGCTGCAGATTATCAAGGAGTATATGGGCATCCAGATGAGCGAAGAAGAGCAGGGTTTCATTACCTTGCATATCGTCAACGCCACCATGCCGCAACGCTCCGACCGTTTGATTGTTTCGGTCCAGCTTGTTCGCGACGTGCTCGCGATTGTTTCCGAGCGCTATGCTACGACCCTCGATGACACCTCGTTGCCCTATGAGCGTTTCGTCCGCCACCTGCAGTTTTTCGCACAGCGGGCGCTTGACCCCACGGCCGGGCAAATCAATGGCGACGCGCTGTTCCGAATCGATGAAACGGCGTATCCGTGCGCATTCTCGTGCGCGGACGCCATAGCCGCCCACTTGTCGTCTACCTATAACGTTGTCGTTACCGATGCCGAGAAGAGTTATCTCGCATATCACATTGTTAACCTGCTTGGAGACCTGGTCTCTAGGCATAACGTGCCCACACTTCGATTGATATAAGGCAAGGCTCACGGTCTTGTCTAGGGCACATCTGTCTTAATTTGCGGAAAAGGAAGGGGAGTACCGCTATGACCGCAAAAAAGAAGTTCAATTTCAAAGCGCCGTTGGAGGTGTTCGCGAAGTCGATCGTTCAGCCGATGATGTATCTCTCGGTTGCCGGCATCCTGCTCATCGTGGGCATCATTCTGACCAACAAGACCATCTGCGCTTTGGTCCCCGTACTGGGCTCCGGTCCGTTCCAACTTGTGGGCGCCGTTGTCTACCAGTCGCTGATGTTTATCATCAACAACCTCTCGATTCTGTTCTGCGTGGGTATCGCCGGCGCCATGGCAAAGAAGAACAAGGGCCATGCTTCGCTGATCGCCCTGATGTCGTTCTTCCTGTTCCTGCAGGCTAACAACATCGTGCTCAACGCCACCGGCTCTCTTGTCGATGCGAGCGGCATGCTCGGCCTTACCGGAACCGGCCAGGCCACCGTTATGGGCATCCAGGTGCTCGATACCGGCGTGTTTGGCGGCATCATTCTTGGTTGCATCACCGGTGCCGTGTTCAACAAGTACTCGAACAAGCAGTTCCCCATTGCCCTTTCGATGTTCTCGGGCGTTCGCTTCCCGTTCCTGATCATGATCATCATTTCCTGGATCATGGGCGCTGGCTTTTGTATCGTTTGGCCTCCGGTTCAGGGTGCCATCTCCTCCGTTGCCGGCATCATTAAGGAGTCGGGCAACATCGGCCTGTTTATCTACGGCATGCTCAACAAGCTGCTCGTTCCCACCGGTCTGCACCACCTCATCTACACTCCGTTCCAGTTCTCCGATGTGGGTGGCACCCTGACGCTGGGCGATCAGGTTATCGCCGGTGCCTACCCCATCCGTGTTGCCGAGATGGCAATGACGGGCCAGCCCTTCTCCGATAGCACCTACTTCAACAGCTACACCTTCAACAACCTGTGGCCCTACATCGGTATCGGTCTCGCCTTTATCGTCACCGCTTACAAGGGGAACAAGGATAAGACCAAGGCCGTTATCATCCCGCTGATCATCACCGCCGTGCTCTCCTGTGTCACCGAGCCCATGGACTTCCTCTTTGTCTTTGCCGCTCCCGTGCTCTTTGTCGTTCACTCGGTTCTTTCCGGCATCTTCCTGGTCCTGCTCAAGGTCCTCTCCGTGCCCGCTTCGACTGCAGGCGGCATCATCAACATCGTGGTCTCCAACCTGGTCCTGGGCGTCGATAAGACCAACTGGCCGGTTATGCTGGTGCTTGGAGTCGTCAACGCCGCGCTGTACTTCTTCCTCTTCACCTTCCTTATCAAGAAGCTCAACCTCCACACGCCTGGCCGCGAGGAGGAGTCCGAGCTCGCCGAGTCCGTTGCCGAGGGCGAGGCCGCCGCGTCTGTCGCAGTGAAGCAGGGCGCCGTTGCCGCGGCTCCCGCAGAGGGCGTCGATGCAGGTATTGCCGACCTGGTCGCAGGTCTTGGCGGCAAGGACAACATCGAGGAGCTCGAGAACTGCTTTACGCGTCTCCGCGTGAACGTTAAGAACCCGGACCTCATCAATGAGGACCTCATCAACCACGTGCCCAACAGCGGCATCAACCGCAACGGCAATAATATCCAGATCATCTTTGGCATGAAGGTCGCCGAGATGCGCGACAAGGTCGAAAACGCAATTGAGAAGGAGCAGTAAACAATGATCATTACTCTGTGTGGTGGCGGATCCACCTTTACCCCCGGCATCGTCAAGTCCATCGCCCTGCGCAAGGACGAGCTCGACGTTGACGAGATTCGTCTGTACGACATCAACGAGGAGCGCCAGCGCAAGGTCGGCGTGCTCGTGGACTGGATTTTGCACGAGGACCTCGGCCTGGACATCAAGCTCACGGTGACCACCGACAAAAAGACGGCTTTTACCGACGCGAGCTTCGTGTTTGCCCAGATGCGCGTGGGCGGCTACGCCATGCGCGAGCAGGACGAGAAGATTCCGCTGCGTCACGGCTGCGTGGGCCAGGAGACTTGCGGTTGCGGCGGCCTTGCCTACGGCATGCGCACCATCTTCCCCATGGTCGAGCTGATCGATGACGTTGAGAAGTACGCCAAGAAGGATTACTGGATTCTCAACTACTCCAACCCTGCTGCCATCGTCTCCGAGGGCTGCCGTGTGCTGCGTCCCAACGCTCGCATCATCAACATCTGCGACATGCCGATCGCGATCATCGACGTGGTTTGCGCCGCGCTCGATATCGACAAGAAGGATGTCGAGTACGATTACTTTGGCCTCAACCACTTTGGTTGGTTCACCTCGATCCGCCACAAGGGCGAGGAGGTGCTCCCGCAGCTGCGCGAGTACATCAAGGAGCACCAGATCCTGCTGCCCGACTCCTACCTCAAGGGCATGGGCTCGCTCATGGCAAAGAAGCCCGAGGAGGCCACCGACGAGCATCCCGAACAGAACCGTCACACCAAGGGCAGCTGGTACTACGTCTGGAAGGGCGAGTACGAGATCATGGAGTGCTTCCCGGAGTACCTGCCCAACACGTATCTGAACTACTACCTGCAGCAGAAGGAATTCGTCGAGCACTCAAACCCCGAGCGCACCCGTGCGAACGAGGTTGAGGAGACGCGCGAGAAGAACCTCTTCGACGGCATCGACCACTACGAGAAGACGGGCGAGATCGACGAGAGCACGTTCTATGCGGGCAGCCACGGCGACTGGATTGCCGATCTGGCCATCGCTCTGAAGAACGACACCAAGCAGCGCTTCCTGGTCATTTGCGAGAACAAGGGCGCTATCCCCAACATGCCCTACGACGCTATGGTCGAGCTGCCTGCCTACATTGGCAAGAACGGCCCCGAGGTCATCAGCCGTGACAACATTCCTCTGTTCCAGCAGGGTCTCATGATGCAGCAGCTGAACTCTGAGAAGCTCGTGGTCGAGGCTACGATTGAGGGTTCGTACGAGAAGGCGCTCAAGGCCTTTACGCTCAACAAGACCGTGCCTTCGATGAAGGTCGCCAAGGAGGTTCTCGACGACATGATCGAGGCCAACAAGGGTTACTGGCCCGAGCTTAAGTAAAAGCAACAGGGTCGCTGACCGCATACCTGGAGCAATGCCCCGTCCACGTGATTGCGTGGGCGGGGCATTGCCGTTTTGCGCAAAGTAACCTGGCCCTCTTGCACCAAAAATGATCCGTTTTCCTCTGTCCCCAAGGGATCAGCGTTTTGCCAGTTTGTGGTAGAACTAGGGAACGGTTCTTGAGGAGGCTGGCATGCTCAACGCGTTGGTGTGGACACTTGCTTGCTTAGGCGTTGTCGCGGCAGATATTGCCCTGAGCGTGGTTTTGTTTTCCGCTCTGGGTGTCGCGTCGGTGTTCATGGGTTTTTCAATCGATGACCTCGACATTCAATTGCTTCAGGCTGCCGCGCAGATGGCGTCGTTTTTGATGGCGCTGCTGTGGTGGCGTTATCTGTGGCCGCGCTCGTTTATGGCGCGCTGGCAAGGCGAGCGCCCGCTTGGCGGGGGAGCAGGCAAGGCATGGAGGCGCATCGCCTGCGTTATCGTGATCGGCCTTGCCCTGCAGGTGGTCGTTGGCTACGTGACCGACGCTGTGCTGTCGCTGTTGCCCGAGGCGGCGGCCGATTACAGCGAGCTTGTCGAGGAAACAGGCATGGGCGATACCAGCCTTCTTGCCGTCCTGACCACGGTGCTCGGCGCGCCGTTTTGCGAAGAGCTCCTGGTGCGCGGCGTCATCTTTGAGTTTTCGCTGCGCGCGTTTAATCCACAGTGCCGTCCGCTCTGGAAACGCCGGCGCCGCGCAAACGCGCAAGACGCTGCCATGGTGCCCTGGGCGGCTCCGAGCACCTGGGGTGTCGCCGCGGCAATCGTGCTGCAGGCGGCGGTCTTCGGCTTTATGCACATGAACTGGGTGCAGGGCTGTTATGCGGGTGTCGCCGGCCTCATCTTTGGTTGGGTGCTCGTGACGACCGGAAAGCTCCGCTACACGATCCTGCTGCATTTTGCCTTTAACGCCGGGTCGTATCTCATGACGTTGCTCTGGTTTGTGAACACGCCGTTCAACGTGGCGGTCACGGTTGCCATCGCCGGCATCATCCTCGTGGAGGCGATGCGCTCACTGCGCCACGCGTGTGGGATGGACGCAGCGAGCGCACCGCTGCCCTAGTTGCGGCGGC
>OIYU01001493.1_pt1 | contig 14861 bp, 9 predicted proteins | sample 1588321 | NCBI WGS metagenome assembly OIYU01 (sample SAMN03283258) | human gut metagenome | biome: human-associated habitat; material: feces | host: Homo sapiens | place: USA | collected 2013 | reverse complement strand
CTGCATGGCTGGAACAAAATGGATATCACGCAGAGAAGGTGCAGCCGGTGGATCTATTTCCAAGAACACGGCATTGCGAGGTTGTGAGTTGTTATACCAAAACGATGTAACAAACGCAACCCTCAAGCCATTGCGAAGCGGTTCTCCTTTTGACCAAACTCAATGTCGAACGTCACATCGAAGTGGACGTCAACATGGAGGAACTGGATGTGACTGCCGCAGAGAGCAAGGCGACTTACAACGAGATTCGGGATTATGTATGGGAACACCATCAGTTGAAGGTATCCAATCTCTATATCGCACAGGTGAAGCAGAAGTACGGCATCATCGAGCGGGAGAATTACCATAAAGCGAAAAACGAGAATGCAAAGCAACCTCAGTGTCCGAAGGAGAAAGAGGATGCGATTGTGGAAGCATTGAAGCATTTTCAAATGATTTGATTTACTGTATGCCCGTCTGATTTTCAGGCGGGCATTTTCTTTTGTTGGAATATGGTGTTTCTATTTTTATCGTGGTACAATATCTTAAAGACTTTTTGTTTTCGGAGGGAGCCGTCATGATCGATCTTGCAAAACTGGAGCCTGTTTTGGGCGGATACCAGACCTATTTCCCGAAGCATTGGCCTCATGTTGAAGATTTCAAATGGGAAGCCGCGCAGCATTTCCACGACCATTGGAATATTGACGCGGCAGATTTTGGTGAAATGTTCAAGGAAGCCACTGCAAAGGTCTTTTCGCTTCTGGATACCGGCTATGCCTATCCCCGTGCGATGATCCTGAATTTCGCAGCAGCGGACTGTGAAGCAACACGCGCAATGTTCCGCAGCTTGTTTGATGAATCCACCGAACTTTCCCAGCGCATTATTGCATTTCAGGCTGCCACCGAAGAAATACGCACAAAATACAACGACGGCAGTTGGAATAACCACTACCAGAACACCAGTGCCATCAGCGTCTATCTGTGGCTCCGGTATCCGGATCAATATTATATCTACCGCTATTCCGTTGCCCGTGACATCTCGGATGCGCTGAACTTCGATGCTCCGCCCAAGCGGGATGGTTCCGTAGAATCGCTGCTAAACAGCTACCGCCTTTATGATGAGCTGCGGGCGGCACTGAGCCAAAATGCTGCCATCACCCAGATGATCCGCAGTGCCATTGAAGCAGCCCCTGCCGGAAAATACTGGCCAGACACACACTGGAATATCGCTGCCATTGATCTGGGCTTTTATCTGAGCCGTTTCTACCTTGCCGAACAAAAGACATCACAGATGCAGGCCGGATGGTTTCCTGCTGAAAGTGAGTATGACCCGGGCATTACAACCGCACAGTGGAGTGCTTTGCTGCAAGACACCTCGGTTTTTACCTCGGAGGCTTTGCGGGTGATGAAATGTATGCTGGATTACGGCGGGCAGGCCACCTGCAAACAGCTTGCCATTAAATACGGTGAAACCAGCAACTTCTACATCTCCAACTCCTACCATCTTGCACAGCGGGTGGCAGAAAAGACTAGCTGCCGCTGCATGCCCCGCGACAGCAAAAATATGCGTTGGTGGCCCATTTTATATGTGGGCAAAAATGCCAGCACAAAGGCGGATGGCACTTACATCTGGCGCTTGCGAGATGAGCTTTTACAGGCTCTGAAAAAAGCCGACCTCTCGAAAGTACCGGCTGCCGCTGCCGCCTGTGAAGCACCTTCACGCCACTACTGGTGGCTGACTGCCAATCCTAAGATCTGGAGTTATTCCAGTCTGCGGGTCGGCGAAGAGCAGACCTATACGCTGTACAATGACAACGGGAACAAGCGCAGGATTTTCCAGAATTTCCTCGATGCAAAAGCCGGGGATCTAGTGATCGGCTATGAGGCCAATCCGGTAAAGCGAGTGGTAGCTCTGGCCAAGATCACACAGGAAAGCAACGGCAAAGAGATTTATTTTGAAAAGACCGAGAGCCTGACTTCCCCCATTGACTATGCTGTACTGAAGGCTTTCCCTGAGCTGGAGAAAATGGAGTTCTTCGTACAGCCGAACGGAAGCCTGTTCAAGCTCTCGGAGGGTGAGTACAACTTTATTCTGGATCTGATCCGGGATGAAAACCCTGCTCCCGTCCGGCAGGCATCTGCCGACAGCTACACCAGAGTTGATTTTCTGCACGATGTTTTTCTGAGTGAGCAACGCTATGAAGTGTTGGTTTCTTTGCTACGCCACAAGAAAAATATCATTCTGCAAGGTGCACCCGGCGTTGGAAAGACCTATGCTGCCAAACGGCTGGCGTACTCTATAATGGGTCAAGCTGATTCCTCCCGGGTTGAGTTTGTTCAGTTCCACCAGAATTACTCCTACGAGGATATCATGCTGGGCTACCGGCCGGACGGCTCCGGCTTCAAGCTGACAGAGGGTGTATTTTACCGCTTCTGCCAGAAGGCTTCCAACGACCCCGACCGAGAATACTTTTTCCTGATCGATGAGATCAACCGGGGCAACCTGAGCAAGATCTTCGGCGAGCTGATGATGCTGATTGAAAGCGACCATCGGGGCGAAAAGATCACACTGGCCTATAACGGGATGCCCTTCTATGTCCCGGAAAATTTGTACATTATCGGTATGATGAATACTGCCGACCGCAGCCTGGCCATGATCGACTATGCACTGCGCAGACGCTTCAGTTTCTTCGAGATCGAACCGGCGTTCACCTCCGATGGATTCCAGAAATATCAATCTGCGCTTGACAATGAAACCTTCAATGCTCTGGTGGAACAGATCAAGGCATTGAACCGGGAAATTACCACAGATGCCTCCCTCGGTCCCGGATTTCGTGTTGGTCACAGTTACTTTTGTCTGGCCGACCCTGCTGCCTGCACCACTGACTGGATGCGCTCTGTGGTGGAGTTTGACCTTCTGCCTACGCTGGCAGAATACTGGTTCGACGCGCCCGACAAACTGCACCGTTGGGAAAAGAATCTGCGTGGTGTTTTCAATGACGACTGACAAAGGGATCTTTATCCAGAACATCTACTACATGCTCTCCTACGCCTATCAGGTGCTGCAGCAGCAGGATTATCAGTGCATCGCCTCGGAAAAGTTTGAGCGTATCGACGATTTGTTTGCTGCCATCCTTGCAAAGGGTGTTTCCCGGCAGCTGAAGCAGGGGCTCTATCGAGAATATGTTTCCCGAAGCGAGACCCGGTCAGTTTTGCGTGGAAAGCTGGATCTTCCGCAGACCATTAAGACCCGTATCCAGCACAAGCCACAGGTCGCCTGTACCTTTGACGAGCTTTCCGAGGATAACCTGTATAACCAGATTCTGAAAACCACCCTGCATGTGCTGCTTCGGGATAAGAATGTTTCTACTGAGCGCAAAGTGGAATTGAAGAAAGCGCTTCTGTTTCTGGACACGGTTTCTGCACTGCTTCCCTCTCAAATCCCATGGAAGCAGTTACATTATCAGCGGAGCAACCAGAATTACGAGATGCTGTTGAATCTCTGCTATTTCGTGCTGCACGATATGCTGCAGACCACCGAAAACGGCAGCTATAAAATGACAGCATTTTCGGATGAACGCATGGCAAAGCTGTACGAACGCTTTATTCTGGAGTATTACCGACAAAATCATCCCTACCTTACTGAGGTCAAGGCTGCGCAGGTCAAATGGGATCTTGTGGGAGAGCACGATGCTGCCATGCTGCGGTTTCTCCCTGCCATGCAAACCGATATTTTTCTGCGTTTTCGCGAAAAAGTTCTCATTCTGGATGCCAAGTATTACAGCCAGACATTGCAGCAGCAGTTTAATAAAGAGACCCTGCATTCTGCCAACCTCTACCAGATCTACACCTACGTTAAAAATCAGGATGCTGCCCATACTGGAAACGTTTCCGGGCTGCTAGTCTACGCCAAAACGCAGGAAGCCATCACGCCGAATTGTCTCTTCAACTTAGGCGGCAATCAGATCGGTGCACGCACCTTGGATCTCAATCAGGATTTTCGGCAAATCACCGCACAGCTGGATGGAATTGCCCAGCAGTTTTTCGGGAAGCATCCGCTTTGATCTTTTCCATGTCGATTTACCCGCTTTCACACCCGCCCGTCTGTTTTTTCAAACTTTCTCCTCCTAAGTGTCCGAAGGAAAAAGAGGATGCGATTGTGGAGGCATTGCGGCATTTTCAGATGATTTGATACGCAATCACCCCAGAGAGAATAGCCTCTTGTGCGTTCTCTCTGGGGTGATTTTTGCGTTATGCTACTTCCGGGTAGCGCATATATACATACTCGTAGATTTTCTTCTGGTAGGTCTGGATATCGCTTACATCATAGCTATTGGGAAGTTCTTGCCAAAGGGTCTTACGGATCAGGTTATCCACAATCGCCTTAGTTTCCTGCTTGTCCGTCCAATGGTCGAGTTTGGCAATCTGCTGTTTGATTTTTGTCAACAAGTCCACAGACACCTTCTTGATCGTTTCAATTTCCTGCTTTGTGAGATTCTCCGAAAACAGCAAATCGTACACTGAAAGTTCCTCATCGCTGGAAAAGCCCTCACGCACATAGCGCTGCTGCTCCGTGTCCAGTGAACTTGCAAGCTCCATCAGATCCATGAAGGTTTTCTCGATGGTCGCACGGTTCTGCTCCGCATTGTAGGCATCGATGATCTCCTGATAGCGGTCATAATAATCAATGCGCTGCGGGTTTGCAAACAACATTTTCGCCAATTGCTGATTCACCAGTTCATCCAGATCGCGCAGCAAGAGATTCTTCCGCCGGGTGTGGGCGAACTCCCGGCTCAACAAGTCAAAATCAATTTTGCTGATGTCAAACTGCCGGGAAGGTACAGCCTCCTGATCCGGCTTTTCCACATGGATGTACTCGTTGACGATGCCGTTGATCTGCACCATCAGGTCGGTATTGTCCGCGTGTTTTCGCTTCTGCTGCAAGCCCTCGTAGATGGCGAGAATTGCGTTTTTCCGGGCGCGCACGGCATCGTCCACATCGTCACGGTCTGCGTAGCGGAACAGCCGCGCCAGTTCAGACGCATAGGTCTGGAAGGTTTTCTTGGTTTCCAACGTCTCGCACATCGCGTTGACTGCATCCTGTACAAGGCTCATCTTTTCAAAGTCCTGTGCGTCCACCAATTCCTGCAGCCGGAACCCGTGTTCTGCCAGAAAGCCGTCCGCTTTTCCGATGACCGTGCAAATACGCTGGATCAGCTCCGTTTTATCCACCGTTGGATCAACACCCGCCGGGCTGTTCTTGCTGACCGTATAATCTGCCAGAGCCTTGCGCAGCGCCTTTACGATACCAATATAGTCCACGATCAGGCCGTTGCTCTTGCCCTCCGAAACACGGTTTGCACGAGCAATAGTCTGCATCAAGGTATGGGCTTTCAACGGCTTGTCCAGATACAGACAGGACAGACACTTTACATCAAAGCCCGTCAGCCACATGGCACAGACGAACACCACCCGGAACGGATTCTTGCTGTCCTTGAATTCTTTATCCAGCTCCCGCTTTTCCATTTTGGCACGGTGCGGCAGAATATCCAGCCCCCACTTTTTGAAGGTCTGCACCTCGTTCTGCTCCTGACTGATCACCACTGCCATTTCGGTTTCTTTCATCCATGCCAGTTTGCGGGCAAGCTCCTGTGCTTCCTGCTGGGTCGCTGTGCCCTGCCGGGCTTCCAGCTCCCTGATCTTTGCCTGCCAGCATTCCTGCACATAGTTGTACATCCGCACACAGGTAACCTTATTCAGACAGACGAACATCGCCTTGCCGCTGGTCCAAAGGTCAGAGTAATGCTCCACAAAATCCTTTGCAATGGAGCGCAGCCGTTCATCTGCGGTGAGAATATGGATCTCCTTGGCAAATTCTCGTTCCAGCTTTTCCTCCTGCGAAGGATCAAGGTCGGCTGCTTCAATGGCATCCAGGATCCGCCCGGTGATCTCCGGCTTGTCCAACTGGGCGATCTTATCCGCACGGTTTTCATAATACAGCGGCACCGTTGCGCCGTCCTCCACTGCCCGCTTGAAATCATACACCGACAGGTATCCGCCAAAGGTGCGTTCCGTGATATGGTCATCTGCCAGAAGCGGCGTACCGGTAAAGCCGATGCGGGACGCCATGGGCAGCAGGTGCATCATGTTGTCTGCAAAAATGCCGTACTGGCTACGATGGGCTTCGTCTGACAAAATCAGAATGTCGTGATCCGGGTAGATAGGCGGCTCCTTGGGCAGATTGAACTTCTGGATCAGGGTAAACACAAAGCTGGGGTTGCCCTGCAGCTTTTTTACAAGGTCTGTACCGCTGGATGCAATGAACTGTGAAGCCTTGGTTTTGCCCAGCAGACCGCAGTTTTCAAAGGTATCGCTGATCTGCCGGTTCAGCTCGTCACGGTCGGTCAGTACCACAATGGTGGGCGAGCCTGCAAACTTGCGCCGGATCTTCTGCGCCAGAAAGACCATGGAGTAGCTTTTGCCTGACCCCTGCGTGTGCCAGAACACACCCAGCCTGCCGTCTTTCAGCTTGCGGTTCTCGTAAGCACTGACGGCCTCGTTGACGCCGAGATACTGGTGGTTGCGGGCCAGGATCTTGGTGGTGCGCCCACTGGAATGGTCGTAAAGGATGAAGTTTTCCAGCAGATCGAGGAAGGTCTTTTTCTCGCAGATGCCCCGCAGCATGGTTTTCAGTTCCACGCTGCCTGCATCGCTTTCCTTCAGACGCTTCCACTCGTGGAAAAACTCGTACTTGCTGCCAAGCGTGCCCACCTTGGCTTCCAATCCATTGGACAGCATGAGAAAGGCATTGTAATAGAACAACTGTGGAATGGTATCGAGGTAATCCCGATAGTTGTCTATGTAGGCGTTCTGCACATCCACGGTGGGCTTTTTCAGCTCGATAAACAGCAGCGGAATGCCATTGACAAAGCCCACAATGTCTGTCCGGCGGCGGTACAGCTGCGAGTGGATCTTCATTTCTTTTACGGCGAGGAAATGATTGTTTTCCGGGTTTTTGAAGTCGATCACCGCCGCACTTCGGATTTCGGTGCGGCCATCCGGCCGCTTGACCGTCACCGGGATGCCATCCCGCAGCAGAAAATACTTTTCCTCGTTGATCTGCATCAGGGATGCGGTGGAAACGTGCGCCGTAAATTTCTTCTGCACCTCGTCCAGCTGGTTCGGGGTGAGCCACGGGTTCAAGCGCAAAAGCGCCTGCCGAAAATACCGGGTCAGCAACACTTCCCCATAGCTGGTGCGGCCCAACGTCCCGTCCGGTCCCAGCTTTTCGGAGTTGTAAGCCAGCACCACCTCCCAGCCCAGAACATTTTGCAGCAAGTTGCCTGCACTGTTCTGGACAAGGACATTTTCGGAGTATTCGCGGCTCATAGGATCACCTCATTTTTTCAACTTTTCTTTTAAGCAGAATTCTTCATTGATTTTAATGATTATAATTGCCATCACAATTAAGAATCGCATATAATCATCTCTATGTACCTTTTCATCTAATGAATTAGTCGAGTGAATATATTTATTTCTCAAATCTAGTCCATTTGAAAATTTATGTTTATTAAGTAAATAATCAAGATAATCTTGTTCTGGTCGTGAGAACAATGTATTCTCTACCAGCAACTTATTATTTTTCAGTGCATCCTTCAATGGATCATTTTCTGTTTTTTCATAGGCCAAGCAAAGATATTCATATCTATAAAGTTGAATCAACATTCTCAATCTATCATACTTCAGTTCAATTTCCCCAGCTTCATCTATTCTTATAGTACCTTGACTTAATAAGAAGTCGATTTTTTCTTTCTGAATAGTTTTAAAATCATTATAATATACAGTTTCATTCTCTAGAAGTTTAAAGAAAGAATCATAGGCCTTTCCTATTCTTTCCACGTAAGTTAAAAGTGATTGTGATGAAAAGATACTTATATATTCCGATCTAATATTTTCATCATTACAATAGGCATACTTTTGTGTGCTTAGACTTGCAACTTGTGAAAACTCAACGCTTTGAGATGAGAACTCCAGATAATCTCTATCAATTGCTCCATATTTACTGTATAAATCAAATTGCTTTAAAACATGATCTATTTTACTAGAAATCAGTCTGTTTCTTTCCCCAAATGGCGCATCCCTCCTCACTTTCTCATAAACAAACCCCTCCACATTAAACTCATCTTTTAGGTATGTTTCAAAAAACCATTTATAAATATCTTCTATTTCTATTTCTCGCTGGCACAAAATGTTATAATACCCTGTCATTTGAAGAAATGCCATAGTGTTTTTTATACGAAAACTTGTTCCGACTTGGTACTCTCTCAATCCTCTTGTTCCAAACAAAAAGTTTTCAAGACCATACTCAGAGGGTTGCGAAACCAATAGGCATCTGTTAAAAAAATCAGCAAATTCAAACCAGTAGAAATTATTAAGAAGCGTTACATAATCAAGATTATCTAGTATCCATTTACTGTCATATGAAACTTTTAGTTCATTCTGATCTTCTGATTCATTTTCTATCTTTCCGGTACCATCCATCGGTTTAAAGCCGATTCCTACTCCTGTTCTAAACGATAGGCCAGTTTCAAAAAGTTTTTTTCGCATGATTTCTAGTTTTTTATATGCTTTAAAGCGTGTCATTTCGCTAAGTTTAAGCTTGTCCGGATTCTCTTCTTGCATAATCACAGTCAAATAATTCATATTAGGAGAATCCAATTCGATGTACCTTTGAACTAACCCTTCCTTATCTTCTACTGTCAATTCTTTTGGAATGTAATACAGTTCTTTGTCCTCAGAACGTTCCAAAAACTTATTGACAAAGAATTCTGCATTCTCTGCATCCTTTAAAATGTATTCACGCACAACCTTCCCAAATTTATATACAATATCTTTTTCTCTCAGTATTCGATCAATTCTAATATTAGCCTTTTCCAGAAATTCAGCAAATTGCAAATCATCAAACTTTTTGTACAATCCTATCTTGCAAACCAGTTCAACAAAATCTTGACGGTACATTATATTAGTTTCGTTATATAATGTTGCCAACTCATTTATATCTTTTGAATTAAGGAAGCAGCCAACAACTCCGAACACCTGATTAGCCTTATTTTGATAATCTGTATATTGAGGATTTGTCCAGTCCTCAAGTCGTATTCCAGTGTCGATATATTTTTTCACATTATAAAGTTCTATAACTTTATTTATATCTGTGTAGCTTTTCCAATTATCATAATCGTCAAAAACTATCTCGCACTTTTTTAATTCTCCCAGATTAACAACTTCGCCATTTCCATAAAAATCGACACCGAAATACGCATCCATCTATATTACACCTCCACTTCCCCGCTCATCAATTTAGGCAACAGTACATCTCTTGCCATCTTTAATTGGTTATTTTGTTTTTCCAAATTTCTGATTTTCCGATATTGCGCTTCTGCAATCTTTGCAAACATCTCTTGCAATTCGTCTGTCGGCTCAATTACTTCAATATTAGAAAGCACGTTTCGATTCAATGTCGGAATGGCTCCCCCATTATTTAGCGATGCAAAGTCCACTGTTTGTAGCAAGCTGTAAACAAAGAAAATATTATGATCCTTGTAATCGCTTATGTAAAGCGATGTATTATGCGGCCAGAAATTATCCCAAATAAATTGATACTTACCCAAGCTTCCAGAACGACCCGTTACAATGCCCGGCCCCTTAATCTTAAATTCGTTATGATATCCAATCACCGTAGTTGAGCCAACAACTGGATATCGTCCAGCTTTCATCTCGTTTTTTGTCAAATCATATCCTCGATGAAATGTCAATATTTCATTGATATTTGTCCTGCTCCACCCCTCCGGCACGCCATCCACAATTTTCGTGTTTTCATGCCCCGGAAAGCGCAAATCCACAAACCACTCTTTATAAAGCCGCTGGGCTGCTTCTTCCAGCAATTTGATTTGTTTCTGGTTGTTTTCAATCAGGTCATCATAGGCAGAGAGGATATCAGCAATTCTTTTTTGAATTTCCAGTGTAGGTAGACGAATCGGAACCGAACTCAAAATTGTGGTATTAAGATTCAGCATTGTTGCACCAACTGCGTGTTTTTCAACCCATCCAACCGTATCGGGATGTTGCAATTGAAAAAAAACAAAACGAGAATCCGCTTTTTCGGAATCAATAGTTACTCTCAAACATCCTGTCCCGCATAGCCATCCCTCTTCTTTTTTAGTTACATGAGCACAGCGTCCAACATCACCTCTTCTCGAATACAAAATATCTCCTACTTCAATTTTATGGCGGCATAAACGCTCAACATGTGTTTTATCAACTCTCGCAATCGACTCTTCTGAAATCTTTCCACCAACCAAATCCTTCGGCATTACAACTGGTATTCCACATTCCGAATAATCCGATTGATGCAACTGTGACCCGAACGGTCCTGTCTGAATATTTTTTGATATATCCCCTAACTTTGCAATTTCCCACATCATACCCCCATCTCCTCCAGATTCTTCGAGATGGTTTCCATCAGGCGGTTGGACTCTGCCTGCAATTCCAGCAGTTCCTTGTGGATTTCCTTCATCCGCTGGGCAAAATCCACACCGTCGTCCTCCACGGGTGCAACGCCCACATAGGCACCGGGCGTCAGGGATGCGCCTTTTTCGTTGAGGATGGTATCTCGGCTGGCCACCTTGCACAGACCGGGGATATCCTGATAAACGCCCTCGCCAAACTTTTCGGTGAGCCAGACAGCCTCCTTGGCAACGGTCAGCTTCTCGTTGAGGGCTTCCAGCTCCTTGTCGAACTTTTCCTGCGTAGCTTTGCGCTCCTTGCGGGGTGCTGCCTCCACAGCGGCTTTGGCTTCTTCCCGCTTGGCCTGCACGTTTTGTTCCAGTGCGGCCTGAATCTCTGCAAAGGGGCGGTCGTCCGCCAGCTCTGCATGATACTCTGTCAGAAGCGCCTTGTACTTGTCCACCTCGCCGCGATAGAGCCAGACAATGGCGTTGAGGTTCTTCAGCTGCCAGTCGCTCCACTCGTTCTGAGTGCGGTCCACCACGGTATAATAGTTGCGGGCGTCGATGAACAGTACGGTGTCCAGCAGATGTTCCGGCTTGCCCTTATCCAGAAACCACAGCGAACAGGGCAAACTTTTGGTGTAGAAGAAATTATTGCCCACGCTCATCATCACGTCCACATGGCCGGTCTGGATGAGCTTTTCACGGATGTCCTTGTCTTTGCCCTGACTGTCGGTAGCCGAGGACGCCATCACAAAACCCGCACGGCCATGCTCGTTCAGGTAGGAGTAGAAATAGGACACCCACAGATAATTTGCGTTGCCGATCTCCTTGGCCTTGTTCACGCCGGGCAGGCCAAAGGGCAACCGCCCGGCACTCTGCGCCGACTCCGACTTGACCTTATCCACGTTAAACGGCGGATTTGCCATCACATAGTCGCAGCAGCCGTTCAGGTTGTGGGCATCGTGATAGAAGGTATTGGCTTCATCGCCGGACTTGATCACGCCGGTCAGGCCATGCACAGCCATATTCATCAGGCAAAGCTTTGCGTTGTACTCCACCTTTTCCTGTCCGTAGAAGGTCATGGTGTTGTTAGCGATCATGCCCGCATGGTTTACAAAGTCGCCGGTCTGCACAAACATACCGCCGCTGCCGCAAGCCGGGTCCAGCAGAACGCCGTGGGCAGGCTCCAGCACATTGACGATCATTTTCACCAGCGATTTCGGCGTAAAGAACACGCCATCATCCTGTGCCACATTCCTGGCAAACTTATTCAAAAAGTACTCGTAGATACGGCCGATCACATCGCCGCCCACATCGTCCAACGCATCATTGTTGAAGATTCGCAGCAGTTCCCCCAGCAGTTCATCCGAGAAGATGGTGTAGTCCTTCGGCAGAACGCCCTGCAGCTGCTCGCTCTGCTGCTCCACCAGTTCCATGGCGTTGTTCACCACTTCGCCCAGACTGTTCAGAGGATTGTCCTCGATGCCGGTCAGCCCCTGCTCCGGGATGTTGGCGGGCAAATTGACTAAGTAATTGTACTGCGCCTCCTTGGGCAGAAACAGTGCACTCTTCTCGGCAAAGTCGCTCTGTTCCACCGGCAGCACCCGGCCACCGCGCATGGGACGGTCTTTCAGGATCTCCTGCTCTACCAGTTTGAAGCGGCTGTACGCATACCGCAGAAAAATCAGTCCCAACACCGGCATGCAGTATTGGTTCGAGGTGAGTTTAGAGCCTGCACGCAGCAGATCTGCCGACTCCCACAGGTCAGCTTCCAGTTTTTTGACGTTCACATTATTTGCCACGAGGGGGTTCCTCCTGTTGTTTGGATTTTCATTTTCTATTGTATCACATTTTTCTGCACTGTTCATCTTTAATCATTGCTATTTTCTTTTTTGACTGGAAAAAGTTGTTTACCAATGGCTGACAATGTGTTAGAACCACAAACTTTCTCATTTGGAGACGCTAAGTCTGCATCCATCGGATGCAGTTCAAGGGTTTGGGTGTTCCCCAACAAGTATTTTGCAACGCAAAAGTCGCTGTTGTATATACGACGGCATTGCTTGCTGGTGCTATGAACCCCCTCAATGTGCTTTCCAAATTTGAAAATCACTTTGCGATCAAGACCGTCCATTTTCAAGTTTCACTTGAAGCGGGCGGTTATTTTTTTGCTCAGGAAGTTTTCGAGTTTGCAATCGCAGCAAGCAGGGCGAGTTGGTACCAACTCACGATTTTTGAATCTGATTTTACAAATCCGACTTCAAAAACGATTGTTGGGCTTCGCCAAAACCCGATATTCAGCACATAAACTGTGCCGACTGCGTATCTTAACAGACGCTGAATAAGCAAATTTCTTGTAGAAAAAATCGTTTCCGAAAAATCGTCGTTGATTCATTCAATGTTGTACAAAACCGGAACTATTACTTCCGGTTTTGAAGGCAAAAAGCGGAAGTATCACTTCCTAAAAAATCGAGCAATTTTATGGTATGCTCTATCCAGAGCCGTTCACAAGAACCGGACCTCCCAAGTCCGGTTTTCTCCCTCAAAACCGGACCTGATACGTCCTAAAAATACTTATTTGATTGTGATAGGCTTTCTACAAGCCTTCATCGAACCTTGAAAACCGCATGACCGTCTGCATGGGATACCCGGCCATGGCCCCGCAAGGGAGAGCCGGAAAACGCCGCTGAAAGGGGGCAGGAAAGCCATGCAGAGAGAACGGCACCCCAAATCTGAGACCACGTTGATACGCAAAACCGGAACCAGTAGTTCCGATTTCGCCTTGAAACTCACTTCAAAATCCTTAAAAACCGGAACTACCAGTTCCTAAAAACAAAATTTGCGATGTGATACACTAAGTCCACAGAAGCACATTCTTCATTGCTTTCACACCAGTTCAGGCACTGAATGTCCGATTTTTAGCAGAAATTCAAATCAACTTTCGTAAAAACCGGACGTAATGTGTCCTAAAAAATCTCCCATGAATGTGTTAGCCTAGTTTCAAATCTATCATTGAACCTTGAGAACCAAATGACCGTCTGCATGGAATACCCGGCGATGATCTCGCAAGAGCGAGCCGGAAGACGTCGCCGGAAGGGGGCAGGAAATCCACGCGGAGATAACGGCTGAACTACCAATAAATTCTTGAAAGGAGATTTTGCCTATGAATAAAAACAAGTTTGAATTTATCATCGACTCCGAATTTCAATCTCAGATTCCTGCATTGACCGATGAAGAATTTCAGCAATTGGAAGAAAACATCCTTTCAGAGGGAGAAGTACTGTCTCCCTTGATTGTCTGGGGCAACATTCTTGTTGATGGCCACAATCGCTATAAGATTCTCCAGCAGCACCCAGAAATCCCTTATACCACCCGCTCGATTTCCTGCACCTGCGAAACCCGTGAAGATGTTCTGGCATGGATCTGCAAACATCAGCTGGGTCGTCGGAATCTGACACCTGAACAGAAAAAGTTCCTGATTGGAAAACAGTATCATTCTGAAAAATCCACTCGTGGGGGAAATCATGGCAATCAGTACACACAGGTGGCAAACTGTCAAATTGACAATTTGCCACCTGTAGAAAACACAACTGAACGAATCGCCAAAGAAAATAATGTAAGTCCCTCTTTTGTAATTCGTGCCGAGCAGTTCATGAAAACCGTTGAGCTGATGGAAAAATACTGCCCCGGCATTCAGGAAGAAATCTTATCCGGCAAACTTAAGCTATCCCAGCGAGAGGCTACCATTATCCGTGGAACTCCCACAGAAGCATTGCCCACCGTGGTATCAACGTGGCGAGAGGAAAAGTTAAACGGTAAACCAGACGATAGTGCAGACACCTATGAAAATTTAGAATTGCTTTCCAAGGTCACCGAACGCAATTTCTCTAGTGCTGCCACATCGAAGATCCAAACGGCTGATCCACTCTCGGAGAATCGACCTTTTATTTCATCGGGAAAGCGCAGCACCGAACTCCAGACCATTCGTGAGCTAGGAGAAAAGATGGCAACGGTTGATCATGTCGCCGATGCCGAAGGAATGTTCAGTGAAATCAACAGTGCCTCTGATAGCTTTATTTTCCGTCTCGAACAATGCTTTGCTCTGTATCCCGACTTTCTGACAAATGTAGAGATTGAAGCAAAAGTTATTGCTGCTTTGCAAAAGGCAGAAAGCTATATTGTGCATCTGAAAGAACAGCATCGGCAGCATCTTCTGGAGACTACCAACAGCCAGTAAAATGCTTTCCAAAAATTTGTTTGATGAAAAAACACTGGAGGTGAATTTTATTTCCGACTACCTGACTGTCACTACACCTTTGCCACAATATCTGCCCTATGCCCGCTTTCTGCTGGATACAGACCTGAGCCACACCGCAA
>OIYU01001477.1_pt1 | contig 14961 bp, 17 predicted proteins | sample 1588321 | NCBI WGS metagenome assembly OIYU01 (sample SAMN03283258) | human gut metagenome | biome: human-associated habitat; material: feces | host: Homo sapiens | place: USA | collected 2013 | reverse complement strand
GCAGGTGTGGCGGAATTGGCAGACGCGTATGGTTCAGGTCCATATGAGCGCAAGTTCATGCAGGTTCAAGTCCTGTCACCTGCACCATGATGGAGTGACAAAGTAGATGTCACTCCATTTTTGTTTGATTTCAAGCGGCTTTCCGCCGTTTTTGAGAACAATTCTCACACCACTCTCACCGTAGATGTCCAAGGCTCTCTACGGCCCAAAGCGGGGTTTCCCGCCTGGTTTTTCCAGGCAGGAGGCCCCGCCTTTTTGTTTTCTCCCCCGTTTTCCCGCCGGAGGCTGCGTAAAAGTTTCCGGCGGGTTTCTATATAAATTGCCCAGTAACATGGGCAGATCCCAAAGGTTCCCTTTCCAAGGGGGTAGTGCGCCCTTTTGCGGGGCAGGTTTTGTAAAGCAAAACCCGGGCTGGGAACTGGCTCCCCATGGCAGCACTCTGGTCTCCCCCCTCTCCACACCTCTCCCCCCAAGTACTTACCAGCTGAGAAGAAGAAGTTTCGCTTCGCTCAATTCTTCCCAGGAAAATACTGGTCAGCAAAGAGCAAGCTAAGTTTTTCACATTGGGTTAAGTGGAGGTGGATTGGCGGCCTTTTCTTTCTCAGCCGGTAAAACCCTCCGCGCAAAAGGGACTCGGCCCCGTGACGGCTCCAACAAACCCCTTTCTCCGCAGATGGGGAACCGACCCCTCCAAAACGCAAAACCGCCCCTGTTGGCCCCGTGTGGCCCGCTTCTGGCGATACAACCGCATAAGCGGTTTCGGGTATCGCCCGGTTTCGATTGCGGGCTGAGATGGGCCTCGGTCAAAGAAGAGACACCCTACGGCCCGGCGGCGGTAGACTGGGAACTGCTTGGGAAAAACGCCGTTGTCCATGTGACAGTCCCGGCGAACGCCACTGCCGAAATCTGCCTGCCCGGAGCGCCGGAACAAACTGTGGGAAGCGGGAAGTACACGTTTCAAGTCGAGGCAAAGGAGCGATGAAGCATACTTTGATACCTACTTTAACTCTGTGTCCGCTGGCCGGGATACGGCGGGGAGCACAAACGCCAATTCTTCCATACAAGAAAATTCATTTTCGCTACTTTAACAAGTTGTAGAGGAAAAAGCGTGAGAGGAATCTATGGATACGATTCAAGAAACGGAAGCATACACCGTGCACGAATTGACTTTTGAACGATGTGGCATGGCCATCTGCGGAAACTTATACTTGCCCAAGGGAGACCGGAAAGCCTGGCCCACCGCAATTATGGGGCATGGCTTTTGGGGAGTAAACCGCCAAAAAGCCGCAGCGGAGCTTTCTGCCTTTGTTCAAAGGGCCTGTGGAGAAAAAACTAAAGAAATGACAGGAAAGGGAGGATTGGCACCACGCCGGTCCTCCCCTTTTTCCACCCTAATTTTGCGAATCTCCCAGTTCCGCCCGCACCCTTTGCAGAAACAAACTGGCCGCCTTGGAAAACACTTGGTACCGCTTCCAAACAATCTGACAGCGGGCTTTCAAGGGAGTAGCGAAAGGACGAAAACACAGGTTCCGGCCATTGGTGTTCACCAGCTTGTCGAAGCACAGCGCATATCCCAAGCCCTCCTCCACCAGCAGGGAGGCGTTATACACCAGGTTGTAGGTGGCAGCGATGTGGAGTTCTTCCTCCTTTTTGCCCAGCCAGCGGTTTAGAGGCACGTCGTCGCCCCGCTGGTGAGAGACGATGAGAGGCTTGTCCCACAGGTCCTCTGGAGCGATGGCGGTTTTCTCCGCCAATGGGCTGTCCTCCCGCATGAGGACGCCCCAGGTGTCCCACAGGGGTACGGGGAGCGTCTCGTACTTTTTTGGGTCGGCGGCGGTGTAAATCAGCCCGAAGTCGATGAGGCCTTTGTCCAGGTACTCTAAGACGTGTTCGGCATTGCCGCTGGTGATGTGGTATCGGATGTCGGGATAGGTCTTTTGAAGCTCCTGGGCTACCCGGGCAAACATCCGCACAATCTCTGTCTCGCCGGTGCCGATGAACACGTTGCCTGTTATGACCTCCTCAGAGCCGCGAATCTCCGCCTCTGTCTTGTGCATAAGAGCCAGCATCTCCTCAGCCCGCTTTCGGAGGATCATCCCCTCTTCCGTCAGCACCACTTTCCGAGAGCCTTTCACCCCCCGGATGAGCAGCTGCTTACCCAGTTCCGCCTCCAAGGCTTTCAACTGGGTGGACAGCGCTGGCTGGGAGATGTGCAAAGTCTCTGCTGCCGCGGTGATATTTTGCTCCCTCGCTACCGTCAGAAAGTACTCCAAAACGCGAAATTCCATGGGTATCGTCCCCCTTTTTTGCCAGTATATCGAAAAATTCCATTTGTGTCAACAATAGAAAACGATAATAACTCTGTATTTGATATAGAATAACTTTGCCGGTATACTAAAGCAAACAACGGAAAGGGGACATCCCATGAAACAGTTACGAAGAAAGTTAGGCTGCTTGGCCATTGGGCTGTTGCTATGCCTAACCGCCTGCGCCCCAGCCGGAGATCAACCCGTCAATACAGAAGTCCACGAGGAGGAAAACGTGGCAGCCATCACTCTCTCAACAGAGATAGAGGAACTGGAAGAAGGGTTATCCGCCGTCCGATACCAGGGTGACTACGGCTTCGACAGCTTTCTGGAGCAGGGCGGCGCAGCCAGTGACCAGGAAGTAGTCCAATACTTAGCGGAAAATCTTCTTTCCGGCCTGGACTTAGGCGACATTCTGGGGAGCATCTTCGGATGCAGCACCTTGGCGGTGGAGAGCCCAGAGGGACACGCTCTGTTCGGCCGCAACTTTGATTGGCAATCCTGCGAAGCCCTCGTTGTGGAGTCTCACCCGGAAAGCGGTTATGCCTCCCTCTCTACCGTAAACATGGACTTCATCACTCAAAACGTGGGGGACGGGCCAGTAGCCGCAGCCCTAAATATCCATGAGATCCGCACCCTGGCCGCCCTCTATGCCCCCTTGGATGGCATGAATGAGGCGGGGTTAGCAGTGTCAGTGAACATGATCCAGGACAACGCACAGATCGACCAGAACACGGGAAAACCCGGACTGACCACTACCACAGCCATCCGTCTGCTGCTGGACAGGGCTGCCAATGTGGACGAAGCGCTGGCGTTGCTGGCCCAGTACGACCTACACGGCTCCCTGGGCATGATGGTACAATTTGCCCTGGCGGACGCCTCGGGCCGCAGCGTGGCCGTAGAGTATGTGAACAACGAAATGGTGGTTACCGAGACGCCGGTACTCACCAATTTTTATCTGGCTCCGGGAGAGAAACAAGGCATCGGGACGGAACAGTCCCACCAGCGGTACGACATTCTCCTAGAAGCCCTAGAGCGGTCCCCGCAGATGGATGCGCTCCAGGTGCGGGATGCCCTGGACAGCGTCAGCAAGGACAACTTTGGGGAATTCGAGTCCACCGAGTGGAGTATCGTCATGGACCTGACAGAGGGCAGCGCCACCTATTACCATCGGGAGGACTATGTCCATGGCTACAAATTCCAGCTGGAAAGGAGCAATGACCAGTGAATGTCTTTCACACCTTACAGGAGCTTTTCGCCTTTCAAAAAAACGCGCGCCTGAACCCGCAGCGGATGAACAACCTGCAAAATAAAAAGCTGCGTACCCTGCTCCACTACGCCTGGGAACACTCCCCCTACTACCGCCAGTCTTTTAAACAGGCGGGACTCTGGGAACGGGATCTGGACACGGCCCCTCTCTCCGCTTTTCCCCCGGTGGACAAAGTCACCCTGATGGAGCATTTTGATGAAATCCTCACCGTGCCAGAGGTAACCCAGGCTGCTTTGCGCCAATTCGACGAAAAACAGACCCTCGACCGGAAACCCTACCTATCTGGACAAAGCCCGGCCTGGGGATAGGACCCGCGCCAGGGCAGCGAAGCTGCTGGAAAGCATGGGATTGAAAGAAGCCTGTCACCGGATGCCCAGCCAGGTTTCCGGCGGAGAGGCGCAGCGGGCAGCCATGGCCCGCGCCGTGGTTAACCTCCCCGGCCTGCTGTTTGCCGATGAGCCCACGGGGGCCCTGAACCGGAAAAACAGCGAAGAGGTCCTAAACTTGCTCAGCCGGCTCCACAGCCAGGGGCAGGCGATCCTCTTAGTTACCCACGACGTGAAAGCCGCCCTGCGCGGCACCCGGGTGCTGTATCTGGAGGACGGGAAAATCTTAGATGAGCTGGCCTTGCCCCCCTATGGACAAGAGGATTCCAAAGGACGGGAAGAACGTCTCACAGACTGGCTCTCCGCCCTGTCCTGGTGAGGTGCGCTATGGAAATAAAAACACTGCTGCGAGCCAATCTCAAATCCCACAAAGGCACGGCAGCGGGGAGCTTTTTCCTCCTGTTGCTGGTGGGGATATCCCTATGTGCCACCCTCACCGTGTGGCACAATGCCGGAAACTACGTCCGGGGAGAGATGGAGCGCCTGGGCTACGGCGACCTGACCGCCTGGGTGTCTGGCCTGGAAGACGTTTCCGTTTTGGCGGAGGAAATTGCCGCCTTGGAGGAAGTGGATTCTGTGAGGATCCAATCTCTGCTTTTCTCCGAATATGAGGTGGGAGAACAGGAATCGGACAGCGAGGGCCAGCTCATCACCTACAACCCGGAACAATACTCCTACAAATTTTTCAACGAAGCCCTCACCGGTTACATCCCCGCCCCAGCGGAAATAGCGCCTGGCACCCTGTACGCCCCTGCCTCGCTGCGCTCTATGTTTGGCGTAGAGGCGGGCAGCTCTATCACCTTTCCCATCGCCCGCAGCGGTGGGGACGCGGCCTTTACCGTGGCTGGCTTTTACGAGGACCCGGTTATGGGAAGCTCTATGATCGGTATGAAAGGGTTCCTCATTTGCGAGGCGGACCATGAAGCCATCGCCGCTATGATTGGTCAAGCAGGCGTGGACGCTCTGGCGCGGGAGGGCTTCATGCTCCACATCACACAAAAGGGAAGCCTGCCCGCCGCTCCGTTCAACGCCCTTTTGAACCAGGAGACAAGCTTGTCCCAGCACACGGAGTTCACCCACAGCTTTTCCGCCATGGCGGGCTTTATGCTCACTTTGCAGAATGTGTTCACCGGCCTGCTGCTGGCTTTTGTGATGATTTTTCTGCTGGCGGCTTTGGCGGTGCTGTCACACAGCATCAGCAGCGCCATCCAGCAGGACTACCGGGACATGGGCATTCTCAAAGCTCTTGGAATCACCACTTCCGCTCTGCGGGCTGTGCAGGCACTTCAGGTACTGCTGGCGGCAGGGGGAGGCATGGCCTGCGGAGCGCTGCTGGCCATGCCCGCCGCCTCTTTTCTCTGTGGGATGACTGTCACCACCACGGGGGTGCTGGTTCCCGCCGGCCTTCCCATAGGCTTGTGCCTCCCCTTGCTCCTGCTGCTTTTGGCGACGGTATGCGGCTTTTCTTGGCTGCGGGCTGGAAAGCTAAAAGCCGTCTCACCCCTTGTGGCTATCCGGAGCGGAATGGAAAAGGGAGAATGGAAGAAATCCCCTCTTCCCCTGCGGAAGAGAGGCCTGGCTTTTTGGATGGCGGCAAGACAAGTTTTGGTGGGGAAAGGCCGGTATGCAGGAACCTGCCTGGTGGCAGCGCTGCTGGTGTTCTTCGCCGGGCTGATGGGCCGGGTGGACAGTTGGCTGGGCCCAAACGGTGAGGGCCTGATGGACGCTTTTAACCCGGCGGACCTGCATATTGCCGCACAGCCCATGGGGGAAACGTCCCTCTCCGCCATGGGATTGCTGATGGCCTTTCTCTATACCATGGTAGCGGTGTTCGTGCTGGTGGCTACTTTGCTGACAGTGGAAAAGCTTCTTCGGTCGGAGCGCCGGGACTTGGCAATTTACCGTGCGTTGGGATTTCCTGCCAGGCGGCTGCAAGCGTCTTTCGCCTTGCGATTCTGCCTGGTAGGGTTTGCAGGCAGCCTTTTGGGAACGGCTCTCAGTGCCGTCCTCACAGATCCACTGGTGGCACTGCTCCTGCGGGCAGAGGGCATCAGCAACTTTTCTTCTCAGCCAGGATGGATCGTCGTGGCTTTGCCGGGGGCCGTGGTCACTGGGCTGTTCAGCCTGTTTGCTCTCCTAGCGGCCGGGAAGCTAAAAAGAATCCCCCTTTCAACCATAGCCTCCCAGTAATATTCATGGAAATAAAAAGGTGATAAGCATGCTCCCCATAGAAGAAATCTCGAAAACGAACCCTGAAAAACCGCTTACTCTCTCCATTGACAGCAAGGAGTATTACCGCTGCCCCATCCACACCCGGCTTATCAAGGTGGGAGACAACCTCTCAGCGCTGCTGCGTCAGTATGTGCTGCCCTACTTCCAGGGATGACTCCCTTTGTCCTGATACGTGAGAAACGTGAGGAAATCCCCTTGACCCGCCGTAAATTCCATAATCATTTCAAATGAAAACCGATAATAGATAGGTATTTGTAATTCCACAGGGTAGATGCTACCATATCCTTGCAACGAGAAAAGGAGTGGTTTTGTGAAAAAGGGTATCGTGTTTATCTTGACCCTGGGCGTGTTCAGCATCATCAACACAGAGATGGGCGTGGTAGGAATTCTGCCCCAGGTAGCGGAGCGTTACGGCGTACCCGTGGCGGCAGCCGGCCTGCTGGTGAGCCTGTTCGCTTTGGTGGTGGCCTTTGCTGGGCCCACCATGCCCCTGTTGTTCTCCCGGTTCCAGCGAAAGAAAGTGATGGTGCTGGTGCTGGGCGTATTCACCGGGTGCAACCTGGTCTCCGCCTTTGCCGGATCTTTTCCGGTGGTGTTGGCCGCCCGGGTGATCCCCGCTTTCTTCCAGCCGGTGTATGTGTCCATAGCCATGTCTGTGGCGGCGGCCTCGGTAGAGAGGGACCAGGCGCCCAAAGCTGTCTCCCGGGTAATGGTGGGTGTTTCAGCCGGGATGGTGCTGGGGGTGCCGGTGGTGAGCTATATCGTCCATCAAACCTCCCTTCAGGTGGGGATGCTCTTCTTCGCCGCCGTGAACGCCGTGGCACTGATGGCCACCATTTTTGCCGTTCCCACGATGGCAGTGGGGGAAAAACTCTCCTACGGCTCTCAGCTGCGGGTGCTGAAAGAGGGACGTGTGTGGCTGTCCATCCTGGGAGTGGTGTGCCTAAACGGTTCCATCTTCGGCGTGTACAGCTACCTCTCCGACTATCTGGAGAACGTCACCCACCTAAGCGCCGGGGCGGTGAGCGCCCTGCTGCTGGTCTACGGCCTGTGCAACATTCTGGGGAACATCATCGCCGGACGGGCTTTAAGCAGCCGTCCTGTAGCTTTTGTACTGGTGTTTGCCCCTCTGCTGGGGGCGGTATACGTGCTGCTGTTGTTCCTGGGGGCGTTCACCGCACCCATGGCAACGCTCCTCTTTGTGTGGGGCGTGTTGGCGGGATGCGCTGGGAACATCAACCAATACTGGCTGTCCACGGCCGCGCCCCACGCCCCAGACTTTGCCAACGGGCTGTTCCTGGCCTCCACCAATCTGGGTACCACCATCGCCACCACAGTGTGCGGTTTTTTCCTCTCTGCCTGGGGTACGGGATCCATCCTGTGGGGTGGGCTGTTGTTCCTCCTCTGTGCTTTCGGGCTTCTGGTCCTGCGGGCCAGAGCGGACAAAACTCTGCAGGTAAAAAATCAAACGATTCTCTTAGAAGGAGCGGATCATCCATGAAGTGCAAACCATTCTTTTTCGTGGGCATAGCCCTAGTCCTCAGCTTGGCCGTGGCAGGATGCAGCAATACTACCCAGCAAAACAGCCCTGACAACCGTACCCGTGTCTCCCAGACAGAAACGCAAAGCAGCGAGGCCAGCGCCTCCCGTGGGGCCACATCCCTCACGGTCCGTTTCGGCGTAGAGGGAGAGCCTTTCACCATGTCTTTGGAGGATAATACCACCGCCGCGTCCATCGCCCAATATGTGGGCAGCCAGGACTGGCGGCTGCCGGTTTACAGCTACGACGAGTCCGATGTGATGGAATACTATGACGTACCCAGCCGGTATGAGATCCCCGACAACAGCGAAACGGTCACGCAGGCACACGCAGGGGATGTGTACTACTCTGACCCCAACCGGATTGTCCTGTATTACCGTAATGCAGAGATCAACGAGGAATATACTCTCATTGGCACCTTTGAGCCCACGGAAGAATTCGTCTCCGCCGTGGAGAACAACCCTGTCCAGGAGGGTTGGGGCAACCAGCTGGTGCTGATCTCCACGGGAGAATGACTATGAGGAAGAATCATCCCGCCAAGCCCTGTCTCTGCCCCATTCCTCCAGACAAGGAGAGTATTCTGCAAAACTTGAAAGACGCCGGGTGCAGTCCGGCGGTGATTCAACAATTCCTTTGCTCTATGGAATTGGGCGACCTAGCGGAAGAACTGCGGCTTTTGGCCCGGCAACGGAAAAAGCTGTTGGAACAACTCCACGACCAGCAGCGCAGCATCGACTGCCTGGACTATCTGGTGTACAACTTAGAAAATCAAGGAAAAACTAAACAAGGAGGCCAGTATCATGAAGAGGATTGAAAAACAGACCATGGACCAGGAACGCGCCCTTTACGGCCTTTCGGACACCCAAGTGGTGGATTGCCGGTTTGAAGGCCCCGCCGACGGGGAGAGCGCTTTCAAAGAATGTAAAAACGTAAAGGCTGACCATTGTTTCTTCGACCTGCGCTACCCTTTTTGGCACGATGAGCAGCTCACCATCCAAAACGGGGAAATGACAGAGAATTGCCGGGCGGCCTTATGGTACTCTCACCACATCAACATAACGGACACCAGGCTCCACGGCATCAAGGCCTTACGGGAGTGCTCTGACGTGACTATGACCGGATGCGGCATCATCTCCCCGGAGTTCGGCTGGTCTGTCCACCATATGGAGATGGAGGATTGCGACGCCGAGAGCGAATACTTCATGATGCGTTCTACCAACCTGCACTTTACGAATGTACGCATGAAAGGGAAATACTCTTTCCAATACATTGAAGATTCTCTTTTTGAAAACTGCGCCTTCGACACCAAAGACGCTTTCTGGCACGCCAAAAATGTTACCGTTCGCAACAGCGTTGTGAAAGGCGAATACCTGGCCTGGTACTGCGAGAACGTCACCTTTGAAAACTGTAAAATCATCGGCACCCAGCCCCTGTGCTACTGTAAGGGACTAAAGCTCATTGACTGTGAGATGGTGGACTGTGACCTAGCTTTCGAGCGCTCAGACGTCCAGGCCAACCTGACAGCGCCCATTCTCAGCATCAAGAATCCTCTTGGGGGCAGCCAGATCACTGCGCCCAAGGTAGGGGAAATTATCCGGGACATCCCTGGGGCGGATGGCGAGGTGTTGACCTCCGAGACAAAAACGGAGAACGCCTGTGCGTAACAGGACCATGCTGGTTTGAAAAAGGGAGGGACGAATCCATGGGATTCCTGCTTCGTGGCATGCTCATCGGTTTATTGTTTGGCCTGCCCGTGGGGGCTGTTGGGGCTCTCACGGTTCAGCGGGCCTGGGGCTTTGGGGTAAAAGCCGGGCTTCTCACTGGTCTGGGCTCCTCTGTGGCGGATTGCTTCTACGCCTGTATGGGTGCTTTTGGATTGACTCTTATCTCAGACTTCTTGCTGAAGTGGCAAACGGTAATTGCAGCTTTGGGGGGTGCGCTCATTTTGCTGATGGGGTGCAAGTCTCTGTTCTTTCCTCAGGGGGAACTGCCGCCCGAGGAAGACTCTCTGGGCGGAACCAAGCTGTTTCTCACCTCCTTCGCCATCGGCATCACCAACCCAGCGGCTATTCTCACCTTTCTCTTTGCCTTTTCCTACTTTGGCATCGGCGATGTGCAGAATCTCTGGGAGGGCTCTTCTCTGGTGGCGGGTGTATTTTGCGGCACCTACTTCTGGTGGGGAACCCTTACCGTCCTGACCCGCTGGGTGCGGCGCAAGGCAGGAAAACTGCAACTTTCCACTATGAATCGAATCTTCGGTGCGGTGTTGTGCCTATTTGGAGGAATCGTGTTCTTACGGCTGCTCCTCTCCCACATTTCTTGAAAGCGGTGACTACCCATGAAAAGACTTTTTGCCTTACTGACCTTAGCCCTTGTGATTCTGCTGGGATTTGAGGGCTGCGGACAAAGCGCCCAGCAAGAGAGCACCTCCCCTACGATCTCTTTGGCGGAAAGGGAGTCCCAAGAGGAAGCGCCGGTACCTACCCCCGCGCCTCTGGACAGCAGCGAGACATCCCATTCTCCCAGCCCACTGCCTGAAAATATAGAATCAAACGAAACGCAGGAGGAAACAGCCATGCAGATGAACGTGAACGTAAACGGCAGCGATTTCACCGCCACCCTGGAGCAGAATACCGCCGTGGATTCCCTGGTAGAAATGCTGCGGGACGGCCCCCTCACACTGGAACTTTCCGACTATTCCGGTTTTGAAAAAGTCGGGCCGCTGGGAACGAGCCTTCCTACCAGCAACCAGCAAACCACCACCCAGGCCGGGGACATCGTTCTCTACCAAGAAGATCAGATTGTCATGTTCTACGGCTCCAATTCCTGGAGCTACACCCGGCTGGGCCGCATCGACGACCTGACCGGCTGGGAAGAGACTTTGGGAAGCGGCGATGTAACCGTCACCTTTTCTTTGGAGGATTAAGTGATGAAAATACTTGTCTTAAACGGCAGCCCCCGGCCCCACGGGAACACCGCAGCTATGGTGGCGGCTTTCGCAAAAGGCGCGCAGGAAAATGGTCATCAGGTAGATGTGTGAATGTCTGCCAGAAGAAAATTGCCGGGTGTCTTGCCTGCGAATACTGCCACAAAAAAGATTCTGGACATGAGAGGCAGTGTGTTCAGCAGGACGATATGCAGGAGGTCTATCCTCTGCTGGATGAGGCGGAGATGATCGTGCTGGCTTCGCCCGTCTATTACCACAGTTTTTCCGGCCAGCTCCAGTGCGCCATCAATCGCATCTATGCACTGGACAAACCGAAGCATCTGAAAAAAGCGGCGCTCATCCTATCGTCTGGCAGCGATCATGTGTACAGTGGAGCCATTTATGAATATCAAAACTCGTTCCTTTTGTATCTAGATCTTCAGGATATGGGGATGTTCACCGCTTATGGCGAGGAGAACGGTTCCCCAGAAAAACTTGAAGAACTCTATCGGTTCGGAAAGAGCCTGACGGATCAGGTTGACAAATCATATGCTCCACCCGGAGAAAGCTCCTGCGGGTAGCCGCCTACTGCCGGGTCAGCACCGAGATCCTCTTCCTGAAAAAGCGCCGGGAACAGGCGGAGAAAGCCGTCCAGCGCAGCCAAGCCCAGCAGTGCAAAAGGGAAGAACTGCGGCGCCTCCTGAGGGAGCAAGGGCTGAACCTCACCCAATACGAGGACAACTTTGACGTTTCCCATTGCGGAGCGGTTGACGGTGGTGTCCCGGGACGAGGTGCAGATACGGTTTGTGGGTGGGGTGGAGAAAGGCGCATCACTGCACGGATAGCATCCCAAAAATTATAATGCTCATTTTATTTTACATTTTTCTTGATTTTAGCTATTATAATAGTTATTAAAAAGAAAAGCGCGGTGATGGTATATGAGCAAAAGAACGGTGGTCATCATGCCAAAAACCAGAGAGATTTTGGAACAGATGGGAGAGCAAATCCGCTTGGCGCGGCTGCGGCGGAAACTGTCCGCCCAGCTGGTAGCGGAGCGAGCTGGGATCAGCCGTCAGACTTTGACCGCCATAGAGAAAGGAACGCCTACTGTGGCCATCGGCGCCTACGCCGCCGTACTCCACGCTCTCAACAATCTGGACAACGACTTCCTGCTGGTGGCAAAAGACGATGAGTTGGGCAGAAAATTGCAGGATTTGGATTTGCCTGCCCGGAAAAGAGCGCCTAAGAAAGGAAATCACCAAGGCACAGAATGAGAAAGTGATCTACGTTTATGAAAATTGGAGAAAGGAATCGCCCTCATTGCTGGGGAAACTCCGCAGCGTTTTTGTGCGAGGACAGGAAAGCTTTTCTTTTGAATATGAACCACAGTGGCTACAAGAATGTGACGGCGCCTACTCGCTGGACCCAGACCTTGCGCGCAAAGCTGGGGGATATCTAGGGGAGAAGCTTTCCTCTTGTGCTTGGCTGAGGAATTTCATTAAAAAGTGAGATTGGAAAAACTTTTTGATCTGCTGGAGCACGAAAGTGATAATAGCCTAAACTCGCGCAAATCTCTCTTTTCTGTTGAGAATCTTGGGAAAATTTGGTAAAATTGCAGTATTGAATTTGTGGTTTGATTTCTCGCTTCAGACTTCCCGGAATATGAGGTGATTCACCATGATGGAAAAAGGCCAGATGGCTCCCAAGGACTATATTCTCGAATTTATTGAAACGCTAAAAATTGAAATTGAGGAGCTGAAAAATTCCAAGGACAACAATATCCTTCTAGCGGAAAATCAATCTAGCATGAAAGATTTGCGCAGTAACCACTCCGCTCTCGCTTTGGAGCTTTCCGACCTAGAAAAAATGGCGCAAGCTGATGCGTCAGCGTTCCGCTCCGCGCTGACAGCCACTGGGCTAACAGAAGCAGCTTTAGAAAGAGAACTTCAAAGGCTTTCTTCAAAAATCAGCGAACTAGAGCAGCAAAGAAACGAACTGAAACGACAGATTAGCACGCTTCGCAGGCAGGTTGTAGTGGAGGCCTCTGTGGTAGGGGCCACTTTATCCATGGCGTATATGTCTTCCGATTTGCAAGCGAAACACTATGACGCGCTATTTATTGATGAAATCAGCATGGCCCCCTTGCTCCCTGTATTTTTCGCCATGAGCCTGGCAAAGTCCTCCTGTACTTTGATCGGGGACTTTTTACAGCTTCCCCCCATCGGCACGCAAAGCAAAAATTATTTGGTAAAGAAATGGGAAAACAAAAGCTTTTTTGACCTTATTGGACTAAATTCTGTCTATCAAGCGAAGAACTGTGAATTTGTGAAACCTCTCAGCATTCAATATCGCATGAATCCTGCCATCGCGTCTATCCCCAATCAACTGCTATACGGTGGGATATTACAAAGCGGAGACAACACAAAAGCCAGAGTACTATCTGACAGATGGGTACAAACACAGCCTCTGGTTCTGATAGACACATCGGAAAGCGATCCCTGGATGAACCGCGGTCCAAAAGGAAAAAGCCGGTGCAATTTACCTCATGCCTCCTTGGCAGCAACCATTGCGCAAGACTATTTATCACACCAAGGGCAGGGCGAGAAAGAAATTACCATTGGCATCGTGGTCCCTTACCTCTCCCAAAAAGAACTGATTCGAAAAATTCTCGACGCTGCATTGGGAGAAGACACGCCGGAAAGACGGCGGATCGAAGTAAATACTGTACACAGCTTTCAAGGCGGGGAAAAGGATGTCATCATCTGCGATTCCGTAGAGAGTGAAGGCATGGACACAAATTGGTTTTTCTTTGACGAGGGCAGCAGAGAGAACCAAAGCGCCCCACTTATGCTAAACGTGGCTGTTACACGAGCAAAATCTAAGTTTATCCTATTAGCAAACGTGAGCTTTATCCACCAGAAGTTTCATGGGCACATATTCAAAAACTTGTTGGAACTCCTGCGCCAACAAGGCGCTGTGTTATCTGCCTCTCAACTAGGAATTGGCTTTCAAACGGCAGAGGAAGAGTGTGAAATCCAGCAACTGCAAGAAATAATGTCCATTGAAGATCTAAAGCAGTATGATACCAACAGCTTCTGGGGCAACATCATTCCCGATTTAAAACACGTTCACAACCGAGTAATTATTTTCTGCCCATTTGTCCGAAAACAGAGAATAGACCAATTGTTGCCCTTATTTAAGAAAATCACCGAATCTGGAAATCAGGTGATCATCTACACTCGTCCAGTAAGTGAGCATCAAGATTCCTACCAAACAACTGCGAGATCCTTAATTGACAGTTTACGAAAGGAAGGCGCCGTTGTACGAATTCGTAAAAACATGCATGAAAAAGTCATCTTGATTGATGATACTATAGTTTAGCAAGATAGTTTAAATTTGTTAAGCCACAGGAACACCAAAGAACAAATGCAGCGCATCGTAAGCAAAAGTGTGCAAAAAGAAGTTGAAGAATTGCTGGACTTAAATCAGTATAAGAAAATTACGGCAGCTAATGATCCAACTATGCAATGTGATCTCTGCAAGGGCCTATTGGTAAAGCGTTCCGGACCAAATGGGGAATTTTACGGCTGCTCATCCTTTCCAGACTGCGGATTTAAAAAAGCACTGTGATGTCTCCGCGCTTCATAAAAAACAGCGCCTCTTTTCGTCACCCTAACACCCAGGTTGTGTCCCCACAAGCAGTTGCCGGAACACAGCAAAAATGGCTCCCTTTCGGGAGCCATTTTTTGTGTGCTATGTTCTTTTTATTTGGCCACGTTCTGGTCGAAGTTTGCCATGATGCTGGCCGCCTGGGCACGGATGGTGCTGCCCTTGGGGTCGATGGTGCCGTTCTCATGGCCGTTGATCAGGCCCTTGCCGTTGGCCCAGCTCAGGGCGGTTTCCGCCCAGCTGCTGATGCTGCCAGCGTCCGGGAACTGGGTCAGGTCGCCAGTAGCCGTCAGGTCGTACCCCTTGAAGCGGGCGTACTTGTACAGCATCACTGCGAACTGCTCGCGGGTCACGTTGCTGTCGGGGTCGTACAGACCGCCGCCGATGCCCGCCACGATGTCGTTCTGGGCGGCCCAGGTGATGGCATCCACGGCCCAATGGCCAGAGGTCACATCGGTAAAGGTGGAGTCGCCGGTCACAGCAGGCTTGCCTTCCAGGTTGTAGAACAGCTGGGCGGTCATGGCGCGGGTCAGACTCACCTCGGGGTCGAAAGTGGTGTCGCCTGTGCCAGCCATCAGGTTGTTCTCGTAGACGTACTTCACTGCATTGTAATACCACGCTGTGGATTTTAC
>OIYU01001468.1_pt1 | contig 14994 bp, 13 predicted proteins | sample 1588321 | NCBI WGS metagenome assembly OIYU01 (sample SAMN03283258) | human gut metagenome | biome: human-associated habitat; material: feces | host: Homo sapiens | place: USA | collected 2013 | reverse complement strand
AGGATGCTGATACACAACCCTTACAATGCCTGCGTTCACAATCATCTTGGAACAGATGACACAGGGCTGGTGCGTACAATACAAGGTAGCGCCCTCAATGGCAATGCCCATTTTAGCAGCCTGAATGATAGCGTTTTGCTCTGCGTGTATGGCATAACACAGCTCGTGGCGCGTGCCAGAGGGAATATTTAGCTTTCGGCGCAGGCATTCTCCCTTTTCCACACAACTAAGCGTGTTGGCGGGTGCTCCGTTGTATCCGGTGGTAAGCACACGCTTATTTTTAACGATGACAGCTCCGATTTTTCGATTTTCCTGAAAGCAGCTGGACCATTGGGCTACCAGATTTACCATCTCGATAAACCGATGATCCCATTTATCAAACTTAGCCATGGTTTCATCTCCTTCTATTTCCTTTTATATTGGATGATTTTTCGTTGGTTGGCAAGAGAAATTTATAAATAGCTGAAAATCGGAGAAAACCGATGTATGACTTAGGAAAAATCTGGTTATTGTAGACAGAGTAGACAAAAACTCTTATTTCGATGAAAAAAAAGTAAAAAAAGACTTGATATTTTGCTTGGAGTTGACTATATTATAAATGTGTTAGCACTCATAATAAATGAGTGCTAACAGAGAAGTGTGTGAATCAATAATTTTTATAGGAGGCAGACCAAAATGAAAGTAACACCGTTGGCAGACATGGTATTGTTGAAGCCCATTGAGCAGGAGAAGGTTTCCACTGGCGGAATCATCATTCCTGATACGGCCAAAGAAAAACCCATGATGGCGGAGGTTGTTTCCGTAGGTCCTGGTGGCATGGTAGACGGCAAGGAGATCGTGATGTGCTTAACAGCCGGCCAGAAGGTTATTTATCGCCGCTATGCCGGCACCGATTTGAAATTGGACGGCGGAGATTTCGTATTGACGCGTCAGAGCGATATCATCGCTGTGGTGGAAGATTAAGGAGGTAAAAGACAATGGCTAAGCAATTCAAATATGGAGAAGATGCCAGAAGGGCGCTGGAACGCGGCGTTAACACGTTGGCGGATACCGTAAAAATTACGGTAGGCCCGAAAGGCCGTAATGTTGTGTTGGAACGCAAATATGGCGCACCGCTCATCACCAATGACGGTGTAACCATTGCAAAAGAAATTGAGGTAGAAGATCCGTTTGAAAATATGGGCGCTCAGCTCGTGCGTGAAGTTGCGACCAAGACAAACGATGTTGCGGGCGACGGTACGACGACGGCTACCATTTTGGCCCAGGCAATGGTACGGGAAGGCCTGAAAAACGTAGCTGCCGGCGCAAACCCGATGATGGTAAAATACGGCATTGAAAAGGCTGTGGATATTTGTGTAGATGAGCTGAAGGCCATCAGCAAGCCGATCCAGGGCAAACAGAGCATTGCGCAGGTTGCTTCTATTTCTGCGGCAAATGAAAAAATCGGCGAGCTGATCAGCGAGGCGATGGAAAAAGTGGGCAATGACGGCGTCATCACCGTGGAAGAAAGCAAAACGATGAAAACTGAGCTGAATGTTGTAGAAGGCATGCAGTTTGATCGTGGCTATGCGTCTGCTTACATGGTAACGGATACGGATAAGATGGAAGCGGTGGTAGACAACGCGCTGCTGCTGATTACGGATAAGAAAATCACCATGATCCAGGATCTGCTGCCGATTTTGGAAAAGGTTGTGCAGGCGGGCCGTAAGCTGGTCATCATCTCGGATGATATTGAAGGCGAAGCGTTGGCTACCCTGATCGTGAACAAAATGCGTGGCACGCTGAACGCCGTTGCGGTAAAAGCACCTGGCTTTGGTGATCGCAGAAAGGCGATGCTGCAGGATATCGCAATTTTGACAGGCGCAACAGTCATTTCCGAAGAGCTTGGCATGGATCTCAAAGAGACCACGATGGATATGCTGGGTACAGCTCGTCAGGTGATCGTGGACAAGGACAACACGACCATTGTTGAAGGCGCTGGCAGCTCTGAGGAAATCAAGAGCCGTATCAACGCGATTAAAGCGCAGATCGAAGAAACTACCTCGGACTATGACCGTGAGAAACTGCAAGAACGCTTGGCAAAGCTGGCTGGCGGTGTAGCTGTGATCCAGGTTGGCGCAGCTACCGAAGTGGAAATGAAAGAAAGCAAAATGCGTATTGAGGACGCTTTGGCAGCAACGAGGGCGGCTGTTGAAGAAGGCATGGTGCCCGGCGGCGGCACGGAATTGTTGGCTTCGGTAAAGGCAATTCGCTCTGCGGCAGAAAAAGAAGAGGGCGATATGAAGACCGGTATGATGCTGGTGGCCCGCGCTTTGGAAGAGCCGATTCGCCAGATTGCGAAAAATGCTGGCGTAGAGGGTTCTGTGGTCATCGAAAACATCCAGCGTGAGGGTAAGGTTGGCTATGGCTATGACGCGCTGCATGATGAATACTGCGATGTTATGGATCGTGGTATCGTAAACCCGACAAAGGTATCCCGTTCTGCGGTACAGAATGCAGCGTCCGTGGCTTCCATGTTGCTGACGACTGAGAGCTTGGTCTGCGACATTCCTGTGAAGGAAGCGGCGCCGGCTCCGGGCGGAGACATGGGCGGCATGTATTGATCTGCTAACAGCAGAAAACGCCAAATTTGGTTTTACGAAGATGGAAGAAGGGGCTTCCCCTTCTTCCTCTTTTTTCGGGGCATAGTGTTGTGTCCTATCAAGAAAACCCATATGGAAAGCTGCCACCGGGTAGCAGAGATGCAAAAGCATCCGTTTACACATCAGTAGGTCTTAGAAGATGTGTATACGGATGCTTATTTTTTTGGAGAGGTACTTTTTATGAAAAGGAAAACGATACAAGCTTGGATTCGTTATTTTTCCAAAACAGAACTGATCTTATGGTTTCTATCTGTAATATTTATTGTTGTTTCTTTTGGTATATTTGATAGGCAAAACTATCTAACGCTGACCGCTTCTTTGATTGGGGCAACTTCGTTAATATTCAATGCATAAGGAAATCCATTTGGTCAGTTATTGATGATTGTATTTAGCATTTTATATGGTATTATTTCTCTTGGCTTTCGCTACTATGGCGAGATGATAACGTATCTAGGAATGACAGCGCCAATGGCTGTGTTTTCACTTGTCTCATGGCTGAAAAATCCATACAACGGCAATAGGGCGGAGGTAGCGGTAAATCGCCTGACGAACAAGGAACGGTTATGGATGTGTTTGATGACGGCGTGCATTACCTTTATTTTTTATTTTATCCTGCGTGCTTTTCATACGACAAACTTGATTCTCAGCACCATATCAGTGGCAATAAGCTTTTGGGCCGTATCTCTTACTTTTCGAAGGAGCGCTTTTTTGCGATAGGTTATGCGGCCAATGATCTTGTCTTGATCGGCTTATGGATTTTAGCAACAGTCTCAGACATTTCGTATTTGTCGGTTGTGATTTGCTTTTAATTTTTTTCGTCAACGACATATATGGCTTTTTAAATTGGAGGAAAATGTATATGCGGCAGCAGGGAAATCATAACGGACAGATAAATCAACTGTGAATGGACTACAAGAAAATGCATAGGGAAACGGATTTTTTATTGCACGAAAAGTTCTTTGCGGGTAGAATAGAGACAAAGAGGAGGAATTTATGATGAGCGAACAGATGGAAAAAGATATTTGCGCCGTTGCTGGAGAAAAAATGGAGAAAACGATTGGCGTTTTGAAAAATGAGTTGGGCAGCTTAAAGGCCGGCCGTGCCAATCCTCATGTATTGGATCGTATTACGGTGGATTATTTTGGTACACCTACGCCCATCAATCAGATGGCGAATATCTCTACCCCGGAGCCGCGGCTGCTGCAAATTACACTCTGGGATGCCAGCCAGCTTAAAGCAGTGGAAAAGGCGATCATGGAAAGCGATATCGGCATTCATCCATCCAATGATGGCAAGTGCATCCGTTTGCTTTTTCCAGAATTGACAGAAGAGCGCCGCAAGGATTTGGTGAAGACAGCGCGTAAGATCGCAGAGGATGCTAAGGTCGCCATTCGTTCGATTCGCAGAGATGGTAACGATGAGATTAATAAAATGAAAAAGAAAAACGAGATCACCGAAGATGACGTAAAGGATCTGGAAAAAGATATGCAGAAGGTCACGGATGATCACATCAAGCAGATCGACAAGATTCTGGCGGACAAAGAAAAAGAGATTATGCAGGTCTAATGATGAAAACGCTTTTGGGGCTGCCTGTGCGCGCAGCGATACAAAGGCTGGAAGCACAGGGCGCCTCTTATACGCTAGTCAAAACAGAAGAGCCGAAAAAATCCCTGCATGGGACGGATGAGCGCGTGGTTCGCATAAAAAAACAAAATGGTTCTGTTCAGCTTGTGACAAGCGCCTTTAGAACAGAACAGGAAGAATAAGCTGCTGATTATTTCCCGAAGGGTCTTCCTTTGGGAAATAATTGCAAAAAGGGAGAAATACAATGTCACAAATGAGAGGCCCCCTGCCGAAGGGGTTTGAACCATTTGAAATACAGCGTATGCCAAAGCATGTTGCAATTATCATGGACGGCAACGGACGCTGGGCTAAGCAGAGGGGCAAAATGCGTACCACAGGCCATCGGGCCGGGATGGAGCGGATGGTGAATATTGTACGCGTCAGTTCTGATATCGGTGTGGATGTGTTGACCTTGTATGCCTTTTCAACGGAAAATTGGAAGCGGCCGAGACCAGAGGTAGACGCTTTGTTTTCGCTGCTTGTAGAATATATCCGCAAAGAAATTGATGAGCTCCATAAAAACCGGGTAAAGCTAGTGGTGATGGGCGATTATCAAAAGCTGCCACCTACGGCGGTTATGGAAGTGCAGCGTGGAATGGAAATGACAAAGAACAATACGGGTATGGTATTAAACATTGCGCTGAACTATGGATCGAGATCAGAGATTTTGCGGGCCGTGCAGCATATTGCGGGTAGGGTGGCCAAAGGGGAGCTGGCCCAAGAGGACATTGAAGAGACCACCATACAAAACGAACTGTATACGGCAGAGTTGCCAGAACCGGATCTTTTGATTCGCACAAGCGGAGAACAAAGGCTTTCCAACTTTATGCTATGGCAGCTTGCATACACGGAATTTGTGTTTACGGATCAACATTGGCCGGATTTTACCAATGAGGTGTATTGGGCGTGTATCAAGGAGTATATGTCTAGAGACAGGCGGTTTGGCGCCGTAGGAGGAAGATAATTTTGAAAACGCGCTTTATCATCGGGCTGATCTTGGCAGCTTTGATTACCACGGTGCTTTGCATAGGGGGTCTTGCGCTTTCCATTACCATTTATCTGTTTTTGGCCATTGCGGTCTTTGAAGTATGGCAGGCGTTTCATCATGTAGGGATAGACTTATCGCGTAGTGCATTGGTGTTCTTTGTGGTCATGCTGCCATTTTCCATCCATTATTTTGGAATCAAAGGGATCCTGGCGCTGCTGATGGTCACTGGTATATTGATCTTTGTAACCAAGGTATTGCGCGCGGATTTAACACTGGTAAGCACATCTTATACCTTTTTTGCGTTGTTTTATCCCTGCCTTATGATGTCTATGCTTCCTATGATGCTGACCTTTCCGGGAGAAGCGGGACGACTGGCTTTGGTCGTTACCCTGGTATGCGCATGCGTCACAGATATGTTTGCCTATTTTGCAGGGCTGCTATTTGGCAAGCATAAGCTGTGCCCCAAAATCAGCCCGAAGAAAACTGTGGAGGGTGCTATTGGAGGCACTCTAGGTGGAATCGTGGCCAGCGTATTGGTTGGGTACCTGATTCAGCCTGTGCTTGGTACTTCTGTCAGCTTGCTGCATATGGCGATGCTGGGCTTGGTAAGCGCCGTGGCAGGGCAAATTGGCGATCTATCGGCTTCTTTGGTAAAGCGTAATGTTGGCATAAAGGATTTTGGAAAGATATTCCCCGGCCACGGTGGCGTAATGGACAGACTGGATAGTATTTTGTTTGTAGCGCCTATCGTATATTGTTATTTTAGCTTGGTATTGCTGGCAGCGTGACAAGGAGGCGTATAGGGCATGATTGAGATCGCGTTGATAGGTTCTACTGGGTCTGTGGGCACACAGGCGTTGGAGGTTGTGCGGGAGCACCCAGAGGAATTTCGCATCGTGGCGCTGACTGCTCATAAAAACCTACCTCTTTTGTTAAAACAAATTCGAGAATTTCATCCCAAAGCGGTGGGGATCTCGGATGACAAAACGTATAACTCGGCCAAAGCATACATAGATAAGGATTGCAGGCTGTTCGGTGGACAGAGTGCGCATGTAGAAGCGATGCTTGCTTCTGGTGCTGATACCAGCTTGATCTCCGTGGTAGGATTTCCGGGTTTTGCTCCGTTGAAAGAAAGCATTTGTCATGGGCTAAAGACCTGTGTTGCCAACAAGGAAAGCATTGTTTGTGGTGGCGCGGCCATCCGTGCGCTGCTAGAGCAGCACAATGCCAGGTTGTATCCGGTGGATAGCGAACACAGCGCCATTTTTCAATGCTTAGAAGGAAACAGAGACAAAGAGATACGGCGCATTTTGCTAACCTGCTCGGGCGGCCCATTCCGCACTTGGGAAAAGGGCGAAATTGCTAAAGCCACAGTAGAGCAGGCCATAAAGCATCCAAAATGGAATATGGGGACAAAAATCTCCATTGACAGCGCGACACTTGCCAACAAGGGATTGGAGGTATTAGAGGCGCGCTGGCTGTTTGATGTTCCGGTAGAGCAAGTGGAGGTCATCGTGCATCCGGAAAGCATTGTACATAGCATGGTAGAATACCAAGACCGCTCGATTTTAGCTCAGATGGGAGTCCCGGATATGAAGCTGCCGATTCAGGTGGCCTTGGGATATCCGAATAGGCTGCATCAGGGATCGGAGGCAGTAGATTTTGTAACGCTTGGTTCGCTGCACTTTGAGTCGCCGGATACAGAACGATTCCCCTGTTTGGCGCTTGCCTATGAGGCGGGTCGGCAGGGCGGTATGTCTCCGATTGCATTCAACGCGGCCAATGAGATCGCTGTGCAGAGATATAGGGAGCATCGTATAGGGTTTTATGATATCCCATGGCTGATTGAAAAGGCCATGTCGGAATTTACCGGCGGTAAGGAACCGAACCTGGATGAGATTTTGCAGATAGACAAACAGGTTCGCCAATTTATGGAAGCCATATAAAAAAGAATTGAGGTTTGTATTTGACTTACATCATCGCCATTCTCATTTTGGGCGTTTTGATCATCGTTCATGAATTGGGGCATATGTTTGCAGGTAGAGCCGCGGGCGTGAAGGTAGAGGAGTTTTCCGTCAACATTGGCCCAAAGCTGCTTGCCTGGAAGCCAAAAGAAACACAATATACATTGCGGCTAATCCCTCTCGGGGGGTTTTGCCGTTTTTTAGGAGAAGAGCCAGATGAGGAAAGCTTAACAGGACCTGTGCCCGGCAGCTTTTACTCCGTTGGCCCATGGAAAAGGCTTTTGATTTTTGTGGCGGGGCCATTGGCAAATATTTTGCTGAGCGTATTGCTTTGTGCTGTTTTTGCCGGTGCTATTGGTATGCCAAAGCATACCGTTATGAACATTCTCCCACTATCGCAAGCAGATGCATACGGTTTGCAGATAGGCGATGTAATAAAGCAAGTAGGAGGGGAGGACCCTCTTTTGTTTGAAACGCCTTCCTCGCTGATCGCGCAGTCCGCTCAGACGGCCGTGTTGACCGTTGAACGGGACGGGGAAACGCTGACGCTGGAAATTCCCAAAGTAGAGATCGATGGGCAGTCTATTTTGGGAATACAAACGCAAGCTGCTTTTCAGCCGGTTGGTTTTTTCGAGGCGATACAAAAGGGCTTTCAGGTTACATGGCAGATGGCCCGTATGATGTTTGAATTTTTAGGACAGCTGATTGGCGGGCTGTTTGGCGGGGCCAAACCAGAGGGAGAATTGATCGGCCCTGTTGGATTTGTACAGGAGATGTCCATGAGTATTGAAAGCGGTTTCAGAACCATGTTGCTCATGGTTTCTATGGCAACGCTGAACTTGGGAATCGCCAATCTGCTGCCTATCCCAGGTTTGGACGGGGGACGGTGCCTATTTGTATTTTATGAGCTGATTTTTAGAAGGCGGGTAAACCCGGAACGAGAAGGACTCCTCAATGCCATTGGAGTTTGTCTGATGTTTGGGCTTATCATTTTAATATCGGTGAAGGACGTGTTTTTTAGATAAGGAGAGGTTTGGATGGAAACAAGGCAGATACACATCGGGTCTCTTGCGATGGGGGGCGGTGCGCCTGTATGTATCCAAAGCATGACGAACACGGATACACGAGACATAGAAAGCACCGTGGCACAGATACAAGCGCTATCCGAAGCGGGCTGTGATTTGGTGCGCATGAGCATTTATGACAGCGCCTGTGTCAAGGCAATCGAACAAATCAAAAAAAAGGTACAGGTACCCCTGGTTGCGGACATCCATTTCGACGCCAGGTTGGCAGTGGGCAGTATAGAAGCAGGCATTGATAAACTAAGGATTAACCCTGGCAATATCGGCAGCAGAGAAAAGGTGCGGAATGTCGTAGCGGCGGCCAAAGAGCATGGGGTTCCGATTCGGATTGGCGTCAATGCAGGGTCTTTGGAAAAACAGCTGCTGGAAAAATACAAAGGGCCAACAGCAGAAGCGTTGGTGGAAAGCGCGCTGGGACATGCCCATATCCTGGAGGAAGAAGGGTTTTATGACATCGTGCTATCCGTAAAGCATAGTCATGTACCCACGATGATCCAAGCCTATCGGCTCTTGGCGGAAAAAACGCCGTATCCGCTGCACTTGGGCGTGACAGAATCGGGCACCTGTGCCATGGGAACGGTGAAGTCGTCTGTTGGAATCGGGAGCTTACTGCTGGATGGCATTGGCGACACCATTCGTGTCTCTTTGGCGGGCGACCCGCTGCAGGAGGTGCCTGTGGCCAAACGTATTCTCAAGGCGGTAGGCTTGCGGGAGGAAGGCGTAGAGGTCATCGCCTGCCCAACCTGCGGGAGAACGAGCATTGAAGTGGAAAAGATTGCATTGGAAGTGGAACGTAGGCTTTCCGGTATTAAAATCCCACTGAAGGTAGCTGTAATGGGTTGTGTAGTGAATGGCCCTGGGGAAGCCAGAGAGGCAGATATCGGCATTGCGGGGGCTGCGGGGGATGCAATCCTCTTCCAACACGGCCAAAAAATAGGAAAAGTGGAAGGAACGGACTTGATTTCCGTTTTGGTACAGGAAGCGAAACGGTTGGCATGCCAAAGGGAGCAGGAGCGGCTATGAGCCAGGCAAAGCAAATTGAGACACCGTACGGAAATGTATGGATTGAAAAAATTGCATTTTCCAGAACACGGGAACAGCTACATATTTATGCGCATACGGATAAGGCGCTGTCTTATGCTGAATTTGCTAAAATACAAGCGCATTTAATTTTGCAAACAGGCCAGGAAAACACACTGGTTTCTATGCGCATGCCTATTTCCAATGAAAGGGAGTTTGCGCGTTTATGCGTCGAATACTCAAAAAAAGAGATGCGTTCCTGTTGCGCTTTTTGGAGTCAGAGCTATTGGAAGTACAATGAAGAAAAGAAGATCGTATACTGCGCTTTTGAGGAAAGCAACCTCAAAGATGTGATACAGATGATGCCGGGATATGAAGAATTGCTGCGAATTGTACAGGAAACGACCGGTGGATGTCATCTATTTTTTGTAGAAAAGGAAAAGCTATCGGATCCCGTTCCTTGTACCGAGCTTGTTGATTTTTCGGCTAAAATTGAATGTGAACGGGCACCAAAGCCGGATGAGGTGTCTCGCTCTATAGAGAGAACCGGGGAGCTTTCCAAAGCAAAGGAAAAACAAAATAGGCCGAGAAAGGCTAGGCCGTCAGCCAAAGTAGAAAAAACAACAAAAACGAGATCGCTGCTGGGCGAACCGTTTTTTCCAAAAAAGACAGATGATCTCTCGATGGTGACGCTAGAACTGGGCCGAGTAAATCTGGAGGGGATCGCTCTCTCCGTTGAGGCAAGAAAAAAGCGCTCCAAGGATGAAAGCATCGTATCCTTTTTGTTGACCGATTACTATGGAACGGTAAACATTTTGGCCTCTATGGAAAATAAGGCGGCGGCGCATGCCGTTGAAGTGCTTTCCAAGAAAAAAAGAGTGTTTGTACGTGGGATCGTAAGGCTGGATACATATACTCGGCAAGAGGTTGTATGGGCCAACCAGATCTCGTATATGCCGTTTCATGATCGAGGAGACGGCGATCTTCCATTCCATCGTCCAGAACTACACGCCCATACCAAAATGAGCGGATTGGATGGCTTGGCCGATGCAAAAGAACTGGTGAATACTGCGGCTGGGATGCGTCTTTCAGGGCTGGCCATTACAGACCATGGCGTCGTGCAGGCATTCCCGTTTGCTTTTGATGCCAATATGGCGTTGAAAAAATCCGGTAAGGACTTAAAGCTGATCTATGGTGTAGAGGCATACATGGCCAACGACATGGCCGCTTTTACAGGTGAAGACGAAGAGATTGGCGAAGTGGTCGTCTTTGATATTGAGACCACGGGGCTAGATAAAAAGGAAAATGAGATCATTGAGGTTGGCGCTGTTCGCTGGAAAGATGGGCAAGCAATCGAGACATTCGAAAGCTTTGCAAAGCCGTTGGCAAAGCTTCCGCCCGAAATCGTGAAGCTGACGGGCATTACCGACCAGGATTTGGCCGAAGCGCCATCTGAGGAAGAAACCTTACGTGCATTTGCAAAATTTGTGGGCAGTAGCCCAATTGTGGCCCACAACGCAACATTTGATGTATCGTTCATACGAAATCGGGGTAAGGTTTACGGACTGGATTTCCCCAATGCGGTAGTGGATACGCTTCCTTTGGCCCGTATGATGGTGCCGGATGTGCGCCGGCATACGCTGGATGCTATGTGCAGGCATTTTAAGATCGAACAGCTGCACCATCACCGCGCCATGGACGATGCTGCTTGTACGGCTCGTATGTGGGAAAGGCTCAGGGAATTGGCCGGCGCTGAGCGATTTTCTCAGCTCAATGGATCGGCAAGCACAAAGGCGTTGCCTACCAATCATCTAATTCTGCTGGTCAAAAATAAAAAAGGGCTGAAAAACCTCTATACCTTGGTAACAGAGGCGCACCTTCGGCATTTCCACCGGCATCCCGTTATGCCGAAAAGTCTTGTGATGAAGCATCGGGAAGGTCTGATTGTAGGTGGCGCATGCGAACAAGGAGAAGTATTCCGCGCTGTTCTTGGAAAATTGGATGAGATGACGCAAAGGCATTTGGTGGATTTTTACGATTACCTTGAAGTACAGCCCATTGGAAACAATGCCTTTTTGCTGCGTGATGATAGAGATGGCTTTTGGGTTCATAGCGAAGAAGATCTGCAAAACATTAACCGAAAGATCATTGCGTTGGGCAGAGAGAAAGGAATCCCGACGGTGGCTACGGGCGATGTGCACTTCATCAAACCACAGGATGAATATGTGCGTCGTATCCTGATGAGCGGCCAAGGATTTACGGACGCTGACCAGCAACCTCCGCTGTATCTGCATACCACCCAGGAAATGCTGGATGAGTTTGCCTACCTGGGAGAAGATGAGGCGATGGAGGTGGTCGTAAATGCGCCCAATCGCATTGTAGATACCATTGAAACAGGCTTTGGCCCTTATCCACAGGATACGGCTGCGCCCAGGGAGGAAAATGGGGATGCGCTTATCTGTTCCATTGCGCGTAAGGGGGCAGAGGATATTTATGGCGCTCCTTTGCCGGAGATCGTTGAAGCCAGATTGGAAAAAGAACTGGGAAGCATCACAAAGCATGATTTTTCCACGTTGTATTTATCTGCTTATCGGTTGGTAAAGCAGAGCAATGACGACGGCTATACGGTAGGTTCGCGCGGCAGTGTCGGCAGTTCATTTGTAGCAAAAGCAATGGGGATTTCGGAAGTCAATCCGCTGGCGCCGCACTATGTTTGCCCGGAATGCAAATATTCTGATTTTGACACAAAAGATCTTGGGGCGGCTTGCGGACCGGATCTGCCAGATCGAAATTGCCCGAAATGCGGCGCCAGAATGATTAAGGACGGATATGAGATTCCGTTTGAGGTGTTTTTGGGGTTTGACGGCGATAAGGTTCCTGATATTGACCTGAATTTTTCCGGGGAATACCAGCCGAGGGCCTTTGCCAAGGTCATTGAAATGTTCGGGAAAGAAAATGTTTTCCGCGCCGGTACCGTAATCGGCATTGCAGACAAAAGTGCGTATGGATATGTGCGTAAATATATGGAGGAAAAAGGTGGAAATATCCAGCCTGGCCAGGTAGATATTTTGGTAAAGGGGATTACCAATGTAAAGAGAACAACGGGGCAGCATCCGGCAGGACTGATCGTTGTGCCGGAGGATCGAGATATTTTGGATTATACGCCATTGCAAAGGCCGGCCGACAAGGTGGACAGCGAAACCATCACCACGCATTTCGACTTTAACTCCCTCCACGATCGATTGGTAAAGCTGGATGTGTTGGGGCATGATAACCCGACGGTGATTCGCAGACTGTATGAATTTACGGGGATAGACCCGGTGGATGTGCCGTTGGATGATCCGGGCACGTTGTCCTTATTCCTCAACTGCGATGCATTGGATATTAAGGATCCAGATTTTCCATTTGATTTGGGGGTATTGGGAATTCCGGAATTTGGCACAGAGTTTGCTATGAACATGCTGAAGGATACAAAGCCGACCACGGTTGCTGAATTGCTGCGCATCAGCGGACTTTCCCATGGTACGGATGTATGGCTGGGCAACGCGGCAGATTTGATTGCCAGCGGCACAGCAACCTTACGCGAATGCGTCTGTACACGTGATGATATCATGGTTTATTTGATGCATTGCGGCGTGGAGGCAAAAATTGCGTTCGATACGATGGAATCGGTGCGTAAGGGCAAGGGACTGACGCCTGTTATGGAAAATGCCATGCGGCAGGCACATGTGCCGGATTGGTACATAGACAGCTGCAAAAAAATTAAATATATGTTCCCAAAGGCGCATGCAGCAGCCTATGTTGTAGCAGCGCTTAGAATCGCATATTATAAAGTGCATATGCCATTGGCCTTTTATGCGGCATATTTCTCTGTGCGTGGTGAAGAAATGGATGCCTACGATGCGTTGCAGGGCATAGACCATATCAAAAAGATACTGGAGGATTTTAAGCATAAAAAGGATGCTACGGCACGCGACGAAAAACAGCGGGTGCATTTACAGCTTGCGATGGAGATGCTGGCACGCGGCTATGAGTTTTTGCCGCCGGATATTCAGATTTCTCATGCCACGATGTACTTAATCGAGGATGGAAAGCTGCGCATGCCGCTCATGGCGGTAGCTGGCTTGGGTGAAAACGCAGCAAACAGCGTGGTAGAAGCAAGAAAGGACGGCCCTTTTGTTACGATTGAGGATGTCAATGAGCGTACAAAGCTTAACAACACCAACATTGCAAGGCTGAAGGAGGTAGGGGCGTTTGGAGATATGTGGGATACAGCGCAGCTTTCTCTGTTTTGATAATTCTCTTGTTTTTCGGATGCTTGCAATGCGGAAAAATGTGTGCTAGAATGCATCAGAAAGATACTTTATGGAGGGAAGAGTGGGTTAACCCGCTCTTTTGTCTTGAAAGGCAGGTTGTCGATTGTCCAAAATAACAGAAAGAATTGAGCAAGCGATTGAAGAAACTGTAGTATCGCTGGGATACCGCATCGTGGATGTGGAGATTGGACGGGAAGACGATAGTAAAGTATTATTCGTATACATTGACGGCCCAAACGGCATTGGGCTGGATGACTGTGAATCGGTGTCAAAAGCGATTGATCCCATCATTGATGAATTGGATCCCATTTCTGATGCCTATTTTTTATGCGTTTCCTCGCCGGGTATTGATCGGCCATTGAAGCGCCCTTCTGATTTTCATTATGGCATCGGCAAGGAAGTGGAAGTTAGGTTATATAAGGCTTTGCAGGGAAAGAAAAAGTATGTGGGTGTTTTGAAAGCCTATGATGAAGAAGAAAATAAGATCATATTGGATATGGGCGGCAAAGAGATGGCGTTTTTGTTAAAGGATGTATCCATCGTGCGCCCCACGATAAAGTTTTAAGAGCAAGCACAGCGGGAGGCATAGGGAAATTATGAATAACGGCCTGGTAGAAGCCATTAGCGCGATTGAAAAAGAGCGCGGTATTGATGAAGAGATTTTATACGAAGCGATTCATGAGGCGCTAAAGAAAGCGTATCGCAACCATTACGGCACTGAAGGTAATGTACGTGCAGAGGTAGATCGTGAAACGGGAGATTTTAAGGTGTTCTCTCAGCGTGAAGTCGTTGAAGAAGTAACCGAAGAGATGGATCCGAATATGTACCTCTCTTTGGCAGAAGCGCGTAAGATGGGCGATTTTGGCATCGGAGACATTGTTGAAGAGGACAAAACGCCGGCTTCGTTTGGCCGTGTTGCGGCACAAACTGCAAAGCAGGTGCTCTTACAGCGCCTAAAGGAAGCGGAAAGAGATATTGTATTCAATGAATTCAATGGAAAGCTGCATGAGATCATGACAGGCGTAATCCAACGGGTAGAAAATGGCAATGTTTATGTGGAATTGGGGAAAAATGTTGCGCTGCTGCCCATGAGCGAGCAGGTAGAGGGAGAAACCTACCAGCCGGGAGACCGTCTTAAGGTATATATCCTAAAGGTGGATAGAGAGGTGCGCGGCAAAGATACGCCGGTTATCGTTTCCAGAAAGAATCGTGAAATTGTAAAGCGTTTGTTCGAATTGGAGATTCCGGAAGTGATGGAAAAGGCCGGAGCCATGATCGAACAGGCCATGGCAGATGCGGTAGCAGACCAGGTCCCCAGAAATGACGGGGTGGAGTATGAAAAATATCTGTATATGCTCC
>OIYU01001464.1_pt1 | contig 15043 bp, 10 predicted proteins | sample 1588321 | NCBI WGS metagenome assembly OIYU01 (sample SAMN03283258) | human gut metagenome | biome: human-associated habitat; material: feces | host: Homo sapiens | place: USA | collected 2013 | reverse complement strand
GGAGCTGCCCGCACTGAACCATGATTTGGAGCAGCACGCAGCAAAAGCCCCTACCTGTACGGAAATCGGCTGGGATGCTTACGAAGCCTGCTCCCGCTTCGGCTGCAACTATACCACCCGCAAAGAGCTGCCCGCGCTGAATCATGATTTGAAGCAATACGCAGCAAAAGCCCCTACCTGTACGGAAATCGGCTGGAATGCTTACGAAACCTGTTCCCGCTGCGACCATACCACCTATACAGAACTGCCCGCGCTGAACCATGATTATCAGGCTGTTACCGTAGCCCCCACCTGTGAAGCAGACGGCTATACTGTTTTTACCTGCAGCCGCTGCAAAGACAGCTACACCGCAGACCCGACCGATCAGCTGGGGCACCAGTTCGGTGCATGGTCCCCGAACGGAACCGGCTCTCAGAGCGCCAGTTGTCTGCGGCAGGGCTGCGCGCACACTGGCAGCACGGATTGCCGGAAGTTTACTTTCCGCACTGCGGAAGGCGAAACGCTGACCTTCTGCCCCGTGTGCGGGCAGGCAGAAAACGCCGCGCAGCTGGAAATGATCGAAGCGGCAACGGCGTGGGCTAACAGCGGCAGTCTTTCTGCGGAGGATGTGACCGCACGGACGAACGGGGAATACCTGAGTGTGGCCTTTGAAACCGCAGGCAGCCTGACGCAGCCCACCGGTCGGGTAAGGCTCGCGCTGCCCGCCGGATTGCTGGAAGGCAAAACGCTTGTGCGCATTGCCCCGGACGGCACACAGACGGAGATGCCTTTTGAAACAGAGCGCGGAACGATCATCCTTACGCTGGATTTTGCAAACAGCGAGCTGCCCGTAATGCTCTTCCGGCTGGTACCCCAGCCCACCGCCCTCTGAACGCTTTTGCAGCGCGCAAACGATAAACCATAAAATGCCCGCCCACCGTGGTTTTCCACAGGTGGGCGGGCATTCTTTTGTGCCTTTTTGGGCATAAAAATACCCCCGGAGGATGCAGCGTTTTTTACGCTGTCTACTCTGGGGGCAGGATAGCAAGCGCTGCGCGGCAGCTCCCGGAAGCGGACACTGTCTTGCTGAAAAAGCACTTCCTAGCGCTGCTCCTCCGGCGGGCAGCAGCTCTCCCGGGGGATGAGCTTGTGCGGCACGATGATCTTTGTGGCCAGAAGGTTCGGGTTCTCGATGTGGTTGATGGTCTGGCTGGCAGCCTCCATGCCCAGCTGGTAGGGGTTGACGTCCACGGTGGTCAGCTGTGGGCTGCCCTGCCCTTTGTTGCGGAGTGCCCCTTGGCAAACCGGACGGGATTGCGCTATAATAGAGCCGTAACAGTTCCACAAAGGTGTGGTAAGGGAGGTGCGGTCATGATCCGGGTGGCGATCGTAGAGGACGACGCGGAGGTACAGGGGGTATTGCAGGAGTATGTCCGGCGGTATACCCGGCAGTACGGGACAGAGTTTGAAGTGACGGTCTTTGCGGACGGCGTGGATATTCTGGAGGATTACCGCGCGGTCTACGACATTATTTTTCTGGATGTGGAGATGAAGCATCTGGACGGCATGACCACGGCCGAGCGCATCCGGCAGATGGATGCAGACGTCATCCTGATCTTCATCACCAATATGGCGCAGTACGCCATCCGGGGCTACTCGGTGGGAGCGCTGGACTATGTGCTGAAGCCGGTGCCCTACTTTGCCTTTTCGCAGCAGCTGCTCAAGGCGGTTGCCCGGCTGGAAAAGCGGGCAAAGCACTACCTGACCGTGCCGGTGGAGGGCGGGCTGCGCCGGCTGGACACCGCAAGCATCTATTATCTGGAAAGCGAGGGGCACCGGGTGCATTTTTATACCGATGAGGGCGATTTTTCCGCCCCCGGCACCCTCAAGGCCTTTGAGGAAAAGCTGGCAGACTGCCCCTTTGCCCGCTGCAACAGCGGCTATCTTGTCAATCTGGCACAGGTGCGGGAGCTGCGGCAGAGCACCGTGCAGGTGGGCCCCTGCGAGCTGCAGGTCAGCCGCCCCAAGCGTAAGGCTTTTCTTGCCGCACTGACCGATTACATCGGAGGTGAAGGCTCATGACCGCGCTGCCGGATATCCCCCGGCTGTACACCGCCCTTGCCGAGTGTCTTGCGGTGCTGCTGTTCACCCCGGCGCTTGCGCCCCGCTTTTCCAGAGCGGTCACCGGGGGTGTCACCCTGCTGTGGGCGGCGGTGCTGTCGGCCTTTCTGGGGCTGACGGGCGATGTGCCCGGCGGGCTCTGGATCCCCTGCATGGCAGCGGCCATCGGGTTTTCCTACCTATATCTATGGGGCATGTGGAACATCACTCTGCTGGAAGCCGGGTATCACTGCGCACGGGCGTTTATTCTGGCAGAGCTTGCCGCCAGCGTGGAGTGGCAGCTGCACTGCGCCCTCTGGCCCGCCCGCGGCCCATGGGAGCCGCTTTCTTTGCTGTTGCTGGCACTGGTGTATGGGACGCTGTTCGGCATCATGTGCTATCTGCAGCACCGCCGTCCCCAGCCCGCCGGGCACTTACAGATCGGCGGCAGCGCCGCCCTGACGGCGGTCATGCTGGCGCTGACTGCCTTTGCGGTAAGCAATCTGGGCTTTCTGCCCGGCAGCGAGATCAACATGAGCATTTTTTCCATCCGCACTCTGGTGGATTTTTCCGGCGTGCTGATCTTATCTGTGCAGCACGAGCAGCTGCAGGAGAACGCTTTGCACAGCGAGCTTGCCGCCATGGACGAGGTACTGCACCGCCAGTACGAGCAGTACAAGCGCAGCAAGGAGGGCATCAACCTCATCAACCGGCGGTACCATGAGCTGAAAGTCCAGCTTGCCCGCATCCGGGAGGAGCAGGACCAGACCAAGCAGAACGCTGCCATTGCCGCCATGGAGCAGAATATCCGCCAGTACGAGGCCGAGAACAAGACCGGCAACCCGGTGCTGGATACCCTGCTCACCGCCAAGACCATGGAATGCCAGCAGGAGAATATCACCATCACCAGCGTGGCGGACGGCAGGATGCTGGGCTTTCTCACCATCCGGGAGCTGTGCACCATCGTGGGCGTGGCGCTGGACAACGCCATTGCCGCCGTGCGCGCCGAGCCGGACCCCGAAAAGCGGCTCATCAAGGTGGCGGTGTACAGTCAGGGCGGCTTTGCCATGCTGCGGTTCGAGCATTATACAGAGGCCGCCCCGGCACTGGATGCGGACGGTCTGCCAAAGCAGGGGTCGGACCTGAAAAGCGTCCGCACCACCGTCGGGCAGCACGGCGGCAGCATGACGATGCACTGGGAAAACAACTGGTGCACCCTGCGGATCTTATTTCCGCTGCCCCAAAAGCAATAATATTTTTACGGCAGGCATCCCCTGCCGTTTTTTGTATTTAGCAAGGTGCACAAATGCAATGCGGTGATATTTGTGTATTAGCACAATAAAATTTGAAACCTTATTGTAACTTTTGCAAATTGTGTACCCAAAACGACAGATTGTGAACAAACTGAAAATTCTCCGTCAAGTTCTGGTATCATAAAATCAAGCTGGCAGGGGTGTCCCCTGCCGTTGTCCGATTCGACAAAACAAGGAGGAGAAAACTATGTTGTCCATCAATATGGATGACGTCATCAAGGTTCTCAACTCGATCAAATCGCAGTTGATCGGCTTTGGTGTCGTAGCAGTTCTGCTGATCGCAGTCATGATCGCCTGCCGTAAGCAGAGCAAGTCCAAAAAGTATCTGATCCGCTGGCAGGCGGGTCTGGGCATGGTGCTGGCGCTGGCTATCACCGTGAACCTGATCCTGACCGGCCCCATGTACTCCATGGTCACCCTTGCCACCGGCGGCGGCAAGGTCAGCGAGGAGAACGTGGCATCCGCTACCCAGCTGTGCGAGAACATTGCCGATGAGGGCATTGTTCTGCTGGATAACGACGGCACCCTGCCCATGGCCAAGAACAGCAAGCTGAACGTCTTTGGCTGGGCTTCCACCAACCCCTGCTACGGCGGCACTGGTTCCGGTGCACTGTCCGATGCTTATCCCACCGTCACCCTGCTGGAGGGCCTGAAGAATGCCGGCTTTGAGCTGAACACCGAGCTGAGCGACTTCTACACCTCCTACCGTGCAGACCGCCCGGAGGTGGGCATGTTCTCTCAGGACTGGACCCTGCCGGAGCCGGAGGCTGCACAGTACACCGACGAGATGATGAACAACGCCAAGGCTTTCTCTGATACCGCCATGGTCGTCATCACCCGCGTGGGCGGCGAAGGTGCTGACCTGCCCACCGATGTGTCTCAGGTCACCTACGACGCAGGCCACAGCTACAACGACTTTGAGCCCGGCGACCACTACCTGCAGCTGTCCAAGACCGAGAAGGACATGATCGATCTGGTCTGCAAGAACTTTGATAAGGTCGTTGTGGTCTACAACGGCGCCAACGCCATGGAGCTGGGCTGGGTCAAGGATTACAGCCAGATCAAGAGCGTTGTCTGGTGCGCAGGCACCGGTCAGAGCGGCTTCAACGCACTGGGCTCCATCCTCTGCGGTGATGTGAACCCCTCCGGCCGTACCATTGATACCTTTGTGTACGACCTGACCCAGACCCCCACCGCGAACAACTTTGGCAACTTCACCTACACCAACATGGACGAGTTCAAGGCCAGTTCCTTTGGTGCTGATACCATCCCCGCCTTTGTCAACTATGTTGAGGGCATCTATGTGGGCTACAAGTTCTACGAGACTGCTGCCGCAGAGGGCCTCATCGACTACGACAAGACTGTGGTGTATCCCTTCGGCCGTGGCCTGAGCTACACCACCTTCACCCAGACCCTGAACAGCGTTACCGAGGCTGACGGCACCATCACTGTGGATGTCACCGTCACCAACACCGGTTCTGCCTCCGGTAAGGAAGTCGTGGAGGTCTACTATAATCCTCCGTACACCAACGGCGGCATCGAGAAGGCTTCTGCAAACCTGATCGGCTTTGCAAAGACTTCCGAGCTGGCTCCCGGTGCTTCCGAGAACGTCACCGTTACCTTCAAGGCCGAGGATATGGCCTCCTACGATACCTACGGCAAGGGCTGCTATGTGCTGGAAAAGGGCGATTACGTCATCAGCATCAACGCCGATTCCCACACCGTTCTGGACTCCAAGGTCTACAACGTGGCTTCCGACATCGTCTACGACGCTTCCAACAAGCGTGAGAGCGATGTGGAGGTCGCCGACAACAAGTTCGACTTTGCCGAGGGCAATGTGACCTACCTGTCCCGCGCCGACGGCTTTGCGAACTACGCCGAGGCTACCGCTGCTCCCGCAGACTTTGAACTGCCGGCAGAGGCTAAGGCAACCTTCTACAACAACTCCAACTGGAACCCCGAGGACTTCAACAACGCCGACGATGTGGCTCCCACCACCGGTGCCAAGAACGGCCTGAAGCTGAAGGACATGGTGGGCGTGGATTACAACGACGCCCAGTGGGATACCTTCCTCGATCAGCTGACCGTATCCGATATGGACAGCCTGATCGCTCTGGGCGGCTACCAGTCCGTTGCCGTTTCCTCTATTGGTAAGGTTCAGGCCATCGACTGCGACGGCCCCGCCTCCATCAACAACAACTTCACCCAGCAGGGCTCCATCGGCTTCCCCTCCGCTGTGATGATCGCAGCTACCTGGAACACCGATCTGGCACACGACTTCGGCACCTCCATCGGCAAGATGGCGGACGACATGGACGTTTCCGGCTGGTACGCACCGGCTATGAACATCCACCGCTCCGCTTTCGCAGGCCGTAACTTCGAGTACTACTCTGAGGACGGCGTGCTGTCCGGCGCAATGGCTGCCAATGCCATCATGGGCTCTCAGGAGCAGGGCGTCTACGCCTTCATGAAGCACTTTGCTCTGAACGATCAGGAGACCAACCGCTGCGGTATGCTCTGCACTTGGTCCAACGAGCAGGCCATCCGCGAGATCTACCTCAAGCCCTTCGAGATCTCCGTCAAGGATGCAGACTGCCACGCGGTCATGTCTTCCTTCAACTACATCGGCACCCGCTGGACTGGCGGCTGCAAGGAGCTGCTGAAGAACGTCCTGCGCGGCGAGTGGGGCTTCGTGGGCTTCGTCGAGACAGACTACTTCGGCGTCTCCGGCTACATGACTGCTGACCAGTGCGTCCGCAACGGCAACGACCTGATGCTCTGCACCACCGGCAACGACTTCAACACCGTGACCGTGCTGACCAACAGCAGCAAGCAGGCCCTGCGCGAGTCCGCAAAGAACATCCTCTACACCGTGGTCAACAGCCGTGCATACGCAGAGGAGAACCTGAACCCCGGTATGGCAAAGTGGCAGATCGTCCTGATCGGTGCCGATGTTCTGGTGGCTCTGCTGTTCGTGACGCTGGAAGTCAAGACCCTCAAGGGCTACAAAAAGCGCAAGGAAGAGGAAGTCAACGCCTGATCTAGGGCAAGACGCTCTGAACGTTTGCAGCACCTGAACTGAAACCAGACCAAAGGCCCGCTGCGTAAAAACAGCGGGCCTTTTCTGGATTTGAAAAGGCAAAGAGGAAAATGCCATGAAACACACAGATATCATCAACAGCCTGAGCCTGGAACAAAAATGCGCCCTGCTGAGCGGCGGCACGGTGTTCACCACCCGGGCGCTGCCGGGCAAGGGCATCCCGGCCATTACCCTGTCCGACGGTCCCAACGGCGTGCGCAAGCAGGCGGGCGCAGCCGACCATCTGGGTCTGAACCCCAGTGTGCCCGCCACCTGCTTCCCCACCTCGGCTACCGTTGCCAACAGCTGGGACCCGGAGCTTGGCGAGGCTGTGGGCGCAGCCATGGGCGAAGAGGCAGCGGCACAGGGCGTGTCGGTGCTGCTGGGCCCCGGCCTGAACATCAAGCGCAGCCCCCTGTGCGGCCGCAACTTCGAGTATTTCTCGGAGGATCCCTACCTTGCCGGTAAGATGGCTGCGGCCTATGTCCGCGGCATCCAGAAAAACGGCATTGCCGCCTGTCCCAAGCACTTTGCGGTGAACAGTCAGGAGCTGCGCCGCATGGCCTCGGATTCCATCGTGGACGAGCGCACTCTGCGGGAAATTTACCTGACCGGCTTCGAGATGGTGGTCAAGGAAGCGCAGCCTAAGACCATCATGTCCGCCTATAACCTTGTCAACGGCACCTACGCCAACGAGAACACCCACCTGCTCATGGATATCCTGCGCGGGGACTGGGGCTTTGACGGCGCAGTGGTCACCGACTGGGGCGGCAGCAACGACCACGCCCTTGGCGTAAAGAACGGATCTACGCTGGAAATGCCCGCCCCCGGCGGGGACGCCATCCGGGAGCTGATGAAGGCAGTGCAGACCGGCAAGATCACCGAAGCGGACGTGGACGCCCGGCTGGAGGAACTGCTGGAACTGGTGTTCACCACCAAGGCGGCGGTGGACGCCGCACCCGGCAAGTTCGATGCCGACGCCCACCACGCATTGGCACGCCGGGCTGCTGCCCAGAGCATCGTGCTGCTGAAGAACGAAAACAGCCTGCTGCCCCTTGCAAAGGGGGAGAAGGTGGCGGTCATCGGCGACTTTGCCCAGACGCCTCGCTATCAGGGTGCAGGCTCCAGCGCCGTCAACTCCATCAAGGTGGATTCCTTCTTGGACTGCCTTGCCGAAAGCGGCCTGAACAGCGTCGGCTACGCCAAGGGCTTTGACCGGCAGGGCAAGCCCGACGAGGCGCTGAAGGCCGAGGCGGTGCTGCTGGCAAAGAACGCCGATGTGGTGCTGCTGTGCATGGGTCTGGACGAGATCAAAGAGAGCGAGGGCATCGACCGCGCCGACATGAAGCTGGCAGAGAACCAGCTGGAACTGCTGGCGGCTGTGGCAGCGGCAAACCCCAACGTGGTGGTGCTGCTGAGCGCAGGCTCCTCGCTGGAAAGCGGTTGGGCCAAGGACTGCAAGGCGCTGGTCTACGGCTGCCTGGGCGGTCAGGCCGGTGCGGGCGCACTGGTCGAGGTGCTGACCGGTGCGCAGAACCCCTGCGGCAAGCTGGCGGAGACTTGGGCGCGCAGCTACGCCGACACCCCCGCAAAGGCGCATTTCGGCGGCGACGGTCCCACTGTGGAGTACCGCGAGGGGCTGTATGTGGGCTACCGCTACTACGACACTGCCGGTGTGCCCACCGCCTTCCCCTTCGGCTACGGCCTGAGCTATACCAGCTTTGCGTACAGTGACCTGAAAGCAGACGAAAACGGCGTGACCCTGACTGTCACCAACACCGGCAGCTGTGCAGGTGCCGAGGTGGTGCAGCTGTATGTGGCAAAGCCGGATGCAAAAGTTTTCCGCCCCGTCAAGGAGCTGAAGGGCTTTACCAAGGTGCAGCTGGAAGCCGGAGAGAGCAAGACCGTCACCATCCCGCTGGACGATAAGGCGTTCCGCTACTGGAACGTCAAGACCGACCGCTGGGAGGTGGAGGGCGGCAGCTATCAGCTGCTGGTGGGCGCTTCCAGCGTCGATATCCGCTTGACTGCCGCCGTCACGGTGGCGGGCACCGGCGCACCCGACCCCTACGCGGGCAAAAATCTGGAGCATTACCGCACCGCACAGGTGCAGAACGTGCCGGACGCGGAGTTTGAAGCGCTGCTGGGCCATGCCATCCCGGAAAACAAAGTACGCATCGACCGCAACATGACGCTGGGCGAGATGGGACACGGACGCAGCCCCACCGGCTGGCTGGCAGCGGCGGTACTGGGTACCCTGCTGCGCCGCAGCATCAAAAAAGGCAAGCCCGACCTGAACATCCTGTTCCAGTACAATATGCCTTTGCGTGCGCTGGCCAAAATGACCAATGGCGCTATCAGCATGGGCATGGTGGACGGCATCGTGATGGAGCTGCGGGGCTTCTGGATCATCGGCCTTGTGCGGGTGATTTTTGAGGCCGTGAAGAACCTCGTGCTGAACAGCCGCATGGAAGAGCGCTTGAAAAACAGCTGAAAGGAAGCAGGCTATGAATTTCTGGAATAACTTCGCGGCAAAGCACCCTGCCGCTGCCAAGTGGGTGCGCGAGGGCGGTCTGTTCGTCATCGTGTCCAACCTCATCACCGTGTTCAAGTACCTGCTGCTGCAATTTCTGCCCAAGGCCTTTGCCAGCCTGCCGGTGGTGGATTTCGGCTGGCCGGGCATCGACATCACCCTGTTCGGCGAGACCTTCAAGTGGAACATCCTCGGCTACGATGCCGCCCACGGCGGCCTGCCCTACTTCTGCGCCTACATGATCGCCATGGTCATCGGCGAGTGCATCAACTTCCCCATCCAGCGCAACTTTGTGTTCCGCAGCAAGGGCAATCTGGCAAAACAGATCGGCTGGTATGTGCTGGCCTTCTGCGTCATTACCTGCATCGTCAACTCCATCAACTGCATCTGGGTGGCAGTGGCTGGTCTGCTGGTACCGGACTTCATCTACAACATCGGCACCACCGTCCTCAACGGCGGCATCTCCATGGTCATCTTCTTCTTTGTGAATAAGATCATCTTCCCGGAGGGCGAAAAAGCCGCCAAATAATAAGACATCTCCTTCATTTTCTTCTTTTCATCATAAACCAGAAGGGCTGCTCCGTTCTCCGGGGCAGCCCTTTTGGTTTGAAGGAGAGCACCCCCTCAGTCATCTTATTTTTGTTTTTCTGCACAAAATGTTCTGCGGGCAGGGTTTTCCTCTTGACAAGCGGGCAAATGTTTCGTACTATATTTAGTAGTATGGAATCAAAGACGCTGTACGCAGGTTTCAGTGTGACCCTGTACCCGTTTCAGGCAAAGCGTGCCTGTTTGATATAAAATGGAACCGTAAAGAGAAAAGCCGTATGCTTTTGCCCGTGCCGCCGGTTTTGGGTGGTGCGTATGGTTTTGGTGTCACTTTTTGCATTGAAAGCTCTTTCTATATCATTGCCCGTGTCCTGCTGCGCAGCGTCTCCTGCTTTTAATTTTGCATTGAATTGAAACAAAGGAGAGTGAACGCAATGACCGCGATCGGAGTGATCGTGGCCTTGATCGTTGCTGTTGTCGGTGTGGCTGCGGGCTATTTTATTGGTTACAACAACCGTAAAAAGACTGCCGAAGCCCAGATCGGCAGCGCCGAGGCCGAGGCTACCCGGCTGGTGAACGAGGCGATCAAGACCGCTGACCAGAAGCGCAAGGAAGCGGTTCTGGAAGCAAAGGACGAGGCTTTCCGTCTGAAAGCCGAGGTCGATGCCCAGAAGGCAGAGGCCGACAAGGAGATCAAGCAGCGCCGTGCGGAGATCAGCCGTCAGGAGAACCGCATCGACCAGAAGGAGACAGCGCTGGACCGCAAGACCGAGGCGCTGGAAAAGAAGGAAGAAGAGCTGAAAAAGCGCGCTGCCGAGGCCGAGGAGCGTCTGGCAGAGATCGACGCTTTGCGCGCCAAGGAGATGGAGCGTCTGGAAACGCTGGCCGGCCTGAGCCAGGAGGACGCCCGCGAAGTGCTGCTGCACAAGGTGGACGAGGAGCTGACCCACGAAAAGGCCGTGCGCGTTGCCGCCTACGAGACCGACCTGAAGGAAAACTGCGATAACATCGCCCGCAACCTCATCGGACAGGCCGTCAGCCGCTGCGCTGCCGACCATTGCAGCGAGACCACCGTCAGCGTGGTGCCGCTGCCCAGCGATGAGATGAAGGGCCGCATCATCGGCCGCGAGGGCCGCAACATCCGCGCACTGGAGACCGCTACCGGCGTGGATCTGATCATCGACGATACCCCGGAGGCCATTACCCTGTCCTCCTTCGACCAGACCCGCCGCGAGGTGGCCCGCATGACGCTGGAGCGCCTGATCGGCGATGGCCGTATCCACCCCGCCCGCATTGAGGAGACGGTGGAAAAGTGCCGCCACGATCTGGAGCTGCAGATGAAGCGCGAGGGCGAGCGTGCCGTGATGGAGCTGGGCATCCATGGCCTGCACCCGGACCTGATCAAGCTGATCGGCCGGCTGAAGTACCGCACCAGCTTTGGCCAGAACGCCCTGACCCACAGCATGGAAGTGGCTTGGGTGGCCGGTCTGCTGGCAGGCGAGATGGGCGTGAACGTTACCATGGCGCGCCGCGCCGGTCTGCTGCATGATATCGGCAAGGCACTGGATCACGAGATCGAGGGCAGCCACGTCCAGATCGGCGTGGACATCTGCCGCAAGTACAAGGAGAACACCCAGATCATCCACGCCATTGAGGCACACCACGGCGACGTGGAGCCCAAGACCCCGCTGGCCTTCATCATTCAGGCTGCCGACGCCATCAGCGCCGCCCGCCCGGGTGCCCGCCGCGAGAACGTGGAAAGCTACGTCAAGCGTCTGGAAAATCTGGAGGAGATCTCCTCCAGCTTCGAGGGCGTGGAGCAGGCCTTTGCCGTACAGGCAGGCCGCGAGGTGCGCATTCTGGTCAAGCCCGACGTCATCAGCGACGATCAGGTCATCCTGCTGGCACGCGCTATCGCCAAAAAGATCGAGGATACGCTGGATTACCCCGGCCAGATCAAGGTCAACGTCATCCGCGAGAGCCGCGCTGTGGAGTACGCAAAATAAACCCTTTTCTGCAGGCTGCCGTGTTTTTTGCACGGCAGCCTGTTTTTTTGCGCCAAAATGATTGCATTTCCTGTTAAAAAAAGGTATCATGGATGCAGAAGAAAGCAAAAAGCAACGACCCCGGAACAGAAAGGAGCATCGTTCTATGAAAAACTGGAAGAAATTACTGGCCTGCCTGCTGGTCGGCCTGATGGCACTGACCGTGTTCACCGCCTGCGATGCCAGTGTAGGCGCACCCATGGGCCCCAAGCGCTCGGACGCCGAAAGCGCAAAGGCGCTGTGCGATAAATTCAAAATGACATACAACGTGGAAATGACTTACAACGAGGACCTGAGCGAAAAAGCTTACAGCATTGCGAACTGGATCGCCGGCACCTCGGTGTCCTGCTCGACCAATGCTAATAAGACCGAACTTTACCGCGTCGGTAATGCAAATAATGAGGCACGAGCATTTTTGAAAGAGGAAAACTATGCCGCCGCGTTTGAAAACCTGAGCATGGGGACTTTTGGTCTGAACGATTTTGTTCCGGGCTTCGATATCAAAACCGCCGAGTGGTCGTCGAAGGACGAGTCTATCACCTTTGTTCTGCCGAAGGACGGCACTTACCCCGAAGCCATGACCAAAGCCGCAAAGGGCAAGACCAAACTGGGCGTTGCCTATGTGGTAAAGGACGGCGTAAGCTACGCCGTGGTGCTGTTTGTGCTGGGATACGATCAGCCCTTCAGGAAAGCCGGCAGGGGCTTGCCTTCCTTGAGCCACTGGTGATACTCGGCGGTGGCGGCAAATTCCACGTCACCGGCAGAGTTCAGCGCGGTCTCTACCGAGTCCTGCACCACGCCGATGATGAAGCCTACGCCTACCATCTGCATGGCGATGTCGTTGGAGATGCCGAACAGCGAGCAGGCCATGGGGATCAGCAGCAGGGAGCCGCCAGCCACGCCGGAAGCGCCGCAGGCGCCTAGAGCGCTCATGGCGCTCAGCACGATGGCGGCGGGCAGAGACACCTGAATGCCCAAGGTGTTAGCTGCTGCCAGCGTCATGATGGTAATGGTGATGGCGGCACCGTCCATGTTGATGGTAGCGCCCAACGGGATGGACACGGAGTACATATCCTTGTCCAGATCCAGCTTTTCACACAGGGACATATTCACAGGGATGTTGGCGGCAGAGCTGCGGGTGAAGAAAGCGGTCAGGCCGGATTCCTTCAGGCAGCGGAATACCAGCGGGTACGGGTTGCGGCGCAGGTAGATGAACATGATGAAGGGGGAAACGATCAGCGCCATGAACAGCATGGTGCCCACCAGCAGCGCCAGCAGTTTGCCGTACTGGGTAAAGATGGCCAGACCGTTGCCGGAAACGTTGGTGTACACCAGACCCATGATGCCGAAGGGGGCCAGATTGATGATCCAGCGCACGATCTGAGAAACGGCATCGGCGGTGTTTGCCAGAAAGACCTTGGTGCTCTCTGCGCCGATGTTCTTCATGGCAATGCCGAACATGCAGGCCCAGAACAGGATGCCGATGTAGTTGCCGTTCATCAGGGCACTGACGGGGTTGGCCACAAAGTTGGTCAGCAGGGTGCTCAGCACCTCACCCAAGCCCTGCGGGATCACATCGGACTGTGCCGCATCGGCCAGTACCACCTTGACCGGGAACATAAAGCTGGTGATGACCGCAATGGCTGCCGCCAGAAAGGTGGTGAGCATATACAGCCAGATCACGGTGCCAAAGCGGCGGTCCAGCTTGGACGAGCCCTGTGCCAGCGCGCTTGCCACAATGACGAACACCAGCACCGGGGCAATGCCCTTCAGCGCACCGACGAACAGGCTGCCCAGCTCGCCGACCCAACCTGCGCCCGGCGCAACAAGCGCCAGCACCGAACCGACTGCCAGGCCGATCAGGATGCGCAGGATCAGGCTGGTCTGGTTGTATTTTGCTACAACCGCTTTCAAGGTTTTCATATCGTAACACTCCTCTTACGCTGTACGCCTATCGCGTACATTTTTCTGTTTCTTGTGCGAGAACAGTTGTCATTATAGCATATACGGCAAAAAAGAGGAAGTGTTTTCGGCTATTTTGCAGCTCAAAACGGCGTTTTTTGTAAGCTTTTGCAAAACTGCCCTGAAAACTGTACTTGTATAAAATACAGTTTTGCGGTTTTGACGAGGAACAGAACCCGCTCAGGGAAGTACCCCTTCGGTCTGCATCCCCGGCTCCCCCGCCATACCGAATTTACATAGAATGCAATTTTTAGTTGCCAAACTATTGTCTTTTTCTGGAAAGTATTGTATACTCGTCTTGTTTAATGCAAGTGTTGCTTGCCAAAATGTCCGCATATTTGAAAAGAAACACTTGTCAATACAGACGAGAAAGAGAGGACACCCCTATGAACGAGACCGTAACCAAGCGTTTCCTGCTTTACTTCCGCCTGATGCTGCTGGTCTGAATCCTGATCGCAAACGCCATCATCCACCTGACCGGCATGGAGTACAGCTGGCTGATCTTCCTGAGCAACATCATGATGTTCACGCTGGAGGGCGATGTGAAGGATCGCCTTGTCACTGTGGAGCTGGGCGGCCTTGTGGGTCTGGTGCTCACTGTGGCGGCGCTGCTGTCCATCAGTGCCCTGACCCCTGTTCTGGGCGATTTCCTCGGCTTTATCCTGCCGCTGGCCGTGGTGTTGTTCATCCTCATCATCCTGCACCCCTACGCACCCAAGGTGCTGAACAACGTGGGCTTTGCCTACCTGACCGTGGCCTGCATTGATATCCCTGCACTGACCGCCCATCTGCCGCAGTTCTTTATCATCTTCATCGTGGGCTCTGTGCTCTTTAACGGTGTCTGCGTGCTGCTGATGAAGCCCGCCAAGGCGCTGGCTGTGCGCAGCGTGGAGAAACAGAGCGCATAAAAAAGTATATTTCTGCCGCTATCCCTTGATTTTTTTGCTCTGGCGTGCTACAATCAGCGTAGTTTCATCCTGTCCAAAACATTGATGCGGACAAACTGAAGCCCCGCTTTTCATGCCGCAGAGAGGGCTGCCCCGGTTTTCCGGGTGCTGCAAGCAGCCTGCCATGACCCCGGCTTCTACCACCGCAGAGTGCAGAGGCGAACCTCTGCCGGGCGTGCCCGTTACAGCACTGCGAGGGGCGCGTTTCCCCGCCGGGGAGCGCGCAATTCGGGTGGAACCGTGGAACGCAGACATTTGATCGGCGCTTCATCCCGTGAGTTTTACGGGGTGAAGCGCTTTTTATTTTTGTTCAAACCACATTGTCAAAGGAGAATCTACTATGAAGATCATCTACAAGGACGGTCATGTGGACGAGTGCCCGCAGGATCAGGAGCTGCACGTTATCCGTCACACCGCTGCTCACGTTATGGCACAGGCCATCAAGCGCCTGTATCCGCAGGCTGATTTTGCCTTCGGCCCTGCCACCGAGAACGGCTTCTACTACGATGTCGATCTGGGCGACCAGAAGCTCAGCGACG